>Ga0302323_100001565_pt1 | contig 18607 bp, 11 predicted proteins | sample Fen_T0_3_FD_201950 | JGI IMG/M metagenome (GOLD analysis project Ga0302323, IMG submission 201950) | Peat permafrost microbial communities from Stordalen Mire near Abisko, Sweden - Fen_T0_3 | ecosystem: Environmental > Terrestrial > Soil > Wetlands > Permafrost | place: Sweden: Abisko... | reverse complement strand
CCTGCTCGCCGACCCCACCACCCTGCCCGCGAGTGCGGTGGTCGAGCGGACCGTCTACGCCCTCGCCGGCCGGTTCGCGACCATCGCCACCGTGGCCGACGTCGTGGGCGGCACGGCCGGGGCCGCCGGGGCGGTCGCGGTGACGGCCGCGGTGGCAGACTGACCGTGGCAGACTGACCGGATCGTGAGCCAGGTCGTCTTCGTCCTCGTCCCCGGGCTGCACCTGCTCGACCTCGCCGGGCCCGCCCAGGTCTTCTCGACGGCGAGCGACCTCGGCTGCGCGTACCGGTCGGTGTACGTGGCCGAGCAGCCGGAGGTCACGACCGCGCAGGGCCTGCCGGTCCGGGCGGACGTCGAGTGGCCGCAGCCGGGGACCGACGACCTCGTCGTCGTCCCCGGCTGGCGGTCGCCCCGGCTGCGCCCGCACCCCTTGCACCCGGACGGCGCCCGCTGGCTGGGCGCGCACCACGCCCGTGGCGGCACCGTCGCGAGCGTCTGCGCCGGGGCGGCGGCGCTCGGGCAGGCGGGGCTGCTCGACGGGCGCCGCTGCACCACGCACCACGACCTGCAGGACGAGCTGGCGCTGCGCTACCCGCGCGCCACCGTCGTCCGGGACGTGCTGTACGTGGTCGACGACCGGGTCGTCACCTCGGCGGGGATCGCCAGCGGCGTCGACCTGGCCCTGCACCTGGTGGCGCTGCGCCACGGCCCCTCGCTGGCCGCCCGGGTGGCCCGGCAGATGGTCGTGTACGCCCGCCGCAACGGCGACGAGCAGCAGATCAGCGCGATGCTGCGGTTCCGCTCGCACCTGGACGACGTGGTGCACCGGGTGCAGGACGTCATCGACGCCCGGTTCACCGGACCGCTGCCGCTGGCCGGGCTGGCGGCCGAGGTCGGCGTCAGCGAGCGCACGCTCACCCGCTCCTTCGCCGCCGCGACCGGGACGACGCCGCTGCGCTACCAGCAACTGCTGCGCCTGGAGTCCGCCGAGCGGCTCGTCAGCCACGGCGCCACGGCGGAGGCCGCGGCCCGGGCAGTGGGTTTCACCGACGCCCGGATGCTGCGCCGGCTGCGGGCCCGCTCCTGACCGAATCCTCCTTCGGCGCAGGTCCGGGACGGGTAGGGTCACTGCGATCATGGCGCCCGGAGGGGGCGCCACTCGGGGGAGGCATCGTGACAGGCAGTATCTCGGGGCGCAGGTCGCCCCTGCCCAGCATCGGCGTGGGCATCGTCGCAGCCGTCGTGGGGGCGGTCGGCTGGGCCGTGCTCGTCGACGCGACCAACCGCAAGATCGGCATCGTCGCGGTCGGGCTCGGCCTGCTGGTCGGCCTCGCCATGGCGCGGCTGGCGTCGGGCTGGCGGCCGCTGCCCGTCGTCGCCGCCGTCGTGGCGCTCGCCGGCTGCCTGCTGGGCGACGTCTTCGTGGACGCGAGCATCCTGGGCGAGGTCACCGGCGCCGGCACGCTGTCGGCGCTCAGCGACATGGTGACGCAGCCCGAGGTGGGCAAGGCGATCTTCTCCGCCGGCTTCGAGCCGGTGGACGTCGCGTTCTGGCTGATCGCCGCGTTCGCGGCCTTCCGGCTCACGAACCGGGCGACAGCCGCCGCCGCCGAGACCCCGGCCGTCGGCGAGGCGGCGCCGGAGCCGGCTCCGGCTCCGGCCGCCCAGCCGGGGCAGTACCCGGGCTGAGCGCGCACTGCCCAAGGCGGCGACCGGGCCCGGCAGGTGGGCCGGTCGCCGCTGCGGCATCATCGGCACCGTGACGCAGCGACCCACCTCGCCGCGGTCCCGCGACGACCTGGAGCCGGTGCTCCCCGCCGCGGTGCCCGAGCCCGCCGTCGGCCGGCTCCTGCTCGTGGAGGACGACGACGGTGACGCCTTCCTGGTGACCGAACTGCTGTCGCTGGGCAGCCCCCAGCTCGAGGTGGCCCGCGTCACCTCGCTCGCCGAGGCCGAGCACCGGCTGCGCACCCGGCCGCTGCCCGACGTCGTCGTCCTCGACCTGGGCCTGCCGGACGCCGAGGGCGTGCAGATCGTCCCGCGGATCGTCACGGCGGCGCCGACGGCCGCCGTCCTGGTGCTGACCGGGCTCTCCGACGAGGGCCGGGGCACCGCGGCGGTGGCCAACGGCGCCCAGGACTACCTGGTCAAGGGGCAGGTCGACGAGCGGGCGCTGGCCCGCGCGATCCGGTACGCCGTCGGCCGCAAGCGCGTCGAGGACTCCGCCCGGCGGCAGGTCGAGTGGGAGCTGCAGCGGCTGCAGAACGTCCGGCTGGAGCGCGGGCTGCTGCCGCGGCCCTGGGTGGCGACCGGCTCGTGGCAGGTGCGCACCGGGTACCGGCCGGGGCAGAACCGGTCCCTGCTGGGCGGCGACTTCTTCGACGTCGTCGAGGGGGCCGACGGGTGCCTGCAGATCATCATCGGTGACGTCGCGGGGCACGGGCCGGACGAGGCGGCGCTCGGCGTCCTGCTCCGGGCCGCCTGGCGCGCGCTGGTGCTCGCCGAGACCCCGCCGGGGGCGGTGCTGCCGCTCCTGGCGCGGCTGCTGGAGTCGGAGCGCGCCGGCGTGGAGGTCTTCGCGACCGCGCTCCACCTGGTGCTCGACCCGGACGGCCGCACCGCGCAGGTCTTCAACGCCGGCCACCCGCCACCGATCAGCGTGCCGGCCGCGCCCGCGCAGGTGTGGACGGTCGAGTCCGGCCCGCCGATGGGCGTGGTCGACCGGTGGTCCTGGCCGGCGCAGCAGCTCGACCTCGGCGGCCGCTTCCCGCTGCTGCTCTTCACCGACGGTCTCATCGAGGGCCGTGACGGCGCCGGGCGGCTCGGGGAGGACGGGCTGCTGGACGTCGTCCACGCCGAGCACCACGCCGGGCCGCCGGAACGGCTCATTGACCGGCTCATCCGCCGCGCGGAGCTGGCCCACGGCGACGCGCTCCCGGACGACGTCGCCGTCCTCGTCGTCGAACCGCGGCCGGACGGCCCCCGGCCGTGACCGGCCCGCGCCGGTCCCTGCACGGCTGGTCGCTGCGCCGGCGGTTCACCGTGGCGGTCGTTCTCGCCGGGGCGATGGTCAGCGCGCTCGGCGTCGTCGTCGCGGTCACCTTCGTCGAGGTGGGCGATACGCAGGCGCGGGTGACGCAGACCTTCTACTCGGCGGTGCGGCAGTCGTCGTCCCTGTTCACCGCCTACCTGGACCAGGAGACCGGCGTCCGCGGGTACCTGCTGACCAGCGACGAGCGGTTCCTGACGCCGTACTCCGACGGGCTCGGCGAGGAGGATCGGGCCGTCACCGAGCTGCGCCGGCTGCTCGCGCACGACCCCGCGCTCCTGGCCGAGCTGGCGGACCTGCACCGCGACGGGCGGGCCTGGCGGGACGGGTACGCGACCGCCGTCGTCGACCAGGTCCGGGCCGGCCGCGCGCAGACGGTGACCGCCGAGCAGCAGGCGGCCGGCCAACGGCTGTTCGACCGTCTCCGCCGCTCCGACGACGCCTTCCAGCGGACCCTGCAGGCCGCCCGGGCCGCCGCGGTCGAGGACCTCGGCCGGGGGCGCGCCGTGCTGGGGCTGGCGTTCGGCGCGCTCGCGCTGCTGGTACTGGTCGCGCTCGTCGGCCTGGGGCTGGCGCTGCGGCGCTGGATCCTCGAGCCGCTGGACGCCGTCCGCGCGGACGTCGGCGCCGTCGCCGACGGCGACCTGGACCACGAGGTCACCAGCAGCGGGCCGCCCGACCTGCACGCCGTCGCCGCCGACGTGGAACGGATGCGGCGCCGACTGCGACGCGCCTACGCCCAGCAGGTGGCGACCACCCGGACCCTCGAACGGCAGCGCGAGCAGCTCGAGCAGCAGACCGACGACCTGCGCCGCTCCAACGCCGAGCTCGAGCAGTTCGCCTACGTCGCCTCGCACGACCTGCAGGAACCGCTGCGCAAGGTCGCCTCCTTCACCGAGCTGCTCCAGCGCCGGTACGGCGGGCAGCTCGACGAGCGGGCCGACACCTACATCGCGTTCGCGGTCGACGGCGCGCACCGGATGCAGGGCCTCATCAACGACCTGCTCGCCTTCTCCCGCGTCGGGCGGGTCGGCGTGACCCGCACCGAGGTCCCGCTGGCGGCGGTGCTGCGCCGCGCGCAGGACGACCTCTCCGGGGCCGCCGAGGAGGCCGGGGCCGTCGTCGAGGTGGTCGAGGAGGACGGCGCCGTGCCGCTGCCCACCGTCACCGGGGACGCCGGACTGCTCACGCAGGTGTTCCAGAACCTGCTGGGCAACGCCATCAAGTTCCGCCGGCCGGGCGTGCCCCCCCGGGTGCGGATATCCTGCCGCCCGGACGACGGCGGCACGCTCTGGCGGATCGACGTCACCGACAACGGCATCGGCATCGCACCCGAGTACGCGGACCGGGTGTTCGTCGTCTTCTCCCGGCTGAACCGCCGGGAGGACTACCCCGGCACCGGCATCGGGCTCGCACTGACGAAGAAGATCGTCGAGTACCACGGCGGGACCATCCGGCTCGGGACCGCTCCCGGGCCGGGCACCACGATCAGTTTCACGCTGCCGGCCACCGCCGGCACCGGTGAGGGGGGACCCGCGTGACGCCTCGCCATCTCGACGTCCTGCTCGTCGAGGACGACCCCGGCGACATCGTGATGACGCAGGAGGCCTTCGTCGACGGCGGCCTGACCGGCACGCTGCACGTCACCCGTGACGGCGTGGAGGCGATGGACTTCCTGCGCCGGGCCGAGGGCTACCGGGGCGTGCCCCGCCCCGACCTGGTCCTGCTGGATCTCAACCTGCCGCGGATGGCCGGGCACGAGGTGCTCGCCGCGATCCGCGAGGACGACGACCTGACGCTCCTGCCCGTCGTCGTCCTCACCACGTCCGCCGCCCAGGACGACGTCGAGGCGAGCTACCGCCTGCACGCGAACGCGCACGTCACCAAGCCGAGCGACTTCGCCGGCCTCACCGCCGCCCTCGCCCGGATCGAGGAGTTCTTCAGCCGGGTGGCCGAGCTGCCGCCGCGGGCCTGACGCCGGGGGCCTCAGGCCGGGTCGGCCGGGTCGGCCCGGTCGGTCGGGTCGCCCGGCCGGTAGAAGCCCTCGATGTGGGCCGCCACCAGGTCCCCGGCACGCACACCCTCGCCGGCGAGGAGCGCGTCGTGGATGGCCCGGTGCTCACGCCCGAGCCGGGCCGCCGTCCCGGCGAAGTCGGGGGCGCGCCGCAGGAGGTCCAGCAGGGTCGCGCGCATCGCGTTGCGGAGCGCCGTCGTCAGCTCGGCGACGAGGGCGTTGCCGCTGGCCCGGGCTATGGCCACGTGAAAGGCGGTGTCGGCGTCGTTGAACTCCTCGACGCCGACCTGCGGGCTCTCCATCGTGGCGAGCAGCTCGCCCAGGTGGGTGAGGTCGGCCAGCCCAGCGTGGTCGGCCGCGAGCCGGGCGGACTCCCGCTCGAGGGTGATCCGCGCGCGCACCAGGTCGTCCGACCCCACGCTCGCGACGAGGACGTGCATCCGGATCAACCGGGTGAGGGCCTCGGCGGGGGCGGCGGTGAGGATCGTTCCGGCGTCCCGGCCGGAGCCCGTGCCCTGGCTGATCAGGCCCATCGCCTGGAGCACCCGCATCGCCTCACGGACGGCGACCCGGCTCACCCCGAGGGCGGCGGCCAGCTCCCGCTCGGGCGGCAGGCGGTCACCGGCACGCAGCCGGCCTGCCGAGATCTGCTCCTCGATGCGGTCGAGGACGAGCTCGTAGGTGCGGGCGCGCGTGACGGGCAGCCAGCTGGACCCCGGGTGGCCGTCCACCGGATCCCCCTGCGCGAGCTCGCCGCGGAGCACCATGCCTCTCCCTCCACCCAGCCAGCAGTACGCCCCGCCGCAGCGGCGAGGGAATGACCTAGGTCCCCCGTGGCCCGGTGCCCTGTTCACCCTACCGTGTCCCTCACGCCCTATGGTCCTACCACATGGCAGCAATCTCACCGTGCCACGCAGTGCTCCAGCGCCCCGGCCCCCGTCGCCGGCGGTGCACCCCCGCGAACCGGCAGTGCCGCCGGCAGGAGGTCCCTGATGCCCCCCGTGAGCCACCCCCTCGTCAGCGCCGCGGCCGCGGCCGGAGACTTCAACCAACGTCTCTCGCCCGTTCACGGCAGCCTGGCGCTCTCGGCGCTCGTCGCCCTGCTTCCCTTGATCGTGGTGTTCCTGCTGCTCGGCGTCGTCCGGACCCAGGCCTACGTGGCCGCGCTCGCCGGCCTCGGCACCGCCTTCCTCGTCGCCGTCCTCGGGTACGGCATGCCCGCCAAGTACGCCCTGCTCTCGGCCACCCAGGGCGGCGTGTTCGGAGTGTTCCCGATCATGTGGATCGTGCTGTCGGCCCTGTGGCTCTACCAGCTGACGGTGACCAGCGGTCGCTTCGAGGACCTGCGGGCGACCTTCGACGTCGTCAGCGAGGACCCGCGCATCCAGGCGGTCCTCATCGCCTTCTGCTTCGGCGGCCTGCTCGAGGCGCTCGCCGGCTTCGGCGCCCCCGTCGCCATCACCGCGACCATGCTCATCGCCCTCGGCGTCGCGCCGCTGCGGGCCGCCGGCACCGTGCTGCTCGCCAACACCGCGCCCGTCGCGTTCGGCGCGATCGCCATCCCGATCACCACCGCCGCCACCCTGACCGGCCTGCCCGTGGGCGACATCGGCGCCACGGTCGGCCGCCAGGCGCCGCTCCTGGCCGCCTTCGTGCCGCTGCTGCTGCTCCTCGTCGTCGACGGCGTCCGTGGCCTGCGCGAGGTGTGGCCGGCCGCGGTGGTCACCGGCCTGTCGTTCGCCGTCGCTCAGTTCGCGACGTCAAACTTCCTCTCGGTCGAGCTCACCGACATCGTCGCCTCGCTGGTCGGGCTCGGCGCGACCGTGCTGTTCGTCCGGGTCTGGACGCCGGTCGGCGCCCACGAGGCCCACGTCCGGCTCGCCGCCGGCCGCGACGAGGAGCACGCCGCAGCCGTGGCCGCGGGCCGCAGCGGCGGCGCCACCACCGCGACCGCCCCCCGGCGTTCCGGCGGCGGCACCGGCGGCAGCGACGGCACCGGCACCGGCACCGGCACCGGCACCGGCACCACGGTGTTCGGCAGCGACGAGCGGCTCACCGGCAGCCGGATCTGGATGGCCCTGTTCCCGTACCTGCTCGTCATCGTCGTCTTCTCGCTGTCGAAGCTGGTACCCGCGATCAAGGACTTCCTGGCGGGCACCGACCGCAAGATCGGGTGGCCGGGCCTCGACAAGCACGTGCTCTCCTCGTCGGGCAAGGTCAGCACCGGCACGATCTACACCTTCCAGTGGCTCTCCAGCCCCGGCTCGCTCCTGCTCCTGTGCGGCCTCGTCGTCGCGATCGTCTACCGCGTCGCCCCGCGCACGGCCGTGGACGACTTCGTCCTCACGGTGACCAAGCTCAAGCTCGCCATCCTCACCGTGGCTGGCGTCCTCGCCCTCGCCTACGTGATGAACTTCTCCGGCCAGACGATCACCATCGGTACCTGGATCGCCGGGACCGGCGGCTTCTTCGCCTTCCTCTCCCCGGTGCTCGGCTGGATCGGCACGGCGGTCACCGGCTCCGACACCAGCGCCAACGCCCTGTTCGCCAAGCTGCAGGCCACCGCGGGGGCGAAGGCCGGCATCGACCCGACCCTGCTCGTCTCCGCGAACACCACCGGCGGCGTCGTCGGCAAGATGATCAGCCCGCAGAACCTCACCATCGCCGCGAGCGCCGCCGGCCTCGACGGCCAGGAATCGGCGATCCTGCGCCGGGTGCTGCCGTGGAGCCTCGGCCTGCTGCTGTTCCTGTGCCTGCTCGTCTACCTGCAGTCCACGTCGATCCTCGGTTGGATGCTGCCATGACCGCTGCGGCCACGACCCCGGGCTCCCTCGGCACCGCCGTCCTCGACGAGCTGCGCGGCATCGTGGGCGCGCCGCACGTCCTGACCACGGACGGCGACGTCGAACCGTTCTCGCGGGACGCCACGCCGCTCTTCCGGGCCAAGCCGGACGCCGTGGTCCTGCCGGCCACCACGCGGGAGGTCAGCGCCGTCCTGGCGCTGGCCACCCGGCACGGGATCCCCGTGACGCCGCGCGGGGCCGGCTCCAACCTGTCCGCGGCGACGATCCCGGAGCACGGCGGCATCGTGCTGGTCCTCACCCGGATGAACCGGGTGCTGGAGGTCAGCGGCGCCGAGCTGCTGGCCGTCGTCGAGGCGGGGGCGACGACGGCCGCCCTCTCCGACGCCGCCGCCGCGCACGGGCTGCTCTACGCCCCCGACCCGGGCAGCCGGACGGTGTCGACCGTCGCCGGCAACGTGGCGACGTGCGCGGGCGGCCTGCGCGGGCTGAAGTACGGCGTGACCCGCAACTACGTGCTCGGGCTCGAGGTGGTGCTGCCGACGGGCGAGATCCTGCGGACCGGCGGGCGGCTCTGGAAGGACGTCGCCGGGTACGACCTCACCCGCCTGCTCACCGGGTCGGAGGGCACGCTCGCGGTCATCACCGAGGTGACCGTGGGCCTGCTCCCGCTGCCGGCCGCCGCCGGCACCGGCGTCGCCTACTTCGACCACCTGGCCGACGCCGGGCGGGCCGTGGCGAAGATCATCGCGGACGGCACGCTGCCGGCGACCCTGGAGTTCCTCGACAACCGGTGCATCAACGCGGTCGAGGACTTCGCCCGGCTCGGCCTCGACCGGGACGCCGGTGCGCTGCTGCTCTTCGGGGACGACGGCTCGGCCGACCTCGTCGCCGGCTCGCTGCGCCGGATGGCCGACGCCTGCAGCGCGATCGGCGCCCGCGACGTGACGCTGGCCGCCGACGTCGCGCAGGCCGAGGCCCTCCTCGCGGCCCGCCGGTGCTCGCTGCCCGCGTTGGCCCGGCTCGCACCGATCACCATGCTGGAGGACGTCACCGTGCCCCGGCCGCGCCTGGCCGAGATGGTGGACGAGATCGACCGGATCGCGGCCCGGCACGACGTCGTCTGCGCCACCTTCGGGCACGCCGGCGACGGCAACCTGCACCCGACGATCGTCTTCGACCCCCAGGACGGCGACGCCCAGCACCGGGCGGAGGCGGCGTTCGACGAGGTGTTCCGGACGGCGATGCGGCTGGACGGCACGATCACCGGCGAGCACGGCGTCGGGGCGGCCAAACGGCCGTGGCTGGCGGCCCGGCTCGGCGAGGACCAGCTGGCCCTGTTGCGCCGGATCAAGACGGCCTTCGACCCGGCCGGCATCCTCAACCCCGGGAAGACCGGCTCATGACCCCCGCCGACGACCAGGCGGCCGCCGCCGCTCCCGCGGAGGCTCCGGCCACCACGCGCGGGATCTTCGACAAGAAGCTGCTGGCGGCGTGCATCTCGTGCGGGTTCTGCCTCCCCGCCTGCCCGACGTACCGGCTGACCCAGGACGAGCGGTCCAGCCCGCGCGGGCGCATCACGCTGATGCGCGCGCTCGAGACGGGCCGGCTGGAGGAGGACGACCCCACGCTGCAGGAGCAGGCGTCCTTCTGCCTCGGCTGCCGGGCCTGCGAGCCGGTCTGCCCGGCCGGGGTCCAGTACGGCTCCCTGCTGGAGCAGTGGCGGGACCACCAGTGGCGGGGCCGGCACGTGCCGCCGCTGGCCCTGGCCCTGCGCGCCGGGATGCGGGTCACCCCCGCGTTCGGCGTGGCGGGCCGGCTGCGGGGCGCGGCCCGGCCCACCGGACCGGCCGCGCCGATCGAGCCGGACGGCGTCCGGGCCCACCTCATGCTCGGGTGCGCCGAGCGGGCGCTGTACCCGCAGGTGTCGCGGTCGGTGCTGGCGCTGCTGCCCGGCGTGGTCGACGTCCCCTCGGGCCAGGGCTGTTGCGGGGCGATGCACGCCCACAACGGCGGGTCCGAGCAGTCCCGGGAACTGGCCGAGGAGCTGGGCCGGCGGCTGCCCGGCGTCATCCTGACGACGGCGGGCGGGTGCGGCGGCCACCTCGCACACGTCCTGGGCCGGGACCGGGTGCGGGAGCTGTCGGAGTTCCTCCTGGAGTACTGGGGCGAGCGCCCGGACCGGATGCCGGCCCTGCGCCGGCTCACCGTCGAGGGCAGCGACGGGAGCGCCGACGGCCGGCCGCTGCGGGTGGGGCTGCAGGACTCGTGCCACCTCCGCAACGGGATGGGCGTGTTCGCGCAGCCGCGCGAGCTCATCGGCCGGGTGGCCGAGTACGTGGAGCTGCCGTCGGCGGGCAGCTGCTGCGGGTCCGCCGGGACGTACTCGCTGCTGCGCCCGGACGACTCCCAGCGGGTGCTCGACGTCCACCTGGACGAGATCGAGGCGGCCGGGCTGGACCACCTGGTCGTCGTCAACGTGGTGTGCCAGCGGCAGCTGATCGCGGGATTGCGACGCCGCCGGTCGACAACGACGGTCCTGCACCTGGCGGAACTGCTCGCCCGGGCGGCGACGTGAGAGATCTTCGCGCAGAGTGACCGGAGTTGACCTCAGGTAGGTGATTATCCACCGGTTGCCCGGACAGGGAGTAGCCGACCGGACTAGCATCAGCCGCCCGGCTTCCCGCGCCCGGGGACGCCGTCGGAGGAACACCGCGAGGGGATGTCACCTTGGCCGAGCGCACCATGCCTGCCGGGGAGACCACCCCCGACGCCGTCCCTCCCGGCGCCGGTCCGACGGCCGGTCCGAGCCCCGAACTGACGCGCCGTCCGGACCCGCACGCGATCACCTCGGCGGCCCAGTTCGCCGAGGCGATCACCCGGCTGCGCGAGCAGGCCGGCGTAGGTATCCGGGACCTGGCGCGCAGCACCGGGGTCACCAGCAGCACGTTGAGCAGCTGGTTCGCCGGCCGCCAGCTCCCGCCGCTGGCCGCCGTCGGGACCCTCGACACCGTCCTCGGCCTCTGCGGCGTGCCGGCAGGGCCCTCCCGGGCCGCCTGGATCGACGCCCTCACCCGGGTGCGGCGGCACCCGGGCCAGCGGCCCGCCGACGTCCCCGCCGCGTACCGCGGTCTGGAGAGCTACCGGATCCAGGACGCCCCCTTCTTCGCCGGCCGGGAGCGGCTGGTGGCCCGGCTCGTCGCGGCCGTCACCGCCGCCGCGCCGGGCGGCGCGCCGACGGTGCTCGTCGGGCCGAGCGGCTCCGGGAAGTCCTCCGCCCTGCAGGCCGGGCTCGCCGCCCGGTTGCGCAACGCGAGCAGCTGGGACGTCGTCACGCTCACTCCCGGTGCCCGCCCGGTCGCCGCGCTGGACGCCGCCCTGCAGCAGGTGCGCGAGCTGAAGCTGCCCGGCGGCTGGCGGGTGGCCCTCGTCGTCGACCAGTTCGAGGAGCTCTTCACGCTCGGCAGCCCCGCCACCGAGCAGGCCGAGTTCGTCCGGCGGATCACCGAGCCGCTGGGCCCCGAGGTCGGCAGCGGGCCGGGGAGCGGTCCCACGGTGAGCGTCGTGATCGGCCTGCGGGCCGACTTCTACGGGGCGGCGCTGGCGTTCGGGGCGCTCGGAGCGGGGATGCAGGACCACCAGATCGTCGTCGGCCCGCTCTCCCCCGACGACCTGCGCCGGGCGATCACCGAGCCGGCGCGCGCCGCCGGCGTCCAGGTCGAGGCCGGGCTCGTCGAGCTGGTGCTGCACGACGCGGCCACCGCCGACCCGGCCCTGCCGCTGGTCGCGTTCGCGCTGTACCGCACCTGGCGCCGCGGCCTGCGCAGCCGGCTCACCGTCGAGGACTACGTCGCGGTCCGCGGCGTCTCCGGCGCGGTCGCCGCGGCGGCCGAGGCGGTGCACGACCAGCTCACGCCCGCGCAGCGGGAGGTGGCCCGGCAGCTGTTCGGCCGGCTCGTCGTCCTCGGCGAGGGGCAGGCCGACCTGCCGCACCGGCGCACCGCCTCCGAACTGAAGCTCGACACGTCCGCCGGGGACGCCACGGCCGAGGTCCTGGAACGGTTCGTCGAGGCCCGGCTGCTCACCGCCACGGACACCGACGTCCAGCTCGCCCACCCGGCGCTGCTCACGGCGTGGCCGCGCCTGCGCGCCTGGCTGGACGGCGACCGGGCCGCCCGGGTGGCGCACCGCCGGCTCGCGGACGCGGCGACCACCTGGTCCCGCGACGGCCGCGACGCCGCCCTGCTGCACCGCGGCACCACCCTGCAGTCCGTGCGGGAGTGGGCCGCCGGGGCCGGTCCCGACGCGCTGGCGCCGGTGGAGCGGGCCTTCCTGTCGGCGTCCGTGGCCGCCCACGAGCGCGAGGCCGGGCGGGGCCGGCGCCGGGTCCGGCGCCTGCAGGCCGCCGTCGTCGGGGTGACCGTGCTCGCGCTGGGCGCGGGCGGCCTGGCCGTGACGGCCTCCCGGGACCGGTCCGCCGCGGACGACGAGCGCGAGCAGAGCGTCTCGCGGCGGCTCGCCGAGGCGGCCGGCCGGCTGGCCGCCACCGACCCGACGACCGCCGCCCAGGCCGCGCTGCTGGCCTGGCGGACCGCACCGACCGACCAGGCCCGCTCCGCCCTCCTCGACACCTCCGCCCGGCCGCTGGCCGCCCGCTCGGCCGGTCCGGCCGGTGCCACGGCCGTTGCGGCGTCCGCCGACGGCCGCGTCCTGGCCGCGGTCGGCGACCGCGGCGACGTCTTCCTGTGGCGGGTCGAGGCCGCCGACCCCCGGAGCGCCGACGTCCCCCGGGTGACCCGGCTCGAGACCTCGTCTTCGTCGGCGTCGGCGTCGGCGTCCGGCGCCGCCCCGAGCCCCGGCGCCGAGGAGGAGGGACCCCAGCCGCTGTTCGCGGTGGCCGTGCCCCGGGACGGCGCGTTCGTCGCGGCGGCCGGGGCGAGCGGCGTCATCCACCGCTGGGCCCTGTCCGGCGACACCGCGACCGCGCTGCCCGACGTCCCCGTCGGGCGCGGCGCGATCCTCGGCCTGGCGACCAGCCCCGACGGCCGCACGCTGGCCGCCACCACGACCGACGGCCACGTCGTCCTCTACGACGTGCGGGGAAGCCGCCTCGCGATGCTCGGGACGCCGGTGGCCGCGCCGGTCGGCGGGCTGGTGCAGGCGGTCGCCTTCAGCACGGACAGCCGCTCCCTGGCCGCCGCCGGCTCGACCGGCCGGGTCCAGCTGTGGAGCCTGGCCGACCGGGCGCACCCCGCGCCGGGCGCGCTGCTCACCGGTCCCGCCGCCGCCGTCACGACCCTCACGTTCAGCCCGGACGGACGGCGGCTCGCAGCCGGCTCCAAGGACCGCGCCGTGTACCTGTGGCAACCGGCGGCCCCCGCCGTCCCGGCGCAGCGCCTGCCGGACCCGGGCGGCGCCGTGACGGCCCTCGGCTTCAGCCCGGACGGCGCGTTCCTGGCCGCCGCCGGCGCGGACCGCGGCGTCCACGTCTACGAGACCGTCACCCGGGCCGAGGTGGCGACGCTGTCGCACCCGGCCGCCGTCACCGGCCTGACCTACCTGCCGGACGGGCGCACCCTCGTCACCACGACCGCCGACGGCACGCTGCGGCTCTGGCCCTCGCCCGGGCCCGGCGCGGCCGGCACGCCCGGGCGCACGGTCGCCGTCGGGTACCTGTCGGGCGACCGCGTCGTGACCGTGACCGGCGGCGGCACCGCCGCGGACACGCTGCGCGTCGTCGACGTCGCGCAGCCGCACCGGCCGCAGTCGCTGGGCACGGTCGGCGTCGGCGCCAAGCAGGTGCTCAGCGGCACGCTGGCCGTGGCCCCCACCGGGTCGCTCGTCGCGGTGGGCGGCACCACCGGCTCCGTCTGGCTCTTCGAGGCGCCGGCCACCTCCGGCAGCACCGGGACCCGGCTCGTCGGCACGCTCCCGGCCGGCGGCGGCCAGGGCGGGGCCAAGGGCGGCGACGCCGTCCGGGCGCTGGCCCTGAGCCCCGACGCCCACCTGCTGGCCGTGGGGACGGCCGACGGCACCGTCCAGCTCGCCGACGTCTCCACACCGTCGTCGCCGCGGGCGCTCGGCGCGCCCAGCACGACGGCCGGTGCGCCGTCGGCGCTCGCCTTCTCCCCCGACGGCCGGCACCTGGTGGCGGCGGTCGACGCCCCGGCGCGCGTCGGGACGTGGGACGTGACCGACGGCCGGCTCGCCGCCGGGCCGGCCGCCCCGGACGGCGGCCCGGCGGCCCCGGCCCGGACGCTCGCCTACGCCCCCGACGGGCACACCGTCGCGGTGGGCGGCGCCGACGGCCGGGTCCAGCTCCTGGACACCGCCGACGCCGCGAGGCCGCGGTGGCTGGGCGAGCCGACCGCACCGGCCGCCGGCGCGGTCGACGGCGTGGCGTTCGGGCGGTCCGACGGCGGCCTGCTGCTCGCCGCCGCGGGCGAGGACGGCACCGTCCGGCTGTGGGACGTGGCGGACGGCGCCGCACCCGCCCTGCGGACCGTGCTCACCGGTCCGCCCGGTGCCCTCACCGGCGTCGCCGTGGACGCGGCCTCGCGGCGACTGGCCGCCGCGGGACCGGCGGGCGCGGTCCTGCAGTGGGACCTCGACCCGGCGGCCGCCGCCGACCGGGTCTGCCGGGTGACCGGCACCTCCGGCGACCCGGCCACCTGGTCGCGCGCCCTGCCCGACATCCCCTTCCGGACGCCCTGCCCCTGAGCTACGGCACCGTCGGTGCCGAGCTCTTCGGCACCACGCTGGACGGCGGCGCCGAGGACTTCGGCGCCGTGGCCGTGGTCTTCGGCTCCGTCGCGGTCGGCGTGGCCGTCGTGGACGGCGGCGCCGTCGTCGTGGTGGGCGGCGGCGTGGTGCGCGTGGTCGGCGGCGGGGTGAGGGTCGTGGGCGGCGCGCTGGTCGGCGGCGGGGGCGGCGCCGTCGTCCCGGCGGAGAACTGCGCGAGCGGGAACGCCTGCCCGGAGCGGCCCCCCACCGTGCACGAGGCACCGTCGCGCTGCGGGCACTGCGACCAACCGATGAACCCGGCACCGCGGGCCCGCAGGGTCACCGTCGAGTCGGCCGGGATGGTCTCCCGGCAGGTGCCGGGGCAGGAGATCCGGCCGTCGGAACTGGTGACCGAGCCGCGCCCGGACACCTGGACGCTCACCACGAGCATCCCCGCCTGCGTCGGCGCCGCCGCACCCCCGCCGTCCTGGGCGGTCGTCCCGGGAGCGGTGGTCGGCGGCACGTCCGCCTGGCCGGAGCCGCTCGGCGCGGACGGCGCACCCGCCGTCGGGCCCCCGGCGGCCGTCGGGTCGGCGCCGCCCGTCATGCCGAAGTGGTCGCGGGCGTTGAAGGCCGTCCACACCGACAGGACGACGAGCAGCCCGGCCACCGCGGCGAGCCCGCCGATGACCACCGGGCGCCGGGTCACCGGCGTCTTCGGGGTCGGGTGGTAGGCCAGCGGCGCCTCCTGGCCGAGGTCGGCGAACTGCTGCTGCCCCCGGAAGGGCTGACCCTGATACGGCTGACCCTGATACGGCTGGCCCTGGTTCGGCTGGCCCTGATACGGCTGGCCCTGGAACTGCTGGCCCTGGTGGTCCGGCCCGCCGTACGCCGGCGGGGTGCGCCCGGGGTCGGTCGGCGGCGCCTGCTGCCGCTGCACGGGTTGCACCGGCTGGGCCCGCTGGACCGGCTGCACGGGGGGTGGCTGCGGCGCCGGCGGCTGCTGGACCCGCTGCTCGACGCGGCGCGACTCCGCCGGGCGCCGGGGCGGGACGACGGGCGGGGCCGGCTCGGGCTCGGGCCGCGGGCTCGTGGCGACCACGACGGTCGCCGGGGCGGGCTCCGGCTCGGCGGGCAGCTCCGCACCGCTGGCCCGCCAGGCGGCACCGAGGGCGATCGAGTGCTTGGGGTGGGCGTCGACGGCGACGGGCAGCCCCAGCTCGGAGCCGACCATCTGCGCGACCAGCGGCATCCGCGAGGACCCGCCGACGAGCAGGACGGCGGACAGCTCCGCCGGCTCCACCCCCGCGGAGCGCACGGCCCGCTTGAGCGACTCGATCGAGTCGTACAGCGACGGCCGCACCATGCTCTCCAGCTCGGCCCTGGTCAGCCGCACCTCGGTCGTCAGGGCCGGGAGCAGCACCGGGATCGTGACGTCGGTGTCGGAGGACAGCGCCTCCTTGGCGGAGGTGCACTCCTCCCGCAGCCGGGCGACGGCCGAGACGGCCGCCGGGTCGTCCTCGTCGAGGTCGGTGAGCGCCTCGCCGACGGCGCGCGCCACGTGGCTGAAGACGGCGGCGTCGATGTCGATCCCGCCGAGGCGCTCGATGCCCTCCGGCTGGCCGCGGATCTCGAAGCCGGCCGCCGTCCGCCGCAGCACCGCCGCGTCGAAGGTGCCGCCGCCGAGGTCGTAGACGGCGACCGTGTCGCCCGGGGCCAGCCGCTCCTGCCGGGCGTAGCTGACGGCCGCGGCCTCCGGCTCCGTGGTGTAGATCACCGGCACCCGGACGTCGGCCAGCCGGACGGCCTGGCGCAGCAGGTCGGTCTTGAACGGACCCCAGTTCGCCGGGTGCGACACGCAGATCGAGGCCGGCGCGCCCCCCTCGCGGGCCGTCACGAGGTCGAGGACGGCGCGCAGCAGCCGGGCGGTCAGCGCCTCGGCGGAGTACGGCGACCCGCCGAGCAGCAGCGGCGTCGAGTCGCCGAGACGGCGCTTGAACTCCCGGGCGACCCGGTCCGGCTCGAGCGCGGCCCGGCGGGCCGCCGCCTCGCCCGTCAGGACGGAACCGTCGCTGCGGGCCAGGACGACGGACGGGATCGCGGCCGAGTGGGTGCCCAGCGAGCAGATCTCGGCGCGGCCGTCGCGCCAGACGGCGGCGGCGGTGAACGTCGTCCCCAGGTCAACGCCCAACGCGTACACGCCCGTGCCACCCCGTTCCGGTCCAGGCCCGCGCCGATCAGCGGCGCGGTGCCCGGCCACGATAGCCGCCGCGCAGGCACGGCCGGGGGGCGTTGCCGGGCAAGAGCGCGCAGACATCCCCCTAGCGTCACGATACCCGCACGAGAAGTTATTTCGCCCCGGACAAACCGGGTTACGACGCCACCGGACGGTCGTCCGAGGGCCACCCGGTCGACCGCGGCTTTGCCGTGGTCGACGCCGGGAGGCGCGCGGCGGGCGGCAGGAGCTGGTCGAGCGCGGTGGGCTCGTGGTAGCGATAGCCCTGGCCGAGCCGGCAGCCGTGCTCCAGCAGCAGGTGCTCCTGGGCCGCGGTCTCCACGCCCTCGCCGACGACCTGCAGGCCCAGGTCCTCCGCGAGCCGGCACACCGCGCGGACCAGGGCGTCGTCGGTGGTGCGGCGGCCGAGCCCGGTGACGAACCGTTTGTCGATCTTCAACTCGTCCACCGGGACCTCGGCGAGGTGGCCGAGGGAGGAGAAGCCGGTCCCGAAGTCGTCGAGCGCGATCCGGACGCCGAGCGCGCGCAGCGGCTGGAGCACCGCGGTCGCCCGCTGCAGGTCGCCGAGCGCCGTCCGCTCGCTGATCTCCAGCGTGAGCCGGCCCGCGTCGACGCCGCGGTCGGCGAGCTGGCGGTGCACCCAGTCGCCGAAGCCGACGGTGGCCAGCTGCGAGCCGGCGACGTTGACCGAGATCCCGGCCCGCCGGTCGGGCCACAGCGCGAGCCAGTTGAGCGCGTGGTGCATGACCCAGCGGCCCAGCGGGTCGATGAGCCCGCTCTCCTCGGCGACCGGGAGGAACTCGTGCGGCTGGCGCCGGTGCTCGCCGTCCTGCCAGCGGGCCAGCGCCTCGAACCCGACCCAGGCGCCATCCGCCATCGAGACGATCGGCTGCGCGTCGAGGAGGAGGCCCTCGCCCTGGCAGGCCCGTTCGAGCGCGGCGCTCATCCGGGCACGCTCGGTGACCCGCTCGCGCATCGACGGCTCGAACATCACGTGCCGCTTGCCCCCGCGCGACTTCGCCTCATACATGGCCAGGTCGGCGTCGCCGAGGAGGAGCTCGGCGGAGGTGTCGCGGCCGATGGCGACGCCGATGCTCGCCGCCGTGCGCCGGGCCGGGTCGGAGGGCATCTGGCGCAGCCGCTGGACGAGGCGGTCGGCGACCGCCCGGATCTCGGTGAGCTGGTCGGTGCCGAGCAGGACGGCGAACTCGTCGCCGCCGAGGCGCGCCGCGACGTCCCGGCCGCGCAGCTCCCGCCGCAGCGTCTCCGCGACGCCGCGCAGCAGCCGGTCGCCCGCCGCGTGGCCGTCCATGTCGTTCACGGCCTTGAAGCCGTCGAGGTCGACGAAGAGAACCGCGGAGGGGCCCTCGCGCAGCCGCTGCTCCAGCATGGCGAGGAAGGCCGGCCGGTTGGCCAGCGAGGTGAGCGCGTCGGTGCCGGCGAGGCGCCGCAGTTCCGCCTCCATGCCCACCCGCTCGCTGACGTCGCGCGCGGAGAGGATGTAGCCCGGTTCCCCGCTCGTGCGACGCGACACGGTCGCCTCGACGGTCCGCCACCCCCCGTTCGCGTGCTGGAAGCGGCCGCTGATGCGACCGGCCGCCGATCCCGGTCCGTGGACGCCGCCCTCGGCGAGGTCCGCCGCCAGCTCCGGGGCGTAGTCGGGGGCGAGCTCCGCGGCGAGTTCCGCGGACAGGTCGGTCGCGGCGTCCGCGCCGGCGTCGTCGATCCGACGGATCTCCGCCAGGAGCCGGTCGCGGTCGTCCGGGTGGACCAGGGTCACGCCG
>Ga0302323_100001563_pt1 | contig 18623 bp, 14 predicted proteins | sample Fen_T0_3_FD_201950 | JGI IMG/M metagenome (GOLD analysis project Ga0302323, IMG submission 201950) | Peat permafrost microbial communities from Stordalen Mire near Abisko, Sweden - Fen_T0_3 | ecosystem: Environmental > Terrestrial > Soil > Wetlands > Permafrost | place: Sweden: Abisko... | reverse complement strand
GCCGGTGCCAGTGCAGCTCGGCTGGGCCCAAGCAGGTTCTCGAGCACCCTTAGCGACAGCTCGAACGCAGGCAGGCCGCCTTCGAGGAAGGCTGCGTGCAACGCATAGGGCAGCGGTCGCAGATCGTAGATTCCCTCGTCGACCAACTTGCCGCAAGCGGCGGCAGCTTCGTCGAATCGGCCCTTGGCCGCGTGTTCGTCGATGGCGATGAGCCTCTCGTCAAGCGCGTCCAGCTCGGACGTCGTGCTGGCGAGGGGTTCGACCAAGCGTGCGAGCAGGGGCGAGAGCAAGGGCTGGAGCGAGGGTTGGAGCAAGGGTTGGAGCGAGGGTTGGAGCAAGGGTTGGAGCAAGGGTTGGAGATCGTTGGTCATGGTTTCCTCAGGGCCCGACGGCGATCATCTGGCCGGGTTGCAGCGGCGAGATGACACCGCCAAAGCAGCAGATCAGCTTGCAGCTCAGGTCTGCGGCGGGGAGATTCGCCACCAGAACGGTCGGCACGCCAGGGACCCACGGGCCCGCTGGGGTTGGGATGCAAGGGGCGGGCGTGGGCACGCCCAAGGCGGCGGCGGTGGCTGCCGCTACGGCGGGATTGGCTGGACAGGTGCACATGCCAAAGGGCGTGATGTTCAGGAAAGGCGCACTGTCCATGATGTTGGCCACCGGCGGTCCAGCCAGGATGCGGTTGATGGGCAACACGTTCAGCACCGACGGTGCCAAGCCCATGGTGCATTGTAAGGTTGCGCCAGCAGCCAATAGGGGCGGCATCAGGCTTGCCCTCCCAGGTGCAGTTCGGCGATTTCTGCCAGCTGGCTGAGGACGCGGAACATGCGGCTAGAGGATTTGGCCCGCAAGGCACCGCTTAGGTACTGGCCCCGACACCAGGCCCGATCGATACCTTTGTCGCTGCTGCGCGGTCGCAGGGGAAGCCACTCGATCCGATCGGGTAGCTGGGCGGCGCCCAGCCCGGCCTTGATCAAGGATCGAAGCTCGTGGCTTGGCCCCTCGATCGTGTCCGCCCCGCCGGGGCCGCAGAAGACCAGCAACGTGACATGCGCATCGCCCAGCCTGCGTCGCGGGGTCACCACCGCCGTGGCTTGCTTGACCAGAGGATGGCTCTCGACCAGGGCCACGACCTCTTCTTCCGGGTAGACTTGGCCGGCGCGACCGACCTGCACGCACCCGGCGAAATAGTGGGCGGCCCCGTGCTGGGCCAGCACCACGGCCGGCACGCCTTTCGCCGGCTTCTCGTCGATGAAGGGGGTGAATAGTCCCGACTCGGCCAGCGCCTGCAATCGTTCACTTCCCAGCTGGGTCAGTTGATGCGCTCGCGCCGGAACCGGCCAGCATAGAAACGGCCGAGGGCAGAGCGCCGGAGGCGAGAACACGACGGCTCCGCCGGCGCATGGGGCGAGAACGACCGAGAATGAGGGGACGCCGCGGCTTGCTGCTTGCTGGATGAGATCGTCCCAAAGCTCCATCGTCGGATCGAGCAGGTGGCGAAACCATGCGCGGAGAGGCGCTGCTTCCCAGTCCTTGCTGGTCACCAACCGTTCGTGCAGCGGCGGCGATACGCCCAGCACTGTGACTGCGAAATCTGCGAAGACGCCGGGTCGGGCGAGCGCACTCGCTTCGGGGATTTCGGCCCAGCAGGCGCCTGCCATCAATGCAGCGAAGAGAAGGGTGGGCTGGCTGGCGGCCGCATCCCAGCCCGGGGCAGCGATCACGTCACTTGGGTCGAGGTGAAACGTCAAGAGGGCATCGCAGCGCGCGCCATCGAGCAAAGTCCCCGCCGACACATCGATGGGCTCCAAGGGGCCGGCAGCATAGGGCGAAAAGAGACGCAGCAGCGGGGCCGCAGCGTCGTAAGGCCAAGGCCCTGCGGTGGTCGAGTCATCGTCGCGCACCCAGGGCAGGAGCGGCGCCGGCCAGGTGTCGCCAAAAGCCCCGGCGTCCGCGCCGGCAAAGATGCCATCGGGAGACAACAGCTTGAGGCGCCGACCTACCCAGGCCCGCCCGCACGGAGGAATGGGGGCGGCCACCAGGCCCATGCGAAAACAGGTCAAGAGCGACACCACGTATGCGATGCCCGGGGAAACGACGATGGCCACCACCGCGCCAGGCTTGAGACCCGCTCGCATCCAGCCCCGGGCGAGGCGTCCTGTGAGCGCGTCCAGCTCTCGATAGGAGAGCACCTGTCGCTGGCCCTGCGTTTCGATGGCGAGGGCCGGGCGACCGGCGTTCACATGAGCCCCGATGAAGGACTTGTACGGGCTGACGGTCGCCGAAGTGGTGCCGGGGCAACTCGCGCCGCGGCCCTGTGCCTGGGCCGTCAGTGCTGCCAGGAAGGCCCTTCGGTCCGCTGCGGCCGCGCCCAGCCAGGCCGCCATCCAGGCTTCGCTGGCAGCTCCCGATCGAAGCCCGCGGGTGACGGCGCGAACGTCGACGGTCGCGCACCCTTCGGTGGTTGTTGCTTCAGTGGCCATCGCCATCGGCCTCCAGCCGGTCTACGCCGTCGGTGCCCAGCACGATGTTCAAGCGAGCGGGCAGGGGAGGGGGAACCACCACGCGCCAGGTAGCCCCGGGCTCGGTGAAGAAGAAGGCAAGCGCGAGGGCCTGCTCGGGGGGGACCTTCACGGGAAGCTTCAACGAGGTCCCCGGAAGCAGCAGCCCCCGGCCCACGATCGATTTGTCGGCCGGACTGAGTGCGAAGCGCGCCGCCTCTTCATCGTAAGAACCCACCGACGCCTTTGCCTCCACGGCGGTGGCCATCACGTGCAGGACGGTCCCGCGATTCGTGTTGGCCTGGGCCACGATCGAGATCTCGCTGGGAGCGGGCAGGACTGCGGGCGGGGTGTTCGCGGGCGCCGAGGTTGCGCAGGCGAGGTTCATCATGGCGATGCCCAGGCCCAGGGCGAAGGCAGGACGGCAGGCGCCAGCCGCGGACCTCATTGCCAACTCTCTCCGCTGACAGCCAGGTTGGGCAGCGTGAATCCAGCCCATGGATCTCCTTGCAACAGCAATCGCACGGCCAACCTGCGTGTCCCCTTGGGCGTGGTGACTGGCACGATCCATTCGTAGCGAAGCGTGGGGCGCAGGCCCCCTGGCTTCGAGATACTTGCCCGCACCAGAACCCGAAGAGCGCGCCAATAGGGCGCATCCCCCAGCAGCACTGTCTCCCCTGTGGCGTCGCGGTTTCTTGTATTCACGTACTCGACCCTGAGCTGGGCCGCCTCATCCACGCTCCAATCCACCTCGGCTGCCGTGGGAGCGGGCATCTGATTGAAGTAGCGCACGCTCCTCGGGCCGAGCTGCAGGGTCAACGCTGTCGGCACCAACTCGGCGTCGCCCAAGGCTTCGAACGGTTCGGGCTTGAAGTGCAGGGCGATCTTGCGTGGTCCTTTGTCATCCCAGAGACGCTGGCCAAGCTCGGCGCTGGCACGCACCGCTTGCGCCACTTCCTCGTCGATGTGGAGGCGCTGGCGCACGCTGGCCGAAGGTCCTCCGGATCCCGCTGCCACGGACGACAGCGGTTCGAGGTAGCCGCGCACGAACTCGGGAACCAGCCCGGCCTTGGGCTCGAACAACGCCGAAAGGTCGTCCGGCGTGATGCCCTGACGGGCGGTGCGGTCGAAAGGAAACTTGCTGGCGGCTTCGGCCACGACGGGGCGAATTCTCTCCCAGGCTCGACGAACCACCTCTCCCACCTCTTGTTCCCCCATGTGGTCGAGAGACTCGAATGCCTCGAGGAACGGTCGCGCCTGGGCTGGCGGCAGCTGAGCGTGCTTGGCCCACTCACGCGCCTTGTGTCCAAACGACGTGGCCGATCCGCGCAGCTCGGCCACGCCTTCCACGCCCAAGGGGCTAAGCTCGGTCAATAGCTTGGCAACGGCGCGGTCTCCTCCTTGCGCGGCCCCCTCCTTGGCAGCGACCTTGCCCTGCGTACTCAGCGCTTCCAGGGCCTCGCGGGCATAGCCTCTGAACGTCCCCAGATCCTGGTGTGCCGATCGCCAAGGTGCATAGTCATCGCTGATCTTCAGGAAGGGTGTCACCAGCTCGTCCATGGTCTCGGCCGGGTTCGTGTTCTTGGCTTGCACGTTCTTGGGGCCAGCGTCCGGTGCGGCGGCCTCGGTCTTTGCATCCTTGGCCCCCGCTGATGGCGTGGCCGCAGCTGGGCCCAAGCTGGTGTTGTCGTCGACCAGTTGGACGAATCGTTCGAACGCGGAACGCTCGGCGGCAAGCTCGCTCAGGACCAGCTCGAGGATGTCGCGCGCGGTGCTGCGCGTGGCGAAGGACTTGGCGAACTCGTTCACTTCACTGCGGTAGCGAGCAGCGTATTGCTCGGTGGCCGAGCGTACCAGGGCCAGGAGTCTGGCCTTCGCCTTGTCGGGCAAGTCCAGCTTGGCCATGAGGGCACGAAGGCTTTCCAGCCGCGGGCGCACACACTCCTCGTAGGCAACCCGCGTGTAGGGCGGATCCAGGACGGCGCTGCCCGCGAACGCCACGCCACCATCCCAAGTCACTGGCAACAGGCGCGCCCGGTCGTCGGGGCCGAAGAACATGTCCTCGGGCGCGTTGTCATCGGGATGAAAGGCAGTGACCATCTCGTCCGCCAAGCCCCGGCGGACGCCTGTATTCCATTCGTCCTCGGAGAGGGTCATCTCGCTGTCGTCCAATCGCACGCGAATCACCTGACCGGTCCGGGCGGTGCTACCGAGCAACGAGAGTTGTCCAATCAGCTCGGAAAGGTAGTGCGTGGAAGGAACCGTGGCCTTCCGCGTGCCTTCCACCAGCGTCAGCAGTCGTTGCAGGGGGCCGACCTTCTCGAACTGCACGCCATCCTGTTCCTGGCGGCTCTTGGGCAAGACCACTCGCCTATAGTCCATCATCCGTCGTTGGCAGTCCTGGTGCTCTGCGAGAGGACAGGCGTCCTTGAGCGCTTCCAGCAGTCCCACGGTCGCCTTGTCGTCCAGGAACCTGGGCAGGTCCTTGTCCAGTTCCTCGGCCCGGTCGCTCAGAGTTTCGAGCTCCTTGCTGCTAATCAAGCCGTCCGAGAGGGCCAGGCCTACCGACTGGACCATGTCGCGCCAGGGGCCGATGCTGTCTCTCACGTCCCCCGTCGACGGCCGCAAGCGCGAGGCAAAGGACTTGAGCTCGGGCGCGTCGGTGTTGTCCAGGTAATCGCGCAGGATGCCCTCCGGTAGTTGGGTCATCCTCGTCACGAGATCCATGCGTCGACGCAGATTCAGAACATCGCGGTTGTCGCTGTGGATGAGGGCCAGATAGAAGACGGCGCGTCGCCAGTGCAGGGTCATCTTGGTGCCCGGATCGGTCAGCTTTCGGTCCCAGGCCAGCTGCAGATCGGGTATCAACAGATTGGTGCGTATGGAACTGCTGAACGCTTCACGCAGGCTCTTTCTTTCGCCGCCAAAGAAGAGATCCGGCATGTACCGGACCCACCACTCCCCCTTGCGTTGGGTGAACGTCGTGATGTTCAGTCGAAGGCCTGCCTCGTCTCGCCTGTCAACCGAGGTCAGGGTCGGGGCAAGGTCGCGCAGGGCCGTCGCTGCCTTCTCCCATTCGGCGTGATGGACCCGGTACATGGCCCAGAAGGCCGTGCAGAAGGCCGCCGCAGCCAAAGCGGCCCGCCAGCGATGCAGTCGCAGGGGATCCAAGCCATGGTGTCCCCCACGGCCCGCGAAGGGCCCGGGCGAAGTGATAGCGTCTGATGATACGAACACGCCGGCCGGCTTCAACAGCGCTCCAGCCCCTTCGGGGACGAAGAGGGCGCGCAGGAGCTTATCCACCTTGGTCATCAAATCGGGTGCATCCCGGCAGAACGACACGTAGGACCGGAAATCGTCGACACCCAGCTTGACGAGCGCGCGCGGCACCTGTGCCGCCAGCTCGGCCAGCCAATCCGAAGCTGCGCTGGCCGAAGCTGCGCTGGCCGAAGCTGCGCTGGCCGAAGCTGCGCTCGCCGAAGCTGCGCTGGCCGAAGCTGCGCTGGCCGAAGCTGCGCTGGCCGAAGCTGCGCTGGCCGAAGCTGCGCTGGCCGAAGCTGCGCTCGCCGAAGCTGCGCTGGCCGAGGCCACGTTGGACGACGCTCGCTCGCCCGGCGGAATGTACAAGGAAATGCCCTCGGACTGGCAGAGTCTGAGCGCTTGCGCTGCGCCAGGTAGCGCGTCGAGGCCGGCAAGCGCCATCCGCACCTCCACCGACCGCCGACGCAACTTGGTGAGCAGCGAGAGCTTGTCGCGCACAGTCCGGACGAAATCTGCGGTGGCGTCGTAGCTTGCGTCCTTGAGCCAACCCGCATCCACCACCACGACGGCAGTGGGATGGACCGATCGGTAGACCCGCTTGGCCAGTTGCCGGAAAGCCTCCCGGCCGGCGCCGCTCTCGTCTTCCAGCACCTGCGCCGGCAGAGAAAGCGCGAGTGCCCCAGGCGTCAGTGCAACCGGCAAGACCGGGTCAAGATTCTCGTCGCCCAGCAACTGCCGCATGAACTCCAGGCCATTGCCATGCCGGACCAGCAGGCGCACATGGCCGGCAGAGCTTCCGCCGAGAAGCAGGTAATGGTCGAATCGGGTCAGCGATCGACGATAGTCGCGCGGCAAGCGCTTTCTGAAACGTTCCCAAGCCCGTCGCAGCGCCGCGGCGCCATCTTCCTTGGGCGAAATCCTCGCAGCGACGGCGCTCACGGCCGCAGGCAACGACCGCGCAGCCTTCCCCCGTTTGCGCCAAAAGGCGACAGCGCCAGCGGCCAACGCGGCCAAGCCGGCCGCCCCGAGGGGCAGCTTCAAGCCCATGTCTTGCGCTTGCTTGAGGAGGTCGTTGATACCCATGCTGCCAGTTACGGCTCCAATCGTGTGCCTGGGGGCAAAGAAGCAGCGCCCTAGCCGGCCCGGAAGTACAAGTAGAGATCGCAGTCTTTGAGGGTTTCGTTGTCGTAGAGGACCACCTGCCCCTCGGCCACTGCCGCGTCCCACTCTTGTCCAGATCCCAGGGCATAGAAATCGATGGCGGAGGACAACACCTGAGAAAATGGCGGCCTCTCGATCGCGGTGCAGGGAATTCCGGGCAAGGCCCTCTCATGCAAGAGGGCCAGCCTCTTCGGGCTGGCGAGCTTCACGCGTCCCAACTGCAGCCGTGCCGCCACCTCTGGCTTGTGAACCATCAGGTAGACCGAGCGGGCCGCACGCGCGGTCTTCGGCAAGGCGCAGAAGCAGAGGCCATCACCCCTGGCAAACTTCACATAGGGGGCCGATCGGTGTCCGCGCGCCGCAATCTCTTCCAATTCAGCCAGGAGGTCGCCAAAGCAATCCCCGAGACTGCACTGTCGGTAGGGGAACTCGGTGGCGGCCGCCGGAGACACATCCCGCAACACCGCCATGTCGATAAGAAGGGTGCGCAGCTTCTCGTACAGATCCTGTGGATGCGGACGAACCTCTGCGCGCACGTCCGTCAGCATGGCTGCCAGGCCAAAGAGCCCGCGCAGCGCCTGCTTGGCCAGCACGTGGGTCTCGCCCGACAGATGATTCTCCTGGAGCTCGCGCGCCAGCAACTCGCGCAGACGCACGACCAGCCCATCCATCCGCTTCAGGTAGGCGTCGAACAGCATCCCTGGGCGAACGCACAGTAGCGGTGGGATGTACGCGTCCGAGATCGCCCACGCACCTTCCGCGTCCTGGTGTACCTCTGCCAGCTTGAAGGTCTCCTCTCCGGAGGACTGGCCCGTGGATAACTCTACCTGAACCTCCAGCCGCCTTATCGCGTCTGTTGCGCTACCGTTTCTGTCAGGCGTTCGCAGCGCAACCGGCTTGCACTCGCCCTTCAGAAGCAAATACACCGAGGTCTGCGAAAGGCCGGTCGACGTCAGGTCCAGCATCGTCTGGCTGGCGTTCCCGGGGACGGAGACGATCCTCCCCGATTCCAACACCAGGGCCATGCGATCGACCGAGAAAACCCCGCCGCGCAGTCGTGCCGGATCCCACGACAACTCGCCAAGCCCCCAGTATGGCTTGGCGAGCAGCGAGAAGCGCAGAATGCTCTCGGCGCGCAGCGATTCTTCCTGCGTGCGGAAATGCTCTGGCAGCAGGGCCTGGCCCATGTGCCAGTCTACCCGGGTCAAGGCCAGAGCGCGCATGGGGCTACTTAGCCGGAGCCAAGGCTCCTGCCGCGAGGCTGCCGACCTTCAGACCCCAGCGTTTGATGAAGCTCTTGCCACTGGCAGTCGCGAAATGAAAGTCGCAGGTCTGGTTGGCCGCGGGGACGACCTCGAAGTAGATGCTGTAGACGTTCACGTCGACGTTGGCCGCAACCTTGGTGGGCTCGTCCGCCACTGCCAAGCGCACGTCCTTCCCGCCGGGCGCGTTCAACTGACCCGTGATCTCCGTCGGCTCCTTGGGATGGCACTCGTCGAACCACGCCTTGGTCTCCTCGTCGAAAGACCCCACCCACCAGCCAAGCTGCGAGATGGACGTGGTCTTCAGGGTCATCTTCATGAGGCCCTTGATCTGCAGCGCGTTCTCCGCGGACATATAGGCGCTGACACAGATGGGGTCGCCCACGCCACCGCCCCACGAGAACGACTCGATCACGCCGGCCACCTTGACCTTGTCGTTCTCGATCTTCAGCTTGTCGTAGGCGGTATTGCCGCCATCGACGTTGTAGGGAGTGAAGACCTCCACGTCCTGAGCCAGGGGCGTCTTCAGGCCGAGGCCACCGAACGACACCAGGTACCCCACGCGTTGCTTTTTGGTCGGGTCCATGATGAAGCCAGCGCGCCAATCACATGAAAAATTGTATGACATGGTCCTTCACCAGCCTTTCGCTCAACCACCGAGGCGGGCGTCCACCCGCAAATCAACATTCATGCCCTCGAACTGCACGTGAGGCAGGACGGAGAGCGAGCACTGATACCAACCAACCCGTCCCACCACGGGCGCGACGACGAGCTGGTAGGCCTTGAAGGGATAGTAGCGGAGGGTCAGATCGTCGGGGTTGACCAGTGTGGTCACGTACCGGGAAATCCAACGATCGATCTGCGTTTGAATGTACGCAGCGTCCGCCGTGCTCCCGATGTTGTCGCGCATGATGCACTTCAGGTAGTGCGCTATTCGCGACACGGAATAGGTGTACGAAAGATTGGTCACCAGTTGCGAATTTTCGGAGTCCTTCGGATCCTTGAAGCGGTAGCTACGCTTCAGTGACTGGGCGCTGAAGAACACGGCCTCGGCGCTGCCCTTCTTGTGAATCAGGGGAATCACGCCAGCGTTGGCCAGCTCCAACTCGCGGAAGTCCGGCATCGAGATCTCGATCGGGGCGCGTAACTCGTCTTCGCCGCGGAGATTGAAGGTGAACGACGAGAGACCCGAGACCAGACCGCCCGCCTTCACCCCGCGAATGTGCTGGCACCAACCCGAGGTCTCGAAGCTCTTGACCAGGTTTCGCGCGAACAGCATCGCCGAGTTGCCCCACACGAACTTCTCGTCATCGTCGCCGCGCAACTCCTCCTCGAAAAGAATGCCTTCGGTTGGATTGGAGAGGTCGTTGTACGGAGGCCGCACCATGTAGCGAGGCATGGTCAAGCCGAGGTAGACCGCCTCTTCCGATTCCCGGAGTTGATTCCACTTGGCGTAGCGGGGGGTATTGAAGATGCCTTCGATATCGCGCAGCAGGTTGACTTCGGCCATGGTCTCGCACCCAAAGAGCTGGGGCGCCGCCGCTGCGACGAACGGGGCATGCGACGCTGCCGCGATCTTCCCGATGGCCCGGAGCCAAACGATGTCGTCCGGCGTGTTGCCGAAGTCGTAAAGGCCGATGAGCGCGCCATAGGGGCGCCCGCCGAATTGGTCGTATTCCGCCACGTAGACCTTCTTGAAGAGCTCGGCCCCGGCGATGTCCGCGATGTTGAGCTCGAGGTCTTCTTTGGCCTCATCCTTGCCCAGGTCGAGCAAATTGATGTCGATGTTGGCCTTGAAGTTCGTGTTGGCCACCAGATCGGCGATGGAGGTCCATGTCGCCTCCATGGCTTGGAACTCCGGGTTATGGAGGACCTCGTTGAGCTGGTCTTGCACCATATCGTCGATGGCGCCCACCAGATCCTGGATGGTCTGCTTGTCGAACCTTTCCTGGGCCCCGTCGATGTTGTGGAGAAGAGCTGCCATGCTGGAGATGAATCGCTCTTCGGGCGTCACCTCTTCCAGCACGCCGTCCAGGTTCGCCGCAATCATGGATCGCGGCGCCTTGACGGCCTCATCGAACCGGACGCTCCTCAGGAACTGCTGCAACGAGACTGGCGACTGCACAGTGGTATCGGGCATCTTTTCAGGCTCCGAAAGTTGAGGGTTGTGGCTGAGATCGTGCAATTAGCTGATGGCCTTCAGTGGACCAACTGTGAGCTCGACGGTTTGGTCGTGCTTGACGGTCACGACCTGCGACCAGGAGGCATAGTCGGGAGCGAAGACTCTGATTTCGTACATGCCCGGCTTGAGTCGTAGGGCATGGTTGTACAGGGCCTTGTCGATGAGTTGCTCGTCGACCAGCAGCATTCCCTGGGTGGACGGGGCGACCTCGGCCGCGCCGGCCTTGGCTCCGGCGGGTGTGCCGCCCTTGCCGTCCGCACCGGCCTCCGCTGGCGCGCTCTTGCCATTGCCGGTCGTGGCTGCACCGTTGTGGCCGTTCGCCGGCAGTAGTGGATTGGGGACCAGGGTCGCCCGCCGAATCTCTAGATTGGGCAAAGCGAGAACCTCCTTGGGAACGATCAAGCGAAGCTTGGCGGCTGGGATGCGATAGTTCTCGAACTTCGCCAGTTCCTGCGTCAGCCCCTTCATGCGGTCGTCGTTGGTGGTCGCTTCGCGCAGGAGCGCGCGGAACTCTTTTCGGTTGTCGAAGGTGGCCTGTGCCTCGAGCAACAGCCTTCGCAACAGCAGCAGTGCCCGAATGCGCGGAACACTCTTGGCGACCTCCGCTGGCAGGAACGACTTGACCGAAGTGATGGGCAGCTTGACATCGAGTGAATCACTGACCGTGGGGTTGATTCGATTCTTCACGGTAAGCGATAGCGACAGTCCCATGTCGGCGATCACTTGATTGAGGTTCTTGCCGTCCAGTCGGCGAATTTGGCGCTTGTCGAGCGGTAGGGCCCGATCCCTGGAGGTCCCCCTCGACAGATCGCCCATGACAAGAACCCGGAAGGGAAGGGTAACCTCCTCCGGCTCCCCATGGACGTTGGTTCGGTAAGTGAGCGTGATCCTGGATCTGGGGATCTCGTCTGTAATTGCCATCCTCGGCCTCCTCTGTGAGGCTCACTATCGGAGGGCCTTGCAAGAACCTAAACTATTGCCGTTCACTTTCTTGAAAGTGTCACCCAGGAAGTGGCTCAGTGGGTGGGATCCACAGTCACGACTGAGCCCAATTCCTCACTAGGCGCTGGGTGGGGCCGGCGGCAAATTCCAAGGTGGAGGTGCTTCCCTCAGAGGGTACGACTTGAAACTCCATGCGATAGACCAGGATGTCCAGCTGGTCATCGAGTCGGGTGGACTTCGAGTCCACCGAGAGCTGGAGCACACCATCCATGACGTCGACGTTGGCCGAAGCCTTGGCGCCCCCCTTGATGAAGGCGGCCTCGTACCACTGTTTGCGTTCGTCGTCGTAGGCGACGATATACCAGGCAACCTGGACCGTGGTCGAGGTGACCGGGCTTGCCAGGCGGTTCCGGATGTTTGCCGCCGTGGCCTTGCTGACGTAGGCTACGATGCGGATGGGCGCGTCCTCCTCGCCTTCGAAGCGGAATTCGTTGATGACTCCCACGCAAGGGATCCTCGGCCCGCTGACGATGGTCTGGCCCGTCCCTCCGAAGGGATTCCATATCTCGATGTCCTTCTGCAGGCTCAGTCCGCCACAACCGCTCCAGAAGAGCAGATAGCCAATGGTGCCGTGCCTGGGCGGATTGAAATTGAATCCCAGGCGAAAGTCGCAGTCGTAGTCGAAGCCGTTCGCGCTCATCGTATCCCCATCTTGGTACGGGTGGTGGCCAGTTCATTGTGTGCCGTTGTCGCGGCCGAATCGAGCTTGCGCTGGAGCGATGCGATCAGCTGTGCGGCTGCCGCGTCCAACTGAGACTCCGTGGTCGTGATGGTGTTGGCTGCCGACTGTAGCGCTCGGTCGACCTGCTGCCGCAGCTGCTGGATGACCCCTTGTATGGCGGTGCGCCCCTGCGAAACCGCGGCGTCTACGGCCGGAACTGCGGCCGCAATCTGGGCCGAGAGCCCACCTACGGCTGTCTCCAGCTGGGTCTTGGCCGTGGCCGACGCCGTCCGGATCTGTCCGGCGGCTTGGCTAGCCAGCGTGCTCAGCTGCGTGGACAGGGCCTGGCCTGCCTGCTGGATCGCGCCCACCCCGGCCTGCAAGGCCGCCTTCAGCGCCGCCTGGGTAGACGATACCAGGGGCTTGGGCAGGGAGGAGACTGGTATTGCGTCCACGGCCGCAAGGGCCGTGGAAAGCGCCGATTGCAAGGTGGACATGCCAGTCTTGAACAGGGCCTCGATCTGATTGAGGGTGGAAGTACATGCCTGCAAAGGCGCCATCAGGCCCTCTAGGACCTGCTCAATTCCCGACTGGACCGACTCGAGGGTGGCATTGGCCGTGTCTATGGCGTTCTTGACTGTCGCCAGGAGCTGCTCGACCCTGGCGACCGCCTCTTTTCGTAGCGTGCCCAGACCCTCCCGGGCAGTGGCAAGCACGCCGCCGAGCCGCGCGTCCGTTTGGTCGAGGCGGTCGAGCATTTCGCGCGCTGGCGCGATGATGAGCGTCTCCAGTTGGTCGATGCTCGTGCTCACCCTTGCCAAATCGGCGTCCAGGGCGGTCCTGGTCGACGCCGGCACCAGCTTGCCAGCGAGCGCACGGCGCAATGTCGTCACGTCGCTACCAAGCTGGGAGGCGGCTTCGCTGGCCGACTGCTGGACCGCCCGCAGGTTCGCGCGACTTTGCTCGAACATGCCCTTCGACGCCAGGTCTCCCAGGGTCGACTCCGCCTGGGTGAACGGGGCTTCGACGTCGTCACCCAACGCCTCCAGTTCGGTCCCTTTTTCCGAAAGGAGCGCGCGGGTGGTCGCTATCTTCCCTTGCAGTTCGCCGGTTGCCTCTTTGGCGGCGTCTTCGAGCTCGCTCTGCGCTGTGCCCAGCGTCTCCTTGGTCTTGCCGAAGTGCTCGCCGAACGAAGCAGACAGGGCGCCCACGGCTTGGCGGGACTCGCTGCTGGCGGCATCCTTGGCCGCGTCAGCCTGGGGCGACAGGTCGAATGTCAGCGTGGGCTGGCTGGCCTGCTCGTCCTCTTTCACCTCGAGAAAGAAGCGGCCCTCTGAAAGCTCCAGCGTCTGGCTGTCGCCCCATTGGGTGCGTGCCAGGGTGAACTCCGGACTCTCGTCGGTGTAGCGGTGGCGAAGCACGGTGCGACTCTCGGGGCGTTTTCCCATCGCGATTTGGTTGCCCTGCGAATCGTTGTCCAAGCGGGCCATCCAATCCAAGAAGCTCACGATGCGCACGCTGTCCAGCCCAAGCGCGAGCAGAACACGTTGGTCCTTGGCGGCGGGAAAGAAGAAATGGCCGGGTTGTCCCATGGCCGTGAAGGGCACGCGGATGACCTTGTTCCACAGGGGCACCTTCACCCGGTAGTCGAACTGGGAATCGTCCACATGGCCAGCCGCGTGCCACGTGTGGTCGGCGGGCAGGCCACTTGCGCTCAGCACCTTGCCCTCCACCATCACAGGGTAGCTCGGCACCGCGAAGATCGGAAGGTGGGGTGACGGATCTGCTTCGTATTCCGCTTCCCAGACCGCTCGACACTCGAAGGGGACGTGCGTGGCCTCGGCATCATCGGGCGCCGGCGGGTCCTGAGGGTTGCGCGCAGACAGCTCCATACTGCGCAGTCGTAAGGTCCGTCCCGTCAGATACTCGTTGTCACTGAACTCTCCTTCCAGTTTGATCATGGCGACTGGCGCCGGCAGGGCATCGGGCAACGCGCGCAGCACCAGCTTGGCCCGGTGACCTGGCTGTCGTAGCCGCTCCTGTTCCATCCGAACGCGCCTCTCGGTTTCCTTGGGGATCTGCGTGTGCGCCACTACATCCTGGCGCACACCCTGTGCGGCCAGCGGGTTGGCCACGTTCTCGCGCGCCGAGGCCGCCTCCGAGAAGGGATTGACGACCACGGTGGCGTGGCGTTTCCACTCGGGCACCTGCACGTACACCGCTGCCACGCAGGGGCGCTGAAGCGCCAAGGACTGGCCCGACGACTTCGCGTGCGCCACGCGATAGGTGGCCGTGGCGGGGTCCAGCTCGAACACGCCGTTGCGCTCGGCGAGCAGCCACGCCACGAAATCGTAGAAGCTCGCCGACGAGGCCGCCCCCAGTCCGACGCAAAACAGGTCGACCGGCACATCGAGCTCGGGCCAGTCGAAGGCCAGCTGCATCTTCTCCACGCAGTTCGCCTCCAGCACCGAACGAACGGACTCGCCCGCGTGCAGGCTCAAGGGTCGGTGGCTCGGCCACAGGGCGCGCGCCGGGTCGGCGAAACGAAGTGTGTAGGCCCGCTGGACCACCGGACTCCCCTCGATATCCAGGCTGGCGGTCTCCAGGAAGGACCGTTCCACGGCCCACCCCGCCCAGGCTTGGGTCACCGGCGCCTCTCCCCCCACCGCTAGGCGCCCATTGGCAAGCTCCAGGGTGACCCACATGGCGCCTGAGCTATTGAACGGCTCCAGCAGCGGATCATCCTCCAGCTCACACGAAATGACGAAGCTGACACTGCCGTCGAAGCCGTAGGTCTGCGCCTTCAGCTCGACGGAGGCGATGGCACCGGCATACACGACTTGGCTGTACTCACCGACAGACAACGTGAGCTTGGCCTGAAGCCGGTCCGTGAATACGTGCTCTTTGGTGGTCATCGTGCCATGCCCATGCCTCCATACACTTCCAGGAGGTCCTCGAGTTGCGTCACCAGGTCGAGCAGCCGGGTCGCAGCTGCAGCGTCCTCGGCGACACTGCCCGCGCCGTAGGTCAGCTCGCCACAGCACGATCTTGCCTCGGCCAAGAGCGTCGCCAAGATCGGATGATGTTGGCCATGGGCTTCCTCGACCAGCGCGCGAAGCTCATCCAGGAGAGCGACGGCATCTTGACGATGCTCCTGTGCTGCCACCTCGGGCTTGCCACCTTGCGGGTCAGCAGGCGCCACCGCGGCAGGGCGAGCACGGTTCCAATTGGCCCGCAGACGCTCGACGTCGAAGTCCGACATCATCCGGCTCGCAGCGAGAGAACCACGAACGCAGCCAGAACGACCCCGGCCGCCACGCCATAGTACAGCCAGGGGAATCGTGCCACCTCGGCCACGGCGACCTGGCGCGCCTTCGCGGGATACTTGATCTCCGGCAAGGCAATTCTTTGCGCCAGACGAGACTGGATCTCGTCGCGCAGACTCGACCCGGCCGGGTACATGCCACAGAACCCCGCCGAAAGGCAGTAGTAGAACGACTGCAGGACCAGGGGATGGGTCTCGTCCTGGTGTAGACGGGCATCCAGCACCGAATAGAACTTCTCGCCGCCGTCTTCGGTCTCGAAGAACTCGCCCTGAAGCGTTTCCCAGCGCAGGGACGCCCCCGAGGTGGCCGTTGCCACCAGCTCGTCGCAATAGACAACCAACGGGAGCAGGGCCGAGAAGGTGTCGAACTCACTCAGCGTCTCGGCCAGGGTGGCGCGCAGGTCCTGAAACAGGCTGCGCACTTGGTCGCGCAGCACCACGATGTCCAGCCGCGCCCCGCGCCCCTCGCTGAAGGCCTTGTCACGCGCCAGCTTGGCGGCAGCCTGGTCCAGCGGGGATGCGCCCACCTCCACGCCCAAGCCCGCTTCCGTTGCCGCGATGACCTCGGCGCCGCCCTTCGCGATGGACGACACGACTCTGGCCCCGGCGCGCCGACGGGCGGCCACGAGTCCAGCGGCGCGCGCCTCGACGGCCAGGTCGACCACCCGACTCATGGTTTCTTCGATGATGAACCACAGGTTTCTCGAGGTCATCTCGCTGCACTTTCTCCCTCGGGGGTGGGACCGATCCTCACGTCGAGGTTGGGTACGACGGCAACGATGTTCGGGGCGTCGTCGCACCAGTTCGATAGCAGGTCTTCCATCCAGCGCCGGAAGAGGGCCAGTCGAGGGATGTCCGACGCCTCCAGGTTTCGGAACAACACCTCGTAGGTCAGCGTGAGCTGGCCCGGGCGACGTCCCTGCGGTGCCGTCGTGGTTCGCACCTCGCTGATGGCGCTGAACAGCTTGGCGTATAGGCTCTCCTCCTTGGCTCCGCACGCAGCGAGGAGAAGCAGCAGCTCGTCGCGCCCCAACTCCTTGATGGTCTTCATCGACACCAGCTCGAGTTGGGCCTCGCGGTCGTCATCAATCCAGGCGTCCCAGCTCGGCACAATCGCGCCCGATAGATCCCACGCCGCGCCCTCGATGAACCGCTCGTGCAAGGAAACCTTCCAGCCCGCGCCATTGTCGGCACTCAGCCGCGGCTGGTGCCAGAAGGCATCCACGGAGATCCGCTCGGGCTTGTTGTACGCGCCAGCCAACTGGAAGCTGGCATAGCCGCGGCGGGAAGTGCCACGGCCCTCGGCCCACGCCTCGAAGCTATCGCCCCGGTTGCCGAAGACGGCCGGCGCCAAGGGAATGAACCCTTCCTTGCTGGGCCTTTGCGCCGCCATCGTCCACAGTGGGACGAAACCCGCCGAGGCGTCTGGATGATTGAGCACGTAGCGGTCTCTCGTGCCGTCGACGTCCAGCGGAGCGGCGAAAGCGCGCGCGACATTGATCATGGGCACCGCGTACAATTCGAAGCTCTCGGAGGTCAGTCGCAGCTTCCTGGGCCAGCTATCGTCCAGGTCCAGACACAGGGTTACGTGGTGCCAATTGCGGGGCGGGTGCAGACCCGAGAACTTCAGATACAGCTCGCTGCGCGGAAAGCGAAGCTGCATGCGTGCGCGCTGCAGTGGGTGCAGGTAGGGATCGGGCGTGGCCTCTCGATCGAGGTGTGCGCCAAACGTGAGCTCGATGGGTTGTCCCCGGTCCTCCTCGCGGTTCTTCTCGCCGAAGAGGACGTGGGCCCCCCGAAGATGCGAACGCAGCTCCTGCATGACCGCCACGGACGAGGCCAGGTCGTCCAAGTGATTGACATGCAAGGAAAGGGTGTCCATGGCCTGGTTGTTGGGTGAATCCGCCTGCAGACGCAGCAGCATGCGATATCCCCCGTCCACGGACACGGTGTCCACCGAGCGCAGGTGCACGGGAAGCACGCGCATCGCCGCCAGGGTGCGAAAGTAGTAGCGGTCCCCTGGCCCTCCCTGGGATCCGGGCTGGTCATGGATGGTCACCGCAGAGCCCGCAGGCAGCTCCGAAGCATCCGCGAACCTCGACGTCGGCGTGGCACGCAGCATGGCCAGCGCGGGCATGGGCGCCAGCAAGTAGGGAAAGTGCTGGCGGAAGATCCTCTGGATGCTGTCGTTCAGACCCCGCTGGGCGGCCAGACGCGTACGCGCAGTAAAGAAAGCCAGCGCCTCGATCAGCCGCCGTACGTCGGGGTCGTCGTGGGAAAGCGGCGCATTGGGGTACTGGGCAGTGTAGGCGATACGGAACGCCTCCAGTGCCTCCAATTCGGTAAGAAACGCCTTGTGTAGCAGTTCCTGGTCCATGGGTCACCCGAGCTTGACCAGCGCACCCTCTACCTTGACCAGCTGGCCGCGGATCGTCGTCATGGCGTCACCCAGCGTGGTCAGCGGTGCAACCAGGTCCAACTTGGCATCGCCTGTCACCTTGGTCTCGGCCCCTTTCAGGCAAGCCTGTCCACTGCTGCACAGATCGAGCTTCGCCTTCGCTGTCGCCTTGACGTTCATGCCTTCGAGTGACAAGTCGGCGGTCGCGCTGGCGGCCAGCTTGCCCTTGCTTGCAACAGATACGTCCCCTGTGCTCTCGATAGACGTCTTCTCGGTTACGCTCAGCGTGTAACTCTTGCTGCTCGTGATAGTCATCGCCTCGCCCGACTCGTGCGTGGTGGCTTTGCTGGACTTGATGCTCACCGACTCAGCATCGACGACAAATTGCTTACACTTGACCTGGAATAGGTCCTCCTTCTGGGTGACCAGACTGGTTTCTTTCTCGCCCACGACCTTGGTCTCAATCTGGCCATCGGTCTCGGTAATAGTCGTGGTCTGCTTCTCCCCAGTCAGGGTCAGCTTGATGGACTCCCCGTCTAGGGCAATGGTCTGGGTGATCTTCTTCGAGCTGTTGACCAATTTGAAGGTGAAGCCGCCCGACTTGCTGACCTCTATGGTGCAGGTGAAGGGCTTCTTCTGTCCGGCGCCACCCGCGGCGCCCGCCGAAGAGAGTGATCCTGCATTCAGAGCCATCCCGAGGACGGTAGCATGGTCCCTTGCTGTCCGCCAAAGGACGCCGAGGCAAGCCAGCGACGACAGCGACTGTATCTACACTCACGGGAAAGGGGCGAAAACATCGGCAGGCCGCTTGCAAAAATTTAGCCCATGTTCACCAGAAGAACGCGATCGTCGTCAGGAACACGAGCAATA
>Ga0302323_100001562_pt1 | contig 18624 bp, 15 predicted proteins | sample Fen_T0_3_FD_201950 | JGI IMG/M metagenome (GOLD analysis project Ga0302323, IMG submission 201950) | Peat permafrost microbial communities from Stordalen Mire near Abisko, Sweden - Fen_T0_3 | ecosystem: Environmental > Terrestrial > Soil > Wetlands > Permafrost | place: Sweden: Abisko... | reverse complement strand
GTGAGCGAGCCGGGGGTTGCCGGCGCGAGGGCCCGGCCGGGGCCGGTCCCGGTGGCGGCCGCGGGGGCGGTGCTCGGCGCGACGCCCGAATCCGTGCCGGGCGCCTTGCGGCCCGCCGGCCCTCGACCGCCTACCGCCACGTCAGGACTCCCTTCCGCCAGGCATAGGCAAGGCCGACCATCAGCACCAGGACGAACGTGGCCATGCTGACGAGACCGCCCATGAGCAGATCGCGGAACACGATCGCCCACAGGAAGATGAACACGACCTCGACGTCGAAGGCGACGAAGAGCAGCGCATAGACGTAAAACGAAATCGCGGCGCGGCCCCAGGTGTCGCCGTAGGTGTCGATGCCGCTCTCATAGGGCAGGCCCTTGTGGCGGTCGCCGCGGTTCCGGTGGGAGATGAGCCAGGCAAGGCCGATCGTCAGGAATACGAACGAAACCCCAGCGATGGACAGCCCGACTACGTACCAGATGCCGGTCATCGTTGCTCCAGCAAACCCTTTGCCGAGGCGAGGGCCTCCACCGGCTTCGGGGCGCGAAGTTCATCTCAGGCGATCGCGGGGCCAGGTTCGATGCCCGAGCCCTCGAAATCCAGGGAGAGTCTAGCAGGGGGGCCGCGCCGAGGCGCCGCACGGTCGATGCCGCGGCGGAGGTGGTTGTGCGCGACGGAACGCGACCCCGGCGGCCGCGTGGATGCCCGGCGGCCGAATCGAGGGGGGAGGCCGGGCTGCGGGCGGCTCGGGGATTGGCGTGCCGCCCGCGGTGACCGGCCATCCGCCGGTGGGGTAGCTACCGGCGGTTGCACACGAAAATGCGAGATTGGCGGAGCGAGCGTCCCGGGGCCGGGTCGGCTTTTGACCTCCCGGCCCGAGTCGCGGTCCCCCCGCTCCGTTGCGCAGAGTGGCGGGTCTCGGCGCGCGGGGCAATACGGGAGGTGCCCTATCGGGGACGTCCGGGCCGCGCCGCCGACCTGGGCTGTGCCGCTCGGGGCCTGCGCCGCTCGGGTTTCTACCCGGCCGGGTTCCGCTCCAGGGTCAGGACCTGGAAGCGGCCCATGTGGCGGGGGTCGAGCAGCCGCAGGATCGCGGATCGGGCGCGGGCGTAGTCGGCGAGGGCTAGATCGGGCGACGACTGGAGTGCCCGCAGCTCATCCTCGAGGCCTGCGCCGACCAGGAAATCCGATTGGTTGGTACGCGAAACGGCCCGGAATCCGGTCGCCGCGGCGAGCCGGTCGAGGGCCGTGAAGTCCACATGGGCGGTCAGATCGATCTCGCCCGGATCTGCGAGCGGGTCTTCCTCGACGCGATGGCCGCGGTAGCCGAGCAGCGTGCCGGCGAGGCGGCGCGGGCCGTACAGCTCGGCGGCGTCGTAGCCGTAGTCGATCGCCAGGAGATAGCCACGAGCCAGGCGCCCGGCCGCGTCGCGCAGCCACGGTTCCAGGCCCAGGCAGATCTCCGCCACCTGGCCCTCGGCCAGGGCGATGCCGTCGTCGGCGAGTCGGGCGGCCAGATCCGGCGTGGACGGTGGGGCGGTCACCTGGACGAAGCCGCCGGCCGCGATGTCGGCCGCGCCGCCGGCCGCGCCCCGCCCCGCGCCGGCCGAGCCGCCGGCTGCGCCTCGCGCCGCCACGTCCACCGCGCCGCCCACATCCCCGCGCCGGGCGACGAAGATCTCCTCCAATTCCCCGCCCCGAACGACGACCCGGTGGACGGGCAGAGCATCGAGGAACTCATTGGCAAGGAGAACGCCTGAGACGGGCACGGCTTCGACTCCGTCGCCCGACCCGGCAGAAGGTGAGGCGCCGGCAAGGCTCAGCAGCCCGCGCAGACCCACCTCTTCAAACCTGCGTTCGATATCCAACATGCGGTGCGGGTTCGACTCGACCGGCCGGTACCGGACGGCGGCGAGCAGGTCGACGGCGCCGTGGCGGCGCATCCCGTCGAGAATCGCGAGCGCGAGCGTGCCCGACCCGGCGCCGTACTCGATCAAATGGAACGGCTGAGGCCGCCCCAAGTCGGCCCACATCGCCTCGATGCGGCGGGCAATGGTCCAGCCGAAGATGGCGTGGGTTTCGGGCGCGGTCAGGAAATCGCCCGCGCCGGTAGGTCGGTCGGCGGCGACGCGGTAATAGCCGAGGTCGGGCTCGTTCAGGGCGCGGTCCATGAATCGGGCGAACGTGATCCTGCGGCCGGGGGCGGCGTCGATCTCCGCCAGGATGCGGCGGGCGAGCTCCGGCGCGGCGCCGCCGGCGGCGTCTGAAGATTCGCGCGGCGGACGGCCGACGCCGGGCGGCGGGAGATCGGCCGGCGGAGGACGGCGACCGGAAGTCATCGAGCCCCCACACGAGCTCGCTGCGCGAGCAGGCGGAGTCCGCCGTTCACCATCGTGTGGCCGCCGAGCAGGATCGGGGCCGGCGAGTCGGCGGCCGATCGCGTTACAGCCGCCAGCCACGGATCGACGATGAACTCCGGGAGGAGCAGATCCGAGCGGAAGCGGTCCTCGGCGGACGGCCAGGAGGACTCGTCGGAGCCGTTGCGATGGGCCAGCAGAACCCGCGTGTCGATGATCGCGGCGTCGGCCAGTCGCGCGACAGTCCGGGCCAGTGCGTCGGGGCCGTCGCGAGTGTCGAGTAGCTCGCCGAGGACCGAACGGGGCGGGCGCGTGTTGCCGCCCTCCGGGCCCCCCGCCAGAGCGAGCCGGCTCGCCGCGCGGAGGCCGCGCTCCTCGACGAGGGCGCGAACCCGGCAGGCGACCCCGCGCTGGAGCCAGGTCAGAGTGGCGGCCGAAACTCGCCCCGCCACGAGCAGCTCCGCGCGCCGGTTCGACAGGACGTCGGAGATTGCCGTCAGCCGATCGTCGATAGGCCACTCGCGAAAGAGCGGCGACGCCGCACGCAAGCCGCCGGCCGCCGGATCGCGCAGCAGAATCAGGTCGAGCGGCGTGTCGATGTCCACGCCCAGACGCCACCGTCCCCGGAGATCCGTGACGGCCACGCCGGCCCTTTCCTCGAGCCATCGGGGAAGGGCGTTGTCGGCGGGGAGTGGCGGGAGCTCCGCCAGACCGGCCGCTCGCGAGACGGCCACCACGTCGGCCGAGTAACGGTTGTTGGCGATGGCGTGGCCGGCCGGACCCGCGGCGACTTCCACGAACCGGCGCAGGTCCGCGGCCGTTGCCAGTGGGATGCTGCCGGAGCCCATGACGATGACGCCGCCGACCGCCGGCTGCGCCCCGGCGCGCGACTCCGCCCCGGCGCGCGACTCCGCCCCGGCGCGCGGCTCGGCCGCTCGCTCCGCCCCGGCGCGCGGCTCGGCCGCTCGCTCCGCCCCGGCGCGCGGCTCGGTAACGGCCCCCGGCATCGCCCCGGCGCGCGGTCCCGCCCCGGCGCGCGCTCGCAGCTCGGCCTGCAGCCGCTCGCCGAACGAGAGCCCGTCCGGCGGCCCGGCCACTACATCTGCCTCGTCGGCGCCCGCGGCGATGAACGCGGCTCGCTGCCGTTCCGCGAGCGCGTGGCGCGCTTCTGCGAGCGCGCGAACCAGCGGCCCGGCATCGGCCGGAGCCGTGGCGTGGAATATCAGGACGAGTACCGGTCGCACCAGCGGAGTCTAGCCGCGCCGCCGACGGCGAGGCCGCCCCGGCGCGTGGTATCGGCCGGCCCGCCGGCGCCGAGGGCAACTTTCGAGGCAGCGACTCCACCATCTGCCGAACCAGCTCGAATCTCAACTGGGACTCCTGCCTTGTGTCTGGTTCCTTGACCGCAGCTTTGCGGGAGGCGGCAATTTCCGAGCCGGGTGGCGACGTGTTGGCACCGCGGCACTTTCGACGACTTTCCACGGAACACCAGCGCGGCGGTGCTATGGACGACATGTCCGGTCGACGGTCTCGAATCTGGCTCCGAACAGTGTCGTGCGACGGAAGCGACCCTTCTCCACCGCCTATCCGCCGGGATCCGGGGCCGAATCGGTGACTTTGCCCCGGCCGACGGAGGTCGCGGTGGTCAGGTTGCTCATAGCACCGCCGCCACCGGTATTCCGGAATTCGTCGGCTCCGACCACCGGCGGCTTCGACCACCGTCGGCTCCGCTGCTCGTCTTGCTGCCCGCTCGGCCGGCCGCTCCCCGGCTCGGCCACTCGTCGGCTCCCCGGCTCGGCCACTCGGGTCGCTCCCCGTGGGTCCGCGGTACAGTTGAATCGTGGCAAAGGTGCGGGCCTACATTGGACTTGGGGCGAATCTCGGCGACGCGCAGGCGACGCTGACCGCGGCCGTCGGCGCGCTGGCGGCGCTTCCGGGCGCCACCCTGGCCGGGGTTTCGCGACTCTACGTGACGACGCCGGTGGAAGTCGCCGATCAGCCCGACTTCCACAATGCCGTCGCGGCGGTGGACGTTCCGGCCGGGTCGGGCGTAGGCGGGCCGATTGCGCTGCTGCTGGCGCTCAAGTCGATCGAGCGGGAATTCGGGCGGCAGGATCGCTTCCGTTATGGACCGCGCGAGCTCGATCTCGACCTGTTGCTCTTCGGCGACGAGATGGTCAGGGTCGAGCGCCCCGAGGAAGGCCGCTCGCCGGACCCGGCCAAGGCCACCAGGCTCCTCGAAATCCCTCATCCGGAAGCCCGCCGCCGCCTGTTCGTCCTGGCCCCGCTCGCCGACCTGGCCCCGGACCTGGTCCCTCCCGGCTGGACCGAAACGGTCGAGGAGGCGCGGGCGCGGCAGGAATCGATCGAGGGCGCCTCGGCCGTGCGTGCCGTCGCCCGCTGGGATCCTGCCGGCGGTGCCTGGATCAGGTTTTGATCAGCGCTTGACGACCGTCGTCTCGCCGGATGCGGCATCGACCGTCACGTAGCATCCGACCAAGCCAATCAGCAGCGAGACGGCGACGGCAGCCAGCGGAGTTCGCCGCGCCGAGAAGTCGCGAATCCGCATCGGCCGTACCTCTGGAGATAGAACCAACCGCAGCGTGGCGACAGGTCTCCTCGTCGGCTCGTCCGGCCTCCGCCCTGTCGCCCGCTACGTCCCCTTGCCCGGATACCGGGCTCCCTATCCTCCGACCGACCGGTCAGGCCGTCAGGCTGACCGGCTGTCACATACCTATTCGCGGGTCGGAGCCCATCGGATCACCGGAATCGCGCGACCGGCGCAATCGCCGTTCGATGCCCTGCGCCCGCGCCGAGGCTAATGCCGGAAGTGGCGCCGACCCGTGAAGACCATGGCCATGTGGTGGCGGTCGGCGACCTCGATGGCCATTTCGTCCCGGATCGAACCGCCGGGCTGGATGATCGCGGTCACGCCGGCCTGGGCGGCAGCCTGGATTCCGTCGGGGAACGGGAAGTACGCGTCGCTGGCCATGACGGCGAGCTTGGCCCGGTCGCCGGCTCGCCGCAGGGCAATCTCCACGGCCGTCTGGCGGCTCGCCTGAGCGGCGCCGATGCCGACGGTCGCGCCGCCGCGGGCCAGCACGATCGCGTTCGATCGGACGTGACGGACGGCGCGCCAGGCGAACAGCAGGTCGGTCAGCTCCTCGAGCGTGGGCCGGCGCTTGGTCACGACTTGAAGCTGGGTCTTGTCGAGGCCCATCTCGTCCTTGGTTTCCACCAGCAGGCCGCCGGCGATCCGTTTGAAATCGAGATCCGCGATGCCGTAGTCACGCGGTCCGGCGATCGGATTTGGCGGCACCGCGAGCAGCGCGATCTGCGGCTTCTTGGCCAGGATCCCGAGCGCGGACTGGTCGAACGAGGGGGCGATGACGGCTTCGTACGAATTGGCGGCGATCTCGCGCGCGGTTGCGCCGTCGAGCTGGCGGTTCACGCCCACGATGCCACCGAAGCACGACACCGAGTCCGTCTCGAGCGCCCGCCGGCAGGCCTCGACCAGCTCCTCGGCAGAAGCGAGCCCGACCGGGTCCGTGTGCTTGACGATCGTCACCGTGGCCGCCGTGAAATCGGCCGCGATGGCGTAGGCGGCGTCCAGATCGAGCAGGTCGTTGAACGACGGCCGCGGCCCCTGGATCTGCGTGGCGTCGGCCAGCGTTCCGGAGCGATGGGTCATCTCGCGGTAGAAAGCGCCATGCTGGTGCGGGTTCTCGCCGTAGCGCAGGTCGTCGACCTTTTCGAGGACCAGGGCCAGCCGGCTGGGGAACATTTCGCCGGTCACGTTCGAGAGATATGCGGAAATCTCGGCGTGGTAGGCGGCGATCAGCCCGTAGGCCTCGGCCGCGAGCCGCTGCCGGAGCTCCGCCGAAACCGAGCCGCGTTCCTTGATCTCCGCGATTACCTGGAGGTAGCGCGCGGGATTCGCCACGGCCGCGACGCCGGCGTAGTTGCGGGCCGCCGCGGAGAGAAGCGCGGCGCCGCCGATGTCGATCATCTCGGTGGCTTCGTCGATGGGCACCAGCCGGACCCCGACCTGCGGCGCGAACGGGCTGACGTTGACGGCCACGATATCGATCAGCCCGATCTTCTGGGCCTCGAGGTCCGCAAGTTCGTCGGCGCGGTCGCGCCTGGCGAGGATGCCGGCGTATATGGCCGGGTGGAGTGTCTTGACCTGACCACCCGCGATCGGTTCGGTGCCGGTGAGATCGGCCACGGAACGGACGACGACCCCTTCGGCGGCCAGCGCCAAACGCGTCCCCTCGGTGGCGACAACCTCGACGCCGAGAGCGAGCAGGTCTCGTGCGAACGGAACGATGCCCTCCCGGTTCGCCACCGAGAGCAAGGCTCGCACCAGGCGTACCTCCCAAAAGCCCGAATCCGAGGCTCGTCCGCGAACCTGCTCCGGAGGCGAAGGCCGGTCTATCGGTCGCGCTCCAGGCTCGATTAAGCCGAGTTTGCCGGATCGGCCCGAGTATAGCGCCCGGTCATGGCATACTCCGTAAACGCAAATCCGCAGGCGCGAGTAGCGTACGCCTCGGCGACAGCGTTCCGGCCAGGTGCCGGAGCTCGGTCCCGCGTCGCGAAAGAACGCCTTATCCAGGTCGACAGACCGTCAAATACTGAACACTCGGAGGGTCCGCGTGAACGGCCCGTGGAACCAGATCGATCTTCTGCTCACTGGCTTCAATCAAACCAACTTCCCCGCGATCAACATGATCGTCGGCCAGCTGGCGGTCGCGCTTCTCATCGTCTCGGTCGTCTTCTACAACTTCCAGGGCAAGCGCCTGCACGCCTACTCGGTCTTCCTCGACCTCAACGAGTGGCTCCTCTGGACCTCGATCGGCGTGTTCTCGCTGCTGCTGCTCTTCTTCGTCTTCCAGTTCGATTTCCTCTTCGTGCTGCCGACGATGATCGGCGGCGCCGTGCTCTTCCTGTGGATCCGGTTCTGGCATTTCCCGCCGCTCATCCGAGCCTACGAGGAGCGCCTCGCGCGGCAGCGCTACTTCCAGCGCTCCAAGACGGCGCACCCGGAAGCCACGATCCGCACGAAGGCTCCGGCCAAGGCGAAGCGCCGCCGCCGGTAATCCCGGGAGGAAGCTACGGAGATCCGTCGCTTCGGCATAGGTCAGCGCCGCCTCGACGGCCCTCCGGGTACTCGCGGGGTTGAGGCGGCCTCGATCCACGTTGACGGCCGCGGGGTCATAGCCGAACTGGCCCTGGGCAAGAACGCGGCCATCGCCCCGCACTCCAATCCGAACCTGACGTATCTCGTGGTCATCGAGGGCGGCGGTTTCGTCCGCGTCGGTGACGAACGAGCTCGCGTGGCCGCAGGCGAGGCCGTCCTTTGGCCGCCCGACGTCATCCACTCGGCCTGGACGGAACTCACGCCGATGCGGGCGATAGTCGTGGAATTCGCGTTGGGCCGAGACGCGGACTCGGCGGACGCGGCGGAGTCGCCCGGACCGCCCATCGTTGAGGGCGACGTTCTGGCCGCGGAGGCCACTCCCGCAGCCGGCGAAGTTCGGGTCGACGGCGGACCGGCCGCGCGGCCGATGGACTCGCCCGATACCGTATCGCCCGATCGCGTTTCGCCCGAGCAGGAGCCCTGGTAGCGGATTCGGCGCCCAGACTACGCGGGCGGGTCGGCCGTCCAGCGAAGGATGTCGCCCGGCTGGCAGTCGAGCACCCGGCAGATGGATTCCAGCGTGGTGAAGCGGATGGCTCGCGCTCGCCCGTTCTTCAGCACGGCCACGTTCGCCGGGGTGATGCCGACGGCGGTGGCGAACTCGCCCACGGACATCTTGCGTCGGGCGAGCATGACGTCGAGCTCGACGATGAGAGCCATCAGATGACCTCGTCGAGCTCTGTGCGGTCGGCGATCGCCGACTCGAGCAGGCCTCGCAGGACGACCATGAGGAGAACGAACGCCAGCCCGCCGGCGAGGCAGGCGGCCAGACATAGGAAGAGTGGCCCGCCGGCGCCGACGAAGAAGAGCAGGTGGATCATGGGGCCTGCGCTCAGAACCGTGCCGACCGCCGCGCAGACCGTGATGACGTCAACCCAGCGCAAGGCGCGGCGGGTGAAGATGACCCCGCAGTTGACCATGGAAAGCAGCCGCCAGACGACGAGCAGCGCCACCTGACCGCATGCGATGGCGAGGATGTAGGCCACCGAGTACGGGACAACGAGGTACGTGAGTTCGGGAAAGATCACCCCTTCCTCGGACGCGAACACGGGCATGAGTACCTGTGCGAGCACGGTGCCCATCAGGAGGACGACCAACGAGACGCGGAGAAGCCATCTGGCGAGTCTGTTCATCCATCGAGTATCGATCGGATTAGATCGCCTGTCAATAGAGTCGCCCTGAAGCGGTCACTTCGGCCGACGAGGCGCCCGTAGGCGCGACGGCCTACACGATCGGCGACTTGTCCCAGTCGATGGCCACGTCCTGGTTCTTGCTCTGCGGGTCGACGGAGACCGCCAGCCGTACGTCGGGGGCGAGCAAGGCGACCTTGTCGGGCCGGACGAAATGGCCGAAGACCGCGGGGAACGGTTGCTCGCCGGCAAGGGTGACTTCGACGGTGAAGACCCAGACCGGGTAGTTGAAGCGCTCCGGATTCACCGACGGGTTCAGCTGGCCTGCCGTCTTGCCAAAGGGCATGGCCGTGGTGATGACGGCGGTTCCACGAACGCCGGTCGCCATGATGGTCTCGAAGCTGCCCTTGATGGTCGGCACGGCGCCGCTCCTGACCGCTCCGACGAGCGATTCCACGCCGCCGGCTGCGGGAACGCCTCTGGCATCGAATGACAGCGTCGGCGCCGCTCCCGGAATTGCGCCCGGGGCTGCAGTTGAGGAATCGCCTCCGCGGGCGCCGTCGAAGCTGATCGTCACCGCTCGTCCCCCGCCGGAGGAGCCGTCGCCGGACACGCCGTCGCCGGGGCCGTCGAGCGCGGGCGCGTTGAGACGGTCCCAATCGGGCACCACGCGCAACGGATTCCTGGGGTCGACCCTGACGCCCATCCGCATCCCGGGCCGCACCATCGGGACGTATACGCGCGGCACAGCGTGCGTCGTCTGGGTGGGGTACGGCGTTCCGCCGCCCGGAGGGGTGACCATCAGCTGGAAGCGATACACGGGGGCCTGGGCGCCGGCCGACGGCGTGCTGATCGTCGTGCCGGTGTCGGTGATGGTTCCGACTTCGGCGTCGGCCTGGATCCCATCCTTGATGCTGGCCGTGTCTTTGCGCATCTGCGTCAGCGCCCAGCCGGCGATGACCAGCGGCAAGCCGGCTGTGAGGGCAATGATGGCTACGACAGACAGGTCCAAGCTTGCACTCCTCGTTGCATCGGGCGGCCGGCGGCGGCCGCGGGTGCCAGCTTGCACTCAGGACCCGGCGCCGAGATGCCGATCCGTCGATTGAGCCACCTGCCGATACAGGTGGTGTCAATTAGGCGAGGTGCGTGCTCGCGGGCTACACGATCGGTGACTTGTCCCAGTCGATGGCTACGTCCTGGTTCTTGTTGGCCATGTCCACCGCCACCGCGAGCTTGGCGCCCGGCATTACCGCCGCCAGCTTGTCGATGGGGACGCGATGCCCGAAGACGGCCGGGAAGGGCTTCTCGCCGGCAAGGCTGACCTCGACGGTGAACAACCACATCGGGTCGTTGAGGCGCGCGGGATCGGCCGTGGGATTGATGTCGCGGACGGTCTTGCCCATGGGCATCGCCGTGGTGATGACCGCCGTGCCGTGGGTGCCTGTTGCGAGCAGATGAGCGGCGCTGCCCTTGATGATCGGCATCGTTCCGGCTCCCACTGCGTTGATCACCGCCGCCACGTCGCCCGCGACCGGCTGGCCGTTCGCGTCGAAGCTGAAGTTCATCGCGCCGAGCGGCACTCCGGCAGTGCCGGCCGCGCCGGCGTCGCCGACGTCGCCCGAGCCGCCCGCCGCGGCGGCACCAATGCGGCTGAAGTCGAGCGAAACCTTCTGTGGGTCGGTCGGGTCGATCAGGACTCCGACGGTCTGCCCGGGGACGATCATCGGCACGAAGATCCGGGGGATGAGCACCTTGGTCACGACCGTGTACGGCGCCGACGAGCCGTAGCTCGGGGTGACCAGGAGTGTCAGTTTGTAGTCGGGGGCCTCAGGGCCCACGCCCGACATCGTCACTGTGATGCCGGTGTCGGCGATTTCCTGGATGACCGCGCTTCCCGGCAGCCCGTTCTTGATGGGGCCGGTCGTTCCGGACAGCTTGCGCATCAGCCACGGACCCGCAAGGAACGGCACTGTGATCGAGAAGATCACCATGACGACCACGAAGGCGATGATCGGCACTGCGTCGCCAGAGGACATGCCGCCGAATGCCGAGCCCTTGTGGACGGCACCGATGGCGGCCAGCAGAGCCGACTGCACGTCCCCGCCCGCCGCCGGCCGGTTGTCGAAGCTCGTCGACGACCAGGGAGCGTCGGCCGAGTACTTGTCCCAGAGGTCGGAATTGTCGGTCTGCAGGTAGCCGGCGATCTGCGTTCCGGAGACGCCGAGGGCGATGATGAGGGCGTTGTCCAGGTAGCTGGACAGGTGGGCGCCGTTGAAGAAGGACGCGTTCGATGGGTCGTCGCCGCCGAGGGCGATGTCTATGTATACCGGCGCGCCGAGCTTGCCCGCCAGGGTCACGGCCGCGCTCTCGGCCTTCTGCCGGCCGGCGGCGTCGAGCACGCCGGTGCCGTCGAAGACGTGGGTTCGGCCCAGGAACGCGCTCACGCGGGCCAGATCGCTGCCGATCCAGCTCGCGCTCGTCTGCATACCGGTGGACGTGTCGACCGCGCTGAGCTGGCCCTTGGTCAGTTTGGCCTTCAGCGTTTCGCCCATGACCAGCGTTCCGTAGTCGGAGGTGCCGGTCAGCAGCATGCCGTCAACGGCCCAGGATTCGGCCAGCTTGGTGGAGTCGAACATGGAGGAGTTGTCGAGGGCGGTGACGACCACGACACGACCGCCGCCGGCGGCTTCGATCGCGGCTGCCATGGCCTCATCGGCCGCCACGGAAGTGGCCGACAGAACCTGGCCGTAGTCGTAGACGTGCCGTCCCGCGACGAAGCCGGGAGTCGCCGACGGGGACGGTGAGGGAGTCGGGGTTGGAGTCGGCGAGGGCGAGGCGGTGTGGGCGGTCTTCGGCGTCGCGGCCGTCGCGGGACGCGCGCCCGCCACTCCGATCGCGGTGATGCCGGCCAGCGCGAGAACGAACGCGGCGACCAGGCGCCGCCCTCCGGCCGACAGCGGCACGCGGCTTCCGGCCGAAACCGGCACGCGCCGGGTCTTATCGCGAGTCGGCGACCTCATCGAATCTCCCTCATGCGCGGGTCGGGCGGGCAGCGCCGGACTGCCCACAGCGTATGGCATCGCGGTGCGGGGAAATCGGCCGGCGACAAGGTGGGTGGGTCGAAGGCTATGCGACCGGCGACTTCTCCCAGTCGATGGCCACTTCCTGGTTCTTGTTGGCCATGTTCACGGCCACCGCCAGCTTGACGCCGGGCGCCACAGTGCCGAGCTTCGCCAGCGGAATGCGGTGTCCGAATACGGCCGGGAACGGCGCCTGGCCGGGGACCGTCGCTTCGACGGTGAAGAGCCAGACGGGATCGTTCAGGCGGGACGGATCGGCTGCGGGGTTGATGTCCCTGACCGTCTTGCCCAGCGGCATGGCCGTGGTGATGACCGCGGTGCCGTGGGTGCCAGTCGCCAGCAGCTGATCGGCGCTGCCCTTGATCGTGTTGACCTGCCCGCTGGCCACGCCCGTGGCCACCGCGGAGACGTCGGACATGTTCGGATTGCCGGCCGCGTCGAAGTTCATGCCGAAGCCGCCTGGTCCGGCGGGGGTCATGTGGACGCCGGCAGGCGCCGCAGCTGCCGCGGCTCCGCCGATGCGGCTGAAGTCCGGACTGACGTGGTTGGGGTCCGCCGGGTCCACCATCACGCCCAGGCTCGCTCCGGGCAGAACCATCGGAATGAAGAGGCGCGGGATCGCCTCCTTGATCTCAACGCTGTACGGCGCCCCGCCACCGATCGGCGTGACCTGCAGGCCGATCTTGTAGACCGGAGCATCCGGCCCCGCGGTTGGCGACGTGATCGTCATGCCGGTGTCGGCGATGCTTTCGATCAGCGCGTCGCTGGGGACGCCATTCTTGACTGCCGCAGTGGTGCCGCTGATCTTGCGAACCAGGAAGTCCACCAGAATTCCCTCCGCGATGGACGCTTCGCGGCGCGAAGCAGATCACGAGGGCAACGATAGGTCTTCTTGCTCGCGGTAAGTGTCAGCGTTCCGACTCCAGTGGCCGGGACATCAGCAGCCGATCCTCGCCGCGGGCCTGGACCCGGCGGTCTACGGCCAGATCGACGAAGCCGTCTCCGCGGAAGAACGCTCTGGCGGCAATCGACGAAGGGTGGATCGCCGCGTCGGCAAGAGTCCAGGCCAGGAGACGGGAATGGCCGGCTGCGGCAGCACCGGCCACTGCCGACGTGAGGCCCCGGCCGATGCCGCGACCGCGGAGGCTGGGTGCCACGGCGAGGAGCGTCAATTCGGCGGGCGACTCGTCGGCGGAGAACTCCAGGCCGTCGAACCCGCGCGGGTCGGCGGCGGCGCGAGGCCGGTCCCACGGGGCCCAGCTGGCGAGACCCGCGACGCGGCCCATCGACTCGGCGAGAAACAGCTGCGAGGCGGGCGGCAGGGCGTGGGCGAGCTCCGGGGCGAGCTCCTCGAGGAAGGCGGCGATGGCCGGCGAGTCGTCGGGCGTGGCGAGGCGGATCAGGGCGGGTTCGGTCGGCTCGGTCGGCTCGGTCGGCTCGGTCGGCTCGGTCGGCTCGGTCGGCCTGGTTGGCGGCCCCGCCGCCGGCTTGGTTGGCGGCCCCGCCGGCGGTTCGTGCGTCCGGGTCGGCACCGCGCCCGGAGCCGCCGGAGGTTCGTGCGCCCGGGTCGGCGCCGCGCCCGGACCCGCCGGAGGTTCGTGCGCCCGGGTCGGCGCCGCGCCCGGACCCGCCGTCGGCGCCGCGCCCGGACCCGCCGTCGGCGCCCCGCCCGGACCCGCCGTCGGCGCCCCGCCCGGACCCGCCGTCGGCGCCCCGCCCGGACCCGCCGCGATCGCAGCGCCGAGCTGGCCGAGCATCCGCGCGGTGGCGCCCCAGACCCGCTCGCCCTCCACCGGATAGACGCCATAGCGGATCAGCCGCTGCCGGATTGTCCGTTCCTCCAGTTCGACGGGGGCGTCGGGCAGGAACGCCTCCACGGGCGCCTCGATGATGCGGGCGACCTCGTCCGGGGCGGCGGTCGTCTCCGGCCGACGCGCGGCCACCGCCACGACCGGCGTGATGCGGAAACCCGACACGGTCAGGGCGAAGACCTCGAGCCCGCCGGTCACGCGCAGGTCGCACGCTGCTGGGTCGAGCCCCACCTCCTCGGCCGACTCTCGAAGGGCCGTGGCAATCGGGTCTGCGTCGCCGGACTCGGCCGAGCCCCCCGGAAAGCTGATCTCGCCGGCGTGCGCCCCGACCCGCGCCGCCCGGGCGGTCAGCAGGACGCGGGCCTGGCCCTCGGCATCGGGAAAGAGCAGCACCAGGACCGCCGACGGGCGGCCGCGCCCCGCGCCCGCTTCCGCGCGTCCGCCCGACATTGGCAGGAACGCCTCCGGCGAGTCGAGCCGTACCGGCGTAAGAATCGCCGGTGCCGCCGGCAACTCCCGCGGCAGCGCCTCGACGATCTGTCGGACCAGCTCGAATCTCACCTGGGCTCCTGCTTCCTGTCTCGGTTCCTTGCCCGGAGCTTAGCGGGCGGCCGCCATTGTGGAGCGGGAGCGGGAGCGAGGTGCGGCGCCGGGAGCGAGGTGCGGCGCCGGGAGCGAGGTGCGGCGCCGGGAGCGAGGTGCGGCGCCGGACTGGCGGCGGAGCGGCGCCGGGAGCGAGGTGCGGCGCCGGACTGGCGGCTCGCGTTGTTGCGCCGGCCTTTGCCCGGAATACCGGCCGGGGCGGTTCTATCCATGAAGTGCCCGATCGACGGCCTCCAATCTGAGTCAGAAGCCTGTCACGTGGCGGGAGCGCCCCATCTTCGCGGCCTATCTGATCGGATCCGGCGCGGAATCGGGGCCTTTGTACCGGCCGACCGAAGCCGGCGATGGTCAGGTTGCCCCACGGCACCGCCGCCACCGGTATTCCGGGATTCGCGACCCTGAGCCGGCGGCGGCTCCGCGCCTCCGCGCGCCGGCTCCGCTCGGCGGCCCCATGCGCCGGCTCCGCTCGGCGGCCCCATGCGCCGGCTCCGCTCGGCGGCCCCACGCGCCGGCTCCGCTCGGCGGCCCCGCTCGCCGGCTCCGCTCGGCGGCCCCACGCGCCGGCTCCGCTCGGCGGCCCCGCTCGCCGGCCCCACGCGCCGGCTCCGACTAATTGACCCGCTTCGGGCCCTTGTCGTCGGCCGTTTCCGGTGCCCAGACTTGATCCACGGCCTCGGCCACGCCGCCGCCTCGCCCGCCCGCGGCCGCGGCGCCGGGAGCCGCTCTCTTGCGGGCGTCGCGGCTGCGGCTCGCGTCGGCGACCACGCTCGCGTCGCCCTGCCGGAATACCAGCACGCCGCCGATCGCGTCGGCATCGCCGACGACCACCGTTCCGGGCTTGAACTCGCCTTTGAGCAAGGCCCGGGCCAGCGGGTTCTCGACCAACCGCTGGATCGTTCGCTTGAGCGGGCGCGCTCCGTATGCCGGGTCCGTGCCCTCTCGGACGATCAGCGACTTGGCCGCCGGCGTCAGTTCGAGCGTGATCTCCTGCTCGGCCAGACGCTTCTGCAGATCGGCCAGAAGCAGCTCAACGATGGCCGCGAGATCCGCGTCGTTGAGCGCGTGGAAGACGATGACCTCGTCGATCCGGTTGAGGAACTCCGGCCGGAACTGGATCCGCAGCGCCTCGTTGATGTGGTTCTTCATCTGATCGTACGCGACGGCGTCGCCTCGACGCCCGGCGTCGCCACTCCGTCCGGCGTCGGCACGCCCCGCATCGCCCTCGTCGCCGCGCTCCGTGAAGCCGGAGATGTACTGCGAGCCGACATTGCTGGTCATGATCAGGACAGTGTTGCGGAAGTCCACCGTTCGGCCCTGGCCGTCCGTCAGCCGACCGTCGTCGAGGACCTGGAGCAGGATGTTGAAGACGTCCGGGTGGGCCTTCTCGATTTCGTCGAGCAGGACGACCTGGTACGGCCGACGCCGGACCGCCTCGGTCAGCTGGCCGCCTTCCTCGTAACCGACGTAACCGGGAGGTGCGCCGACGAGCCGCGAGACGGAGAACTTCTCCATGTATTCGCTCATGTCCAGCCGGACCATGGCCGAGTCGTCGTCGAACAGGAACTCCGCCAGGGCGCGCGCCAGCTCGGTCTTGCCGACGCCGGTTGGGCCGAGGAACAGGAACGAGCCGATGGGACGCCGCGGGTCCTTGAGACCGGATCTGGCCCGCCGAACCGCATCCGAAACTGCCTGGATGGCCTCGTCCTGCCCGACGACGCGGCCGTGCAGCCGGTCCTCCATGGCCACGAGCTTGGACGTCTCGCCCTCGAGCAGTTTCTGCACGGGCACGCCCGTCCAAGCACCGACGATTTCGGCGATGTCGTCGGCGGTGACTTCTTCCTTGAGCAGCCGGTCCGGCCCCGACAGCGCCGCGATGCCCGCCTGCTGTACCTTCTGCCGCTCCTGAAGCTCGGGCAGCTTGCCGTACTTGAGCTGGGCCGCGGTTCCGTAGTCGGCCTCGCGTTCGGCCTGATCAATTCGAACCTGGAGGGCCTCGATCTCGGCCTTGGTCGCCCGGACTGCCGCGAAAGCGGCCTTTTCGGTGCCCCAGCGCTGCTTCATCGAAGCCGCTGCCTCGCCGGTCTCGGCAAGCTCGCGGTCGAGGGTTTCGAGCCGCGCCTTCGACGCCTCATCGGTTTCCTTGCGCAGCGCCTCGCGCTCGATCTCGAGCTGGATTCGTCGTCGCTCGAGCTCGTCGAGCTCAACCGGCATCGAATCGATCTCCATGCGCAGCCGGCTCGCGGCCTCGTCCATGAGGTCGATCGCCTTATCGGGCAGGAAGCGGTCGCTGATGTAGCGGTTGGATAGCGTCGCCGCCGCAACCAGCGCCGAGTCCGTGATCCGGACACCGTGGTGGACCTCGTACCGCTCGCGCAGGCCTCGCAGAATGGAGATCGTCTCCTCGACCGTGGGCTCGTCCACGAGAACCGGCTGGAAGCGCCGTTCCAGAGCCGCGTCCTTCTCGATGTACTTGCGGTATTCGTCCAGCGTCGTCGCGCCGATGGTGTGCAGCTCGCCGCGGGCCAGCATCGGCTTGAGAAGGTTCGAGGCGTCCATCGCGCCCTCGGCCGCGCCGGCACCGACGACCGTGTGCAGTTCGTCGATGAAGAGGATGATGCGGCCCTCGGCCTCCTTGATCTCCTTGAGGACGGCCTTGAGTCGCTCCTCGAATTCGCCGCGGAACTTGGCCCCGGCGATGAGCGCGCCGAGATCCAGGCTGATGACCTTCTTGTCCTTGAGCGTCTCGGGGACGTCGCCGCGGACGATGCGCTGGGCGAGGCCCTCCGCGACGGCGGTCTTGCCGACGCCCGGCTCGCCGATGAGGACGGGGTTGTTCTTCGTGCGGCGGCTCAGTACCTGGATGACACGGCGAATCTCTTCGTCGCGGCCGATAACCGGGTCCAGCTTGCCGGCGCGCGCCTCGGCGGTCAGGTCGCGGCCGTACTTCTCCAGGGCCTGATAGGTAGCCTCTGGATTCGGGCTGGTCACGCGCTGGCTGCCGCGCACGCCCACGAGGGCCTGGAGAATCGCCTCCTTGTTGGCCCCGTTGCGATCGAGGATCTGCTGCGCTTCGCCGCCGCCCTCGGCCACGGCCAGGAGGAGGTGCTCGGTGGAGACGTACTCGTCCTTGAGGCGCTTGGCTTCGTCGCCGGCATGTTCCACGGCGTGGCGGAACCGCGGGTCGGCGGTCAGTGAGCCGCCCTGGATCCGGGCGCGCTTCGAGAGCGCAGCCGCGACCTCGCCCCGGAAGGCGGGCATGTCCACGCCGAGCTTGCGCAGCGTCTCGGATGGCACGCTGTCGTCGGGCTCGACCAGGGCGGCGAGCAGATGCTCGGCATCGACGACCGGGCTGTGCAGTTCTTCGGCCAGGCGCTGCGCCGCGACGATGGACTCCTGGGCTTTCTGGGTGAAGCGATCGAGGTTCATGTTTCTCTCCGTCGCCGGTTCGCCGGCAACCCCTTCTCTCTAGAGCTTGGCGCGTGGGTTCGGTTGGACTATCTGGCGCAGGAATTCCTCCGCCGCGGCCTTCTGGCGGCCCTCCAGCTTGCCCGGCATGACGACCTTGATGCGGGCGAACAGGTCCCCGGCGCCGCCGCCCTTGAGCCGCGGCATGCCCTGGCCGGTCAGTCTGAAAGCCTGGCCCTGCTGAGTTCCGGGCGGAATCGTGAGCACGACTCGGCCGCCCAGCGTTTCGACTTCCACCTCTCCGCCGAGCAGCGCCTCGCCGAGTGTGATCGGCAGTTCGCGGGTGAGGTCCGCGCCGTTACGGGTGAACGTGGCGTGAGGCCCGACTTTGGCGATCAGATAAAGGTCGCCCGCGTCCGGGCCGGAGCCGGCCTTGCCGCTCAGGCGGATCTTGCTGCCGGTCTCGACGCCGGCCGGCACCTTGACTTCGAGGCGCCGGTCACCGACCTGGACCAGACGCGAGGAACCGTGGAATGCCTCCTCGAGGGTCAGATCGACTTCGACGTCAACGTCGTCGCCGCGCCGCGTGCCCTTGCTGCGCGGCGTGGCACCGGACTTCGTGCCCGCCGCCGCGCCGCCCGCCGAGCCATCGGTCCGGAGCCGCGAAAAGAGATCCTCGAAGGACCGCGTCGAGCGGCGGCCGCCACCGGACGAGCCGCCGGACGGGCCGCCGGACGGGCCGGCTGCGGCGGCGCCGCCTCCGCTCCCCGGCGACCTGCGCGGGGCCGTCTGAGTGGTTCCGGCCGCGGCCGCGCCGCTGAAGAACGTTCGGAAGAAGTCCGAGAAGTCGTCCGCGCCGCCCTCCCCGCCGGCGTTGTGGAATTCGTAGCGGACGTTCCCGCCCGGCGGTGTGCCGCCCCGAGCGCCGTAGCCCGCGAAGGGGCCGCCCGGCCCAAACGGATCGCCCCCGAACGGGTTGCCGGCCGCGCCGGCTCCGCTCGCCCCGCCGGCGCCGCCGCCACGCGAGTACTGGTCCCAGTT
>Ga0302323_100001561_pt1 | contig 18669 bp, 8 predicted proteins | sample Fen_T0_3_FD_201950 | JGI IMG/M metagenome (GOLD analysis project Ga0302323, IMG submission 201950) | Peat permafrost microbial communities from Stordalen Mire near Abisko, Sweden - Fen_T0_3 | ecosystem: Environmental > Terrestrial > Soil > Wetlands > Permafrost | place: Sweden: Abisko... | reverse complement strand
TAATATCCTGTCCCCTTTTTCGGATACTCGTTAAATTTTGGATCAGGTATAAAAAAACCGCTCAAGTCCCCAAATGGTGTATACTGATCGAAGGAAAGCATTAGCTGACCCATTCTCAATTCATCCAAATTAAGATTTAATGGCTCCCGATAATCCATGGGACTTATTTCATCTGTAACAGCTGCAAAATCAGATTCTCCCCAAACCAATGTCTGAATTCCGGCTTTTATGCTTGTTTTATGAAAACTGGCCTGCAAGTATGCCTCCTTAGTCTTTCCTCCAAAGGACATATCAGCTTTCTCAGTGTTATCGTTAATCCAAAAAGTTGAATTTCTGGTCCGATGATCATCCTTCAAATAAGTTGATATTTTGGTATCTACCTGTAGAGAAAAATGGTCAAAAAAGAATTTGGAATATTCTAACCGAAATGAAAATCTATTTTTTTTTATTTCGTCAGGTTTTGTGAATTTATAAGCTAATTCATATTTTAACCCCAAACGCATGGGGCCGAAAACATTTGAAGCCCAAAATGAGGGAACATTTCCATCTGATATTCCACTTACTGGCTTCTTATTAATTTCTTCTTCATTATTATTAAATTCTAAACCTGTAGTATCCAATGTCCTACTACCCAAAGTGTCATTTTTAATGAAAACCTGACTGATTTCCAGTGTATCACCTTTTCCAGGGACTTGGCCAAAACCAAGTGAACTACTGACAAACGAAGTAAGGATACCAAACATGATGATATAGACAATATGAAAGCGGCGGTGGCAAAATATAGAGGTGAACATTAGTATTTAATATATCTTAATAAATTATTTAATGAGTTTCAATGTCGTTTAATTAATACTTTTTGTATGGTGCTACCCCTTCCCCGTTTGGGGCATGGCTATGCATACTGGCGGCGTAGTCAGGAGACTACGCCGAGCGCATAGCGTTGATATATAAGACGGAGCGCTGAGCGTAGTTTGTAACTACGCTCCTGAAACACATTTAATTCCATACTTGTGCATAGCCATGCCCGTTTAGGGAGGGGTTAGGGAGGGCAAATTCTTAGTTTGACGGCAATAGTCTCCTGACTACGCTAGAAAAAATCAGAATGAAACAGCCCTGCTTTTGCATGGAGTTAAATCCCAAGTGCAAAGAGAATAACATAAAATTTAGTATCTAAACGGCCAACTTTGGATTTTAGGATTACTTCAAATAAGTACGAAGTTTACCCAAGGTTTTTTCCCTAAAAGCAAAATCAGTTAATGTCCTTTGGGTTAAAAACTCATTGGGCACCTCTGTGTTATAAGCTATTGCTGTTAGCTCCATACTTGTTACTCTGCGAGTTAACAGATTATTCATTTCTGCTTTTCTAGCTACCCAAACATTGCTAATTTGTACAATATTACTTGTAGTCAACTGTTTGAAGAGTATGCCATTACGATCGTAAAGGTCTTGCTTTAAGATAATATATCTCTCTTTGTCGATCCAGAGCATAACTTTACCATACTTTGACTTTTTTGTTCTTTCCGGGGTAGGAATCAATTCGATGACCCATACCGGGCGGGTTGCATAGGTCACCTGCTCCATGAGCTTATAAGTATAGTCGTCGATTTTTCTAGATACTACATCTTCAACAGAGAATTCTGTTCCAAAAAAACTTCCTCCCTCGTCGCTAGTCTCGTTACTTGATACCATTCGTTTAACCTTACCAAGCGCTGACAGGTAAAGCCAGTTATCGTTATCCTTGGCGGGAGAAGCATAGTCATAGGTAAGCATGCTGATTCCCTTATCCCTTGTGGGTTCCATAACGATGGAGACGGAATAAGTATCATTATTATCAATGCCGGCATCTTTTGCAACGACTTCTAAGACATTAATTCTCGGTACTTCTGTAGCATGCATCTTTCCCTGTTGAACAATATATTTGCATGTGGAAAGTTTCATTTCCTCAATTATGGAGAAAGAAGCATCTTTGGATACTTTATCAAATTTTATCATAATGTCTCTGGCTGATTGACCTGACAGGTTAAATGACAAGGCCAGAGAAGAAATTAAGCTTACTATTATATTTATTTTAGTTTTCATATTGCTTGCTTTATTAATACTTTATTTGTCGTTTGTACTGATTTTTTCCAATTAAACGTTGGCTTGAAAAGCAGGATCATTGCAGGTAATAAACACAACTCGCATATTAATCCTACGAAAATTGCCAGAGCGCCTAACTTTCCAGTAATTGCAGCCGGACCCGTTGCAAAAGCCATAATACCAAACCCAAGACCCAAAACCAAAGTTGAAAATATAACTGCCTGGCCGGATTCTTTAATACATGCATTCAGTGCCCTGATAACATCTCCATCAATCACAACCTCTGCCCGGTAATGAGTAACAAAATGGATCGTATCATCAACGGCTACCCCGATAATAATTGGGCCTATCAATAAGGTATTCATATCCAAGGGCATATTAAACCATCCCAATATGCTATAAGTCAGTATGGACGGAATCAGGTTGGGGACAATAGCGATCAAGCCTGCCTGGAATGAACCGAAAACCACTAATAAAGTAATACAAATGGCAAGAATTGCGAATGCTAAACTACCTCCTGTAGACTGAGCGACTTGAACACTTGCCTTCATCATCATGGCCAGCGTACCGGTAAGGATAAGCTTTGTATCCGGGTATTTTTGTTTGAGAGAAGCCACCGTTGCGTCAATATCCTTTTGCATTTGGTCAAAGAGTTCCTGATATGAAGCAGCATCACTATTGCGGAGGTTAACGGTGATATTAGATTTACTGTAATCATCGGAAACCAGCCTTCTGCGGTCGGTAGGACTGGCATTATTAAACATAAAAAGGGTTTGAGATACAACTTCCTGATTTGCAGGAATGATATACATCTCTTGTTTGCCTCCATTCAATTTTTGATTGGCATCCTTAACAACATCAACCATAGATGAAGTTCGGATCACATATTTACTATATTTTTTTTCAATCAATTTTTGTAGCTCATCGATTTTGGTCAAGACGGATGGATCTTGAAAGGCATATTCTTTGCCCAGGTTCAAAAATATCTCCATATTCTGGGTACCCATCATATGCTTGTCTACAAGTTCGTAGGATTGCCTTAGAAGCGATGTCTTCTCATAGTTGTCCATCATATTAAATGATACTTTGGTCAAAGATGCCCCATAAATACATAACCCAAAAATTACCAGGAAGAAGAAAGTAATACCAAGCGGGCTTTTTTGAACGAATGGAACTACACCCTCTATTCTTTTCTGTACAATTTGGGAAATGTTGGGGATATATTTAGCAATGGAAGCACTTAACTTCCTTGTCCTGGCTACTTTTTTAACCGGTGGCCATATGTCGAGCATCAGTGGTAATAAGTAAATTGTGAAAACCAATTCCAGAATAATGCCGGCGGTTGTCATATATCCGAAGACTTTGATATGGACAATGGGTGAAACTGATAAAGCCAGAAAACCAATCATTGTGGTAACGGTGGTTAAAACGCATGCCAAAGCTACTTTTCGAAATGTTAATCGCTGCGCAGTTCGATGATCATAATTTTCGTTACGGTAAAACAGATATTCGGACAAGATGTGAATGGTATCCGCCATACCCGTTGCCAGGAGCATCATAACCGTTAACATCACATAAAAAGTAGCGGTAATGCCTAACCATCCGGAAAATCCTATTGTCCAGATAGTAGCTAAAATAATGATTAAAATTGACCACACTACCGCGGAAAACGAACGGAAGACAAACCATAAAATTAGTATCATAACGACTAACATCCCCAGATACAACAAACCCATCTGATCCATGGCTTTCTTGTCAAATATCGATTGAGCCGAATTCCCAACCGGGTAAAATTCCAGGTGATCCTCATATTTATGGTTGTTCAAAACCTTATTAATTTCCGTCATTAAAGCAAAATAGTCATTTGAATCGGTTGGTTTGAACCGGACCTTTTTTTCGCTTGCCTGTTTACCGGTCTCCTTTGTTTTTTCCTCTATCACCAAACCTCCGTCTGATTCAACAGAACCATTTGCAGCAGGCTCTTTAAAGTCAACGGGAATAGCTCCGAAATCTGTTTCAATTGAGATTGCTCCATATTTCAAATCATTTGAATAATAGGCTAACTGAAACTGTTTTTGAGATTGCGCATTTCTACGGATACTATCGAGCTGTTGCAAAGAAGTTGGTATCGTTGCTCCCACCAAAGTTCTGGATGTAAGCATGTCGTCTTTTACCTCTAAAAAATTAGCATTAACAAGAGAGGTGACTTTTACGACATGGCCCAGTGGAGAATTTTCTCCCTCTTTTATCTTTGACCTGGCATTAATAATATCATTGCAAATTCCTTTTACTGCTTCCAAAGATTGAGAAGAAAACAAATTTCCATCTTTAGGTTTATAGACGATATAGACACCATCATCACCTCCAAATTCGGCCCTGAAATCATCCAACGCAACTTTTACGGGATCATCATCTTTAAACCAACCGTCTGTGGTTTGATCAAATTTGAGCCGTGAAAATCCCAAAATGGACACAACGGTAATCGCTAATGTGAGTAGCCAGATTATCCACCTTTTTTTTCGGACAAAATCGGGAACCGTTTCAAAGTAATTATCTAATGCATCAGATATACTTTTCATACTCTTCTTAATCTTCATAATTATCCTCCTAGTAATTGATTATTTTTTGATTTGTGTATTAAATTTTATTTATATGATGAAGCCGGTATAAGGTTCAATTTTCATTAATATTCGCGTTGTCAAATCAGGAGAGATTGTGCAAACAGACAAACTTCTGATCCATTATGGGACGTACGATTAGTTTTTTACCCGGCCACCAGGTCTTATATACATTGTAGTATGTTCTTTACTTTTTATCAAATGATTCGGCATTAAATCCCTTTACAATCAGCCAACCTGCCATAACCATTTCTTGTAAAAAAATTGGGAGGCTTAAAAAGGAATTTAACGAAGAAGATTCTGTCTGTAGTCCAAACAAATTTAAAAAAGCTGAAACTAAGTAAAGTATAGCGGCAATAAAACCCCAAACCGATAACCAACGGGGAACAAGTTTCGATTGATAAAAGACCGAATACAATAGCAGTGCACCGATGCTAAAAACAAGTATTGATAAAAGTGAACCCAGCTCGCGGGTCCTTAATATTAAAGCTACAATATTTTTAAGCTGTTGGGTATCTGTATTATTTGAAACGACAAAGTTTTTACTTACAAATATCAGCAAAAGCATACTCACCCAAATTGAAATATATGTTATAGTTTCAATAGCTCCCCGGAAGACAACATAACCAATAGCTAATGTTTTGTTATATTTTTTCAAAGTAGGATAAAGAATTATGGGCACAAATGCCACCATAAAACCCATAAGCAAGACAAATAATGTTCCGCTTATAAATTTCGTATCGCATGATGAGATTTGAACAAGATATTCATGAGAATTAGCCATTTCTCCTATAAAGAAAAAACTCGTAATTCCCGAAGCTGTTCCTAATATATACAGTATCCCAATAATAATTCCTATTCTTCGATTTGCTTTCATTTTTAATTATTTTGACGGTAAGACACAGATATAACATTGTTAGTTACAATGATCAATTTTTTTTAATGTACAGATAAGTAAGTATATGGTTTTCTATCTATTAACGGTTTTGCGTTAAATTGAGAACTGAAAGAATTGATACGAAGAAGATAAAATATAAGCCGGTATATATGAGATAATTACTTTCCAAATAATGTTTTTATTCTTTCTTTCACCTCGGGCTGACCGAATGTTTTATCATGCATCAAAACCTCCTGTTCAATAATTTTAGGAAGCCCTTCCCTGAGCGAAGCAACCAGATGGTCTTTTAATGCTACAAGTGACACTCTCGGTTTTTCAGCGATTGTCTTGGCCAACTCAAGTGCATACTCCAATACCTTATCGCGGGGCACCACGGGAAAAGGAATGCCACGCATCTGCAATTCCTCACCACGGTACGTTTTCGCCGTAAGTAACATTTCCTGGGCCAAACTAATCCCAAGTTTCTGGGGTAGTATGAAGGTAGCTCCCATACCCGGCGTAAATCCGTATTTCATGAAGTTAGTAGTATAAATACTCTCCCGGCTTAAAATCACAAAATCGGCAAATAACCCAAGTGCAAAGCCTCCCCCGATCCCATGTCCCTGCATCGCAGAAATTACGGGAATAGGGCAATTCAATGCCAGGCTGTAAAGGTCCGATTCAGTGAATTTAGCTTCCCCATCAGAAAGGGCAAGCAATTGATCTTGAGTGCCACCACTGGCAAAATAAGTATCGTAACCTGTAAGTATTACCGCTTTGTATTGGGTTTGTGGCCCAATTGACTTAAAAGCATCGGTCAAACCCATCATCAGTTCCGGGGAAAAAGTATTTTTGCTGATTTTATCCTGCATTTTTATCTGGATGATACCTTCACTCATTTCTGTTATTTCAACCACCTGATCCATAATATCTACTCTCCTTCCCAGGGAAATTGCCCTGTTGTTACAAACCGTGTTATTTTATCCAGGTTATTTTGATCGGAAAACACTTCAATATTGGCCGCCAGGGCGTTTGATTTGGACATGGCCAGGAAATTATCCAGCGTGTTCATGTAGCGCTTGTATCGGGAAATCCCGGTTTTGCCAAGCCGCCGGAGACGCAACAAATGTTTTCTCAACAGGTTTTCACTATTTACCTCATAAGCATCTACCAATCCCCATTCCTGGGCCTGCTTTGCAGATATCGGCTGTGTCATCAAAGTCAAGTAATGCGCTTTGGAAAATCCCATTCGCCGGATCAAAAAAGGCAACACGCAAGCCGGCATTAATCCGAATAGCAACTCAGACAGGCTGAATATTGTTTTCTCCTCACAAAGTACCACATCGCAAGCTGCAACAAATCCAATTCCTCCGGCATTTGCCTTCCCCCGGACATGTGCCACGGTAATGTAAGGCCCGGAAGTTAACCGTAGCCATAAATTATACAAAGGTTCCGGGTTTTGTTCCTGGTTCTGCTCTGTATTATCTATGTTATTTTGAAGCTCTTTAAAATCTGCGCCAAAACAAAACACTTCCGGTAAACCTTCCAGGACTACAATTTTTGCGGACTGTTCGAACTGGTCCAATGCTTCGGAAAACTCCCGGATCAGGAGATCATTAATTGTGTTGTTATCCTCTGGCCGATAAATTTGGATGAAACAAATATCATCATCAAATCTCACTCGAATTGTCTCAAAAGCCGTCATAGTTAAGATACCCATTCGTATTTCCTGTGAAATTCCTTGATTTCCTTTAAGAACAATGTTTCCTTGCCCATAGCTTTTCTTGCTTGAGGTATGAAACCTGCATTTAGGACAAGGTTACGTGTACCAAATTTTACTTCATTATTATTGATAAGAAGTTGTTCATATTCTTCTACTGTCATTTCGTACCTCTTGTCAAGCTGCTCTTTTATTTTGAGCGCGCGTATGCGGTCCTGCCCTTCTTTTCTGACAACACCGCTAAAAAATTCTGAACAACAGCCTGATCCATAGGAAAAACATCCGATTCTTTGCGGAGTATCAAAATTTCCATTATCAATAGTACTGGTCAGGGACAGCATTGCTGTTGCACCCATTATATTAGCTACACGCTGACAGTAATTCATACCTGGTTTAACCCTGCTTTGGAAATCCTCTTCAATTGCTTTCGGATTAACTTTTGCCACTTTACGCATAATATTGCGATGTGCGCCTTTAACCATGCCGCCAAAAGGTGTATGGAATGCGAGGTACCCAAAACTTTTTACGTAGTCGGCCCCGCTAACGCGTTTTTGATATTCCAGGAAAGCATTTTCACAGCAATCAAGATAAGAGAGCAATGATAAATCAGAATCCCCTGCATCTCCATCCGGTGTGGGCCGACAGGTGTCCATAACTTCATAGCCATAATAACCGACAGCACCTACATCAACCTGGAACACATAAGGCTTTTCACTAACGAGCATTGCCACACTTCCAGCCCCACTACTAGGTTCAGCAAAGGACCAATCCTGTGTAAGCGCATCTCCACCCTCCTCTACCAAAAATCTCGAAACGTCTGTAGCAATTACTAACGCTTTAGCGCCGGGCGAGGTCTGAGACAAAATAAAATTGACCGCCATTTGAAATCCTGCTACACCGGAATAACAGGCATTTTTTATCTCAAACAAGCGACAATTACGATTCAAGCCTAAAAGATCATGAAAATAAGTACTCATTGACTTACCAAAATCGAAAGCTGATTCTGTACATGAGATAACCAGCTCAATACGATCTTTCTCTTCCGGACTAAGAGCATCAACAATCGGTTTAGCCGCATTCACGCCAAAGGTGATCGGATCCTCATTAGGCAGGGCTACGGTTTTCTCTATCATGAGCAGATTTTCAAACCGGTTCATATCCAAATTGCGGTGCCTGGCCAATTTGGCCACATCCAGGCTGGCAGTGCCAGCGAAAACATTCATTGCTTCAATTCCAACAGAAATCATTTGTTTTTCTCCTATATATTAATTTGTTTGTTATATCGACTGTTCCCACGATTGCCCATAAGCAATTAATGGCCTAATTTCAAGTATATTAAAAGTAATTGCTGCATGAATCACGCTACCGGCCTTTTCTCCTGCACCTCTTGAAATTCTGGCCCTGATTTCGTCCAACTTTACTCCTTCAGTCTGACAGTCGGTCATTTCCAGGTACAATCGCAATCCTTTCCACTCGGGCATAGAGTTTCCCGGCTCCATAATGATATAGGCTGCAAATGGATTTTCTTTCAGGTAAGTTAAAGACCGATTTTTGGTGATCCCCATTATTAAAGTACTATCGTCAACCATATATGGAGAACCGAAGTAAGCAATATTAACCTTCCCTTCCTTATTTGAAGTGCTGAGAGCGCCAAGGCGAGGTTGTTTATTAAAAAAACTCACTAATTTTTCCGACATTATGTATTCCTGATTAAGGTTTTCGATTTGAATGTTTTACGGTTGGATATTCAAGCCTTCGCTGGAGTGACAAGGCCTGTAGCAATTTTTTAGGTATATTATCAGAATATCATTTAACTTTTTTTCAAAGCCCGGGCGTAGAAATTTTTTAACCGGATTAAAACGTCTCCATCTCCATTTAAGAGTTGAATATTAAATTTTTTGATATCTTTTTGGTTTTTCTTTTCAGGATCACCAAACTCCACATAAGCATAACATGTTTGAGGTATTGGGCGAATTATCTCTATTTCATCAATCGCAAAGGGCAGATACGGTCTTTCCGATTCCACACTTCCAATTAAACCGGCAACTGTCTGCAAGGCTCCATCAAGTATGCTGGGATGAAGAATAAACTGGTCAAAATCTGCCCTTAAATGATCTGCTATTTTGAGTTTAGCCAATGCATATTTATCATTGATGTAAAACTCCTGTATGGTTTGGAAGGCAGGGCCATAATTAAACCCGGCTTTTCTGAACAAATCATAAAAGCAAAGACCATCCTGAGGTTTTGAACATTTCTCCTTCAGCATTTTAACCGAAATATTCTTTTCAACAACATCGGAGTGGTTTCTGCCGTTTTGGAAAAACAGCCTGCCTTCGGAATGGATTATCCTTTCGTTTTCATCGTCGAGCGAAGTAATTTGATACTCAGTACCATTCCCATTTGATTTCAGAATAGTCTGAACCATTTGAGCACCTTTCTTAAAACTTAAAGGGTGAACCCAAACAATATCCTTAATCTTGCAAACCTTTTGCTCTCCTGCTATATTTCCGGAAATGCCCGCCATTTCCAGAAACCCCGAACCCGGAAAAATCTTTTCTTCGTTTACTTGATGATCCTGTGCATAAAATTCGCTATCGGACAACCATGAACTAAAACTTATTTCTTTCAGGTTTGAAGAGTTATAGGAAATTAAAGGGTGCAATTGGCCATTTTTTTGACTGTGGACTGTCCTCTTTCCCTGAATTAAAGCATCTGAAACCCAGTGCCTTTCTTTAGCAAAAGGATAGGTAGGAAGCGCAATCCTCGTTGGTTTATTTTGAGGGTACAGATTTTCCCAATCCACTTCGGCTCCAGCGCTCCACATTTCTGCAAGTTTAAGCAGGTCATGCGTTTCAAAATGAGTTTTCAGAAGGTCTTCATCTTTTTTGAAGAATTTTTTCCCTCTGCGGCGTGGATCAAGACTGCCATGATAAATATTGGCAGAAGTTTTTTGTTGCCTCCAATCTTTTAACCGGTCAATGAGTTCTTTCCTGTCCGAAACAACAATTGCCAATCTCTCTTGCATTGCCTCCCGGCCAACTTGCAGGGTGAAAGACAGATTGGCAAGATCTACATTCTTTTCTTTTCCTACAAAGGTGAGCAACCGGTTAACATACTCCCTGAGACACCCTTCATTCGCAGCAGAAAGAATAAACAGATATGGCCCCGATTCTTGTGTCTTGCCGGGCGCCGATTTTTCGTATTCTTCTATAATTATGCAAGCATTTACTCCTCCTGCTCCAAAGGAGTTCATGAGCGCCCTTCGCGGATAATCAGGAGACGATTCCCATGGGGTTAATTTATGTTGGAGATAAAATGGGGTTTCCTTAAATTCGATATTAGGATTTATTTGATCTGAATTTATAGTCGGGACTAACTGCCTGTGTTTTATTTGTAAAAGGATTTTTGCCACTCCGGCAATTCCCGATGCCGATTCCGAATGCCCAATGTTGGCTTTAACAGAGCCAATAGGACAGAATTGTTTATTGTTTGTTTGTTTTTGAAACGCATTTGTTAAAGCAACAATTTCCAGGCTGTCGCCTAATTGGGTACCTGTTCCATGTCCTTCAATATAACCAATGGTTTCAGGGTTAATATTTGCTTTACTCAGCGTATGGCTAATTAAGTTTGCCTGAGAATTAGGGTTGGGAGCTGAATATCCGTTCGACCTTCCACTATGGTCAAAATCGCTACCCGGAATAACAGCATAGATATGATCTTGATCTTCAATAGCTTTACTCAAAGGTTTCAATATGATTGTTCCTACCCCTTCTGCTGGAACAAAGCCATCATCGCCGGCACCGTAACTGTTACATTTGCCATTTAGTGAAAGCATCCGGCTTGTACAAAATGAATGGTATTTGGAAGGATGCAGGTATAAATTCACACCTCCGGCTACTGCAACCTGGCACTCTTGTTTTTTCAAACTTTCACAAGCCAGATGGATCGCGACAAGAGAAGAGGAACAGGCAGTATCTACCGGAATGCTTGGCCCCTGAAAATCAAAAATATATGATACACGGTTCGCTATCGACCACGGCATTGCCCCCGGAGTAATGATATTTCCCTTACTCCATTCTTCTGCTGCCAACAAATTATATGAATTTGTGGTAACGCCTACAAAAACACCAACATCAGCGCTTTTGGCTTTGGGGTGACGTTTCCTTAAGCTGTCCCTTGTGTATCCGGCATCTTCAAATGCAGCCCAAACCGATTCCAGAAAAAGTCGTTCCTGAGGGTCCATAATCCTGGCTTCTTCCGGAGAAATATTGAAGAAACGAGGATCAAACTTGTCAACATCATTTAGGAAGCCGCCCCATTTACAATAAATTTTCCCCTCCGCAGCCCTTTCAGGGTTTTGATCGTAATATTTTTCGAAATTCCATCGGCTTGCAGGGACCAGGTCAACTAAATCCTTCCCCTGTTTTAAATTTTCCCAATATTTGTCTAAATCTTCCGATTGGGGGTAGCACCCATGGACCCCAATGACAGCAACAGGCCCGGAATCTTCATATTTATTCTGTACCTGAACCGTTTCCCGGGTTTTTATTGAAACATCTTCTAATACGGTATCAATTTCTAAATCAATAGTAGAATCATCTAAATTAAAATATTGAATAATAGATTGTTGCGTATTATTAGCTAAATATGCTGCAAGTTCATCTATAGTTTCATATTCGTAGAACAAGGTTTTTGAAATTGTTCCAAAATCCTTCTCCAACGTTACATTGAGCCGACTTACAACGATTGAATCGATCCCAAAGGATTCAAATCGTTCACCGGAATCAATCCGTTCCGGAGATAACTTGATTTCATTGCCGACCAGTGATTTTAAATAAAGTATTGCTTTTTCTAATAAATCGGCTGGATTCATCGAAGCAGTGGGACTAGGTTTGCTTTTTTCAATTTTTAACGGCTCTTGAGCAACATAAGCCGTGATCTTTGAACCTAACCCATAAATAGCCAGACCTTGCGACAGATTGGACCTAAGAAACTCCTCAAAATATTCAATGCCTTGTTTTGTGGGCAAAGGGCAAATTCCAGCTTGCTGTTTTGTAAGTACAAGACCATTTTCCGAAAGGGCCATTCCTCCCTCTTCCCAATAAGGCCAATTAATTGACAGTGTTTTGCCAAAACGTTTTTGCTCTTTCGTAAGGCTCTCTCTGCTTTCTGCAAAAGAGTCTAAAAAGTGGTTACCATAGGCATAATCACACTGCCCTAAATTGCCCATTACACCTGCAATTGAAGAAAACAGGATAAATACATCCAACTTTTCATTGCTCGTTGCCTCATCTAAATTAATTGTGCCATATATTTTCGGTCCTAACACCACGTCCATTTCTTCTTTTGATTTCCTGAGAATAAATGAATCTTTATTGATCCCGGCGCTATGTAAAACACCATTAATCTGTGAGAAACGAGCCTTTGTAGTTTTAACAACTGCTTCCATATCTTCTAATTTTGAAGCATCGGCTTGCAGATAAAGGATTTCCGTATTATAAGCCTTGAGCTGATTTAGTTTTGCCTCTTGTTCTGCTTTAAGTACAGATCGTCCAAAAAGTACCAATTTACACTGGAAGTTTTTTACCATGTAATCGCTAAAAATGAACCCCAATCCGCCTAAACCTCCCGACATAATGTAGACTCCATGTTGCTTGAACGGCAGCTCTGTCATGTTGTTTTTTGCAGGGGTAAACGGAGCCAGCCCTTTAACAAGGCGAATATGTGATAGTTGTCCTTTTTGAAATTTGTATCGAATTTCATTTTTGTTCCAGTCCTTGTCCCTAAACTCATCCAAAACAAGACCTGATATTTCTGAAATAGAAATTTCGGGATCACTTTGAATTTCCATAACCTTTGCCAGGTAGTTTGGATTTTCCAAAGTTAGGGTTTTGAAAAAGCCCCCAAGGGCTGCGTTTAATGGGGCAGTCATATTCGCATTGCTGGCGAAGACTGATAAAATTTGAAGAGGCATTTGATGTTTCTTCTTCATCAAAGCTTTACAAAGATAAAAGAGGGCATAAACACTATAATTTAGCTGCTGAACGATATGCTCTTTTTCTGCAATAATCTGAGATACTAATCCCTGGTGAATAATTTGACGGGGAAGCTGGCCCTTGGCTTTGAGGCTTTCAAGGAGATGGTAGAAATGTTCTTCGTTTTCCGGATTTACAGTAAAAATGGATGGCCCTATTTCCTGGTATGAATTTTCCATTTTTACCAAAATAACCGAATTACCAGGTAAGCTTCGGTCCAGGTCTTTTTTCAATGACAGGTACAATTCGTCGGTTGTACTTAAAATTAAGACCGGGCCGCTTACGGGAGATTTTTCGCCTAATCCAGATAATGAGGCCTCTTTCCAGAAAGGGGAGTAATACATCTTCTGAATTTTTTCTTCAACTTCCCGAAAAGCCTTAATTTTGATTTCCCCTGTACTTTTTTGAACGACAGAATGGGCATCCATGGGCACTTCGACCCAAAACCTCTCTTTTGCAAAAGGATACGTGGGTAAACTAATGCGTTGTGGTTTGTTGTCACCATAGAGCTTGTTCCAATCCAACTCCAGGCCTTTAACCCATAAATCGAGTAATTTAGGCCAATTTTTATCGCTAATCCATTTGTCAACTATTTTCTGCATGTCGGCATCGGTGCCAAACATGGCCAGGGTATCTTTATCGCGTGTTATATGCCCTTGATAAGTATCATTTATATTTTGCCCGCCGCTGGTATATGCCTGAAGTTTTTCGGTAAGTTGGGCAACAGAGCCCACAACAAAACTTAACCGCTCCTTCATGGCATCCCTGCCCACTTGCAGGGTGTAGGCCATTGATATTAAATCAATTGATTGTTCGTTTTTACGAATAAAATCCAATAAATCCTGGGCCCTTTGTTTCAGTTGTTCATTGGTTCGGGCCGACAGAGGGATTATTACCCCTGTATTATGTGCAATAACAGGAGCAGCTTGGTTATTCTTTGCCGGCCTTTGGTATTCTTCAATAACCAAATGGGCATTGGTGCCGCTAAAACCAAAAGCGCTGACACTTGCACGTCGTAAAGAACCAGAACTGATGTCCCAGGGTTGTTTTTCCCTGGAAATGTAAAATGGAGAATTTTTAAAATCAAAGATGGCGTTCTCTTTGGTTACATTTAAACTGGGCACCAAAGTCTTGTGCTGCATGGACAGCAAAACTTTTTGCACACCTGCAACACCTGCCGCACCAGAGGCATGTCCAATATTTGTCTTAACTGATCCTAAAGCGCAGTAATTTTTTTTCGAAGTTTTTTCTTTAAATACAGTTGCAAGCGCTTCCAATTCAATAGGATCGCCTAATTTTGTACCAGTTCCGTGAGCCTCGACGTAACTGATGGTTTCAGGGTCAATTTTATACCTGGAATATAAATCTCTCTCCAACTCAATTTGACTATTGACACTTGGCGCCGTGATCCCGTTCGTTTTTCCATCCTGGTTAATACCTGAGCCCAAAATAACCCCATAAATAAAGTCATTGTCCCTTTCCGCATCTTTTAAACGTTTCAGGACTAATGCCCCTACTCCTTCGCCTGGAACGAAACCATTTGCAGAATCGTCGAAAGTTTTACATTGCCCCTGCGGGGATAACATTCCGGCCTGGCACATCCCTACATAACCTTCAGGGATCAGATATAACGTAACACCGCCTGCTACCGCCATATCAATTTCATGATTTAATAATCCCTGACATGCAACGTGCATAGCCACTAATGAAGAGGAGCAGGCTGTGTCGAACGATATTGCCGGGCCTTTTAAATTTAATAAGTATGCTACCCGGCCTGCCCCTAATGCAAAGCTGTTACCGGTGATATTAACAGTTGAGGATTCACTTTTAGAAATAAGGTTTGTGTAGTCGTTGCTCATGATGCCAAGGTAAACTCCACATTTTTTGTTGCTCAACGAACTGCTGGAGTAACCGGCATCTTCAAATGCGTTATAGCATTCCTGCAGAAATAACCGGTGTTGAGGGTCCATAAATTCCGCTTCGGCAGGCGTAATTTGAAAAAACAAAGGATCAAAACAGTCAACATCGTCCAACTCTCCTAGCCACTTACAATACATCTTACCGTCTTTGGTAGGATCAGGATCATAATATTGATTAATATCCCAACGGGCTGGAGAAATCTCCGTAATTGAATTTTTACCCTGGGTCAAATTATCCCAGAATTGCTGCAAATCATTCGCTTGTGGATATCTTCCAGACATCCCGATGATAGCGACTTTGTCATCAGACCAATGATGACTATCAGGTTCTGCCTGCTTAATCCGGGGTTTTCTTTTAAGAATGGGAAATGAACCAACTAACGGGAATTCTTTTCCGTTTCCGGGAACAGAATGTATTTGATTTTTCGCGCCTATCTGTGGTTTTGACATTTTTTGCCTGGAAGAAAAGCCAGGCAATTTTTCTATTTCTTTTTCCACAAATGATGCAAGAGCTCTTATCGTTGTGTAATCATAAACTCTGGTTGCAGATAGCTCCAAACCGTATTGCTTATTGATTTCTTTTATCCACTCGACTCCGATAATGGAATCGAGGCCAAGATCGACAAATGTTTTATCAATGTCAATTTCGGATGGTTTCAGGTAGAGCGAATCTCCCAAACTGTTTCTCAAATATTCCTGCACCTGTTCTTTGGAATATACCGTACCGACTTCTTCAAATGAATTGTTAAATACGGCCTGATTTGACAATGGCATTGAGAGGTCAATTGCCGAAACATTCCGCTTGGCCAAGGGAATATCCGGTGATTCAGTTACCGTTTGCAAACTAGCTAATGGCAAATTTGCTTTTGTTGATATAGAAGGCATTTCTTCAGAAGGTATATTTTTAAAAGAGGCAGGCGATCCCTGAATTTCTTTTCCTAAAAATGATGCAAGCGCCCTTATTGTTGTGTAATCGTAAACCTTGGTTGCTGATAGCTCCAAACCATATTTCTTATTGATTTCTTTTATCCACTCAACCCCAATAATGGAATCAAGGCCAAGATCAACAAAGGTTTTATCGATATCAATTTCGGATGGATTAAGGTAGAGCGCATCTCCCAGACTTTTTCTCAAATATTCCTGTATTTGCCCTTTGGAATAAACTTGTGATGGATTCGGTAATTGCATTGGAAAATTATATTTAACTATTGTTTTATTTATTGCAACAGATGCCACCTGTTAGTTCACTAATTGTATTGCCTGCGGTTTATTTGTGCTTGCTGTAATGCCAGTTTCTGACAAATTACTCAAACCACTTAGCTGTATTGATTGCGGTTTTACCGAAAATGTTTGGGACGCAATAAAAGCATTCTCCGCCGGTAGCATTTCAATATTTGTTTGATAATCAGATCTTAATAACAGTTGTTGTAATGATAAGCCCCTCATTTGAACACAGATATTCCCTTGTTGATCGCACAAATCAATATCCAGTTTAATTAACTTATCTTCTGTCTGCTGATCTTGAGGTGAAAAACGGATCAGGGCAAACATTTCTTTAGTGCATGATGAATAGACATATAACGATTCCAAGGCAAAGAGCAGCAATGGATAATTTAGCATGTTATTCATGATAATTAATCCAAAAGAGGCCTGCAATGCACTATTCATCATGCTTGGATGAAGTATGTAGTCATTTTGATCATTTTCTAAAGAGGATGGCAAGCTTAATTCGGCTAATAATACGTCGTTCCCATGATAAATAGCTTTTATACATTGAAAAGCAGGGCCATAATTAAAACCCATATTGTTTAATATGATATAAAGGTTCGTTGGATCAGATCCGCCAATTCCAATTTGCCTGATTATCTGTTCAATGTCAAGTCTATTAGTCGACATCTGATTATTGAGAACGGCTTGTCCCAGGCAATGAACAATTTCAGTATTATTTTCCTGACTGTATATTTCAAAATCCACCTGCGTATTATCTGTTTTATCTGCAAATAAAGCTATAGTGATCTGTTTACTCTCATCGACTATTGCAGGCTGGCCCCATGCCACATTGTGCAACTCCAGTATTATTGACCCCTGCCCGATTGGAGAAGCTTGCTCGATTGCTGCACGGGCCATTTCCAAGAATGCCACCGCAGGGAACATTTTTTGTACGGAGCCATTACCAGTATTGACCTGATGATCTTTTAAAAAAAATTCCTGACCGCTAAATGTCGAACTAAAACTTTGCTGGTTGAAATCGGAAGTGTTCGTATGGAGTAAAGGATGAAGTATTGATGAAGGCTTGCCTGATGCAACAGTCTGCTCATATTTAGATAGATCAATCCAGTATCGTTCCCTGGCAAAAGGATAGGTCGGAAGGCTGATAAGTGGAGGCTTGACATCGCCATATAGTTTATTCCAATCCAAATCCAGCCCGTTAGCCCACAATTCCATCAATTTTGATAATTTTTTACCGGCAATCCACTTATTTAGGGTATCGTAAAAGTCAGAATCTGCGGTAAGCGATGATAGGAGGCCTTTATTGGACCTTATTTGTCCCAGGCACATGTTTTCAATATCAGTTTCTCCGTTAATATAGGCCTGAAGTTTTTCGGCCAGGAGACCAACCGTATTTACTATAAAACCTACACGTTCCTCCATTGCTTCCCTTCCGACCTGGAGTGTATAAGCCATAGAAACAAGAATGCCTTTATTTAATTGCGTTGCTTGTTTCAGGTTTTTGTACTCATCTGAAGTAATAAATTTTAAAAGATCGTGTGCTTTTTGTTTTAGCTGATCTGCAGTTCTTGCAGATAAAGGAATAACAACCTCCGTACGTTGATCAACTATGGCCATTGGCTTTGCTGATGGTACATACTCCTGCACAATCACATGAGCATTCGATCCGCCGGCGCCAAAAGCAGATATACCCGCAATACGTGGTACTTTCTGACCATCAATTACCGGTTGTTCCCATTCTTTCAGAGTTTGATTGACTATAAATGGCGTTTTCTGAAAATCTATATAAGGATTTAATGTTTGTGAATGTAAGGATGGCACAATTTTGCCATATTTCATTTGTAGTAATACTTTTGTAAGTGCCGAAACTCCTGCAGCTGATTCACAATGGCCAATGTTGGATTTATTGGAACCTATGAAACAAAATCCGTTATCGGGTGTATGTTGTTGAAATGCTTTGCTTATTGCGGCAATTTCAATCGGGTCCCCAAGTTTTGTACCGGTACCATGGGCTTCAACATAACTTACATGGCGGGGATTGGTTTTCGATTCAGCCAACGCCCTGTTTATTACGCTTGTTTGAGCCTGGGGATTTGGAACGCTATAACCATTGGTTTTGCCGCCGTGATTGAGAGCGCTGCCTTTTATGATGCCGTAAATATGATTACCATCCTTTATGGCTTCAGAAAGT
>Ga0302323_100001560_pt1 | contig 18671 bp, 14 predicted proteins | sample Fen_T0_3_FD_201950 | JGI IMG/M metagenome (GOLD analysis project Ga0302323, IMG submission 201950) | Peat permafrost microbial communities from Stordalen Mire near Abisko, Sweden - Fen_T0_3 | ecosystem: Environmental > Terrestrial > Soil > Wetlands > Permafrost | place: Sweden: Abisko... | reverse complement strand
ACAATCTACCGATTTGCCGCCGCCCACGTGCCCCGCGTGGAGAGCGAGCCCGCCATGCCGGGATTTGCGCAAATCGCCCCCTATCTGCACATCAGCACCTCTCGCAACTGGGAAGAGGTCGGGCATTGGTACTGGAACCTGGTCTCCGACCAGATGCAGGACGACGGAACCTTGAAGAAGGCAGCTGTTCAAGCCACGGTTGGGCTGACCACGACCTTGGACAAGGTCAAGGCGATCCATCGTCTCGTCGTCCAGAACACGCGCTACGTCGGCCTGGAATTCGGCATTCACGGTTACAAGCCCTACAAATCCTGCCAGGTGTTCCTTCGTCGCTTTGGCGACTGCAAAGACAAGGCAACGCTGCTCATGGCTTTGCTGCGCGCCGTGGGCGTGGACAGCGAGCTCGTGCTTCTGCGTACACGACGAGGAGGGACCATCGACACTGCCCCTGCTTCGCTGGCGGTTTTCGACCACGCCATCGCCTACGTGCCCGCCTTGGATCGCTACGTAGACGGCACCGCCGAGTTCTCGGGTCTGGCCGAGTTGCCCACCGAGGATCAGGACACCATGGCACTGCGGGTATCGTCGCGCGGAACCAAGCTGGTACGGACGCCCTTGCTTCCATCCAGCGCCAATCAGGCTGTACGTACCTGGAGCGTCGACGTGCAGAATGATGGTGGTGCCGTGATCCGCGAGGACCTCACCATCGCGGGCCAATCGGCCCACGAATGGCGTGAGCACTACCAAACCCCAGGTGAGCGCATGGAACGCTACGGGAAGGTATGGAATGGCAAGTACGCCGGTGCCCAACTCCAAAGCGTCGTCATGGAGGTCAGCGATCGCAACCAGCCCGTGGTCGTGCAAGCGGTGGTGAAGGTCCCGCGCCTGGGCGACATGCAGGCGCCCGGCGAGCTTCATTTGCCGACGAGCTCGCGCGAGGCCGACTTCACCCGTACCTACGCTCGCCTGGGCGAGCGCCATTGGCCCCTGGTCCTGGGCTTTCCTTGGCAGCACCGCGAGCAGGTCGGCTATCGCCTGCCTATCGGCGCACGCATCGTGCGGGTGCCTGCTTCGCGCAACATCCAGAGCAACTTCGGGACGTTTACCTTGTCCGTCGAGTCCTCGGACGACGGGCTTGGCCTGACCTGCAAGTCCGCGCTGTACGTGCAAAGAAACCGCATCGACCCCGAGGACTACGCCGCCTTTCGCGCTTTTCTGCGCGACATCGATGCCGCGTTGGCCGATGCGGTCGTGGTCGATCTTGGAAGGACTTCATGAGGACCGGATCGCTCTTCGCCACCTTCGGGTTGCCCATTCTTCTGGTGGGCGTTGCGGGCTGCTCGGCAGCCTTGGTGCAGCGACCGCTTGTCGATCCGACTTCCGACAGCGGACGGGGTTGGCAGGCCATGCTGGATGGCAAACCGGCCAGCGCGGACTTCGCGCGCGCCCTTGCGCAGAATCACGACGATCCGGCAGCGCTGTTCGCCGCTGCCAACCTCGCCTATGAACGCGGTACCCCCGAGGCCGCTCTCGACCATGCGTTGGCCTTGCTCCGAGTAGCGAGCCGTGGCCAAGATGCGCTGGCCGTGGCCCTAGCGCCGGCTGTCCTGGCGCGTATGCCGCGTTTGCTCGCCGAAGTACCGAATCGCGCGCCTTTCGAAGAGCAGCTGATTGCCTTGTCGCCCAACCATCTGCCGTGGCCGGCGCAGTATGCCCTCGCTTTGAACGTGGTGTCGATCGCGCGCAGGCGCGCCGACGCGGACTTGCTGAACCGGGCCCAGACACGCGCCGGCTGCGTTCCCGCCATCGACTACGTGGGAAGCGCTGGGCGGCGGCCATTCCTCGACCTTCAGACCGACACCCCGGTGGCGCAAGCTCGGGAAGCGCGGGAAAATCAGGTGGATCGGGTAGGCCGGGTAGTCCAGGAAGCTCCGCCGCAGCCGCTGGTCGCCAGCGGTTGCCAGTTTCAGCTGAACCTCGCCGACAATCGCGCCGGCGTGCGCGTGCTGCGCGCCCAAGTGGACCTCGGTCAGGGGCGCCACGACATAGTGCTCGACTACAGCGGCCCCGCCCGTCTGCGCGTCGACCATGGCCCATGGCACGAGCATGGCGGTTCCGTCGACAGCTACGGCCCGCGCTGGTCGGCGCAGCGGATCGATCTTCCCGCCGGCCGCCACGTGGTCGAGGTGCACATCGGCTCGTATGGCTCGAGTGCCAGCCTCGGGCTGCTCGCCGTAGCCGCCGTCGACGCCGACCTCGTCTCCGCGCGCTCTCCGGTCGATACCGCCCTGGTGGACCTGGCGACCGCGTTGACGGCCAACCTAACCGGCGACGTCGATGCCTTGCTGATCCACATCGATCGCCTGGCTGCCCGCCCAAGGTTTGCGCTGGGGCTAGCGGCGGCGGCACGGTTGACCGAAGCCGATCCTACCCGTCCCACGGACATCTTGCGCGATCGCGAACGGGCCTTGTGGCAGCAGGCGCTGGCCATCGACGCCACGTTGCCAACCTTGGCGCGTGTGGAGTTGGATCTTTCCGGGTTGGAAATGCAGAATGAACGGCCACGCGAAGCGGCGGACAGGGCCGAACGCGCGCGGCAAGCAGCCCCAGCTTGGTGGCCTGCCCATCTGGGTGCGGCCACCGCTTTGCGCGCCCAGGGTTTCGAGAAAGCGGCCGACGATGCCTTGGCCAAGGGGTTGGCTGTGGTCGCCGAAGGGCAGGGCGGTTGCCCGATGCTCGAGCGTGCTTTTCAGCGTGCAGAAGATCGGGAACAGCAGCCCCTGGCCGGGCACCTCATCGACCTCCTCGCTCGCTGCGATGCCCAGGGCGACAATCCGCTTTACTGGGCCATCAAGCATGGCGATCTAGCCAAAGCCGAAGTGCTTCTTCGGCGCATTCTTCCCACCAGCGCCGAACCGCTGTGGACGCGCGCCGAGCTGGCCGACAATCTTCTGGCCCAGGGCAAGGTGGAGGCGGCGCAAAGAGAGCTGGAATCGCTGGTAAAGCTGGAGCCGCGCGAGGCGCGCGTTCGCTTGCGCCTGGTGGACGCCCAATTGGCTGCAGGCAAGATCGACCTGGCCCGCGCCACCTTGAGCGAAGCGCTCGGTATGTTCCCGGCGCGCGAAGACATCCGGCAGGCAGCACGGCTCTTGGGGGTGCCCCGGCCGCTCGACGACTACCGACTGGACGGGGCCCAGGTGTTTCGCGATTTTCTGGCCTCGGGGCGAACCTACGAGGCTCCGGCGGTGGTCGTCCTGGATCGCGCCGTCGAGCGGGTGTTTCCCGACGGTACGCGCCTGATCCTCACCCATTCCATCACCCAGGTGCTCAGCAAAGACGCCATCGAGAATGTGGGCGAGGTTCAGGTACCAAACGGCGCCGAGATCCTCGCCCTGCGTACCCGCAAAGCCGACGGCACCTTACGCGAGGCGGAGGAGATTGCCGGCAAGTCGAGCGTCTCGGTCCCCGACCTGGCGGTGGGCGACTTCGTGGAAGCGGAGACGCTGGAAGCGAAAGATCCACGCGAGGCCTTTGCCCCGGGCTTCCTCGGCGAGCGCTTCTATTTCCAAACGCCCGAGGCGCCGCTCGATCGCAGCGAGTACATCCTCGTCGCGCCCGCTTCGCTGACCCTGGAGGTGAATCGTCGGGCGGGCGCGCCGGCCCCCGTCGAAAGCGCCGGGCCCGACCATACGCGCGTTCTGCGCTTCGCGGTCCACCACGCGACCCAGCTGTTTCCCGAGCGTTCGGCGGTCCCCGCCGGGGAATGGGTGCCGTCGGTGCGCGTGTCGAGCGGTATCACGCTGGAAGCATGGTCGCGCTTCTTGGCCGACCGTCTGGCGCTGGTTTCCCGCGCCTCACCCGAAGTGCGAGAGGTTGCGGCGACCATTGCCAAGCAAGCGCGCGGGCAGCGCGGCCAGCTGCCCGAGGCCATCGTGACTTGGGTGCGCGAGCACATCGAGCCCGAAGCCGATTTCTGGCAACCGGCCACCGCGACCCTTTCGCGTAGCCGCGGCAACCGCGCCGGACTGATCCTTGCCCTGGCTCGTACCCTTGGGGTGCCCGCCGATCTGGTCATGGCGCGCTCGCTGCTCTTTGCCGAAGCCAATGCGCCCATCTCGACGCAGGAGCTGGATGACTTTCACGATCTACTCGTGCGTTTTCCTTCGCCGAGCGGCGATCGCTTCATCGACCCGCGCCTGCGGCGTGCGCCCTTCGCCTACCTTCTGCCGGGGTCCGACGGCGCGCCTGCCGTGGTCGTCGGATCTCAGACCGTGGTGAAGCTTACCAGCAGCGTGAGGGATAGCCGCAGTGTGACCTTGCGGGCCAACCTGGAATCGGATGGGGCCGCCAAGGTCGCCGTGACTGAACAACTGTCGGGGTGGCCCGCCCTGGAATGGACCGAACTTTTGGATCGAACCGGCAAGGACCGGCTGAAGCTGCGCCAAGAATTCGAGCAACGCTGGCTGGGGCAGCATTTTCCTGGCGCGCAACTGGGGGACTTGTCCGTCGATGCAGGCGAGGGCAATGGCGGCACGCGGGTCAGCTATACCTTCACGTCGGCGCGCATGGCGGCCCGACAGGGCAGCGTCCTACGTTTGCGGCCCCTGTTTTTCCAGTCGCAGCCCGGCCGTCGCTTTGGCACCGAGCCCAGTCGCAAGACAGCGCTGATGTTGGGCTTCGACGTGCCGCTGGATCTGGACGCCGAGATCGCGCTACCTCCGGGGGCGCGGGTGCTGGACCTTGGGCAAGACGGAGATATATCGGCCCGCGGCGCGCGCTTCTCGGAAGAACGGAAAGTCAGCGGGAACGGCGGCGCCCCGTTGAGCATTACCCTGCGCCGCCAATCGCGCGTTCCCATCATGCGGGTGCTTCCCGACGACTACCAGAGCTTCGCTGCCAAGCTTCGCAGCGTGGATCCTCTGGAGCAGGGCGAAATCAGAATCGCCGTACCGGGCAAGTAGGGGGCAAGTAGGGGCCCGTGGGAGCCGGCGGGCGGGGACCGACCCGCCACCAGGCGCACTCGGTGTTGGATTGTCGACGGCTACCTGGTCGGGGCGCAAGCACTGCCCGCTGTAAGCACGACGCCACTAGCTCCCTCGGTCGAGGCGCGCTAGTCTGCGAGACTCCAAATCATGGCCAACTTCATTCCTGACCGAGCCAAGTTCCTGGACCTTGCCCGCCAAGGTCGCCTTTGCTTTGTCTATCGCGAGTGGTTGGCGGACGCTGATACGCCCGTTTCGGTGTTTGCCAAGCTGGGGCGGGGACCTTATTCGTTCCTCCTCGAGAGCGTGGTAGGCGGCGAGAAGTGGGCGGCGTACAGTTTTGCCGGCGTGCGGCCACGGGCGGTGATTCGTGCCAAGGGCAGGGACATCGAGGTGCTGAAGCCCGACGGGGCCGGCTTTGCGGTGGCCGAGCGGGTACGGGCCGACAACCCGATGGACTACGTGGCAAAGTCGCTCTCAGGCATGCCGGCGGCGGTGCCGCCCGGACTGCCACGCTTCTTCGGTGGGGCGGTGGGTTGGTTGGGCTACGACATGGTTCGCCACTTCGAACGTTTGCCCGAGCGCACCGTCGACGAGCTGGGCTTGCCCGACATGTGCTTCGCGCTGACCGACACAGTAGTGGTGTTCGACAACCTGCACGGCACGCTGAAAGTGGTGGCGTCGGTGGACGTGGCGGGCAAGGATCCCAACCTGGCCTACGACGAGGCTTGCGCCAAGGTGGACGAGTTGTGCCAGCGCCTGACCTCGCCGGCACCGGCGCTGACGCCCTTGGATCTGGGCGGCGGAATCATGCCGTCCTCGGCCGTGCTGCCCGCTTCACGCACGAGCAAGGCCGACTACATGGCCGGCGTGGACAAGATCAAGCAGTACATCCTGGCTGGCGATGCCTTCCAGGTCGTCCTTTCCCAACGCTTCGACCTTCCGCGCGGCGGGGTCGACCCGTTCGACGTCTACCGCGTCCTGCGCGTCACCAATCCGTCGCCGTACATGTTCCATCTCGAGTTTCCCGAGGCGGTGGTGACGGGAGCGTCGCCCGAGGTGCTGGTGCGCCTCGACGGGCGCAAGGTCGAGGTGCGCCCCATCGCCGGCACGCGCCGGCGCGGGGCCACCCCCGCCGAGGACCTGGCGCTGGAGAAAGAGCTGCTGGCCGACCCCAAGGAGCGGGCCGAGCACGTGATGCTGATCGATTTGGGCCGCAACGATGTCGGCCGCGTATCGACGCCCGGCTCGGTTCAATTGAACGAAAGCATGGTCATCGAGCGCTATTCACACGTCATGCACCTGGTGTCCAACGTCAGCGGGAGCCTGGCCGAAGGGCTGTCGGCCAAGGACGTGGTCAAGGCCGCCTTTCCCGCCGGCACGCTGTCGGGTGCGCCCAAGATTCGCGCCATGGAAATCATCGAAGAGTTGGAGCCGTCCCGCCGGGGCGTGTACGGCGGCGCGGTGGGGTACCTCTCGTACACAGGCAACCTGGACCTGGCGATTGCCATCCGCACCCTGGTCACGACCGGCGACACTATCCACGTGCAGGCCGGGGCGGGTATCGTGGCAGACAGCCAACCCGAGGCTGAACACGAGGAATGCGTTAACAAGGCGCGCGCCGTGATCACGGCGATCGAGCTGGTCCGCCAGTCACCGCGCAATGCCAGTGGGGTTCGCTAGTCATGCTGTTGGTCATCGATAACTACGATTCCTTCACCTACAACCTGGTGCAGTACCTAGCCGAGCTCGGGCAAGAGGTGAAGGTAGTGCGCAATGATGAAGTAACGGTTGACGACATTGTGCGCATGTCGCCGGAACGCATCGTGATTTCACCCGGACCGTGTACCCCGAGCGAGGCCGGTATTTCGCTGGAGGTGCTGACCCGATTGGCCGGCAAGATGCCCATCCTCGGCGTGTGCCTGGGCCACCAGGCCATCGGCCAGGCCTTTGGCGGCAAGGTCATTCGCGCCAAGCAGGTCGTGCATGGCAAAACCTCGCGCGTCTTCCACGACGAGCGAGGTCTCTTTGCTGGTCTGCCCAATCCCTTCGAGGCCACGCGCTACCACTCGCTGGTCATCGAACGCAGCAGCATCCCCGAGTGTCTTGAAATCACGGCCAAGACCTGGGACGAGGAAATCATGGGCGTGCGCCACAAGACGCTGCCCGTGGTGGGCGTGCAATTTCACCCCGAGTCGTTCCTGACCCTGGTGGGCAAGGACATCCTGCGAAACTTCATCGCCATGGGGAAACCCGCGTGAGCGGCGCCGCAGGACTAGGCATTCGCGAAGCCCTGGCGGCGCTGATCGGGGGCAAGAGCCTGACAACGGCCGACATGACGGCCGTGGTGGGACAAATCATGGACGGCGCTGCGACGCCGGCCCAGGTGGGCGCACTGCTGGCAGCCTTGCGCATGAAGGGCGAGACAGTGGACGAGGTGGTCGGCGCAGCCCAGGCCATGCGCGACCGCATGGTGCGCGTGACCACCGACTACCCGGTCTTGCTCGATACGTGTGGTACGGGCGGCGACGGCTCGGGCTCGGTCAACGTGTCGACGCTGGCGACGTTCATTTTGGCCGCCTGTGGGGTCAAGGTGGCCAAACACGGCAATCGCGCGCTGTCCTCGCGTTCGGGATCGCACGACGTCCTGGAAGCCTTGGGCATCGATCCGTCGCCAGCGCCCGACGTGGCCAGTCGCTGCCTTGACCAGCTGGGGTTGTGCTTCATGTTCGCGCCCGCCTACCACGCCGCCACCAAGCACGCCGCCGGCCCACGCCGTGAGGTCGGCTTTCGCACCCTGTTCAACCTGATCGGGCCGCTAACCAATCCGGCTGGCACCCGCTACCACGTCAACGGCGTGTTTGCGCCCGAGCGCTGCGAGTTTCTGGCCCGGGCCCACCACCAGATGGGTTCACAGCGGGCCATGGTGGTACACGGCGCGGGCGGCCTGGACGAATTCGCCCCGGCTGGGGCAACCTTGGTGGCCGAGTTGCGCGAGGGCAAGGTGCGAAGCTACGAGGTGACGCCGGCGGATTTCGGCCTGGACGAGGCCAATGCCGACGAGCTGAAGGGTGGCGAGCCGGCGGACAACGCGCACATGCTGTTGGCGTCGCTGCAAGGCAAAGCGGGGGCAGGGCGGATGGCAGCCCTGATGACGGCGGCGGCGGGACTGGTCGTTACGGGAGGGGCTCCTGACTTACGCGCCGGCGCCGCTTTGGCGGCTATGGCCCTGGACGGTGGCCAAGCCCTGGCCGTCCTCGAGCGCTTGCGCGGGCTTTCTCCAGCACCAAGCAAACCATGATTCTCGACGACATCCTGGAAGAGAAGAAGCGTACCGTCGGCTACAGCCGCTTTCGCCTGCCGCTTGCCGATCTGGAAAAACAAGCAGCTGCCACGGCCAGGCCACGCGACTTTGCCAAGGCGCTGCGCTCGACCAAGGGCGTGGCGTGCATCGCCGAGTTCAAACGGCGCTCGCCCTCCAAGGGATGGATTCATCGCGATGCCGACGTGGTAGCGGTTGCGGCCGCCTACGAAGCCGCGGGTGCAGCCGCCATGTCGGTGCTGACCGATACCCCCTTTTTCGGAGGCAGCCTGGACGATCTCCGCCAAGCGCGTGCAGCGACGCGGATGCCGATCCTGCGCAAGGATTTCGTCATCGACGACTACCAGGTGGTCGAGGCACGAGCGGCGGGCGCGGATGCCGTCTTGCTGATCGTTGCGGCTTTGCGCGACCACGACTTGCGCCGTCTGCTCGCCGAGGTGGAACGCTGGAGGTTGCAAGCCCTGGTGGAAGCCCACGATGCCGATGAGGTCAGGCGTGCCGTCGCAGCAGGCGCCACCATCATCGGGGTCAACCATCGCGACCTGCGCACGTTCGAGATGAACATGGACTTGGCTGCGGCCATGCGCCCCCTGATTCCCGCTGACCGCGTGGTGGTGGCCGAATCGGGTATTCGCACGCCGGACGACGTTGGCCGGATGGCGGCCGCCGGCATCGACGCCATTCTGGTGGGCGAGACCCTGATGCAGGCGCAAGATGCGCGGGCTGCGCTGCAGACCTTGCTGGGTTTGGCATGAGCTTCCTCATCAAGATTTGTGGCATCACCCGTCCCGAAGACGCGGCTTTCGCTTGCCGCGAAGGCGCCGGTGCCATCGGTATCAACTTCTGGCGCGGCTCGAAGCGTTTCGTCGAGGACGGTCAGGCCCGCGAAATTCTGGCGGCAGTGCCCAAAGGGGTGTTGAAGATTGGCGTTTTCGTCAACCCGCACCCTTTGTCGGTGACGGAGAGCCTGACCGACCTGGGCTTGGACCTGGTCCAGTTCCACGGCGACGAGCAGTCGCAAGCGTGGGCGTCGCTGCCCGGCGCCCAAGTCGTGCGCGCCATTCGTGTCTTCGACCAGGGCTCGTTCGGCGCAGCCACGGGCTGGAACCCGCGCTATTTCCTTTACGACGCCTTTGCCGAGGGCTACGGCGGCACCGGCAGTCAGGCACCCTGGCAGGTCATCGCCGCCGGTGCCCGCCGCCCCTTCCTGCTGGCCGGTGGCTTGACCCCGGGGAACGTGGCCGCCGCCATCGAAGTCACACGTCCGGAAGGGGTGGATGTCGCCAGCGGCGTCGAATCGCGCACTGGCATCAAGGACAGCGCCCAAATGCGGGCTTTCATCGTCAATGCACGCGCAGCCGCCGAAAAGCTGGGTGTCTAGGAAAACTAGCCCATCAGTTTGTTCGAGGGGCCGCGCCCTTCGCGAACCACGGTCACCCAGTCGCCAGATAGGCTGACGACGGTGGAAGGCGGACCGGTCAACGTGCCGGCGTCCAAGATTAGGTCCAGGCTCTTGCCGTAGGCGCGCTGGATCTCGACCGCAGTCGTCAGCACGTCACCGGACAGGGATTTGGCCGTGGCTGAAAGGATGGGCTTGGCCAGCGACCACAGAATCTTCTCGCAAAAGGCCGTGCCCGGAATGCGTACACCGATGGTTCGGCGGTCTTCGTGGACGAACGGCGCAGGGACGCCGGGGCCGGCCAGGACTTCGGCGCAGTAGGGGCCAGGGAAGATCTTCTTCAACACGCTGTAGGACGACTCGGTGACGATGGCGTAGCGGGGCAGTTCGCCCAGGTCGGGCAACAGAAAGGTCAAGGGCCGGGTGGAAATGTCGAATTCGCGCATGGTCTGGATGCGCTGGATGGCCTCGTCTTCGCCGAAGAGGCAGCCGATGCCGTACAGGGTGTCCGTCGGAAAGGCGATGACACCACCCTTACGAAGAACCTCGGCGGTTCTGGCTAGCACCTCGTCTTCGGGTTGCGACGGGGAGACGGAAACGATGGGGGCAAACGTGGGCGGCATAGATTTATGCCCATACGGGTAGCGCGGGATCGACGGATAAGCAAGTCATCCTACAGCGTAGGCAACGTTCCAGGTTCGGCTGGCTGGCGCTTGACCGGGCCGTCGCGCCGAGCACCGACGGGAATGCCGCCCGTGACGTCGGCGCTGGCGATGCGGCCGTTGCTCCACAGCGTGCGGTCGACCACGGTGCGAAAGACCCGCAAGAGATGGGCCTCGATGGTCGGGCCTTCCAGAATGCCCAGGGCGCGCGCAACGGCTTCCAACGTCGCCAACTGATCCCCGGCGTGGGCTCGGCGCAAGCGGTAGTGGGATGGGAAAATCGACGGCAGGCGCACGGCCGGGATGTCCGCCAAGCCGGTCACCCGCCGCCGCACGCGCTTGGCCTGGCGCCAGGTTCCGTCGGGAACAATCAGGGTGACGTCCCGTGGAGCGCGCGGCTGCGCCGCCAGCCACTCGTCCAAGGGCCTTGCCTCGGGGCAGGGAAACAAAAAGATGGGCTGGCTTGTCGGTTCCCAGGTCACGGGTTCGTCCGCCACGCCCAGTTGTCCGCGCAAGCACATGCGGGCTCCCTGCAAACACGCCACCGCCAGGTGGCCGGTGTTGGTCGGCTTGCGGCCCTCGAAACGATGGGCAACCAACACCAGGCGCGTGGCAATCGCCTGGGGAGCAAGCAGGTCGCACGCGCACAAGTCCGTGTGCAGGCGACAACGCCGGCAGCGCAATGGATCGAGGGCCTGGCCGCGAATGCGGTTTCGCATGGCAATGCTTCTATCTGATCTAAACTCGGCGGCAACCGACATGCTTGCTTGGCTGCCAGTCCTTCTCGCCTTTGCTTCGCCTCAGGCCGGCCCCATCCCCGCCCACGATTCCGAGCACAAGCCGCTGCACAAAGTCGACGTGACGATCCTTGGCCCCGTGGCCATGGTCGAGGTCTGGCGCGGGCTTGCAAGCAAGCCCGATGTCAACGGCGAGAAGCGTTCCGAAACCATCCTGGATATCGACTTGCCCGACGGCGCCCGCGTGGTCGATTGGGAGGTGATCGAAACCGGCAAGCACACCGCTCTGTCGCCGCAGAGCCGAGGCCGAGTCGAGGCAGGATTGGCCGCCGCCCTCCGTTTGCGTCGACTTTCCCTTGCCAAGGCACCCGTCGAGGACGGAACGGACTACCGCATTCATGTGGCTCCCCTCGTGGATGGGGAGGCCTTCGTCCTTCACTATCGTTACTCGGCGCCGGTGGCGTGCAACGCCGGCAAGTTGGCGCTGCACATGCCGGCCAGCCCGGAAGACGATCCCATCGCTGCCGACGTGACCGTGACTTTTGCACCATTGCCCGACGGTCGCGCGCTTCGCGAAGCGAGGCTGGCGACAGTGCCCGTGCCTTTGGGCAAAGCGGGCCGACGTGTCTTGGCGCGCGCCACCGCGCCCGCCCGAACGGCGTGGGACATCGTGTGGGCCTACGACACGAAGCCGGGGTTTCCCGGCCAAATTCTCGGTGCGATTGCGCCAGGTCATACTGTTCGAGCCAAACCGGGCGCGCTGGCGGCGATGAACGTCGTCGCCATGGTTTGCCGGACCGAGGCCGCTGCCAAGGCTGCGCTTCCCCCGGCGCGGGTCATTCTGCTCTTGGACCGCTCGCGCAGCGTCGGACCGGGCGGCATGTCGGCCGAGCGTGCCTTGGCCCGCGCCCTGATGGAGACCTTGCCCCCGGCAGTGCGCTTCAACGCCATTCTCTTCGGCCTGCAAGCGACGCCTATCTTCGGCCTGTTCCGCATGCCAACGCGTGAGAGCCTGGATGGGCTGACGGCCGCCGCCGATCCCAACCAATTGGAAAACGGCACGGATGTCGTGGCCGCGCTGGCCAAAGCACGTGCGTTGATCGAGGCCGAGCGTGACGAGGCCACGGGCCGCACTTGGGTGGTGCTGGTGACCGACGGTGCCTTGCCAGCCAAACAGACAGCCGAGCGCATGCGCCGGGCGCTTGCCCCGAGCCATGACCGGCACCTCAATGTCCTGGTGTTGCTGGTTCGTCAGCGCGGCGACGACAACGTGCCGCAAGCTTCGTTGGCCGAGTACGCGCAACTGGTGCGCAAGTTCGGCGGTCTGGTTCACGTCGTTCCTCCGGGCAACGCCTCCGATAATTCGCGCGCAATTCTGGATACGCTGGCGCGGGGCGGGGACTGGCTGGACGTGCAAATCGAGCACAACAAGGTGGCCGAGGTCTTGCCGCCGGGGCAGGGGGCGCACCTGGTCGGCTCAGTGCCTGCGCTGCAACGGCTGCACTTGACCGCCAGCGGTCTTGATGGCGACCTGCGCACCGACATCCGCCCGGCGCTAGCCAAGCCGATGTGGCTGGAGCCCTTGTCCGGGGACGCCTCCCGCCAGGCGAGCCTGGCGTGGTCAGGGGCCAGCGCAAGTGTGGCCCTGGCCATCTTGCCGGCACTGACTTCTGCTGACAGCCGTGGCGACGACGACATCGTCCACGGACAGATGGATCCGACGGTGCTGCGTAACGCTCTCGCGCTAGCCTTCCTGCCGCGGGCACGGGCTTGCTATCTTTCCCGTCGGGCGGCGACCGCGGCCGACACCTACCTGCGCGGGCGCATGCGGCTAGAGCTGACCATCGAACGCGGCGAGCTGCACCAGTCGCTGGTGAGCCATTCCACCTTGAATCACGCGGGCATCGAGAATTGCGTCCGCGACGCGGCATGGGCCGTCGAGTACCCGCGCCCCGAGCACCGCGACGCCCTCACCGTGGCCAACCTGAACTTGGTCTTTCGCCCGCGCACCGCTGAAGAAACGCGTCCCGATGCATCCCCATTGGACCGGGAGCTCGAGGTGATCTTGGGGCCCTTGACGTTCCCAGGCGACGACAAGGAGCTGCTTTTGGACAATTCGTCGGACAAATCGCCAAGCCCATGATTATGGCAACTTGACCTTCTTGCGCCAGCCGTCTATAAACCCACGACTTTCAAGAGGTTCGCACACAATGTCACAGAAGATGGGCCTAATCGGCCGCAAGTTGGGGATGACCCGCTATTTCCACGACGACGGATCGTCGCTGGGTTGTACCGTGCTCGAGATTGGCCCCTGTGTCGTCACAGGACAACGTACCAAGGAAAAGCACGGCTACACGGCCCTGCAACTTGGCTTTGAGGAGCACAGCTCGCGCACGTTGAGCCGTCCCAAGGCTGGTTATTTCAAGAAGGCCGGCATCGAGAAAGTGCCAGCGGTGGTTCGCGAAGTTCGCCTGGATGACGGCAAAGACGTGGTCAAGCACGACGTTGGCAAGGTGCTGACGGCAGCCGAGGTCTTCAAGACCGGCGATGTGGTCGATGTCTGCGGCGTCACCAAGGGCAAGGGCTACCAGGGCGTCATGAAACTGCACAAGATGGCAGGTGACACCGACACCCACGGTACGCACGAGTTCTTCCGCCACGGTGGCTCCATCGGCTGCCGTTTGACCCCGGGCCGCGTCCACAAGGGCAAGCGCATGTCGGCGCGCATGGGCACCAACAACTTCACGTCCTCCGATCTGGTGGTCGTCAAGATCCTCGAAGACAAGAACGTGGTCATCGTGAAGGGCTCGGTTCCGGGTCCGATCAACGGTATCGTCGTCCTCAAGGGCAGCACGAAGAACGTCAAGAAGTACGTCGTGCCGGTCATCCAGCGCGAGGTCGAAGCCAAGAACCCGATGAAGGCCTCCAAGAAGGCCGCAGCGGGTAAGTAGTAGCGACCTGGCTTGGGCCAGCTCGGCGACCGCAGCAAGCGCCACGATGCCTTTTTCCGCAAAGCGCGGAACGAGGGCTTCGCGGCGCGTGCCGTTTATAAGCTGGAGGATATCGACAAGCGCATGCGCATTCTCCATGCGGGGGCGCGCGTGCTGGACCTCGGCTGCCGGCCGGGATCGTGGATGCAGTACGCGTGCAAGATGGTCGGGCCCCACGGCAAGGTCGTGGGGGTCGATCGCTTGCCGCTACCGGTGCCCGTGCCCGGCGCCCACGTCATCCTCGCCGACATCTACACGCTCTCCGACGAGGAACTGCTGTGTGGCTTGGCGGCCTACGACGTCGTTCTGTCCGACATGGCTCCTGACACCACCGGGATTCGCGCGACCGATCAGGCGCGCTCGGCCAACCTGGTCGAGGAAGCGCTGACCCGCGCCGAGCGCTTGCTGGCCCCGCTGGGTTGCTTCGTGGCCAAGATCTTCCAAAGCCCGGAGGTCGAAAAGCTGCGCAAGCACATGGAACTGCGTTTCGGCGACGTTCGTTTGCTGAAGCCCGAGGGATCGCGGGCCCAAAGTACCGAGCTCTATCTGGTCGGCAAAGGCTTTGGCCCATCCAGATAGGCGACCTCGAAGCTTACCTGTCGATCGCCGAGCTTCTTGGAATAGTCTAGGGGGGCACATGGACACCCAACCGCCGTCCGAACCGCCTTTCGAACCGCCGTCCGAAACACCATCGCGTATCCGCGTCTTGCCGCCAACGTTGGCCGACCAAATCGCAGCCGGCGAGGTGGTCGAGCGGCCGGCCTCGGTGGTCAAGGAACTGGCCGAGAATTCCATCGATGCCGGGGCCCGCCACGTCGACGTCGAGATCGAGGCGGGTGGACGACGCCTGATTCGCGTCGTCGATGACGGCTGTGGCATGACGGCGGAAGAAACGCGCCTGTCGCTGCTCCGTCACGCCACTTCGAAGATTCGCACGCCTGACGACCTGTGGTCCTTGACCACCTTCGGCTTCCGCGGCGAGGCCCTGCCGTCCATCGCAGCCGTCTCGCGGCTGACCCTACGCACGAAGCGGTCGGGCACGACCGCGGGATTCACCCTCAGCTTCGAAGCCGGCTTCGAGACCAACAGCGGTGAGGTCGGCATGCCCGACGGTACCCACATCGAAGTTCGCGATCTTTTCTGGAACACGCCAGCGCGGCTGAAGTTCATGAAGTCGGAAGCCACCGAGGCGGCCAACGTCGCCGAAGCGGTCATGCGGCTTGCCCTGGCCCATCCCGAGATCCACTTTCGCCTGCGGGGCAACGGCCGCACGGTGCTGGACCTTCCTCCTCATCGCGATATGCCGGAACGGGTACGCTCGGCGCTGGCCAGGCGGGGCGCCAGCCTGCTTCACGAAGCGCATGGCGAAGAGGCTGGCGTGACGGTTCGCGCTTTCTTGGCGGCGCCCGAGGAGGCCTCGGCCACCCCGCGCTCGACCTTTCTTTTCGTCGCCAAACGCTTCGTGCGCGACCGCTCGCTGCTGCATGCCCTGGGCATGGGCTACGGCGAGCTGCTGGAAAAAGGGCGCTACCCGCTGGCGGCCCTGTTCGTCGACTTGGCCGGAGAGGACCTGGACGTCAATGTGCACCCGCAGAAGTTGGAAGTGCGCTTTGCGCGCCCCCAAGAGGTCTACGGAGCCGTTCGTCACGTGGTAGCCGCCGCCGTGGCACGTGCGCCGTGGTTGCCCTCATCCCCGTTGCGGGCCTACACATTGCCCCCCGAACACCTGGATGCGGCCCCCGAGGCGGCGGCAGAAACGCCCATGGATGCGCAGCCTCAGCGCGAAAATCGAAAGGACTACCTTAGCAAGCAAGAGGTGCTGAGGCCGGTGTCGCGCCCGGTCTTGCGCGGACTGAGCCGCACCATCGAAGGCCTGGCGTTGCCCAAGGCGGACAATGCGTCCGAGGACGTGCCGGCGGCGGTGGCTGGGCCCTCGGCCAGCGCGACGAGCAGCGAGGGCTTCTTCGCCAACCTCGAGTACATCGGGCAGGTTCGCCAGACCTACCTGATTTGTGAAGGACAGGGCGAGCTTGTCATCGTGGATCAGCACGCGGCCCACGAGCGCATCACCTTCGAGCGCCTGCGCCAGGCCCACCGCCAGAGCAAGGTGGCACGCCAGCGTTTGCTTTTCCCCATTCCCATCGAGCTGGACGAGCAAGCCATTGCCATGGCCCGCGATGGCGGCGTGCTGGACAGCCTGGCGGGCCTGGGCTTCGAGGTGGAAGACTTCGGCCCCAAGACCCTGCTGCTGCGGGCGGTGCCCGATCTGCTGAAGAAGGTCGATCCCAAGCCCCTTCTTTTGGATGTCATCCATGACATGGCCGGCGAGGATGCGAACAATTCGGCCGAGGCGAGCTTCGACAAGGTTTTTGCGACCATGGCGTGCCACGCGGCCCTGCGCGCGGGCGACAGCATGAGCCGGGAGCAGGCCCTTGCGCTGTTGCTCCAGCTGGATAGCGTGGATTTGCGCTCCCATTGCCCGCATGGCCGGCCGGTGCTGTTGCGCATGCCCATGGCGGAAATCGAACAGCGCCTAGGGCGTACTTGATGCTGCCCGCTGCTGCCGGCGATGCCAGCCACGGCCCGCCCTTGGTTGCCATTTTGGGACCAACGGCATCGGGCAAGAGCGCGTTGGGCTTGGCCCTGGCCGAGCAGCTGGGTGGTGAAATTCTGTGCTGTGATTCCATGCAGGTCTACCGTGGGATGAACATCGGCACGGCCAAAGCCACCGCCTCCGAACGCGCCGCCATCCCGCACCACCTCTTGGATGTGGTGGCACCCGACGAGCAGTTCGATGCCGCTGCCTGGGCCGGAGCGGCGGGCGACCTTATCGTCCAGATGCGTGGACGGGGAAAGTTGCCCATCCTGGTGGGCGGCACGGGCCTTTACTACCGTGCCCTGATCAAAGGCCTGTTCGAAGCGCCCAAGTCCGACCCTGCCATTCGCGCGCGCCATCAAGCTGAAGCCGGCGCACTGGGCATTCCGGCGCTGCACGAGCGCCTGCGTCTGATTGATCCCGAAGCAGCCGCGAAGATCCTCACCGGCGATCTGGTGCGCATCAGTCGGGCACTCGAAGTCTACGAACAAACGGGTACGCCCATCAGCGAGTTGCGCCGGCAGAAGGCCATGACGACGCCTCGCCGGCGGGTCTTCGCCATCATCCTCGACTTCAGTTTGGCTTCCCTGCGTACAGCCATCGCTGCCCGGGTCGACGCCATGATGGCCGCAGGCTTTCTCGACGAGGTCAAGGCCCTGCGCGAGGCTGGTTACGCGGGAGCGCGCTCGATGCAGGCGCTTGGCTACAAGCAGCTTGGCCAGTATTTGGACGGCGCGCTGGGGCTGGAGGCTGCGGTCGCGGAGGTGAAGACCGCCACTGCTGCCTATGCACGCCGACAGCGAACCTGGTTCCGCCGGGAGGAGGCGCAAATGCGTGCTTTCGAGCCGCTGGTGCCAGAAGCACTCGTCCACTTGCTTGGCGGTTGGCTGGCCCCCGATTGAGAGCGCGCTCTACGCGCCCGCATGGTACTTCGCGTACTTTGTTTTTCCTGGGGTAGAATCGAGTGTGGGTTGGCAACGTCCTAACCCATGCGCCGAGGTGGCATCATGAAGAACACGCTGATTGCCGTCGTTGTTTTCTCGCTGGTCGGGACGGGGGTTGCTCGATCCCAGGAAGCCCAAGGACTGCAAGAACCGCAGGCTGCCGCGCAAGCGGAGATCCAGCCGGTGCAGCCACCTTCCGCGGCGCCTGACGGCGTGCCTCCGGCACCGCCACCCCAGCCTCCGGCCCCGCCCGTGGCTATTCCCGAACAGGACCAGCAAGAGCAGGCCATGGTGGCGGCCCCTCCGGTGCAACAGGCTGTGGAACAAGGCCCGGCTGGACCGGGAGGACAATGGGTCTACACCGGTCAATACGGTTGGATTTGGATGCCTTACGGGGACCAGTACACCTACGAGGGAACGGTTTACGACTCGACCCCTTACGCTTACGCCTATTACCCTAGCTCGGGCTGGCTGTGGTTGGCCGCACCCTGGGTTTGGGGCTGGGGGCCCTATCCCTACTTTGGCGTCTACGGGCCGGGACACTTCGGTTGGTACCGCGGCCTGTATCATGCGGGTTATGGCTGGGGCGGCTACCGGGGCGGCGGCCGCTTCGCCGGACATCAGGGTGGGTACGGCGGACGCTTCCAAGGGGGAAATGTCGGCGCGCGCTCCGGGTATATGCGCGGGGGCCAAGCGGTTGGCGGCAACCGTGGCGGCTTCGTTGGCCAAGGCCACGGGGTTGCTCCTAGCCGAGGCGGGGCAAGCGTTGGTGGGGGGCGAGCCGGCGGCTTCGTCGGCGGCGGCGCACGAGGAGGAGGATTCGGCGGGGGCCACTTTGGCGGGGGCGGCGGCGCACACGTAGGCGGCGGTAGAGGCGGACACAGGTAGCAACGGGGGCGGGCGGGGGGGCGCGCTCGGGCCGGGACGCACGGCCGCTAGCCGCGATCCGGACCGGGCCACGATTCGGGTCATCGCGATGGCGCCGCAACCGGGGCAGGGTCGGATCATTTGGGCCACCGCGCAGAGAAAAACCGAGTCG
>Ga0302323_100001558_pt1 | contig 18676 bp, 15 predicted proteins | sample Fen_T0_3_FD_201950 | JGI IMG/M metagenome (GOLD analysis project Ga0302323, IMG submission 201950) | Peat permafrost microbial communities from Stordalen Mire near Abisko, Sweden - Fen_T0_3 | ecosystem: Environmental > Terrestrial > Soil > Wetlands > Permafrost | place: Sweden: Abisko... | reverse complement strand
ACGATGCCGACGAGCGCGTCTTTGTCGGTCGAATGTATGACCTCCAGCCCTCGCCCAAGCTACGGCCGGGCGCCATCGTCAACAATCCGCACCGTTGTCTTTGCAGGGGAGCTTTCATGTCGAGAGAGCAAGACTCGGCTCGTCGGGTAATCCCGTCCGTCCTCGCAGCGGTGGCTTCAATGCTGCTCGTATCGGGGTGCGTCGGCGGAGGCCTCGCCACCACGCCATCATCCGGAACGACAACGACCGCAGCGATCTCCTCACCGTCGCAAACCCCGCAGGTGACGAGTCCGGTGCCGTCGACGAGTCACTGGCCGGATGTCGGACAGGCGCCGGTCGCGGACCCGGTCGCGGGCCTCTACTTGTCGTATGCGACGTGGGGTGACATCGGCGGCGCGTACGAAGTGCTCGTGATTCTTGCCGACGGTCGCATCGTGACCCAGCTCACGACCCCGGATGGGCCGCATGGGCAGTTCCTGAACCGCCGCCTGAACGAATCGGGATTGGCCCTTGTACACGCTCAGGTCGCGAAGGTCGCGCTTTTCGATCGGACCCAATTTCGAAAGGTGGTCCATTCCCCGAATTGCTGTGGCGGCGGCAACCAGGTCACCGTAGTCTCGGGTGGCAAGACGAATCAGGTTGGCGAAGCAACGCTGCCTGCCGGCTCTTATGCATCGAGTCGCGCATGGGACCGCTTCGAGGCGCTCGTGGCTAATCTGGCCAAACCGGACTCGTGGATACCCTCGACTGGCTGGTCGGACGAGGCGTGGACCCCGTTCCATGCCGCCACCTACTGCCTGATCTTGAGACGCGACTACCAGCCCGAGCTTTCTGCGTTGCCTGCCGCCAGTTTGACGTGGCCTGCCGGAGTCCGACCGTTCGCCTCGTTCGGAGCGTCGGCTAGACCTGGGAGCTCGCCCGACGACCGCCTGGGAATCATCCCCGCCACATCTGCATACGAACTGGCCAGATCGATCGCCGAGGCTGCGACGGCTGCATCCGTGGCGCCGAACGATCTCTATGTTCCGCTCAGCGAAGGCGGCTGGCTGCTCTCCCCATGGATTGACGATCCCGACGGAGGTGATCCGATCAGGGTCGACCTGTGGCCGGCGTCGCCGGGCGTCATTGATTGCCCGGTTTCCGCCTAGTTTGCGTGCCGCCTAGATCGAGCCGCTGAACGTGTCGCAACTCGAAATCGAGCCCTTCTGGTAGCCGACGGTGAACCAGTGAACACGCTGGGCCGACGACCCGTGAGTCCACGATTCCGGATTCACGCTGCCCTGCATCTGAGACTGGATCCTATCGTCGCCCACTGCGGACGCCGCATCCAACGCATCTGAGATGTCCGTGGCGGTCAGAGGCTGCAGATAGTTGGTTTCGGTGGCGTGGTTGCCCCAGACCCCCGCGTAGCAGTCGGCTTGAAGCTCGGTCCGAACAGACTGCCCCTGGGCGCCCTGCTGGCCGCTGGACTGGTCAAGCGTTCCCTGGAGGTCCTGGACGTGGTGGCCATATTCGTGGGCCAGGACATAGGCCTCCGCGAATGGTCCTCCCTTGGCCCCGAAGTCGGTCTGGAGCTGCTGGAAGAACCCGAGGTCGATATAGACGAACTTGTCGGCCGGGCAGTAGAAGGGGCCTGTCTGGCTCGAGGCGACCCCGCACGCGGTATCGGTAGAGTCGGTGAAGAAGACTGTTTGGACCTTGGTGTAGGCCTTGCCGCTTGCCGGAAGCGCTTTCGCCCAGTAGGCCTGGATGCTGTCGACGTAGCCGACAATTCGGCAATCCTCGTACGTGTTGGCGTCAGCCCCCGTCTTGCAATGCGAAAGACCCGTCCCTCCGGCGGACGGGACCAGCAGGTTGTTGAGGTCGCCAAGGGGGTTCGAACTGCTGCCGCCTAGCCCGTTGAACAGCAGGCTCACGATCAGGACGAGCAATCCGACGCCGCCCCCGCCGGCGATCATGCCGGTCCTTCCCAGGCCGCCGCCTCCGCGCTGGTCTGAAACCTCAGAGGTGTCGAGGTTGGCGTCGTTCCTGAATGTCACGCGTTCACTCCACTGTGGCTCCGCCCGTTAGTCGGTTGGGTGCTCGGGACGAACGAAATGCCCGAAGGAACCGCGATCACTAGTTGCTCCAGCCAACGTAAAACCCTGGCGGATCACTAGATGTTCGATGCCTCTTCGGGCGAACTCACCTTAGGCCTCAGGCGGCTCTACCCGTGAGGATGAAATCCCGCTTTCTCCGGAGGATTCTGTCTGAGGCTGACGGCGCCGTCACGGGCGTGCCGCCTGACGACCGCCCAGCTCGATTGATGGACCGTCCGAAGGTAAGCTGGCGCGGTGCTTCGCGTTGGATCGATCGTCATCCGCGTCGACAACCTGGCCCTCCAGACGGCGTTCTGGATGGCTGCGCTCGACTACGTCCCACCCGACCACCCGGCCGACGACTTCGTTCTCCTGCGGCCGCGTGACGGGCGCGGGCCGAACGTGTCCCTCGATCGCGTCCACTCGGCCGTGCATCTGCCGCCGCGGATCCACCTCGACCTCTACGCCGAAGATCAGGCTTCCGAAGTCGAGCGGCTCGTGGGGCTGGGCGCATCCCGCGTCGAGTGGAAGGGGCGCCCTGCCGACGCCGACTACGTGATCCTCGAGGACCCGGAGGGCAACCGGTTCTGCGTAATCGACGCATCAGAGCCCCCCATGCCCGCGCCGGCGACCGAGGCCCCGCCCGAGGAGTAGCTCGGGGCGCGTGCCGGGAACCGCGATCAGGTCAGTATCGGGACATGCGAGTCACCGTCGCTGGAGGTTCGGGCGTTCGCGGCCTTCTTGAGGCGCTCGCCGAGCCGAATCAGGGCCGGAGAGACGTCCTTCGGGTCCAGTCGCACGTCGATCAGGAAGAACTGCCCATCGCGGACGCTGGCGGCGGCCAGCGCCGCCTCCAGATCGCCGACGGTCTTCACCACATGAGAGCGGCCGGCGCGGAGCAATTCCGGAAGCTTGCTGTAATCCCAGGGCTGGATGTCGTTGAAGCCGCCATCGAGGATCAACCGCTCCGTGGTGTAGCCGCCGTTGTTGAGCACGATCACCAGGGGATCGAGCCCGTATTTGGCGCATGTCGATAGCTCCACGCCGGTCATCTGGAATGACCCATCGCCCACGAGGACCAGCGGACGCGAGTCCGGGCAGGCGCATTGCGCACCGACGGCCGCCGGCACCGCAAAGCCGAGCGACGCGTAGAACGCCGGCGCAAGAAAGGCCCGCGCTCCTTGTACCGGCAGATCGATCGAAGCGAAGAGAGCGTCGCCGGGGTCGGCGAGAACGACCATCTCGTCGGTGAGGAACGTTTCGAGCCGGCGGAACAGGTGGGCGATCGTGACCGCCTGAGTGCCGTCGCCGATGTCGACCGAGGCGTCTTCGCGAAGCGGCGCTCGCGGGCGATCGCCGACCTGGCGGCGGACGACACCCGATCCGGCCGAACCGGGACCGGCCTCGCGAGCTAGCCCGGTGACGAAGTCCTCGAGCTGGACCCGTTCGTAAGTGTGGAGCCCGATCGCCAACCGATCGCGAGTCGCATGGATACAACGGGCAGGATCGAGCTGCGCTGTATAGGCGCCCAGATTCATGTCCGTGAGCAACGTGCCGAGCATGATCAGGCAGTCGCTTCCCTCAACGTATTCGCGGACGTCGTCTCGTCCGAGCGCCCCGGCAAACACACCGATGAACGAATCGTGCCGTTCCTGGATGGCGCCCTTGTCCAGCAGCGTGACTGTGGCCGGGATCCCGCTCTTTTCGATGAAGTCCATGACCACGTCCTGGAGTCCGAAGCGATGGAGTTCGACCCCGAAGACGACTACGGGCCGTTCCGCGCGGTTGATCCATCCAATCGCCTCGTCCAGGGCCGCGGCCAGGTTCTGCGGGTCGCTCTGCGCGATGGCCGTCGCCGCCGATGCCGGAGGGACGATCGGCAGATCGATCGCGTCGCGAGGCAGCTCGATGTAGACGGGCAGGCTGTAGTTCTTGGCGACTTCCAGCACGCGGTCGATTTCCGAGACTGCGCACTCGGGGTCGTCGAGCACGGTCGCGGCAGCGGTGAGCTGCTGAAAGACGCGGTACTGGGTGTCATACGAACGGACTTTGTGGTGAATGAGCGGATGCCGTCGCCGCTCTTCCATGCTCGGAGCGCCGCTGATCACCACGACCGGCGACTTCTCCGCATAGGCCTGCCCGGTCGTGTTGGCGATCTTGAGGCCGCCGACTCCATAGGTGACGGCGACCACCCCGAGCCCGTTGAGCCGCGCATACGCATCGGCGGCAAACCCTGCTCCCTGTTCATCGCATGTGGTGATCAGCCGAATCGGGCTCTGCTCCAGTTCGTGCATGAAGGTGAGCACGAAGTCCCCAGGCACGCCGAAAACGTGGCCGACTCCATGATCCCGAAGCCGTCGGATGAGATAACCGCCGATCGTGGTCTTCGTCGACTCGGTCATCGCGCAGCTCCTGGACATTCGCCCGTGCGTGGACGCGCTCTCGATCTGTCTCAGTCTCGAGGCCAGCGTACTACGCGCCCCGAACGGCCCGGACCAACGGACCACGTCGTTGCCCGATGCGGGTCGGAATCTCGGCTCCCGGCCGGCCGTGTCCGCTAACTGATCGTCCGCAACTCCGGCCAGAGCGTGGTCCAGGGCGCCCGCAGGCCCGTGCACACGGTGACCTCGTTGCCCTGCTCGCCATTGTCGATGCCGAGCCCGTTGTCGATGTGCGCGACGACGTGACAGCCCACGAAGAACTGGCCCGGGTCGGCGGGTCTCCAGTCGCCCACGTGGACGACTACCGTGCGGTCGGCGGGCGGCGGTCCCCACGCCCAATAGGCGTTGTGGCCCGAGTAGACCGGCGGCAGGCCGGTGCCGAGCAACACGAGGGGGCTCGCCTCACTGTAGTCATTGGTCAGGATCACGGCGTGGGCGCGCTCGTCGGCGGGAAGCGCCGCGACCACGCTCTCCACAGTAGCGACGAATTGGGGCCAGCCGACCTGGTTCGCCGTATCGGGGACCGTGGCGGGCAGCGAAGTCGTGGCGTACGTTGCGAGGGGCAGGAGCGGCAGCGTCAAGTACGCGATGAGTGCGCCCGAGAGCGCGGCGGAGGTCGCGAAGCTCGCGGCTTTGATGCGGAAGTGGCCACGGGCCAACCATCGGTCCAGCAGGATCGCACCGGCCGCCATGAACATGGGCGCCGTGCCGATGACGTAGTAAGCCTTGCCGCCGCTGACGACGACGAGGGCGAGCGCGACCAGGGCGGCGACCCCGATGGCGCGCCACGGAGCCGCTGCCTTCGTCCTCAGGATCCAGACCAGGCCTGCGGCGCTGATCGGGAAGAGGAATGGGCCGGCGAAGAGCCAGAGAAGCGGCACGATCTGGCCGCGGTTGTCGGCTGCGTATTGGGAAATGGCGCGTGCCATCGTGAGCTGCGGCCAGCCGTTCGTCGCCTGCCAGGCGAGGTTCGGAGCCCAGGCCAGGAGGGCGATTCCGATGGCCGCCCACGGCCACGGCGAGCGCACGATGTCCCAGCGTCGAGTGACGACGAGCCCGACAGCCAGACCCGCTCCCAGGAATAGGATCGTGTCCTTGTTCTCGAGGGCAATCCCGGCCACGACGCCCACCGCCAGCCAGAGGCGCCGGTCACCGCCCGCGAGCAGCCTCACCAGCAGCCAGAGGACGATCGCCCAGGCAAGCAGGTCGGGCTCGGTCGTTGTGTCCAGATGGCCGGCTCCGAGATAGCCGGACACGGCGGCCGTGATCGCCGCCAGGATCTCAGCGCGGCGCGAGCCGCCGAGATCGCGCGCTATCAGCGCGACGAGGATCACGACAAACGCCATCTCGAGCGCGGGCAGCAGCCGGATCGCAGTCGGCGAAACCCCAAACAGGGCCACCGACGCAGCCGAGAGCAGCGGGGTCAGGGGAGGCTGATCGACATAGCCGAAGGCCGGATGTTGACCGGCAACGACGAAATACATTTCGTCGCCGTGGAAGCCGTAGGCGCCGGACAGGGCCATGAGTCCCGCGAACATGAGCCCCGCCACCAGGAACACCGGCGACGGGACGGCGAACGTCGAAAGGCGCTGTCTGGATGGCCGCGCGGCCGAGGTTGTCACTGCCGACTGCCCGTCACAGGGTGGGCCCGGCTCGCCCGTGCCCGTCGCCTTGACGCATCTCTGACCTCGCTCTCGCGACCGGCGACGCCGGTGATCGCCCCGCGGTTGATCGCGACCCTGAGAAGGAACGCCACCCACATTCGGTACGGGCGGTACAGGTCCGTGTAGCGCGTGACGGTCGGCTGATCCGGGTGATCACCGAGCCCGTGCAATGCTCCCAGGGCGGCTATCGAGAGTGGCTCGTCGGGGAATTCGTCGGCAATCCCGCATCCCCGCAAGTAGATGCCCGACGACCAGAACGGGCCGATGCCTGGGATGACCCGCACAGATTCTGGACCTTCGATCGGCCCGAGCTTCCGCAGCCGTTCCGCGTCGAGCAGGCCTTCGAGCGCCGCGTTCGCGACCGCTCTGAGTCTGTCGATCTTGATCTGAGCCAGCTCCGGTAGCTCGTCGAGTTGCGCGAGCCGTTCTGGGGAGGGAAATGCGAACGCCTCGCCTCCATCGACTTCGAGCCGCGTGCCGAATCGCGCGATGAGCCGATTCTGAATCGCCGCGGCCTGGCGCATGGAGATCCGCTGACTCAAGATCGCCCACGCCGCACATTCGTAGGGCGAGGTGAAGCAGACGGGCCGAAGCCCCGGAAAGGCCTCGATGACCCGACCGAGCGCGGGATCCCTCTGTCCGAGCTCCTCGAAGCCCAAGCCGTCGACATCGAGGGAGAAGATCCGCGCGATCTGGGACGAAACGGCCTCGATGTCCTGGGTCCCGACTACCTCACCCGCCAGCCGCGACCCGTCCCACCGCAGCGCCACGGCTACCGGAGCAAAGGTCCCATCGAGCGGGAAGGCCATCCGAAGTGGGTCGCCTGAGCCCGACCAGTGGCGGCTGATCGGACCGAAATGCGCGACCACATCGCATGCCGCGTCCCAACTGAAGGGACCCAGCGGCGTCACGGAGAAGGGTGCAGCCTCCTGCGGTGCCATTTCTGACTCCTCTTGCCGGTCTGCCGGCCCAGAAACCAAGCATGAGTCGGATCGATGACTCAGCGGCCGCGTTCATCGGCCGTCTCACGCGGCGGCTCGATCTCGAGACATAACCATGATCGCCGGACACACAACGTGACGCATACCTCAGACTGCGGCGATGAGCTTCAGAGTCCCCGCGGAGGCGTACGACCGCTTCATGGGCCGTTACTCAGTCTTGCTCGCTCCGTTGATGGCGTCCTTCGCCGGGGTGGCGGGCGATCAGCGCGTCCTCGACGTCGGGTGCGGCCCAGGCGCCCTCACGACGGAGTTGGTAACGCGACTCGGCCCGGCGTCCGTGACTGCTGTGGACCCATCCGCGCAGTTTGTTAGCGCGGCTCGAGAACGTTTGCCCGGCGTCAAGGTGGAACGAGCTTCGGCCGAGCGTCTGCCCTTTCCGGACGGGTCGTTCGACGCGGTCATGGCCCAACTCGTCGTTCATTTCATGGCCGACCCTGTCGCCGGGTTGTCGGAAATGGCGCGGGTGACCCGCTCCCAAGGAGTTGTCGCCGCTTGCGTCTGGGATCATTCCGGCGGCCGGGGGCCACTCGGCGCATTCTGGGAAGCGGCTCGCGCCCTCGACCCGGAAGTTGAGGACGAATCCGATCTTGCAGGCGCGCGAGAGTGCCACCTGGAGGAATTGTTCGAGGCGGCAGGCGCGCACAAGATCGAAGCCACGCTCTTATCGGTGAGCGTCGAGCATCCGACCTTCACTGAGTGGTGGGAGCCATTCACGCTCGGCGTCGGCCCGGCCGGCAGCTACACCGCCGGCCTCGATCCAGACCGACAGGCACGGCTTCGGGACCTGTGCCACGAACGCTTCCCCGACGAACCGTTCGTCGTCACTGCGCGCGCGTGGGCCGCCAGGGGACTCGCGTAGCCGCGCACGCCACGTTAGCGGAGCACCGCCGGGAAGCCATCTGGGGCTCATCGACGAGGGAGCCGGCGACCCGAGTGGGTCACCGGCTCCTGCTGATGCGGGTCAGTTGATGTGCTTTGTCACAGAACTCGCGAAGTGGTTGCTGGACAGCCCATTAATGGTGAGCGGCCCGGCCCTGAAGATGCCCCAGTACTCGTTGGAGATGTGGTTGTCCGTGACCGCTACGGTCACCGGCACCGCTGCGCTGAAGAGCGCGATGCCGGTCGGATGTCCGCTGCCGGAGTCGGGGTCGACGCCGTTTCCGGAGATCCAGTTATTCATGATCACGTTGCCCGAAACGTTCTGGCCCGGTGCATGGGCGTGGATGCCCACCCCGGCCTCGCCATTGTTGCGGAGCGTGTTGTGGATGACCCGGTTGTTGTAGGAGGCCGTCCCAGGGAACGGGGCGAACATTCCGACGCCCGCGCCGCCGTTGCCTTCGGAGACGTTGTTGATGACGAGGTTGTCGTACACGCCACCCTTTGTCGGGTCGGCCATTGCCAGGGCGTTGTGGGACGGCAGGGTGATCCCGCAGTCCTGCAGGTTGTTCTTCGAGACGTTCCCGGAGATCACGTTGTGGGCGCTCGGCCCGACCTCATCGGTGACGAGGATGCCGCCGATGTTGTTCTCGACGACGTTGTTCACGAGGCGTGACCAGGTCACGCTCAAGAAGTGAACGCCCTCACCGCAATCGCCTGGGATGTTGCCCTGGGCCTGACATTCGAGGGTCATGGTGGTGTTGAAGCCCGCGTCGTTGAGGCGGACTACGTTGCTCTCTATGAGGACCTTCGAAGTCCCGGCGACCAGGATGCCCTCACCGATCGCGTGCTGCACGGTGAAGCCTTTGACGACGGATCCGCTGGCACCCGGACCGAAGACGAGGAGCCCGTAACCCACGACGCCCATGCCCGCCAACGGCTGGATCCCGCCGTGCTGGCCCGTGGCGTCGATGATCGCGTGATCGCTTATGAGGGTCACCTTCTGGGTGATGGACACCTGCTCGGCATAAGTGCCGCGGGCCACATGGATCGTCGCGCCGGCCGCGGCGACCGAAATTGCATGGCCGATAGTCAAGCACGGCTGGCTGGTCGAGCACGGGTTGGAGTCGCTGCTGTGATGCTTCGCGACGTAGAGTCCGGGCGGCGTGGCCGCGGCCACCGGGGCTACGAGTACGGCCGTGGCCAATGCGGCCACGAGGCCCATCAAGGCGGCTCGAGCGAGCCTGTGCGACGAAACTCTCATGAGACTCCTCTACCGCTGCCAATCGATCCGGGCGCGCGAGCCGGACCCATGCGCAGCACTAAGATGCGACTTCATCCATTCAAGGAAGCGGCGCGGCCGCGCGGTTGACCGCGACGAAGGGTCGGAGTGTGCGACCAATCGCCGTGATGCAGATAGCCCTGTCCCGGTCAATGACGCCGACGGGCCAGGTCGTTGCGCGGGCTAGCTCTGACCACTCGGAAGCAGGGCTTTGAACGAGTAGGCACCCCGGAATTGCCCAACCCTGACGAGTTCCCCTCGCCCTCCCCAATCGGGCTGTGCCATTTTGCGGCCGGCTGGTTCGGTCTCGGCGCCAGAAATTGCCTGGACCCGCAGCCAGGGTAGGGCCGATCAGGTAGGTCCCGGGTACTTATGGGCTACCTCCGGCCCTTACGAGCTGGTCCGAACAGGGCTAGCGTCAGCTTTGGAGGAGCGGGTCGGCTCGCGTTCGTGAACCGGGCACCCGGCCGCCAGGGGTATGGACAGGGGGCGGGAACGTGAGGGCTAGAGACTCGGGCCATCACCGACGTCTGTGGAGCGTTAGCCGGGTAGCATTGGTCGCAATGATCCTGGCGGGCATTGCGGCGTTCGCCACATTCCGGGCTTCGGCAGTTGCTGCCGCCGACCCCACGATCGCGGCCGGCGGCGACTACGGTTGCGACCCGTTGGACCCTCATTACGGCAACCTCGACGGCACTCCCAACGGCGACGCATGCCAGCAGAAGGCGACCTCGAACCTCCTCGTCAACGGCCACTTCGCCGCCGTTCTGGCGCTCGGCGACCAGCATTACTGTGGCAGCCTCGCCGAGTACCAGGAGGCCTACGATCCCACCTGGGGCCGCGTCAAGTCGATCACCCACCCAATCCCCGGCAACCACGATTACCTGACGTCGGGCGGCTCGACGCCGACGACAGGCTGCGACACTTCCAACGCAGGCGCGGCGGGCTATTTCACCTATTTCGGGTCGGCCGCCGGAACGCGGGGTAAGGGCTGGTACAGCTTCGACGTAGGGGCCTGGCACCTGATCGCACTCAATTCCAACTGCAGTGACGCGGGTGGTTGCATACCCAGCTCGCCGCAGGGCGTGTGGCTGGCCGCGGACCTGGCCGCGCATCAAAACCAGTGCATCCTCGCCTACTGGCACATCCCGCTCTTCAGCTCCGGAGGCCGAGCCTCACAAAACGGTTACTGGCTTTGGAGGCAGCTGTATGCGGCTCATGCCGACGTGGTCCTCGACGGCCACGACCACATCTACGAACGGTTCGATCCTCAGGACTCGGATGGCCTCGCCGACCCGAACGGCATTCGCGAGTTCATCGTCGGTACCGGCGGAGCAAACCACACCTCGATTGCATCGATAGCCGCGAATAGCGTGGTTCGCAACACGACCACGTTCGGCATCCTCGGCCTGACGCTGCACCCGGGCGGCTACTCCTGGAACTTCGAGCCTGCGGCGGGCACCTTCACCGACTCCGGCTCGGCCTCCTGTCACAACACCGGACCCACACCGAGCCCGAGTGCGAGCAACAGTCCGAGCACGCCTCCATCCATGCCGCCCACCGCCAGCCCCCCAGCCGGCGGCTCCGCGACGTTCAACCCGGTGGCCGACAGTTACGTGGACGCATCGGCCCCGACGGCGACGTACGGGAAACTCACGAGCCTCCGATTCGACGCGTCACCTGTCGTCCGCTCGTATCTGCGCTTCAACGTGAGCGGAATCACCGGCGGCGTGGCCGGCGCCACGCTGCGAGTTTGGGCCAACACCGCTCAGACGACCGGATACGACGTCTACTCGATCGCAGACAACACCTGGGGGGAGACCACCATCACGAGCGCCAACTCGCCACCGTTCGGCACGATCAGGGTCGGCTGCTCGGGCAAGATCACGGCCGGAACCTGGACGAGCGTTAGCGTGACCGGCGCGATCACCGGCAACGGAACATTCAGCCTGGGGCTATCTACGACGAACAGCACTGCCGTCTCACTCTCATCGCGCGAGGGCATGTACCCGCCACAACTGGTGGTCGTTTCGTCCGGCTCGGGTTCGACCAACCCGCCCACGAGCGCGCCGACTAACCCGCAAACGAGCGCACCGACCACCACACCGACGAGCGCACCGACGAGCGCGCCGACAACAGCCCCGACGATGACACCGACGCCGAGCCCGACCGCCACTCGAACCGGATCCCCCGGCAGCGCCACGATGTTCCCCGCCGCCGACAGTTATGCGGACAGTTCAACTCCAACGTCCAACTTCGGTACGCAGACGCAGGTCCGGATCGACGGTTCGCCCGTCGTCCGCACATTCCTGCGTTTCACCGTGGCCGGAACGAGTGGGACTGTGAAGTCGGCCGTGCTGCGTCTCTACGCCAATACGGCCCAGACGAAGGGCTTTGACGTGTACTCCGTAGCGGACAACACGTGGGGCGAGACGGCGATCACCGCGACCAATGCTCCGCCCTTCGGTGCCACCAAGCTCGGGAGCTCGAGCAAGATCGCGGCCGGCACGTGGCAGAGCGTGGATGTGACCTCCGCGATCACGGGCAACGGAACCTACAGCTTCGGTCTGTCGACGAGCAGCACCACCGCCGTCTCGCTCTCATCGCGAGAAGGTGCCAATCCGCCCCAGCTCGTGATCACCTGGACGGTTGGAGCCTCGATCGTCGCGCCCCCGTGGCCGAACCGTTCGGATCCGTGGCTCATGACCCTGTTCACTCTGCTTTCGGTGCTCGCGCTCGGATTGCTGCTTCCTCAGTGGAGGCCCGTGCGCTGGGTCGTCAATGGGACGCAGGTTCGGCCCTGAGAGCCGGCGCCGTTCGCGTCACGCCGATGACGAGAAGCCACAATGCCAGCCCGAATTCAGCGATGAAGCTCACCGCGAGCCCGGGGTAGCGGATCGCGGCGTAGTCCGGCAGCAGCAGGGCCTGAAAGAACCAGATCAGGACGGCGATGCCGTCGAGCACCAAGAGGACGCCCAGGAACCGGGGGAGGAACCTGGACTTGTAAACCAGATAGCCGAGCGGGAACAACCACGTGCCGAAGAACAGCTGGGCCGTGACGAAGCCTGTCTTGTAGACGTTGATGTCCAGATACGCCAGCCCCTCCAGCTGCGCGGCCGAGAAGGCTTGCATGTGGCTGGCCCCGTCTCCCTGCAGCATCGCGGACACCAGCGGGAACATGCTCGCGCACTGGATGGCGACACCGACGGTGTTGAGCAGGAGAAAGAGCAACGCCAGGTTCTTGTTGACCGATCGCAGCAGGACGTAGAGACCCCAGGCGGTCATGAGAAAGAGGAACGCCGATATGAACGCGAGGACGAGCCCCAGCCGGAACGATCCGGCATTGGTGACCATCGCCTGGTAGACCTGCTCCGATGTACCCCGCCCGATATGCCCCAGCACGTCTGCGAGCACCATTGCCAGGATGTACACGAGGTAGAGGCCGCCCGCGATCCTGGCTACCTTGCCGGCTGTCAGGTGAACTCCTCCGGTCTCCATTCTCAATCTCCCTTTATGTGAAAACCTATTCGTCGATCACCACTACGTCGCCGAGACAGTGCTCGGAGCGGCGGCCTGCCATCGCGACGTCTCACCGGCAGACTCGGCAGCGACCGCCGGCCGGCTGAAGCCCTTGGCGATCAGCCAAACCGCCATGACCATCTCCTGCACCGCGAGCGGGCCCATGAAGAAGCCGAGCGAGAGCCCGAACATGCTCCCAATAGGCGCCACGAAGTAGAGCGCCGCCCCCACGAGCGCCCAGACGGATAGCCACCGCGGCACGAGTCGGTACCGGTAGAGCACGACGTAGAACATCAGCGCGCCGAGAACGAACGGGATGGCGATCAGCTGATCCCAGATCACGGTCTCGACGGTGCGCACGAAACCGGCTAGCGGTCCCGCATCCGGCTGCTTGCTGAGTGCGATCAGCAGGAGATACCCGAGCGCGCTGACGATGTAGATAACCGCCTCGAGCCCGCCGCGGAAGACGACGTAGCCTATTGCCAGGGTTTCGTTGCACCTGCTGCCGATCGGCCAGAACACGACCGGGACCATCGCGAGTGCGAGGCCCGCCAGCAGGAGGAGCAGGGCTCCGAGCGCCACCTGGTTCGGCTGCGCGGCAACCTGGGCCAGGTAGGCCGGGCCGGATAGGACCGCGTCGATGACGACGAGGCTCAGGACCATGCCAACCGTTCCGATGATGTACAGCACGCCGATCCAGACGGCGGCCTTCCGATCCGCGCTCATGCCGGGCTTCCCCGGAGCGACGGCGATCCCTCGGTTCGTGTTCATGCTCTATCTCCCTGCGTGGTTGACGTCGGCGCAGACGAGCCGCCCTCGCCGATTTCCGTTCTTGCATTTGCGACATCTGCCAGGCCTGTCACCAGCGTCGTCGAGGGGCGAGGTTCAACAGGGCTGACCGAGACCAGGGGCATTCCTAGATCACGCACTCTCTTGAGCAACCCATGCAACGCGGCCTGGTCGACCACCGGGCCGGTGATGAGCGTGTCGCCGCCGTCGAGCGTGACCATCAGGCCCTCGAACCAGTCCGCCCATCGAGAATCGAGCTGGCCTGTAATTCGGATCTGATAGGTCGAGGGTTGGCTTGAGCCACCATCTGCCGGCGCCTCGGGCGTGTTCGCCTTCATGGTTATCTCGGAGGTCGGCGGTCAGGCGATCGAGGAGACCGGCTCGGCCCAACGCCAGGCCGTCCAGATGATCAACACCAGGCAGGCGATCTCAATCGCCGAGAAGAAGATGTAGTACGCGGTCGCCGTGCCGACGAACAGCGTGGATACCTGGACGACCGCCATGAATGCACCGGCGATGACGTTGGCCCAGCGGTTCGGCCGGTAGCTCAGGACCCGGGAGAGGAGAACCATCGCGATCGGGATCTCCATGAGGACCGAGGCCGCGAGCAGGGCCTCCCGGCTGAGGCCCCCGGTCACGGTCGGGTCGAACGAGGTCATGACGTCGCAGTAGAGGTAGTTGAGGAGCATGAACACCCAGAGGGTGGACAGCCAGACTTTGATGTCTCTCATTGGTCGCCTTCCTTCGAATCGACGATCTAGTGTTCCAGGGGCGCTCTGCCCCAGGCACGCCAAGTCGGCGGACCTACGCAGGCACGGCCGCCAGGACCAGCGGCTGCTCCGGGCGCTCGGTCGTGCGCAGCAGCGCGATCCCGAGCCACAGGAACCAGCCGATCTGCATCATTCCGAACACGAGGGCCGCGTCCCTTAGTGGCGGGATCACCGAGAGGATCCCCACGAAGCCGACCGCCAGTCCCAGCCAGCCGACCGGCTTGACCAAGCCGCCCTCGCGGAGGGCCGCGATGCTGACAAGCAGGACCCACAGGCCCCCCAGGATCTCGCCGTCAACGCCGCTGAGGCCTTCCGAAACCGGCTCGATCGCCTGCCACATGGCGACCGCCTGTCCCGGGTTGGAGGGATAGAGAGTGGCGACGGCGCCCATGCCGGCGTTGAAGATCAGGCCGCTCGCGACGAGAACGAAGGCCCAGAGCAGGCCGACCAGGGTCGCCGCCTGCATCAACGTCGGGGCCACGGACTTCAGCCGCTCGTGCAAGGCCAGCACAAGGCCCCCGAGCGCAAGGCCGAAAAAGACGTAGGTAATGAGGTGCATCACCTGAATGCTGCCGTGATTGGCGACCAGGAGCGCGACCTTCGCAGCCGGGTCCGTCACGCTCAGGTAATCGACCACGACGAGGAAGAAGGGAATCGCCAGAAGATACGCGGCGGCCAGGTACAGCGCCGCCAGGCCGCCTGCCTTCTGAATCGTGAAGGTCCGACCGACTGTTCTCATCGCTTTCATCTCCGTTCGAATTGCCCGATTCAGTTGTCCAGAGGCGCTCTGCCCCCGGTCTGCACAGGCAATGTGGCCCTCGACGGCATGCGTGTCATACCTCGCAGGAGCTATTCGGGGGACTAATCGCGGGCGCCGTGGAGGGCGCACGGGTCGGGCCGGCTGACCGCCTGGCCCTGCCGGGCTTCGTCGCCGGAGCCGTCCAGGTCAGGCGTCGGGGCGGCGGTCCTCGGACAGGAATCCCAGGGCTCGCCCCCTGGCGACCGCCTGCGTGCGGCTGCTGACACCGAGCTTGGCGTAGATGGTGCGGGCGTGCGCCTTCACCGTGTGCAGCGACAGGTACAACCTGGTCGCAATCTCCTGGTTCGTCAGCCCTTCGGCGATGAGGGGGAGCACCTCGAGCTCGCGGCTGCTGAGCGGTTCGGCGAGACGGCTTCCGGCACCTCTCGTCGCCGGTGATGCGGCCCGTCCGCCGTCATCGACGGGAAACGCCGCCAGCAACCGCCGCACGTACTCCGGACAAACCCCTCGGGACGACGCCTGGTGTAGCAAGCGGGCCATCGGCGCACCTTCGTCGACGAAGATGCGGATGAAGCCGCCCGGCTCGGCCAGCGCCAGGGCTTCGTCGAGCGCCTCCCCAGCCTCGGCTCGTTCGCAATGGGCATCGAGCGCGACGGCCAGCAGCACGAGGGTCTTGAGCTCCTCATCGGCCCAGGCCCGTTCCACCACCCGCCGACGATATGGATCCAGCACCGCCAGTGCCGCTGCTGGATCTCCCTGGGCCAGGTGCACGCGGGCCCGGCTGAGTGGAAGATCGTGCGTCTGAGCCAGGTGGGCGGCTCCCTCCAGATCGCCCAGTTGCAGCAACGTCTGCACCCGGGCAGCGGCGACCTCAGTCATACGATGGACGAAATCATTCTGGCGTACGGACTGCTCGATCTCAGCCAGCATGGCGGCCGCGCCGGCCACATCTCTCCGGGCCAGTTTCAGGCGGGCCAGGAACAATTCGCTGAGTATGAATCTGTCAATCGCGGGATCGTATTGCCGCGCCAGTTGAAGGCTCCGTTGGGCGTACTGCTCGCTATCCTCCAGATCGTTCCACGCGTAGAAGATGCGGGCCAGGCCTAGATAGGTGCGGTAATCCACCGGTCGCGGCTGATCACCGAGCAGTTGCAGAACACGCCGATAGGTTTCGGCCGCCTGATAGAGCCGGTTGTCCAGTTCCTGCGTCTCCCCCAGGCAGGTTGAAGCCAGAGTGATGTCGACAGTACTCCTGGACGCCTTGGCGATGGATAAGGCTTCAGTAAAGGCCCGACTGGCCGCAGCACGTTCCCCCCGGGCCAGGTAGGCCATCCCTACCGTCCAGTTCGCCCTGCAGCGGCAAGACAGGTTGTCGGGATGCAGGTACTCCAGGGCGCGGCGCGCCTGGGTGATCACGACTTCCGGCTGGTACCGGACGCCCGCCAACGTGGCCCTGGCTGCGGCAATCTGTCCAACAAGGTCACGTGTCCTGCCATCCAGCTCAGTACCTTGCAAGGCGTCTTCCGCAGCCTGCAAGTTCGCCTCCACACCGGTGGACTGGCCGGCCGCCAGCGACAACATGGCCGACCTCACCCGCAACGAGGGCCTCGCATCCAGCACGGTGATCGGGAGTGCCTCCAACCAGCGGAGGACGGAGACCACTCCACGAAAGTGCAGGGCCAGGCCCATTCCGTCTATCAGTCCTTCCGCACGTTCAATCTCATTGGCGGCTCCCGCGTGCTGGAAGGCTTCGACGTCCAGGCCATGATCTTCGTACCAGCGGCTGGCGCGGCTGTGCAGTTCGGCCACGCCCATCCCGTCGTCTCCGGCAGACGAGGCGGCGCCCTGTTGCAGCCGCTGCCGCAGCAGTTCGGCAAAGAGGTGGTGATAGCGGTACCAGCGCCGCTCGTTGTCCAGGGGGACGACGAAAAGGTTGGCCCGCTCGAGATACTCCAGGGTCTCCTGGCCGGAGGTCGGGGCGTCGAGCAGCACCGCATCACAGAGCTCGCCACAGAGGCGGTCGAGGATGGACGTTCGCAGCAGGAAGGCCTGGATGGATCCGGGCTGCTGCTGGAGGACCTCTTCGAGCAGGTAGTCGAGCACGAAGTGGTGGCTGCCGGCGAACGACGCGATGAAGCCGCCGACATCCTCACGGCCCTGCAGGGAGATCGCGGCCAGCTGCAGGCCCGCGATCCAGCCCTCGGTCCGGGCTTCGAGCGCGCCGATCTCTTCGGTTGAAAGGCCGAGGTCCATCACCTCGTTGAGAAACCCGCCGGCCTCGTCCGGCGTGAAGCGCAGGTCGGCGGCGCGCAGCTCGGTCAACTGGCCTCGGGCGCGCATTCGGGCGAGGGGCAGGGCGGGGTCCTCGCGGGTGGCGATGACCAGGTGCATCTGGGGCGGCAGGTGCCCGACCAGGAAGGCCAGCGCATCGTCCACCGGCCTGGCGTCGAGGACGTGGTAGTCGTCGAGAACGAGCACGACATTGCCCGGGTTGGCGCTGACGTCGTTGAGCAGGGCCGTAAGCGTCGGTTCGGGCGATGGGGGTTGTGGCGACTGGAGCATGGTCAACGCGCCATCCCCAATCCCGGGCGCAACCGTCTGCAGCGCCGCGATCAGGTAGGTCAGGAAGTTGCTGGGGTCGCCGTCGCCTTGATCGAGCGACAGCCACGCCGCCGGTCGCCCGCAGCCCGCGAGCCATTCACTGATCAGAGTGGTCTTGCCAAAGCCGGCAGGAGCGGAGACGAGGGTCAGCTTGTGGCCGGCGGCGAGGCCTTCGTTAAGCCGCTCGACCAGTCGCGCACGGAGGACCACTCTTCGCCGCGACGGTGGAATGTAGAGCTTGGTGGCCAGGATCGGCGCAGGCACGGATCAACTATAAGACGCAGGTCCCGGTGATTACCGTCTCCTGTGCGAGGCCGGGCGGGGCGCGATGGCGTGGACCCCGCCGCCGGAGCTCATCTCCGCCGCGCCCCGAATTGAACCTCGTTGGGGAAGGCTACCGGACGGTCACCTTGAGGGTGTAAGTCCACTCGCCGGACGTTCCGCCGACCCACGGCTGGCCGTAGCGCAGCACGACGGTGCTCGTGCCCTTGGCGATCGCCTTGAGGGTGATCGAGTCGGTCCCGGCGGCGCCGACGAGCGACGGGCTGGCACTCGCCGGTGCGCCGAAGCTCTTGCCGGCAAGGCTCACCGCGGCGGTGTCCGAGATCTCCGGCTCCTGCCAGGAGAACCCGGTCGTCGGGTTCGAGCAGAGCGTCACTTTGACCTGGTCGCCGACGGCCACCTCAGTCGTCTGGGTAATGCTCTTCTGGGCGCCGAACTGGTCGCAACTGGCGCCCATCTCGGCAGCCTTGGCCGTGGCGGTCGTACAGCCGACGGCGACCAGCCCGACGACGATTAGTCCGACTAGTGTTCGACGCGCCCCCGCGATCCTGTTGTGAGTCATGTCCACGTTTCTCCTCTGGTTGACCAGCAGCCGGGGCGCTGCCCCTGGTCG
>Ga0302323_100001556_pt1 | contig 18691 bp, 13 predicted proteins | sample Fen_T0_3_FD_201950 | JGI IMG/M metagenome (GOLD analysis project Ga0302323, IMG submission 201950) | Peat permafrost microbial communities from Stordalen Mire near Abisko, Sweden - Fen_T0_3 | ecosystem: Environmental > Terrestrial > Soil > Wetlands > Permafrost | place: Sweden: Abisko... | reverse complement strand
TACGACCTCGACCGCAACACCGCCGGCCTGCAGCCGGGCGACCTGATCATCCTGGCGGCGCGGCCGTCCATGGGCAAGACCGCGTTCGCGCTCAACATCGCCGAGAACGTCTCCGTCAACGAAGGCCTGCCGGTGGTCGTGTTCTCGATGGAAATGGGCGCCTCGCAACTGGCGCTGCGGATGGTCGGCTCGCAAGGCCGCATCGACCAGCAGCACCTGCGCACCGGCCGGCTCGACAACGACGAGTGGGGCCGGTTGACCGAGGCGGTCGAGCGCCTGTCGAAGTCCGCCGTGTTCATCGACGAGACGCCGGCGCTGACCGGCCCCGAGCTGCGGGCGCGCGCCCGCCGCCAGGCGCGCCAGTGCGGCCGCCTGGGCCTGATCGTGATCGACTACCTGCAGCTCATGAGCGGCTCGGGCGGCGACGGCGAGAACCGGGCGACCGAGATCGGCGAGATCTCGCGCGGATTGAAGGCGCTCGCCAAGGAACTGCACTGCCCGGTGATCGCGCTGTCCCAGCTCAATCGAAGCGTCGAAACGCGCCCCGACAAGCGGCCGATGATGAGCGACTTGCGCGAATCCGGCGCCATCGAGCAGGACGCCGACATCATCATGTTCATCTACCGCGACGAGTACTACAACAAGGAATCGAAGGAGCCGGGCGTGGCCGAGATCATCATCGCCAAGCAGCGGAACGGCCCGGTCGGCACGGTCAAGCTCACCTTCCTGCGCCAGTGGACGAAGTTCGACAACCTTGCGCCGGAGCACATGAGCGGCGAATATTGACCGTCGGCGCCGGCCGCGCCCGAGCAGGAGCAGCGCAATGAGTCCGGTCCCCCCTGGCAGCCAGAACAGCGACGCGAGCGGCCGCGAGGGCGCGGGCCAGCTCGCCTACCAGAGCGGCTTCGGCAATACCTTCGCCACCGAGGCCTTGCCCGGCGCGCTGCCGGTCGGCCGCAACTCCCCGCAGCGCTGTCCCTACGGCCTGTACGCCGAGCAACTGAGCGGCACGGCGTTCACCGCGCCGCGCGCCGACAACCGGCGCTCGTGGCTCTACCGGATCCGGCCCGCGGCCCGGCATCGCCCGTTCGAGCGCCTCGCGTCCGGGCGCATCGTCGGCGACTTCGACGGCCTGCCCGCAACGCCCAACCGGCTGCGCTGGGACCCGCTGCCGATGCCGGCGCCGCCCACCGACCTGGTCGACGGGCTGGTGACGCTGGCCGGCAACGGCGGCCCGCGCGCGCAGGCCGGGGGCGCGATCCACCTCTACGCCGCCAACCGGTCCATGCGCGGGCGCAGCTTCTACGACGCCGACGGCGAGCTGCTGTTCGTGCCCCAGGCGGGCCGCCACCGCTTCGTCACCGAGTTCGGCCTGTTGGACGCCGAGCCGCAGGAGATCGTGCTGATCCCGCGCGGCGTGCGCTTTCGCCTCGAGCTGCCGGACGGCATGGCGCGCGGCTACGTGTGCGAGAACTTCGGCGCCGGCTTCCGGCTGCCCGACCTCGGGCCGATCGGCTCGAACGGGCTGGCCAGCCCGCGCGACTTCCTCGCGCCCACGGCCCGCTACGAAGACGTGGACGAGCCGCACGAGCTGGTCGCCAAGTTCATGGGTGAACTCTGGTGCGCACCCATGGACCATTCGCCGCTGGACGTCGTCGCCTGGCACGGCAACCTGGCGCCCTGCAAGTACGACCTGCGGCGCTTCAACGCGCTCGGCTCGATCTCGTTCGACCATCCCGATCCGTCGATCTTCCTGGTGCTGCACAGCCCCAGCGACACCGCGGGCGTGAGCAACCTCGACTTCGTCGTCTTCCCGCCGCGCATCCTGGCCATGCAGGGCACCTTCCGCCCGCCCTGGTTCCACCGCAACGTCGCCAGCGAGTTCATGGGCCTGGTGCATGGCGCCTACGACGCCAAGGCGGACGGCTTCGTGCCTGGCGGCGCCAGCCTGCACAACTGCATGAGCGGCCACGGACCCGACGCCCGCACCTTCGAGAAGGCGAGCCGCGCCGACCTGTCGCAGCCGGACGTGATCGAGGACACCATGGCCTTCATGTTCGAGAGCCGCCTGGTCTGGACGCCGACCGCGCACGCGCTCGGCTCGCCCCAGCTGCAGCGCGACTACCACCGCTGCTGGGAGGACCTGGCCCGGCACTTCGCCCCGACCCGTCCGTGAGCGCGCGCAGCGCCCGTTGCCGTCACCCACACCGCAGGAGCCGCCCCATGGCAGACCAGTTCGACAACCCGATGGGCCTGATGGGCTTCGAGTTCGTGGAGTTCGCGGCGCCGACGCCGCGCACGCTGGAGCCGGTCTTCGAGGCGCTGGGCTTCGTGCAGGTGGCGCGCCATCGCTCCAAGGACGTCGTGCTGTATCGCCAGGGTGGCATCAACTTCATCGTCGACCGCGAGCCGCGCAGCCCGGCGGGCTATTTCGCCGCCGAACACGGGCCGTCGGCCTGCGGCATGGCGTTTCGCGTCCGGGATTCGCACCAGGCCTATGAGCTGGCCCTGCAGCGCGGCGCCCAGCCGATGGAGATGCCCACCGGCCCGATGGAGCTGCGCCTGCCGGCCATCAAGGGCATCGGCGGCGCGCCGCTGTACCTCATCGACCGCTTCGACGAGGGCAAGTCCATCTACGACATCGACTTCGAATTCGTGGCCGGCGTGCCGCGCCATCCGGTCGGCCACGGCCTGAAGACCATCGACCACCTCACGCACAACGTCTATCGCGGCCGCATGGCGTACTGGGCCGGCTTCTACGAGCGGCTGTTCAACTTCCGCGAGATCCGCCACTTCGACATCCAGGGCGAATACACGGGGCTGGCCTCCAAGGCGATGACGGCGCCGGACGGGCTGATCCGCATCCCGCTCAACGAGGAGTCCGCGCGCGGCGCCGGCCAGATCGAGGAGTACCTGATGGCCTTCAACGGCGAAGGCATCCAGCACATCGCGCTGCTCAGCGACGACCTGCTGCGCAGCGTCGACAGCCTGCGCGCGGCCGGCGTGCCCTTGATGAAGGCGCCGCCGCCGGCGTACTACGACATGCTCGATGCGCGCCTGCCCGGCCACGGCGAGGACGCCGCGGCGCTGCAGGCGCGCGGCATCCTGCTGGACGGATCCACCGCGGGCGGCACGCCGCGCCTGCTGCTGCAGATCTTCTCGGCCACCTTGCTCGGCCCGGTGTTCTTCGAGTTCATCCAGAGGAAGGGCGACGACGGCTTCGGCGCGGGCAACTTCAAGGCGCTGTTCGAATCGATCGAGCGCGACCAGGTCGATCGGGGCGTGCTGCGCACCGCCTGAGCGGCTGAGAGCGCTTTCCGGGCGACCCGCTGGCGCCCGCGTTCCCGCGCGCTTCAGCCGCCGTCCGCGTCGTCGCGCGCCTGGCGCAGGTTGGCGCTCATCGTGGCGAAGGCGCGCAGGCAGACTTCGAGGTCCGCCGCCGGGATGTCGCGGAACAGCCGCTTGCGCAGCCGGGCCAGGTCGACCCGCAGCGTGCGGTTCAAGGCGACGCCGGCCGCGGTCAGGGCGACGATCTTGGCGCGCCGGTCCTGCGGGTGGTCCTGCCGTTCGACGAGCCCGAGTTGCTGCAGCTGATCGAGCACGCGGATCAGCGACGGGCCTTCGAGGTCCAGCGCCTGGGCGAGCGCGCCTTGGCGGACGCCGGTGCCCACGCGGTCCAGATGGCGCAGGGGCAGGGTATTGGCCTCGGAGAGGCCGTGCGGCTTCAGCGCGGCGTCGAGCTCGCGCCGGTACAGCCGCGCGAGCAGCACCAGGTGGAGGCCGACGATTTCGTGCAGGTCCGCGGTCGCCGGCGTGGTCATGAGGGCCCGATGCATAGCTGGGCTAGCGAATGTGCGGGCGTCCGGCAGGAATGTCAAATGCGCGCCGCGCGCGCCGGGCGTGTGCCAAGGTGCAATCTGCGTCGACAATGCGGCGCGACGGCCCGGCCGCACGCGACCGGCCTCGCCGCGAGGGCGGCATCTTTCTTGCGTGGTTCTGCCCGGTGGCCGCGACCCCTGGCCGCCGGAGCCCGAACCCTCGTCGGCGACACCGACCACTTTTCCGCGCCGCGCCGCACGACGGCCGCGCGCCAACGACAGGAGACGCCAGGACATGAATTCGAATCGACGCACGCCCTGGGCCGCCGGCTGCATGGCCTGGCTGCTGGCGCTGGTCCAGCCGGATGCAGCGGCTGCCACGATCCCGCCCGGGACGGTGCTGGACGCGCGCCAGGAGATGGTGCGCAACAACGGCTCCGAGCCCGAGACGCTGGACCCGTCGACGACGGAGTCGACCGTCGCGCACGCGATCGTGCACGACCTGTTCGAGGGGCTGACGGTCGAAGACAACCACGGCGTGATCGTGCCGGGCATCGCGCAGTCCTGGCAGCGCACCGACGACCTCACCTGGGTCTTCAAGCTGCGCCCGAACGCGCTGTGGTCCAACGGCCAGCCGGTGACGGCGGACGACTTCGTCTATTCGTGGCGCCGCTTCGTCGACCCGAAGACCGCCGCCAAGATCGCCTCGACGCTGGGCGTGTTCATGCTCAATGGCGCGGAAGTGCTGGCCGGCAAGAAGCCGCCCACGGCGCTGGGCGTGCGCGCCATCGACAAGCTCACGCTGGAGGTCAAGACGGCCGGCCCGTTGCCCTTCCTGCCCGAAGTCGTGGCGGCGCCGCAGCTCAGCCCGCTGCCGCGCGCGACCATCGCGAAGTTCGGCAAGGACTGGACCAAGCCCGGCAACCTGGTCACCGACGGCGCGTATTCGCTGGCGTCGTGGCAGGTCAACAGCCGGATCGTCATCGAGAAGAACCCGAGCTACTGGGACGCCGCCAACGTCACCTTGACCCGCGTGACCTACCTGCCGGTGGACAACCCCAACGCCGACCTGAAGCTCTACCAGTCCGGCGAGAACGACATGGTGCTGCTGCTGCCGCCGGGCTCCTACGAGTCGCTGAAGAAGCAGTACCCGAAGGAGGTGCGCAACGGCCCGATGCTGGGGCTGCGCTACTACGCCCTGAACAACACCGACCCGCTGCTCAAGGACGTGCGGGTGCGCCAGGCGCTGTCCATGGTCATCGACCGCGAGGTGCTCGCCGCCAAGGTCACCGCCGACGGCCAGGCGCCGGCCTACAGCCTGTTCTTCAAGGGCCTCAACGGCGCCGACGCCGTGCCCTACGACTGGGCCGCCTGGCCCATGGACAAGCGCGTGGCCGAGGCGCGCAGGCTGCTCGCGGCCGCGGGGGTCAAGCCGGGCACGCGCCTGGGCCTGACCTACAACACCAGCGAATACCACAAGAAGGTGGCGATCTTCACCGCCTCCGAATGGAAGACCAAGCTGGGGCTGGAGACCGACCTGGACAGCCTGGAGTTCAAGGTGTTGCTGCGCAAGCGCCACGACGGCGACTTCCAGATCGCCCGCGACGGCTGGGTCGCCTACCTCAACGACGCCACCAACTTCCTCACGCTGGTGCAGTGCGGCTCCGACTCCAACGACAACAAGAGCTGCAACCGGCACGCCGACGACCTGATCGCGCAGGCCACCCAGAGCGCCGACCCGGTGCGGCGCAAGGCCTTGTTGACCGAGGCGGGCCGGGTGGCGATGGACGACTACCCGCTGATCCCGCTGCTGCAATACAGCCTGCCGCGCATGGTCAAGCCCTACGTGGGCGGCTACGACGAGGCCAACCTGCAGGACGAGTACCGCAGCAAGGACTTCTACATCCTCAAGCACTGATGCGGTGCGCGCGCTGGCCGGCCTGTGCGCCCCGCAAACGGCGCAGCGGCGCTTGTCGGATAGCATCCGGGCAAGCCGCCGCGTCCACCGGCGCGCGCCACGCGCCGCGCGGTGAGCGCGCCACCCCGATTCAACCCACAGCCCCCTTGCTGGCACTTTGCCACTGCCCGGAGATGCAGGCCCATGATTCCTAGCCGACGCGGCCCGCGCGCACGCATGTCGTTCGCCCCGGCAATCGCCATCGCGTTCGCCACGGCGTTCGCGTTCACGCTCGCCGCCGGCCCGGCGCCGGCCGCCGGCGCGACGATACCTCCCGGCACCGTGCTGGACGCGCGCCAGGAGATGGTGCGCAACACCGGCTTCGAGCCCGAGACGCTGGACCCGTCGCTGGCCCAGACCACCGGCTCGTTCGCCCTCTTGCGCGACCTGTTCGAGGGCCTGACCGCCATCGACGGCCACGACCAGGTGGTGCCCGGCGTGGCGCAGTCCTGGCAGCGCACCGACGCGACCACCTGGGTGTTCAAGCTGCGCCCGAACGCGCTGTGGTCCAACGGCCAGCCGGTGACCGCGGACGACTTCGTCTATTCCTGGCGGCGCTACCTCGACCCGAAGACCGCGGCCACGATGGCGTCGACCACCGGCGTCTTCCTGCTCAATGGCGCGGAGGTCCTGGCCGGCAAGAAGCTGCCCGCCGCGCTCGGCGTGCGCGCCATCGACAAGCTCACGCTGGAGCTCAAGACGGCGCTGCCGGCGCCCTTCGTGCCCGAGCTCGTGGCCTCGCCGCACTTCGACCCGCTGCCCGCGGCCACCATCGCCCGGCTGGGCAAGGACTGGATCAAGCCGGGCAACCTGGTCGGCAACGGCGCCTATACGCTCAAGGACTGGCAGGTCAACAGCCGGATCGTCCTCGAGAAGAACCCGAAGTACTGGGACGCGGCCAACGTCACGCTGACGCGCGTGACCTACCTGCCCGTGGAAGACCCGAACGCCGACCTGAAGCTGTACCAGTCGGGCGAGAACGACATGATGGCGCTGCTGCCGCCGGGCAGCTTCGATGCCCTGAAGAAGCAGTACCCCCTGGAGGTACGCAACGGCCCCTTGCTGTCGCTGCGCTACTACGCGCTGAACAACACCGATCCGCTGCTCAAGGACGTCCGGGTGCGCAAGGCGCTGTCCATGGTGCTGGACCGCGACATCCTGGCCGCCAAGGTCACCGCGGACGGCCAGGCGCCGGCCTACGGCCTGATGGTCAAGGGCGTCGCCGGCGCCGACGTCGTCGCCTACGACTGGGCCGCCTGGCCGATGGCGCGCCGGGTCGACGAGGCGCGCAAGCTGCTGGCCGCGGCCGGCGTCAAGCCGGGCACGCGGCTGCGCTTCACCTACAACACCAGCGAATACCACAAGAAGGTGGCGCTGTTCACGGCCGCCGAATGGAAGTCCAAGCTGGGGCTGGAGACCGACATCGACAACCTGGAGTTCAAGGTGCTGGTGCGCAAGCGCATGGACGGCGACTTCCAGATCGCGCGCGACGGCTGGACCGTCTTCGTCAACGACCCCACCATCTTGCTGACGCTGGTGCGTTGCGGCTCCCTGGCCAACGACGACAAGAGCTGCAACCCGCATGTCGACGAGCTGGTGCGCGAAGGCGAGGCCACGGTCGACCCGGTGCGGCGCAAGGCGCTGATGACGCAGGCCGCCCGCGTGGCGATGGACGACTACCCGATGATTCCGCTGCTGCAGTACAGCACGCCGCGCATGGTCAAGCCCTACGTGGGCGGCTACGACGAGTCCAACGCGCAGGACGTCCATCGCAGCAAGGACTTCTTCATCCTGAAGCACTGACCATGTGGACCTATACCCTTCGCCGCATCCTGGCGACGCTGCCGACGGTGCTGGTGGTCATCAGCATCTGCTACCTGATGCTGCACATGACCCCGGGCGGCCCGTTCGACCAGGAGCGCAAGGTCTCGGAAGCCGTGCTCGCCAACCTGCAGGCCAAGTACCACCTCGACCAACCCCTGTGGAAGCAGTACCTGCTGTACCTGGACGGGCTGCTGCACGGCGACCTCGGCGCCTCGTTCCGCTACGCCGACTGGTCGGTCAACGACCTCGTCGCCAAGGCGCTGCCGGTCTCGCTGGTCGTCGGCGGCATCTCGATGGCGCTCGCGCTGGCGGTGGGCGTCGCGCTGGGCATCGTCGCTGCGCTGCGCCAGAACAGCGTCGTCGACCACGGCGTGATGCTGCTGGCCAACGTCGGCAGCGCGTTCCCGTCCTTCGTCATCGGGCCCGTCCTGGTGCTGGTGTTCGCGATCTGGCTGCCCTGGCTGCCCTCGGGCGGCTGGAGCGACTTCGCGCCGCGCTACATGGTGCTGCCGGTGGCGCTGCTGACCATCATCAACGTGGCGATCATCGGTCGCATCATGCGCGCCAGCTTGATCGAGGTGATGAGCTCCAACTTCATCCGCACCGCGCGCGCCAAGGGCCTGCCGCTGCGCATCGTCGTGCTGCGCCACGCGCTGCGGCCCGCGCTGCTGCCGGTGGTGTCCGTGGTCGGCCCGCTGGCGATCTCGGCGATCACCGCCGCCATCGTCACCGAGACCTGGTTCTCGCTGCCGGGGCTGGGCCAGCTGATCGTGCACGGCGCCTCCGACCGCGACTACACGCTGGTGCTGGGCCTGGTGGTGCTGGTGACCGTGTTCGCGGTCGGCCTGAACCTGCTGGTCGACCTCGCCTACGCCGTGCTCGACCCGAAGATCCGCTACTGACCTCCGACCTCCGACCGCGAGCCGCACCGTGACCGTACCCGCACCCCCGAGCCTCCCGTGGCCGCCAACCAGGACCCGCGTCGCCGTCCGCGCGACGGAGGGCGCCCCATGAACGTTCCCGAGCACGCGGCGGACGCCGCCGGCGCCCGCGCGGTGGCGGCGGACGCCCCCGCCGGGCGTGGCCCCTGGACCGACGCCCGCATCCGCTTCATGCGCAATCGCGCCGCGGTGGCGGGCCTGGCGGTCCTGTTGCTGATCACGCTGGCCTGCGTGTTCGGTCCGCCGCTGCTGCCGCACGCCTACGACGACACCGACTGGAACCTGATGGGCATCGCGCCGACCTGGGCCGCCTGGCACCTGTTCGGCACAGACGACCTCGGCCGCGACCTGCTGGTACGCACGCTGGTGGGCGGGCGCGTCTCGCTGATGGTGGGCCTGCTGGCCACGCTGGCGTCGGTGTCGCTGGGCGTGGTCTGGGGCGCGACCGCGGGCTTCGTTGGCGGCCGCGTCGACAGCCTGATGATGCGCATCGTCGACATGCTCTACGCCATTCCCTACCTGCTGATCGCCATCCTGCTGGTGACCATCTTCGGGCGCGACCTGCTGCTGGTGGTGCTGGCGATCTCGGCGTTCTCGTGGCTGGACATGGCGCGCGTCGTGCGCGGCCAGACGCTGTCGATCAAGTCGCGCGAGTACATCGAGGCGGCGCATGCGATCGGCGTGCCGACCTGGCGCATCATCGCCCAGCACGTCGTGCCCAACCTGCTGGGCATCGTCGTCATCTACACCTCCATCACCGTGCCCAGCGTGATCCTCACCGAGTCGGTGTTGTCCTTCCTCGGGCTGGGCGTGCAGGAGCCGATGACCAGCTGGGGCGTGCTGGTCCACGACGGCACCAACCTGATGGCCGACAAGCCGTGGATGATCCTGTTTCCCGCGGGGGCGCTCTCGCTCACGCTGTACTGCGCCAACTTCATCGGCGACGGCCTGCGCGACGCGCTCGACCCCAAGGACCGCTGACCGACCATGACCGCTCCCCTCTTGCTGCAGGTGAAGAACCTGAGCGTGCAGTTCCAGACCAACGACGGCCCCGTCTACGCCGTCAACCAGCTCGATTTCGCGCTGGCGCGCGGCCAGACGCTGGGCATCGTCGGCGAGTCGGGCTCCGGCAAGTCGCAGACCATGCTCGCGATGATGGGCCTGCTGGCGCGCAACGGCAGCGCCAGCGGTGAGGTGCTGCACCACGGCCGCAACCTGCTGACGCTGCCGCCGGCGCAGCTCGACGCGGTGCGCGGCGACCGCATCGCGATGATCTTCCAGGACCCGATGACCTCGCTCAACCCGTACCTGACGGTGGAGCGCCAGATGACCGAGGTGCTGGAACTGCACCGCGGGATGAGCCGGCGCCAGGCCCGGGTGCGCGCGCTCGAGCTGCTGGACGCGGTGCGCATCCCCGACGCGAAGCGCCGCATCGACATGTACCCGCACGAATTTTCCGGCGGCATGCGCCAGCGCGTGATGATCGCGATGGCCCTGCTGTGCGAGCCCGAGGTGCTGATCGCCGACGAGCCCACCACCGCGCTGGACGTCACGGTCCAGGCGCAGATCATCGCCTTGCTCAAGGACCTGCAGCGCGACTTCGGCACCGCCATCGTGCTGATCACGCACGACCTGGGCGTGGTCGCCAGCCTGTGCGACCGCGTGCTGGTGATGTACGGCGGGCGGGTGATGGAGCACGCCAGCGCCGACGCCATCTTCTACCGGCCCACGCACCCCTACACCCGCGGCCTGCTGCGCGCGTTGCCGCGCCTGGACGGTGATGCGCGCAGCCTGGTCAGCATCGCCGGCAACCCGCCCAACATGAACGCGCTGCCACCGGGCTGCCCGTTCGCGCCGCGCTGCGGCCAGGCCGTGGACGCCTGCCGCGCCGCGGCGCCGCCGCTGCGCCCGAGCGGTGACGGCGAGGGCGGCAGCGAGGCGCTGCGCGCCTGCCACCGCGCGCCGGCCGAACTCGATGATCCTGCATTCGCACACGAACCCGCCCATGACTGAGCCGCTGCTGTCGGTGCGCGACCTGCGCGTCCATTTCAAGGTGCGCGATCGCCGCGCCTGGCCCTGGCAAGCGGCGCGCACGCTGAAGGCGGTGGACGGCGTGTCCTTCGATCTCGCAGCGGGCGAGACGCTGGGCATCGTCGGCGAATCGGGCTGCGGCAAGTCCACGCTCGCCCGCGCCTGCCTGAACCTGATCCCGGCCACCGGCGGCACGATCGCCTGGCGCGGCGCGACCCTGCAACGCGCCGACGCGCCGCGCTGGCAGGCGCTGCGCAAGGACGTGCAGATGATCTTCCAGGATCCGCTCGCCTCGCTCGACCCGCGCATGACCGTCGCCCGCATCATCGGCGAGCCGCTGCGCATCCATCGCCCGGAGTTGAGCCGGGCCGAGGTGCTGGAGCGGGTGCGCGCGGTGATGGCCGAGGTGGGCCTGACGCCGCAGCAGATCAACCGCTATCCGCACGAGTTCTCGGGCGGGCAGTGCCAGCGCATCGGCATCGCGCGGGCGCTGATCCTGGAGCCCAGGCTGATCATCTGCGACGAGCCGGTGTCGGCGCTCGACGTGTCGATCCGCGCGCAGATCGTCAATCTGCTGCAGGACCTGAAGCACCGCAAGGGCCTGTCGCTGATCTTCATCGCCCATGACCTGGCGGTGGTGCGCCACATCAGCGACCGCATCCTGGTGCTTTACATGGGCAAGGAGATGGAGCTGGCGCAGGCGCGGGCCCTCTACGCGAAGCCGCGCCACCCTTACACGCAAGCCTTGTTGGCGGCCATTCCCTTGCCCGATCCGCGGGTCGAGCGCAGCAAGCCGCTGCAGTTGCTGCCCGGCGAGATGCCGTCGCCGATAGACCGGCCGTCCGGCTGCGTGTTTCGCACCCGCTGCGCGCGGGCCGAGGCGCGCTGCGTCAGCGAGGACCCGGTGCTGCGGCGGCTGGACGACGACAGCGCCGCGTCCTGCCTGCTGCTGTGAGCCTGCCGCCGGGCCCCGGGTCTTGTCAGTCGCTGTGGGCGAACATGTCGCGATCGAGCGCCTCGAGCGCGTTGGCACGCGCCTGGTCCGGGTGTTGGCAGGCGAAGATGCAACGCCCGCGCACGTTGTGCGCGAGCTTGGCGCACAGCACGTCCTGCCGGCCGCTGAGCGCCCGGTAGGCCTCGACGGCCAGCAGCATGCCCAGCACCGGCGCGAGCAGGTAGAGCCATTGCGCGGTCCAGGTGCCGCTGGCCAGGGCCGAGGCGAAGCTGCGCGCCGGGTTCATGCCGAAGCCCGCCAGCGCGGACTCGAAGGTGAAGAAGACGGCGATCAGCGCGCCGGCGAACACGCCGGTCCAGCGTTGCAGCTGCGGGTGGTTGGCGGTGTAGAGCAGCGTCAGCATCCAGGCCGCCGCGAGCGCGAGTTCGGCCGCGAAGGCGACCGCCGCACCGCCCGCCGCGGGCACCGTCACCGCCCATGACACCGGGGCGGCCGTCAACAGCGTGCCGAGGGCCGCGCGTGCCAGCAGGATGCCCGCGATGGCACCCGCGAACTGGGCCAGCAGGTAGAACAGCAAGTCAGAGCGACCGACCTTGCGCAGCCGGTAGAACGCCAGCGTGACCGCGGGGTTCATGTGCGCCCCCGAGCGCCGGCCCCAGGGCGAGTAGACCAGCAAGGCGGTGCTCAGTCCCATGACGAGGCCGATGAGCGCGCGCCGGCGCAGCGGGTCGGCAACGTGCAGCGGGCTCGCGGCGGCGCCCAGCAAGGCCATGGCGGTGCCGGTCAGCGCCACGAAGACGGCGATCAGGACGGCCTCGATCAGGTACTCGGGCCAATGGCGCTGCAGGGCGGCGTGCCAGGGCAGGGATGCTTCCGCGGAGAAGACGCCTGGCGCCGATCGTGGTTTCGCACGGCGGTCGCGCAACTGGCGGGCTGGTGGCGGCATTCTCGGGGGAGGCAGGGGTGGCAGAGGAGAGTTCAAGACGTGTTGCAGCAAGTTTCGAACCATACACGCGTTCAGTATGCGTGCATGAGGTGATTCTGAACGATGGTGAAACCGGTGTTGCGCAAATCGACAGCGGCGTGTCCGTCCAGGCCCTGCGCCCCCTGCGACGCGTCTCATGGCGCGCGTGCGTCGACACGCTGCCATATGAACGAAGACGGCGTGCGCGGCCTCTCGACGGGTTGTGGCTTTGCCTCTTTCATTGAACCCCAGCCCGGCCCTGGTGGCATCAGAATAGATCAAGTTGGTCGGAGCGCGCCGCGGGCACCGCGAAGAGCGCGCTGTTCAGGGGCCTGCGCTCGCGGTCCAGGCCGTAGCGGGTGCGCGCCAGGTGGAAGCGCTTGGCGATCAGGTCGGCGAACAGGCCCTTACCCTTCATGCGGGTGCCGAATTCGGCGTCGTAGTCCTTGCCGCCGCGCATCTGGCTCACCAGGCTCATCACGTGCCTGGCGCGCAGTGGGTAATGCGCCTGCAGCCATTCGACGAACAGGTCGCGCACTTCCAGTGGCAGCCGCAGCAGCACGTAGGCCGCGGAATCGGCCCCCGCGCGCGCCGCCAGTTCGAGCACCTGCTCGAGATGGGCGTCGGTCAGCGCCGGCACGATGGGGGCGACGATGACGGTGGTCGGGATGCCGGCGGCGGCCAGGCGTTCGATGGCCTGCAGGCGGCGCGCCGGGCTGTTGGCGCGCGGCTCCATCGTGCGCGCGATGGCGCTGTCGATCGTGGCGATGGAGATCGCCACGCGCGCCAGGCCCTTGGCGGCCATGGGCGCGAGCAGGTCGATGTCGCGCAGCACCAGCGCCGACTTGGTGGTGATGGCCACGGGGTGATTGAACTCGGCCAGCACCTCGAGCACCGCGCGCGTGATGCGGGTGTCCTTCTCGATCGGCTGGTAGGGGTCGGTGTTGGCACCGAGCGCGATCAGGCGCGCTTCGTACGACGGTCGCGACAACTCCTGGCGCAGCAGGTCGGCGGCGTTGACCTTGGCCGTCAGCCGGGTCTCGAAGTCCAGGCCGGGCGACAGGCCCAGGTAGGCGTGGGTGGGCCTGGCGTAGCAATAGACGCAGCCGTGCTCGCAACCGAGGAAGGGGTTGATCGAGCGATCGAAGCCGATGTCGGGCGAGTTGTTGCGGCTGATGATGGAGGTCGCCCGCGTGAGCGTGGTCTGCGTGGCGACGGCGGGCTCGGGCAGGTCCTCGCGCAGCGCCTCGAGGTAGTCGAGGTCGATCTCGCGCCCGCCCTCGAGGAAGCGCGACTCCCGGTTGGACAGCGCGCCGCGGCCGCGGGCGGGGACGATCTCGATGATGCGCTTGGCGTCGGACGACTTCATGCACCCAGTTTAGCTGTATAAAAAAACAGTACAATGGGCATTCGTGCCGAAGCGGACGGCGCATCCATCACGTCAACAACGCGTGGCGCCGCGGCGCACGCCTGGGAGTCTGCAGTGAACGTCGAATCGAAGCGGTCGCACACGCCGGTGGCGCGGCGTCCCTGGCCTTTTTACGCCGAGCGGGCGGCCGAGGCGGCCGGCGTGGCCGCGGTGGCGGCGCCCCCGCCGGCGGCCGGGTCCTGCTCGCGGGCGCGCAGCACCAGCCCGCCCGCCTGCCGGCCCGCCTCGCCCACCAAGGGGGCCACCGGCGGCGTTCCGGCGTAGCGCTGTTTCAGCGTATCGGCCTGCTCCAGCAATTCGGCGGCGTCGCCGATCTTTTCCGCGTGGCGCTGCAGCACCATGCGCGCCATGTCGATCAGCTTGGCGTTCATCGTCCGGTTGCCGGCCGACAGCAGCGACTGCACGGCGGCGCGCGGCTGGCCGGCCAACGTGTAGGTCATCGCCTGCTCGGCGAGCGCCGTCACGGCATTGTGCTGGTCGCGGATGCGTGCGGCGTAGGGCGGGTGCACCTGCGCGGCCCGCGCCAGCAGCTCCGACAGCGTGCGGGTGGTGCAAAAGCGCAGCCCCAAGGTGTCTATCCAGCCTTCGACCGGGTCGAGCTGGAGTTCGGCGGCGCTCAGGTGCGCGAGCATGGCCACCATGTTGGAGCCGGCCTCGAAGTCGAAGCCCGGTTCGCGGATCTGCTGCGACATCTCGCGCACCGTCGCCACGACCTGGGCGACCTGGCGCTGCAGCATCAGGCCGAACACGCCGACGATGGTGGCGAAGCGTTGCAGGCGTTCGCTCTTGGGCGCCTTCTCGAGGGCGTGGTTGATGTTGTCCTGGCAGCGCTGCAGGCCCTTGGTGTCGCGGTCGGTGAAGCGCGTGATCGCCAGCAGCACGATGGTCTGGAAGTCGAACATCTTCGAGCTGATGCCCAGCGTCGTCGCGCGTTCCAGCGCCTTGCGCGCCTCGTCGGTCTCGCCCAGGTAGAACGCGAGCATGCCCTGGCGTTGCAGGCGCGTGATCGAGCCCGGCGTCAGCTGCGTGGCGGTGCGGTAGGTCGCCAGCGCCTCGTCGAAGTGGCCCTGGTCGACCTGGACCCGGCCCATGACGTCGTAGGCGTCGGCGAATCCGGGCTGGTCGGCGATCAGGTTCTCCAGCGTGCGCTTGCCAGCGGGCGTCGCGCCGCCATCGATCTGCGCCCGCGCCACGCCCAGGCGTGCCCAGGGCAGGGCCTGCGTCGCGATCACGGCTTCGTACAAGGTGCGCGCCTGGTCGTGCTGGCCGATGCGCAGCAGCAGCTCGGCGCCGATGCGGGCGGCGTAGAGCCAGTACGCCGCCTTGACCTCGAAGCGGCGCATGCACAGGGCGGCGGCGACCTCGAACTGGCCGGCGTCGACCGCGATGAAGATGTCCTTGAGGGTCTTCTTGCGGTGGCGCGCCTGGTGGATGCGCTCGGCCAGCGCGTGCGCCGTGTGCGGCTTGAGCAGGTAGCTGTCGAGCGCCGACTCGGCGGCCTCCGCGACGGCGGCGTAGCTCGCCTCGGAGGTCACCATCACGAAGACGGTCGAGAACGGCAGCAGCTGTGCGCGCCGCAGGTCGTTGAGCAGGTCCTGGCCGGAATAGTTGCCGCCGCGGAAGTCCTGCTCGCACAGCACGATGTCGAATTCGTGCACCTCGAGCTGGCGCCGGGCGTCCTCGACGCGTCCGCACTGGATGACGGTGCCCACGCCCAGGTCGCGCAACTGGGCCGCCTGGATGCTGCGCGAGGTCGGGTTGGCGTCGATCACCAGCGCGCGGCACTGGAGGATGTCCGCTCCGAAGCGTGTTCCGGCCCCCGCCGCCGGGGCGGTCGGGGCGGATTTCATCTCCGACTGGACACTCTTCATGGCTCGCTAGGACCCGCCAAGGACGCCTTCGCCGGTCTTATCGGCCGCCGCGACCCTTATTTGAAGAGGTCTTTGACACGGTCGGTCCAACTCTTCGAGTTGGGCGAGTGCTTGTCGCCCCCCTTGCGCAGCGACTCGTCGAGCTCCTTGAGCAGCTTGCGCTGGTGCTCGGTGAGCTTGATCGGCGTCTCGAGCGTGATGTGGCAGTACAGGTCGCCGGGGTAGCTCGACCGTATGCCCTTGATGCCCTTGCCGCGCAGGCGGAAGGTCTTGCCGTGCTGCGTGCCTTCCGGCAGCTCGATCTCGACCTTGCCGCTCAGCGTGGGCACCTCGATCGCGCCGCCGAGCGCGGCCTGCGTCATCGGCACCGGCACGGTGCAGTGCAGGTCGTCGCCGTCGCGCTCGAAGATGTCGTGCTGCTTGATGCGGATCTCGATGTAGAGATCGCCCGGCGGGCCGCCGTTGGGGCCGGGTTCGCCGTTGCCCGACGAGCGGATGCGCATGCCTTCGTTGATGCCGGCCGGGATCTTGACCTCGAGCGTCTTCTGCTTCTTGAGGCGGCCCGCGCCGGCGCAGGCGGGGCAGGGCTCGGGGATGATCTTGCCGGTGCCATGGCAGTTCGGGCAGGTCTGCTGGATAGAGAAGAAGCCCTGGCGCATGTGCACCGTGCCCGCGCCGCTGCAGGTGGAGCAGGTCTTGGGCGAGGTGCCCGGCTTGGCGCCGCTGCCCTTGCAGGTCTCGCAGCTTTCCCAGCTCGGGATGCGGATCTGCGTGTCCTTGCCCGCCGCGGCTTCCTCCAGGGTGATCTCCATCGCGTAGCTCAGGTCGTTGCCGCGATAGACCTGCTTGCCGCCGGCGCCACCGCCGCGGCGCGCGCCGCCGGCACCGCCGAAGATGTCGCCGAAGATGTCGCCGAACGCCTCGGCGAAGCCGCCGAAGCCTTCCTGGCCGGCGCCGTGGCCCATGTTGGGGTCCACGCCCGCGTGGCCGTACTGGTCGTAGGCCGCCTTCTTCTGCGGGTCCGACAGCATCTCGTAGGCTTCCTTGGCCTCCTTGAACTTCTCTTCGGAGGACTTGGCGCCATCACCCTGGTTGCGGTCCGGGTGGTGCTTCATCGCGAGCTTGCGATAGGCCTTCTTGATGTCTTCGTCGGCGGCGTTCTTGGGGACGCCGAGGACGTCGTAGTAGTCGCGTTTGCTCATGGGGCAATTGTCGGTTCTGGGCGCGGGAGTGCACGGTGGAGCGGCCGGCGCGCCGCGTGCGGGAATGCCGCCGCGGGCGCCTTATCTAGCGAGAAAGGCCGGCGGCCTGCAACGCATGCGCGCTGCAAGACACCGGCCATCAGCCTGAGGCGCGGCCTCAGCCCTTCTTGACTTCCTTGAAGTCGGCGTCGACGACGTTGTCGTCGGCGGCATGCGCCGGTTGCGGTTGGGCCTGGTCCTGCGGGCCGTGGCCGGCGGCCGCTCCGGCGGCGGCCTCGGCGCCTTGCGAGTTGGCATACATCTTCTCGCCCAGCTTCTGGCTCGCGTTCATCAGCGCTTCGGTCTTGGCTTCGATCACGGCCTTGTCGTCGCCCTTGATCGCTTCCTCGACGTCCTTCAGCGCGGCCTCGATCGATTCCTTCTCCGCCGCATCCAGCTTCTCGCCGTGCTCGGTCACGCTCTTGCGCACCGAGTGGACCATCGCGTCGGCCTGGTTGCGCGCCTGCACCAGTTCGACCTTCTTCGCGTCCTCGCCGGCATTGGCCTCGGCATCGCGCACCATCTTCTGGATCTCGTCCTCGGTCAGGCCCGAGTTCGCCTTGATGGTGATCTTGTTTTCCTTGCCGGTGGCCTTGTCCTTGGCGCCGACGTGCAGGATGCCGTTGGCGTCGATGTCGAAGGTCACCTCGATCTGCGGCGTGCCGCGCGCCGCCGGCGGGATGCCTTCGAGGTTGAACTCGCCCAGGCTCTTGTTGCCCGTCGCGAGTTCGCGCTCGCCCTGGTAGACCTTGATCGTCACCGCCGGCTGGTTGTCGTCGGCGGTCGAGAACACCTGGCTGAACTTGGTCGGGATCGTGGTGTTCTTCTTGATCATCTTGGTCATCACGCCGCCGAGCGTCTCGATGCCCAGCGACAGCGGGGTGACGTCGAGCAGCAGCACGTCCTTGCGGTCGCCCGAGAGCACCTGGCCCTGGATGGCGGCGCCGACGGCCACGGCCTCGTCCGGGTTGACGTCCTTGCGCGGGTCCTTGCCGAACAGCTCCTTGACCTTTTCCTGCACCTTGGGCATGCGGGTCATGCCGCCGACCAGGATGATGTCGTCGATGTCGGAAACCTTGACGCCGGCGTCCTTGATGGCCATGTTGCAGGGCGCCATCGTGCGGTCGATCAGTTCCTCGACCAGCGACTCGAGCTTGGCGCGCGTCAGCTTGATGTTGAGGTGCTTGGGGCCCGAGGCGTCGGCCGTGATGTAGGGCAGGTTGACGTCGGTCTGGGTCTGGCTCGAGAGCTCGATCTTGGCCTTCTCCGCGGCTTCCTTCAGGCGTTGCAGCGCGAGCACGTCCTTGGTCAGGTCGACGCCCTGTTCCTTCTTGAACTCGGCCACGATGAAGTCGATGATGCGCTGGTCGAAGTCCTCGCCGCCGAGGAAGGTGTCGCCGTTGGTCGACAGCACTTCGAACTGCATCTCGCCGTCGACGTCGGCGATCTCGATGATGGAGATGTCGAAGGTGCCGCCGCCCAGGTCGTAGACGGCGATCTTGCGGTCGCCCTTGCCGTGCTTGTCGAGGCCGAACGCGAGCGCCGCGGCGGTCGGTTCGTTGATGATGCGCTTGACGTCGAGGCCGGCGATGCGGCCGGCGTCCTTGGTGGCCTGGCGCTGGCTGTCGTTGAAGTAGGCCGGCACCGTGATGACGGCCTC
>Ga0302323_100001555_pt1 | contig 18696 bp, 15 predicted proteins | sample Fen_T0_3_FD_201950 | JGI IMG/M metagenome (GOLD analysis project Ga0302323, IMG submission 201950) | Peat permafrost microbial communities from Stordalen Mire near Abisko, Sweden - Fen_T0_3 | ecosystem: Environmental > Terrestrial > Soil > Wetlands > Permafrost | place: Sweden: Abisko... | reverse complement strand
TCTTCCCCGCCCTCGGGGGCGGTGTGCAGGAGGGGGCCTGTATGAGCATCAAGCGATTGGACCTGATGGTCGGGCGCATAGCTAGAATGGAGCGCCCGCCCACAGGTCAATCGCGGCGTTCGGCGGACGTAGGGTGCATGGAGGGCGGCACGATGAGGAGGCTACTTGGGGCGGCTGGCGTACTGGCTATGCTGGCAGCGGTGTGCGTCCAGGCAGCACCGTCGACGCTGCCCGAGTCGGGGTGCTTCCGCATTCATGTGAGGCTGAATGGGCGGGCGATAGCCGATCCTGCGGCAGTAACCGTCCGGGGCAAGACGGGCGAGAGCACGCTTTCCCTTGAAGGTGGCTGCTTCAAAGTGCCGGCGTTCCTCTTGGCCGAAGAGTCGTTGGATGTGGCGTTTGCGGCAGCCAATAGCAACATCAGCTTGGTAGCGATTCACACTAGCTTCTTTGCGGACACGTGGGAAGTCGACTTGGCTGACAAGAAGTTCAGGGGAGATGTCTCACTACCGAAGGGCGCCCGAGTCAGCGAAGCGTGTGCGGTCGTATTTCATGGCGGAGAGCCTGAGAGGGCGATGTCGCAAACGCTATGCCGGACGCCTTTGTCGGTTAGGCGCTGAATCTGTTGTGAGCGGTCGGGGACATGGGTAACAGATTAGTCCGGAGACATAGGTAACGCTCTTCTACGTACCCAGCGTCCTCTGTGGTCTTCGATGCGGCAGGACGGCCCGCTGCGCGGGCCATCATCGGCAACTCGCGCTTCGCAGCTTATGCGCGTGCCGTTCGCCGGACGCTCAAGGGGGACGACGAGGGTAGCAGGATGGGAAGCGTGTTCGAAAAGCTGAACCTGACGGACCAGCGCGAGATTCTGGTCCTGAACGCTCCGGCAAGCTTCGAGCTCGAGTTGCGGAGGCTGAGCGGCGTCACCATCCAGATGCGTCTGCCGAAAGCGAAGCCGGTGAGCTTCGCTCTGGTCTTCGCGATCCAGCAGACTGAGGTCGACGCTGTGGCGAGGCGACTGGCTTTCGTGGCGCCAGGGGATGCGATCGTATGGTTTGCCTACCCGAAGGGCACGTCCAAGCGGTACACCTGCGGCTTCAACCGCGACACCGGATGGCAGGCGCTGGGCAAAGCTGGATTCGAGCCTGTCCGCCAGATTGCGATCGACGAGGACTGGACCGCTCTACGGTTTCGTCGTGCGGAGTTCATCAAGTCGATGACGCGTGCGCGCGCAATGTCGAAGCAGGGCAAGAACAAACTTGCCGAGGGAAGACCGGGGCGCCCTCGAACAACACGCTGAACCCCCGCGGGCTGCCTACCCTGTCCTGTGTTTCAGACGCTCTCGTCCAGGACTTGCACCTGGAACGTGCAGCGTCTACCGCCGCGCAGGACTGACTCCTTCAGCTCCACCCGCACCTTCTTCCCCAACACTGTCTGCCATGTCCGGTGATGCCAGCCCAGAGAGCAGTTGCAGACGACCTTCGGCGTCTTGGCCTGGAGGCTGATCAGCGGACAGAAGCAATCCGCCCTCTCGGGAGACGTCACCGTGATGAGGCCCTTCTCGCGATCAAAGCTGACCGCATCGCCCGACGCAGTCTGTCTGAGATGTTCGCGGTAGCCATCGAAGTTCCCGCGATACGTCTCCACCTTCTCGTCCGTGGTCGAGCAGTAGCTGCCCAAGTCGTGCAGCGTTTCATTCAGCGTCTTCTCGTCCACCCGGTTGGACAGGATCTCGATCAGCTTGGCGTACCGGTGCTTGACGAATCGCAGTCGCCAATCCTCGGCCGGGGCGCTTTCGGCGGCAGACGAGCCTTCCGGTGCCATCGCACCGGCCGCGACGCAGCCACAGACACCGCAGGCGCAGTCTCTGAGGAATTGCTTTCTGTTCATGGGATATGTTTCTCGTTCCGTGTCATGGTCCGGCGTGGGGACGCGGCGTTCTTCGGAGACATGCTAGTTGGCCGTGCGGCCATCGGCAACTCAACGAAGCCGAGCGAGCGCCCGTTTCCCCGCCTTGCCAACGTCGCCGGATTAGGCCAACGTAGGGCCACGCTCTGGGCGTGACGCTTTTCGCTGATCGGACAACAGGAGGCCAGCCATGCACGTCGAGTCTTTTCGGGTCGTTCCCGCTCTGCCGGAGGCGCTCAAGGGACTGCGTGAGATGGCCCTCAACCTGCTCTGGTCGTGGGATGAAGAGGTGCGCGTGGTCTTCTCGCGCGTCGACCCCACGCTCTGGGCCGCGTCCTATCAGAATCCAGTGCTGATGCTCGGCAGCGTGCCGCAGGAGCGGCTGAACGAGCTGGCGCAGGACAACGGCTTCATGGCGTTCTACGAGAAGACCTATGACCGTTTGAGGTCCTACATCGACGAAGCCACATGGTGGGACCAGCGCTATCCTGATCGGCCGCTGGTGGCCTACTTCTCCGCGGAGTTCGGTTTGTCCGAGTGCCTGCCGATCTACTCCGGCGGTTTGGGCGTGCTTGCGGGTCATCACTTGAAGAGCGCCAGCGATCTCGGCGTGCCCCTGGTCGGCGTCGGGCTCTTGTATCAGCAGGGCTACTTCCGCCAGTACCTCACGTCGGACGGCTGGCAACACGAGTCGTACCCGACGAACGACTTCTACAACCTGCCGGTCGAGCCGGTGATGAAAGACGGCGCGCCGCTGCGCATCGAGCTATGGACCGCGGGCCAGCGTCTGCTAGTGCAGGTCTGGCGCGTCGAGGTCGGACGCCTGCCGCTGTTCTTGCTCGACACGAACGTGGCAGAGAACCCACGCGAGCTAGCCGACATCACGGATCAACTCTACGGTGGCGATCAGGAGCACCGCATCCGGCAGGAGATCGTGCTCGGCGTCGGCGGATTGCGTGCCCTTGACGCGATGGGCCTGGCCCCAGCGGTCTGCCACATGAACGAGGGCCACTCCGCGTTTCTCTCGCTCGAGCGCATCCGGGTGCTGGTCAAAGACCGCGGTCTGAGCTGGACCGAAGCGCTGGAGGCGGCGCGCGCCGGCACGGTCTTCACCAGCCACACGCCGGTGCCGGCAGGTATCGATGAGTTCGCGCCGGAGCTGATGGACAAGTACTTCGGCAGCTATATGTACGACATCGGCGTGTCGCGCTTCGATCTGCTCGCCCTTGGCCGCACGAACCCCTTTGATCACGCCAGCTTCTTCAATATGGCCAATCTGGCGCTGCGCACCTCGGCCTACGCCAACGGCGTCAGTCAGCTGCACGGCACGGTCTCCCGCCGCCTCTTCCAGCGCCTGCTACCCAGTGTGCCCGAGCACGAGGTCCCGGTGGCGCATGTGACCAACGGCGCTCACACGCGCTCGTGTGTCTCGCGCGAGATGGCCGGGCTGTTTGACCGCTATCTGGGCCCTGAGTGGTGGCGGCGGCCGGGCCTGGCCACGACGTGGGCCGGCGTGGACACCATCCCGGATGAGGAGCTTTGGGCAACGCACGAGCGGCGGCGTGAGCGCCTGGTGGCGTTCGCGCGGCAGCGGCTGATGCGGCAGCTCGAGCAGAAAGGCGCCAGCCAGCGTGACGTCGAGAAGGCGCGCGGCGTGCTCGACAGCCGCACGCTGACGATCGGATTCGCGCGCCGCTTCGCCACCTACAAGCGCGCCGATCTGCTGCTGGCCGACCTGGACCGATTGCGGCGCATTCTGCTCCATCCGGAGCGGCCCGTGCAAGTCATTCTTGCCGGCAAGGCACACCCCAAGGACGGCCCAGGCAAGGAGATGCTCAAGACCATCTTCGCCTTCTGCCAGAAAGACGATGTGCGCCGCCGCGTCGTATTTCTCGAGGACTACGATCTCGTCATCGCGCGCTACCTCGTCCAAGGCGTGGATATCTGGCTCAACACACCGCGTCGCGGCATGGAGGCCTCAGGCACCTCAGGCATGAAGGTGCTGCCCAACGGCGGCCTCAATCTCAGCATCCTCGACGGGTGGTGGTGCGAGGGCTACCAGCCAGAGGCTGGCTGGGCCATCGGCAAGGGTGAGGAGTACGAGGATCACGCCTACCAGGACCAGGTCGAGTCGAGCGCGCTCTACGACTTGCTCGAGAAAGACATCGCGCCGCTGTTCTACTGGCGCGGTGTGGACGGGCTGCCGCGGCCGTGGATCGCGCGCATGAAGAAGTCGATGAAGCTCACCCCGACCTTCAGCACCAACCGCATGCTCTACGAGTACGGCGAGCACTTCTACCGACCGGCGGCCGCCCTGCACGCGCGCCTGACGGCAGACAACTTCGAGCGCGCACGCGACGTCGCGAGCTGGAAGGCGTTCATCGTCCAGCACTGGAGCGAGGTGCGCGTCGAGCATGCGGAGGCCACGCGACCGGGCGAGCGTAGCGTCGGCCAGGGTTTCGAGGTGCGCGCCACGGTGCGGCTCGGTGCGATCGACCCCAAGGACGTCTCAGTGGAGGTCTACTGCGGAACGCTCGACACGCAGCAGCGCATTCACGAAGGCGTGGGCGTGGCCATGCGCTTCGAAGGCCCACGCGACGGCGGCGCGCACAGCTACGTCGGCGTCATCCCGTGCGAGCGCACGGGTATGTTCGGCTGGATTGTGCGCGTGCGTCCGAGCCACCCGGACGTGAACAACCTGTTTTCGCTGGGCCTGATCGCGTGGCAGTAGGGGCGACCGGCTGGTCGCCCGCGATCCGCGGCAATGTAGGGGCACGAACGACGGAAGAAGCGTAGCGGCGGGCCGCCCTAAGCGCGCGACTGGACACGAATGCCGATATCGCCCGCGCTCATTCGTAAGGCATCAGGTCGCTGCCGCAGGGTCGTCCTCGCGCGGACGCTCGGACGCGGAAGCTTGGCGCGAAGGAAGAAAGGCCATCGGCCCGGCGCGGGCGATCAGGCGGAGCGCGCGTGGGCGGTCCGCCGCGACCACCGTCTGATCGACACCCAACCTGGACAGCGATAACCCGCAGCGCCGTGCCTAGCGCGGGAAAAGGACGCCGGGTGCCAGCTTCCACTCGGGATCGAGCGCGGCCTTGACACGCCGCATCGCGTTGACGCCGGCCTCTCCGTAGAGCTGCCGCAGCAAGCGCTGCTTGACGGGATTGCGCCCCACGCCGTGCTCGGCCAAGGGCGACCCGCCCAGCGCGATCGCCGCTGCTCCCAGCTTCAGCAAAGCGTCTTCGCCGGAGCGCGTGTCCTCTGCGCTGCGCGGAATGACGTTGACGTGCAGATTGCCGTCCGAGACGTGGCCCCAGATGGCGTGATCCAGCTCGCGGCTGGCGAGCGTCTCGCGGTAACGCGTCATCATCTCGCCGAGCGCCGAACACGGCACGATCATGTCACCGGCCGTCTTGCGCACCTCAGGGCCGTGCGCGCGCTGCTCGGCAGCAATGCGGCGGTTGACCGCCTCAGGCACTGCCTCGCGCACGGCGAGGAGCTGTGCCGCGCGGCGGGTATCGCCGGGCAGCACGAGCTCTAGCCGTTCGAGCAAGTCGTGCTCGCTCGCCAGACGCACGAGCCGCCGAATGGGACCGTCCCGGCCATCTGCGGTGTCGGCGCTCTCGAGCGCCTCGAACACTTGCGCCTCACTCGTGCCTGGCGCCAGCTCCACCTGAAACAGCAGCGCCGTATCGGCGTCCACCGGCAGCGGTGTGGCCTCTCGGCTGTCGATGCCGTCTTCGCGCAGCAAGGCCAGCGAGCGGCGATCGAGCGACTCGATAGCAGCCACATCGAGTCCACACGGGTCGTTGTCGGCCCAAGTACGGCGCGACAGCTCGCGCAGCTGCGTCACGAAGGCCATCGCCTGTTGCTCGCTCGCGCAGGTCAACCAACCCAGCAGCGTCGGTCGCGCCGGAATCAGACACAGCTCGACCGAGGTGACGATCCCCAGAGTGCCCTCGGCTCCGACGAAGAGGTCGATCAGGTCCATCCCAGGAGCGGCGTAGTAACCCGCCGAGCACTTGGGCACGCCGGGCATCACATAGGCAGGCACGACGATGCGCGTGAGGCGGCCGTCCACGCCCTCGATCTCGATCACGCCCTCGTCATTGGCTCGTACCGCGCCGCGCTCCATGTCCAACACATCGCCGTCCGCGAGCACGACCGTGAGGCCGCACACCCAGCGCCGCGTCGTGCCGTGCTTGAAGGTTGACGCGCCAGCCGCGTTCGTCGCGACCGAGCCGCCGACGCTGGCCCCACGGTAGGTGGACGCCGGCGGGTAGTACAGAGAGCGCTCCGCAAGCGCTGCCTCGAGCGTCTCGATTGCGACGCCAGGCTCAAGGCGTACGCGGTCGGCAGTGACCGCACCGACGGCGTTCATGCGCGAAAGGGAAAGCACGGCCTCGCCGAGCGGCGTGGCGCCGCCGGTGAGCGACGACTGCGCGCCGATAGGGAGCACACGTTTCGAATGGCGCAGCGCGCTGGCCACCTCGCCCTCGGTGGTCGGTAGCGCCACTGCGGTGGTGTGCCCGCCCGGCGTGTGGGCCGCGTCCTCCAGGAACGAGGCCATGTCCGACTCGTTCGTCAACCAGCGTGGACGACGCACGTCGCTACGCGGCGGCCGCGCACGAAGTCGATGTCTGGACGCGCTCATCTGGCGGGCCTCTCCGGGGAGCTCAACGTAAGTGACCCGTCTTGGCCTGCAGCGTGGCGCGCAGGCGCTTGAACTCCGTCACATTGCCGCGCGCGAGCACGTCCGATGCCTCGGCGGAGCGCGTCGCTAGTTCTTCCTCGCCGATGGCCCGCAGCGCCTGCTCCACCTGGCTCAGCTTGGCGCGGATGCTGTCAAGCGTTCCCACGTCCAGGGCGTTCAGTGTGGCCAGGATGACGTCGATCTCCGCCGAGCGATTCATGCGCGGACCGTACCCGGAGCGCGCGAGCGTGTCAAGGCTCTCAGGCTCTCGATCGGTTGGCGTCAGGGCCGCTGTCGGCGCTGAGCGTAGGGGGCAGAAACGGCGCTTGGGGCGGGACGCGCTCTTCAGCCTCGGCGCGCGTAGTCTGGCTCGTTCCCAGGCTTCCACTTGATGTTGCAGCCCAGACTCGGCCGTTGCTGAGCATCGACCGGACGCGCCGCAAGGACTGCGTCGAGCGCACGGCGCAGGTCGCGGCCGTCGACGGGCTGGCCATTGCCTGGCCGGCTGGCGTCGAGCTGGCCACGGTAGACGAGCTTGCGTTCGGCATCGAACAGGAAGAAGTCCGGCGTGCAAGCCGCGCGGTACGCCTTGGCAGTTGCCTGGCTCTCGTCGTAACAGAGTGGGAAGGAGAATCCGGCCTCGGTCGCCATCTGTTTGAGGCTGGCCGGCGCGTCGTCGGGATACGTTGCGGCGTCGTTGGCGCTGATAGCGACGACGCCGACGTCCTGGCTCGCATAGTCCCGGCCAAGGTGCGCGAGCTCGGTCTGCACGTGCCGCACGTACGGGCAGTGGCGGCACACGAACATGACGAGCAAGGCCTTCTTGCCGGCAAAGGAGCCGAGCGTGACCGCGCCGCCGCTGACCACGTCCGCGAGCCTGAAATCCGGCGCTCTGGTTCCCAAGGCCAACATCGTGGACGGTGTCTCGGCCATCTTTCACCTCCAGGCGGACCGACGCTTGGCGTCACCAGGCCCATTCTCCTTACGGACAGGTCTTTCCGGCCGGATTGGCATTGATTGACAGGCGAACTTGCACTAGCGTGGCTGAGAGTGCGGAGGATAGAGGATGCTGACCACGACTGTTCAGCACATGCTCAAAGCCAAGGGCGGCGAGGTTTGGTCGGTGACGCCGGAAACCACCGTATACGACGCCCTCCTGATGATGGACCAGAAGAACGTCGGCGCGCTCCTAGTCGTCAGCCGAGGCAAGCCGGTCGGGATCTTCACGGAGCGCGACTACGCGCGCAAGATCGCGCTGCATCAGCGCTCTTCGAAAGACACTCGCGTCGGCGAGATCATGACCGAGCGCGTGCTGGGCGTGGGCCCGGAGCGGAGCGCCGAGGAATGCATGGCCCTGATGTCGGACAAGCACGTGCGTCACCTGCCGGTGATCAAGGCCGAGCAGGTGCTGGGCATCATCTCGATAGGCGACGTCGTCAAGGCCGTCATCGAAGAGCAGCGCTTCGTGATCCGCCAGCTCGAGAACTACATCACGGGCGATCGCTAGCGAGCACCTCGCGATACACGGCCTCGACGCGGCGCGCGACCTGCGGCCAGGCCAGCTCACGGTGCGCGAACTCAGCTACGGCCTGCGCCTCGCTTGCGGCGCGCTCCGGCTCGTCGAGCCGCGCGCGAACCGCCGCACCAAACGCCTCCGTGCCGTTCGGTGCCACGACGCAACCGCCGGCCCTGCCGAACCACTCGCCACTACCGTGCCCACCCGCGACAACGGCTGCCGTGCCGCGCAGTGCAGCCTCGAAAGGCGCCAATCCGAACGCCTCGCCGACGGCTGGCTGCACGAGCAGGTCAGCGCCGGCGTAGGCCGCTGCGATCGCCTCGCTCGCCAGCACGCCGCAGAATTCAACACGTGAGCCGAAGTGTCGGAACGCGCGTCGAAACGCCGGGCCAAACGGTCCGACGAAGGTCAAACGCGCCTCTGGCAAGGTGCGCAGGAGCACGGCCAGTTCGCGTCCACGCTTCTGTGGCGCGTCGTTCCCGACGAACAACAAGCGGGGCGCAGGCCCGCGCGGCGTCCGCTCGGCACACCCGACGTCGTCGACGCCGTTCGGAATCAGGTGGGCTGGTCGCGGCAGGTCGATTGCTTCCGCGCGGCTGACGGCGACCAGCGCCGCGGCTTCCCGTACCAAGGCATGGCCGAATAGCCGATCCGCCAGCGCCTTTGCCACGCGCCGCGCCGCGTGGTGCGGGTACGTGCCGTGGGTCTGAAGCACGTATCGCACGCGCGCGCGCCGCAGGGCGCGCCAGGCCACAAAGGCCAGTCCCGTGCGGTGTCCTGCGAGGTGCGCGATGTCAAAGGAGGCTGCCTCCTGCGTGAGATAGCCGGCCAGGCCATGCGGCCACGGGAAGAGACGGTCGCGTAGCCAGCGCGGGCTCTCGAAACGGCGGACCCGAACCCCGTTCAGATCCTCCTGCACCGCATCGCCCGAGCTCCAGCGGGTCGTCGCCACGACCACGTCGTGCCCCAGTCGGGCCAGCTCGCGCGTGAGCGCCCCGCTGGCGCGCGCGACACCACCCGTTGCCCAAGCAGGGGGATAGAACGCCGTGACGAGGAGCACCCTCATCGACGGTCTGCTTTGCCCGCTCCGCCGTCCTCGGAGCGTTGCGCCACCTCTGCCCTCAGCAGGGCCAGCTCCTGGGCCAGGTCTTTGATTTGCAGCGTCATGCGGGAGATACGGATCGAGTAGTGTAGGCAGAGCAAGGCCAGGTAGAGGATGCACAGGAAGAACAGCGTCGAGGTGGGGATCACCGCGCCGACCAGGTCCGTCAGACCGACCAGCAGGTCATAGCGCAGGATCAGCACGATCGTCGTGACACAGGACGCGATCCATAGCCAGGAGTACTCGACGCGCAGCGTGCGGCGGCGCACGAGCTCGACGATCACTGCCAGTAACAGGACTGTGAGTCCGAGAAAGAAGATGACCTGACGCGCGGGCATGTCTTCACCCCCTGAGGTCCGGCTCGCGTCCTGTGGCTGCGACGAGCAGGGAGAACAGCATGTTGAAGGCGTAGGCGGCCGAGCGCAGGCCGCTGTGCATGCCACGCAGGTTTCGCGAGGGACGCATGCGCGCCGGGCGCTCGACGATCGTCAGGCGAGCGCGGCGCGCAAGGACGAGCGCGTCCGCGTCGGGATACCGGTCAGGGAAGCGCGCGAGCGCGAACAGCGTCTGGGCGCGCGGTCCGAGGGCCTTCAAGCCTGAGGTCGGGTCGGTCAGTTTCAGGCCGGTCAGGCGACACGCAAGCGCGCCGAACAACGCGCGCCCCCAGCGCCGTGCCAGGCCACCCCGATACGACTCCGGCGCTAGCGCGCGCGAGCCGATCGCAAGGTCCGCACCGCCACGCACGGCCTCGACCAACGGGGCGATATCACGCGGGTCATGTTGCCCGTCCGCGTCAAAGGTGACGATCACCTCGCATCCGTGACGAAGGCCGTACTTGATACCCGCCTGCACGGCCGCGCCATAGCCGAGGTGAAAAGGCAACGTGAGGGCGAGCGCTCCCTGTCGGCGCGCCACTCGCGCGGTCGCGTCCTCGGATCCGTCGTCGACCACAATCAGCGCCGCCGCTGGCAGCAACGCGCGCAACTCGGCGACCACCTCCTCGAGATTGAGCGCTTCGTTCAGGGCCGGGATGACGACCAGTACGTCGTGTCTCACGGCGCGACCTCCGAGCCGGTGGCGTTCAGTTCACGTTGGCCGCTCTATGCGTAAAGAATACCCGAGTTCGTGCTCGGCCGATCGAGCAGATGCCGCATCGCTGCGCTCGCCAGCCCCAACGCTACTTGGCGGGCGCTGGATCTGGCTGCAGAACGAGGTGCACCCTGAGAAGACAGTGATCGAACAGGGCGTATTCTGTGTAGTTCAAGAGGTTCAGCAGGAGGCGGTCCGCGCCTTTGGAATCGAGCCGCAGCTGAAAGTGGCCGTCCTCGCCAGGTCGGCGCTGAACCTCAGCCAGCAGCCAGGGCGCACTCCCCGTCTTCTCGCCCGAGAAGGTCAGCGTCGTCCCCGGACAGCGCGCATCAACGAAGTCCACTGCACCCGAGACCTGCACGACTGCAGGTGGTGCCTCGGCAGTGACCGCGGCGGTTGGCGGCAGGTAGCCGCGCGGCGTTGGATGAGCGGTCCAGGACGCGGTGCCGTCGGGGAGACGCACCAGCCACGAGGGGTACGGTCCGCCGACCACGACCCAGTCTGACTGGGTTCCGGGTCGTCGCGGAAGATACTCCTGGGCGATCCGGAGCGCGTCCAACGCCGCGTACAGCGTGGTCTCACGCGTGCGCTGAAAGACCGAAACGGTGGTGCCGGCGAGAAGCGGGAACCTGTCCGGCAAACGCGCGAAATCGCGCGCGACGGCGACGTTCAACGCGAAGATGTCGTGGGCGACCCGGACTGTGTTCTGCTCGTCCTCAGGCAGGTGCGACTGAAAGGGCTCTGCCGTAACGACGAACGCGGCCGCAACGAGAGCGCCGACAGGATACTCGTCGCGCGTGTCCACTTCCGGGACTCGCAGTACGTTCAGGCTCTCGGGGCCTTTCGGAAAGTGCGTCCACTCCGCGTGACGCAGGATATCCGGATTGATGACGTGCGACGAAGCCGCGACGAAGACGCGCTTGTCCTCCGCGGCATGCTCGCGCAGGAAGCGAACTAGGTTGAGGATAGCGTTGTAGTCGTAGCGTCTGAGCGGCTCCCACTGCCCTGCCAGGAGCGGTCGCCAGGCTGCGTCCTTGCCGAACTTCAGCGTCGACAGAGCGAGGACGCCATTCGTCACCAGGCAGACGCAGGTGGCCACAGCCAGGACGGGGCGCCAGCCCCGGCTCGCGTGGCGCCACAGCGACCAGCCAAACATGAGCAGGCCCATGACGACAACGGGCGTGAAGTGCAGCGTGTAGTTCTCGCCCACCTGGCGCACAACGAGCAGCCACTGCAACCCCGACACCGCGCCAAACAGCGTCAGGAATGCGACACGTCGACGCCTCGTGACACCAGCGAGAGCGCCCAGGAGCAGTCCGGCTGTCGCGGCGATCAGGCTCAGCCAACCGTAGGGTTTGAGGAACGACAGCAGTACGACACAGGTCGCATTCTCGTACGCGCGATAGAGAGCCCCAAAGTCGAAGGGCATTACCCGGCGCACAAAGCCGTATCCGATGGTCAGCAGTACGCCTCCGGCCGTCGCGCCGGCCACGACGAGCCAGAGCAGCGTCACCCTCGCTTCCTCACGCCAGCGCGTCGTGCCGGCAGACAACGCGGTCGTGACGCGTATGAGGCCGTAGAGCGCGACGGTCTCGAACAGGGCCAGGTCCGCATATGCGAAGTGCCGGCGCAGTATGGCGGCCATCGCGAGCAATGCCCCGCTCAGCGCTGCGCCGCGCTGCCAGTGCAGGCCGCGTTCGCTCAGTACGATCGATAGAGCCAATACGACCAGGCTCGCGGGAAGCGCGTCGGGGAAGCCGCGCAAGGTCGGGACCCAGTTGATGGGGACGAGCAGCGCGATCCAGACCCCCGTCCAGAACGCCGCCCGACGCGACCCCGATACGAGTCGGGTTGCGAGGACTCCGAGCGAAAGGGCCAGCGGGCACAGGCAAACGACAGACAGCGCGGTCACGAACGCGAGTCGTGAGTCCCCGAGGCACCACAGGAAGGGAAGCAGCGGCACCGCGAAGAGCGCGTTGTAGTCTTGGTTGAAGGAGCGCGCGAAGTAGCGCAGCCCCTCGCCGATTGAAGTGCTGAGGGCAGCCGCTAGACCGCGCGCAAGATCCTGATGGGCGGCCTGATCCCAATAGTAGAACCAGTGTTCTTCGGAGACATAGGCGCGCGAGACCGAGATGACAACCGCGAGCAGGGCCAACAGTAAGAGCCCATCCCACCAAGTTGCCTGAAGGCGCCTCATCGGCCCGCTCCTACCACCAGGTGAAGCGGACGCACCTCGCCCGACCCTCGCTCGCGCCGAGCATAGACGCGGACTCTGGCGCCGCTGCCAGGGAACGTTTGCTCGGCGCGCAGGCTCCATCCATCCTGAAGCGGCATGCAGCGCACGTAGTTCTGGCTCCACTTGTCCCATTTTGCCAGCCAGTCGGGAAGGAACGGCGAGCCTTCGGCGAACTCCAGCGTGACCACGCGAACGTAGAGGCCTCCGGACAGCGCCTCACGCAGCGCGCGCTCGTATTCCGGACGCATCTCGGTCGGGTAGCCGCTGCGATAGCGTTGGTCGTCGCCTGTCTCGCCTGGAAAGAGGAGCAGGTCGACCTGGGGCTCGCGGCCGTCGCGCTCGAGGAGTTGCCAACTCAATGCAAAGTGAGGCAAGCGGCCTGTCGTACCCAGGCATAGCACGCTCTGGCCTGGCGCCACATGTGCCGAGATGAAATCAAGGATCGCATGAGCGCCCCGCAGTTGGGCGGCATCCTCGGCCTGCACACGTATTGCGCCCACTGGATCGCCCACCAGTACCAGCGCGATTCCGATCCAGAGCGCGTCACGCCAGACGCAGCGCAACAGCCGCAACGCCAGTTCTGTCTCGGCCAGCACGAGCAGGACGGGAAATACCATCAGCACGTAGCGGGTCTGCTTGTTCGGGTGCAGCGTGAGCATCGCAAGCGTGAACAGAACGAAAAGCGCCGATGCCAGCCCCCGGCCGCGCAGGGCACGGCCGACTCCCACCACGAGCGCGGCGAGCACCACGAGCGCGGCCGGCCATCCCAGCCACTCCAGCAGGGTCCGCGGATAGAACAGGAGGCCGGCCAGCCCGCGCAGACCCTCGTCCCTGTTCACGATGGCGGCCAGTAGCTCGCTGCCACGTGACAGATCAGGGTAGAGCTGCCAAGCCAACCAGAGCAGCACAGGCAGAGTCATTGCGAGCAGCCTCGAGATCACCGCCCTCCACCCGTGGCGTCCCAATCTCCAGATCCCTGCGGCGAGCACGGCCGCCATCAGGGGCAGTCCGTAGCTGTACTTCGTGAAGAACGTGAGCGCCGCCAGCACGCCGCATGCCGCGTGCTCGGCAAGGCGCCCTCGCCGAAGCGAACGCGCCTCGACCAGCAGGGTCACGAGCGTCAGCGTCATCCCGAGGCTCTCGCTCATCACCGTGCAGATGAGTAGCCACTGCGCGGACCCGACCAGCACCGCAACGGAGAGCCAGCCCGCTGTCGCGTGCGCCGCCTCCGTGGCGGGACCGCCCGCGGCGCCAACGTCCCGTCGAGCGATTTCGCGCGCAAAGGCCGGCACCAAACACAGCGCCGCGGCGAACGCCACCAGCGAAGAGGTGCGGGCCACCACTGTGTCAATCCCGCAAGCGAGAAAGAAGGGAGTGATGAACCAAGGGTGAAAGAAGGGCCACATCACTTCACGTCGTGTGGCCGCGAGGAACTCTCCGAGATCGCCATGCTTAAGCGCCAGCGCCATGCGCGCCGCGGGCAGGACATGACCGGCCTCGTCCGCGTGGACCGGCGGCAGCTGCGCCAGTAAAGCTCGGTAGGCATACGCGCAGAGCATGAGAACCGCGATGCCTAGCACCGCGTGGCCCAGCCACTGCAGCCGGCGGGCGCTTCGCGCGGTCATGGCCTCGCGGTCCGTTCCTCTGGGATCGCTCGCACTTGCCACACCAAGATGCGACCGCGGGCCTCATCGCCGAGTGAGGCGACGTGGAGGAGACCTGGGAACTGCGTCGTTGGGTCGAGCAGGATCGAGGCGGCCGGATGGTCCACAGCGCGCAGATGCCACTCCGGCGCAACGATCAACGAGACCCCTTGGCTGCGCGCGAGGCCAATCACGCCCGCGATGTCCGCCCACGGAAGACTCCGCTCGTTCTCCTGATGGTGCGCATCGTAGAAGTAGAAACCCACCGCCGGTGCCGCGGTCATGATGCGCTCGTCCTGCGAACGGTGGGTGGCGAGCCACCTGCCTGCGTCGCGCTGCACTAGCTGGTCCGCGGCATAGTCCAGCGTCGGCGCGCGCAGGAGCACGCCGAGCGCGAGCACGCCACACGACGACAGCAGCGTGACCAGAGCGCCGCGGACGTATCGGCCGCGGGCCCAGCGGAAGCGCTGCGCAACTCGTACCAGGCCGTGGGCAACGAAGATCAAGAATAGGGGCACGAGCGAGACCACCAGGCGCTCGTGGACGTTCAGTGGGGCCAACCCGAGCAGATAGAGCCCGCCGGTCAGCGCCAGTAGTGAGGAGACACTTCGTGAGCCGCGATCGCGAAGTCCGGCAATGATACCCAGGAGCGCAAGGCCGCATGTCGCTAGCGCAAGCGTCACAACTGCGATCCACATCGGGCGCGACAGGTCGTCCCGCAGCGCGCCCCAATCGCCGATGGGCGCGATCTGCGGGAACACCCGCGCCGTGCAGCCGAGCAGGCACACAAGGTTCCGCGCCACGTGGCGCGCCATGGCGTTGGGGTGGGCGCGCGAGAAGCCAACTATGGTTGTTTCGCTGGCCGCCTGGTCGAGGCGAGTGTCGCCGGAGGCGGTCACCTCGGTTCTCAGGCGCTCCTTTTCCCGGTCGGTATCTGCGAGCCCGACAAAGAGATTCGCGGTGCCCTTGACCCCCACACCAAAGTCCCAGAGGTCGAAGTAGTGGTGCACTGCGCAGGCGCGTCCGACCATGCAGAGCGCGACGATTCCGGAGAAGAGCAGTCCGCGTAGCACCGCGGACCGCCTCGACTGCGACCAGCCACGCACGACGACCCACACCAGCACCAGAGCACTGGTGGAGTACGCCTCCGGCCGAGTCACCATCGCCAATCCGGCCAGCAGACCCGCACCCAGCGCGGGCACGGTGGCACGCACGGCCGGAATCGCGACTAGCAACAGTGCCACCAGAAGCAGCGTGAAGAACGATTCCGTGAAGACGAGTGTCGAGAAGTGAATCAACCAGGGATGGTCGGCCACGAGGAGTCCGGCGACCAGGCCCGTCGTGGGTCCGAAGCAGCGAGCGGCCAGTCGAGCTGCGACCACCGCCAGGAGGCCGCCCGCGAGGAGCGACAGGACGCGCCCTGCGGCGACGACGTCGAGCCCAACGAGCCAACTCGTGGCCGCGATCGCGGCTGGCCACAGGTTCGACCAGTACGGATTGGCGAGTCCGGAAAAGTCGCCAGCCAGGATCGCGCGCGCGAGCTGCGCGTAGTGAACGCCGTCGCCCTCGACCATGTGGCGGAGCGCGAGTGTCGGAAGCCGGAGCGCCAGGGCGAAGAAGAACAAGCCGGTCTCCGCGCCGCGCGAGAGACGGGCATCTTCGCCCGCGAGGCGCGAAGCCGCACTTTCTGTTCGCGCCACCTTCTCGTCCCCTATCACGGTCGCCTCACAACCACTCTCTGGGCCCCGGGGGATGGGTGACCCGGAGTGTGTCGACGCCATTCTCCCACTCCGCCACGGGTGCTGCTACGGCGCCATCGGCGCAGACGCGTTCGGCTCTCCGGGCTTGCACCCGCCGCTGGCAGAAAGGGCGTCCACCGGCCGGACCCGAACTGTGTCGCACCGAGCGAAAAGTCGGTCTATGATGCGGATCGAGAGGGTTGCATTCATGTCAAGGCCACTGGCCGGGCCGGGGCTGGCTCTGCACGATAGATCCAGATCGCGATGAAGGTTTCCGTCGTCATCCCTGTCTTCAACGAGCGCACGACCATCGCCGAAGTCATTCGCCGGGTGCAGGCACTTCCGATCGATAAGGAAATCCTTGTGGTGGACGATGGGTCGCTTGACGGAACGCGGGACGTGCTCTCGAGTTTTGACGGCGTGGAGGGTGTACGCATCCTTCAGACCCTAGTCAACGGCGGCAAGGGCGCGGCCGTTCGCATGGGATTCTCTCAAGCGAGTGGCGACATCGTCGTGATTCAGGACGCGGACCTTGAGCTGGACCCGACATGCCTGCCCGCACTCTGCGCGCCGCTGGAGCGCGGCGAAGCGGATGCTGTCCTGGGCTCGCGCTTCCTCAACGGTCGCCGCGGTCCGCTGCTGTCGTACCTGGCCAATCGAAGCCTGACCGGGCTGACCAACGCTTTGTACGGATCTCGACTGACGGACATGGAGACATGCTACAAGGCGATCCGGGCGGACATCATACCCACGCTCGGGTTGCGTGCGCGCCGGTTCGAGATCGAACCGGAGATCGTCGGCGCGTTGCTCAGGGGTGGTTGGCGCGTGGCCGAGCTGCCGGTGTCATACTCTCCGCGAGATCGGCGTCACGGCAAGAAACTGCGCTACAGAGACGGGCTTGCTGCTGCGGTGACCCTATTTCGAGGCCGCTTCTTCCATCACTCGGGGTAGGTACGCTGGCGACCCGCAGCCACATCGGGCGGCGCGGTTACTGAGGAACTGCCAGTCGATTGTCGCTCTACCGCCCGGAGCTCGCCCCTCGGCCGCTACCGGCGACACCTAGCGCCGCAGTGCCCTCGCGGACACGATCGGTCGAGCCCAGGCCCCGTCGGTTGTGGGGACGATCCAGCCGTCGCGTCGTGCGCCGGTCGGCGCTCGCCGCCGCCCGCTCGCGTCGTCGCACTGATTGGCCCTTGCAGTTGCACTGCGCCATTGTCGCACTCCGCAAGTTGGGTCGCGATAGGCCTGAAGGCTGGCACCCGCCTGCCAGCGACTGTGCAGAAGATGCGCTACGCTGTGTGGCAGATGCGCCTCGTCTTCATCACCAATCTCTACCCGCCCTACGTCATCGGTGGAAACGAGATGCTGTGCGAGGAAGTCGTCGCGGCTCTCAGGCGGCGCAGGCACGAGGTCTCGGTCATCTGCGGCCATGGCACCCGACTCGCAGCCGACCGCGTTCACGGGGCGCTCGAGATCGACCTTGATCGCAAGGAGGACACGTTCCTCGGCGGCCGCCTTCCGTCGCCGTGGGAGGCGTTCAAGCTGCATCTCTTCTCCCCGGCGAGCTACGGAGCCACACGAGGGTTGCTGAAGAGGCTCGCTCCGGACTTGGTCGTTGTCTGGAACCTCTACATGGCCTCGATGAGCCCGCTCATCGCCGCGCGCAGGCACGGCCGCCCGGTCATGGTCCACGTCTTCGACAAGTGGCTCTACTACAGCCTGATGGATCTCGAGGCGCTGCTCCGCCCCGTCGTTCCCTGGAAACGCCTGGCGCTGCGCTGCGCGAAGCAGACCATCCAGCCGCTGGTCCGTCGCCTCGCGAGACCCGCGCGGGTGATCGCAGCCAGCCGTTTCATGAGGGACTTCTACGTCCGCGCCGGGTTCGACGCGTCTGCCTTCGAGGTCGAGTTGCTCGGCATCCCCACCAGTGAGTTCGCGGTCGCCGCGCGAACGCGGCGAGTGGCTGGTGCGCCGCTGCGCCTGCTGTTCGTCGGTGCGCTCTGGGAGGGCAAGGGCCCGTTAACAGCCGTGCGCGCCCTGGCGCGCTTGCGCGGGCTGGCGGTAAACGCCACGCTCTCGATCTACGGCGACGGCGTGCCGCACTTCGTCGAAGCCCTGCGTCGCCTGATCTCGGAGGAGGGGCTCTCACTTCATGTCACGGTCAATGGGCGCGTGTCGCGCGGGGACGTGAGCGCACTCTGCCAGTCGCACGACGTGCTTGTCTTCCCGAGCGAGTGGGACGAGCCGTTCGCGGCCGTGCCACTCGAGGCCATGAGCTGCGGCATGGCTGTCGTGGCCACCACGGCCGGTGGCACGCCCGAGGCCATAGACGACGGCGAGACCGGTCTGCTGGTGCCGCCGCGTGACCCCGGCGCGCTCGCGGCCGCGCTGCGCCGGCTGGCCGATGACGACGGCCTGCGGCTGCGCCTTGGCCAGCGCGCAGCCCAGGTCGCGCGCCAACGCTTCGAGTTCGATGACTACGTCGATCGGCTCGCCGCGGGCTACGAAGCCCTGGCAGCGTCCTGGCCGCTCAGTGGCGCACGAGGCGCCAGAGCACGCGCGCCAGCACGCGCCTGACCCTCTCCCGCGGGCCGTCGTTCCCCGCTGGCGTCAGGATGCGGTCCAGCAGCCGGTACAGAGGCGGCCCGAGGCGGCTCGCGATCACGGCATTGCGAAGCCGGTTGAGCGAAGCCGCCTCGCATGATGAAGCGCGAACGCGCGCTTCGAGACGCGCGGTCTCTGAATTGAAGGCGACGAGAACCACCGGCGA
>Ga0302323_100001554_pt1 | contig 18716 bp, 16 predicted proteins | sample Fen_T0_3_FD_201950 | JGI IMG/M metagenome (GOLD analysis project Ga0302323, IMG submission 201950) | Peat permafrost microbial communities from Stordalen Mire near Abisko, Sweden - Fen_T0_3 | ecosystem: Environmental > Terrestrial > Soil > Wetlands > Permafrost | place: Sweden: Abisko... | reverse complement strand
AGCTCGTGGATCAGGTCCTCGATCGCCGAGGTCGAGATCGGGTCGAGCGCCGAGCACGGCTCGTCCATCAGCAGCACCTCGGGGTTCACCGCGATGGCGCGCGCGATGCACAGCCGCTGCTGCTGACCGCCCGAGAGCCCCATGCCCGGCTTGTTCAGGCGATCTTTGACCTCCTCCCAGAGGTTGGCGTGCTTCAGCGACTTCTCGACGATGGCGTCCGCCTCGGTCTTCTTCATCCTCTTGGCGTTCAGCCGGTTGCCGGCGAGCACGTTGTCGTAGATCGACATGGTCGGGAACGGGTTGGGCCGCTGGAAGACCATCCCGATCTGACGGCGTACGGCGACCGGGTCGATGCTCGGGTCGTAGAGCGACTGACCATCGACGACGACCTTCCCCTCGACGCGGGCGCCCGGGATCACCTCGTGCATGCGGTTCAGGGACCGCAGCATGGTCGACTTCCCGCAGCCGGAGGGTCCGATGAACGCCGTGACGGACCGTGACTTGACCGTCATGTTGACCCCCTCCACTGCGAGGAAGTCCCCGTAGTAGATGTCGAGGTCAGAGACGTCGATGCTCTTGGCCATGATTCCTTCCTGAGGACCTTTTCGCTTCAGTGTCCCTTGGCGGGCGAGAAAATGCGCCCGATGATGCGGGCGATGAGATTGAGCACCATCACCAGCACGATCAGGACGAGCGCACCACCCCAGGCGCGCTGATAGCCGACCGGTGTGGACGAGGCGTACTGGGAGTAGATGAAGACGGGAAGCGTGGTCATCCGGCCGTCGAACAGGTTGGTGTTGATGCCGTCGGTGGCACCTGCGACCACCAGCAGCGGCGCCGTCTCGCCGATCACGCGCGAGATCGCCAGGACCACGCCGGTGACGATACCGGCGACCGAGGTCGGCAGCACGACCTTGACGATGGTGCGCCACTTCGGCACGCCCAGCGCGTACGACGCCTCGCGCAGGTCATCCGGCACGAGCCGGAACATCTCCTCCGAAGAGCGCACCACGGTGGGGATCATCAACAGCGTGAGCGCGACGGCGCCACCGGCACCGCTGCGGTACGCCGGCCCGAAGAGCAGCACGAAGAGCGACAGCGCGAAGAGTCCGGCGACGATCGACGGGATGCCGGTCATCACGTCGACCAGGAAGGTGATGACTCGCGCGGCCCGCGAGCCCTTGCCGTACTCCACCAGGTAGATGGCGGTGAGGATCCCGATCGGAACCGACAGCACCGTGGCCGCCAGGGTGATCAGCAGCGTACCGATCAGGGCGTGCAGGATCCCGCCCTGTTCCTCGCCGACCACGTTGAGCATCGAGTAGCTCAAGAAGTCCGCGTTGATCGCTGGCAGCCCGTTCTTGACGACCACCCACAGCAGCCAGATCAAAGGCGCCATGGCGCACCCGAACGACACCCAGACGAGTGTGGTGACCAGGCGGTCCACCGCGGCGCGCCTGCCCTCGACGACGCGCGACCACAACGGCATGGCGATCAGGAAGACCACCGTGGCCGCGAGGACCCACTGGACGATGCTCCAGCCGGAGAAGATGGCGGGGAGACCGGCCAGCGCCAGTGCCATCGCCGCGACCAGGCCCGGCGCCCAGCGCGGCAGCCGCGGGCTGGAGATGTGCATCGTGGAGCTGCTCATCGGTCCAGCTTCCGCTGGCTGCGGCCGGCGACCCAGCGGGCGGTGAAGTTCACCACGAACGTCACGATGAAGAGCACGAGGCCCGTGGCGATCAGCAGTGACTGGCGCTCGGGGGTGGCCTCCTTGAAGTTCAGCGCGATGTTCGCCGCGATCGTGGCCGGCTGCGCGGTACCGATCACGTTGAGGGTCGTCTGCGGCGTCGTCGCCAGGATCATCGCGACCGCCATCGTCTCGCCGAGCGCACGGCCGAGACCGAGCATCACCCCGGAGACCAAGCCTGAGCGGGCGTAGGGGAACACGGCGTAGCGCACCATCTCCCACCGGGTGGCGCCGAGGGCGAGCGCCGCTTCCTCGTGCAGGCGCGGCGTCTGGAGGAACACCTCGCGCGTGATCGCGGTGATGATCGGCAGGATCATGATCGCCAGCACGATCCCGGCGGTGAAGAGGGAGCGACCGTTGGGCGACGGCGGACCGGGCCCGAAGAACGGAAGGAAGCCGAGGTGCTCGTGCAGCCACACATGTAACGGCTGCAGGTAGGCCGCGAGGTAGCGCCCGCCCCAGAGCCCGAACACCACCGAGGGCACGGCGGCCAGCAGGTCGATCAGGTAGGCGAGCACCACAGCCAGTCGACGGGGCGCGTAGTGGGAGGTGAACAGCGCGATCCCGATCGCGAACGGCACCGCCACGATGACCGCGATCGCCGACGCCAGGAGCGTGCTGACCACCAGGGGCCAGATGTACGACGCGAAGGACGTGAAGGGGGCGTAGACCGCCGGAACGGCGGTGAGACCCGACCAACCCTCTACGGCGAGGAAGACGAACACCGCTACGAGGGCGACCAGGATCGTGAAGGCGGCCAGCCTCGCAATGGCTGCGAACGTGCGGTCCCCGCGCCGGGTCGAGGTCGGCGTGGTGTCAGGGCCTGCCTTCTCCGGGGAGACGGTGGCGGTCACGAGGACTCCTGTGTGACTCGGGTGCCGGGGGAGCGGGTACGACGGCCGTCTCGCAGGAGACCGTCGTACCCGCGTCGCTCGATCAGCTGCCGGAGATCTGCGACACGATACCGGTGGCCTTCGTGGACAAGGCCGCGGTCAACGGTGCCGAGCCGGCGGCGGCCGCCGCTGCCTTCTGACCCTCGGGCGACACCACGTAGGTGAGGTAGCCCTTGACCATGTCGGCGGTGCCCGAGTCGCTGTACTTCTGGCAGGCCAGCAGGTACGACGCCAGCATCAGCGGGTAGTCACCCTTGGCGGTGGCAGTCCGGTCGATGTCGGTCGCCATCGAGGTGGCCGGCTGAGCCGGGGCCGGGGGAGACGCCTCGAGCACCTGGGCCGCGCCGGCCGCGGTCGGAGGGTTGTAGTCGGAACCGACCTTGATCGACACCACGCTGAGGTTGCCGGCCGCGGTGACGGCCGAGTTGTCGGCGTACCCGATCGAGCCCTCGGTGTCCGAGAGTCCACCGATCACACCGGACGTGCCCTCCAGGCCCTGGCCACCGGTGAGGTTGCTCGGCCACACCGTGTTGGCGGCGTCGCTCCAGGCGCCGTCGCCGGCCTTGTTGAGGTAGTCGGTGAAGTTGAACGTCGTACCGGACTCGTCCGAGCGGTGGATGGTCGCGATCGCCGTGCTCGGCAGCTTCACCCCCGCGTTCTGCTGCGCGATGGCCGGGTCGTCCCACTTGGTGATGGTGCCGTTGAAGATGTCGGCGACCGTCTTGGCGTCGAGTTTCAGGGACTTCACGCCGCTGAGGTTGAAGGCCACCGCGATCGGGCTGACATACGCCGGCACCTCGACCACGTCACTGCCGCAGGCCTTGGCCGCCGCGGTCATCTGGTCGCTGGTCAGGTAGGCGTCGGTCCCGGCGAAGCTGTAGGCCTTGCTGGTGAAGTTCTGGACGCCGGTGCCTGATCCGACCTCTTCGTAGTTGATCGTGCCGCCGTTGGTCTTCTGGTAGGCGGCCCGCCAGGCCGTCTGCGCATTGGCCTGGGAGGTCGCGCCGCCGCCGCTGAGGGTGTCGCCACCGCTGCTGCCGCTGCTGGAGTTGTTGCCGCAGGCGGTCAGCGTCAGGCCGACCGTGAGGACGGCAACAGCCGGCAAAGCGGTCCGGCGAAGGGAAGAGCTGTTCACGTGGATGCTCCTGGTTCGGGTGGTCTGGACACCTCGGAACGTAAAGGCGAGAGGTGGACGGTCATGGCGCGGTCGGTGAACGCGGGATGAACTCGCGGCGCCCAGTCGGCCACGCCGGGCGGCCAGAGACCCGGAAACCTGGGCGGCACGCCCTCGGGGGCGGAGGATACCCCAGGCGAGGTGGCCCGAACCGGCCAGGAAGAAAGTTGGGATTTCGAGGACAACGGTCCAGGGCTGTACTAACTTCCCCGTGGGGGTACGACCGTCGTGGGGGCTGCATGAGAGGACCCTGGCATGCATCGCGTCACCCTCTTGGCGGGTCCCGTGCTCGCCCTTGTGGTTGCGACCGCCCCCGAGATCCCCGCTCAGTCCCAGCCTCCCTCGCGTCAACACGCCACCACCTCGCGGGCCGACACCCGCTCCGTCGGCCTCGACGCCGCGACCCGCTCCCGCGGCACCAACCACGTCTCCGTGAGCTGGAACTGGATCAAGGCGGCCACCGGCTACCGCGTCCAGGTCGCCCGCCACGAGGACTTCTCCGACGTCGTCGCCTCACGCAAGCAGGGCAACGCCTCCCGGCGCCCCAGCGGCGGTCGTCAGGCCACCACCATCAGTCAGCTGCGTGACGCGACGTACTACTGGGTGCGGGTCCGCAAGGTGAAGGGTGCCCACCGGGGAGCGTGGTCGACCCCGGTCCGCGTCGCCACGCGCGTGCACGTGCCCGACAAGATCTCCAGCGCGAAGGGTATGCCCGGCCCCAACCCGGGCGAGACGACGATCAGGTGGAGCACCACGGGTGGCTACACCGACCTCTACCGGATCACGACGGCCCTGACTCCGTTCGGCTCCGCCGCCACGCCCGCCGTCGGGCGCCACAGTATGACCTTCAAGGTGCTGGGTGGCGACCGGCGTAGGTTGACCCTCACCGCAGCCCAGACCGCGGCGGCGGGGGCGGGCCTCGGCTCGGGTCGCCATCTCTTCTTCCGCGTCTGTGCCGTGCGCAGGGGCGAGGCGGCCTCGAAATCACGCCGTTTCCCGTTCCTGAGGAGCACGACGAGCGCGGGCCGGGGGTCGACCCTGACCGGCACCCGGCTGCGGTACGCGGCCTACAACATGCACGTGAAGGCAAAGGACATCCCGGGTCACCCGTGGAAGGACCGTCAGTACCTCATCGCCCAGAACATTGCAGGCGCCCACCCCGCGGTGGTCGGGGCCGAAGAGCTCATGCCGGCCATGTGGACCGACAAGGACGGCGGGATCGGCCTTCAGGCTGCGCTCCGGCGAACCGGCGTCGGCAACTACAAGCTCACCCGGGAGACGGGGTACTTCCAGAACTCCCCCCAGGACACCCGGATCCTGTACGACGCCACCCAGGTGAAGCCGACCAGCTCCTGTGACCCGGCGGTCCCGTCGTGCTACTTCTCCCTGCCCGACCCGAGCCATCACCATGTCGCTGCGTACGCCCGCTTCAAGGACCTGGCCTCGGGGCAGGAGTTCTACTTCGTCAGCGCGCACCTGACCGCGAGCAACGACGCCACCACCGACGCCCTGCGTGGCCGTCAGGCCCAAGCCGTCGTCGACGGGATGAACCAGGTCAACCGGCAGAACCTGCCCGTCGTGTTCGCCAGCGACTTCAACAGCTCGCAGACCAGCAAGGGCGTCGATGCACCGCACACCGCGATGCTCCAGGCCGGCTGGTACAACACGATCGCCGCGGCCAACCCGATCAACGTGCAGTACAACTCGGTCAACGGGTACCAGGCCCAGAAGCCCTCGCCCTACGGCTTCGGCAGCATGTACGACACGATCATGACCCTGAACATGCCGGGTGCGGACGTCTTCAAGCAGGTCCTCACCGGAGCGCCGTGGCCGTCGGACCACAACATGGTCTTCACCGACATCCGTCTTCCGGGCTAGCCGGGCCACCGGCCGCCGGTGTTCTGTTGACGGCTCAGCCCAGGTGCCGCTCGATGGCCCGTACCCGGCCGTTCCGGTGGTGGATGACGACCATCTCGCCGGTGGCGTGGTGCTCGGGGGCGATCCCGAGCGCGTCGTAGACCGACGGGAGGACCGGACGGTGCGTACAGAGCAGCGCGTCCTCGCCCGAGCCGACCAGCTCGTCGACGACCTCGATCACGCTGGCGGCGGTGGCGTCCTCCTCGGAGAGCCCGTCGGTCTCCGCGACCGGCCATCCGCCGTGCTCGGCGTAGGGCCGGACCGTGTCGACGCAGCGGGTGCTCGACGAGCTGGCGATCCGAGACACCGCGAACGCCTCCAGCAGAGGTACGGCGCGGCGGGCCTGGACCTTCCCCGCCACCATCAGCGGGCGGAGCCGGTCGTCGCGCCGCCAGGACTTCCGGGCGCGCGCCTGGCCGTGCCGCAGGACGACGAGCGCCCGTGTGGCCTTGCCGGTGTGGAGGGCCTCGCCCAGGGTGCGCCGATCGCGCTTGTAGGTGAGGAGGTCGACCGCCTTCTCGACCTTGACCCAGGAGACCTCGTCGATCTCGTGGTTGACCAGGTAGCCCGACACGTCGTGGTCGCCCACCACCCGGCCGACCCAGTAGTCGACGACCTTGGTCCGGGCTGCGGTCGGGTAACTCTGCCGCGACAGAGGGACGCCCAGTCGAACCCGCAGGCCCGTCTCCTCCTCGACCTCGCGGATGGCGGCGGCGACGGTCGACTCGCCGCGGTCGAGCTTGCCCTTGGGAAAGGACCAGTCGTCGTACGCCGGCCGGTGGACGAGCAGGACCCGGCCTTTCCGGAGGACGACGGCACCGGCGGCACGGACGTCTCCGGGCCTGGACGCGGACGGCATGCGGCTAGTCTCACATCACCCTCGCGGGAAGGTCATCGACGGGGCCGCCACCCGGCACGAAGGAGCGCGCGTGCGCAGACGACTCTGGGCCGCCGGAACGGTGCTGGTGACACTCGCGCTCGTCGTCGGCGGACTCCTGGGGTGGCGTGGCCCCGACGACCGTACGTCGTTCGCCTGGGGGGTCGGGCACGCGCCGGCCGGCACCCAGCGGGCGTCGTGGACCGACTGGGCGGCCGTCCGGGCGCACGAAGGCGCACGTCTGTCGGCCGGCTCGTCGACCGGTGACCTGAGACGGTTCCTGACCAAGGCCTTCGACGACGACCTCAGCTCGGCCTCCGCCCTGGTCGGGTCGGCCCCGGTCCTCCAGCAGCGCTTCGGCTTCTCCCCCGCGAGCGTCGACTGGGAGCTGTTCAGCCAGTCCGAGCAAAGGGCCGTGGTGATGCTTCGTCTCCCGTCGGCGGATCTCGCGTCGGTGCCTGACCGCCTCCGGGCGCTCGGCTACCAGGAGCCGTCCGACGGGGAGGGCGTCTGGAACGGAGGGTCCGACCTCGTGGCCGGCATCGCGCCGGAGGTCACGCCGGAGCTGTCCTTCGTCGCCGTGGACAGCGACGACTCGCTGGTCCTGGCCTCGGACTCCGCAGCTTTCCTGTCCGTCGCGCTGCAGGCGGTGCGCGGCAGACCAGGCAGAGGGGCGGCGGCTGCTCGCTGCCGCGGGAGAGGTGAACCCCCACTCCGCGTTCGCGATGTCGGACGAGCCCGACGGCTCGGTCCGGGTCGCGTTCGAGTTCGAGGGCTCCGACGTGGCCCGGGTGAACGCCGACTCACGAGCGGTGCTCGCGCAGGGACCGGCGCCTGGTCAGGGCGGCGGCTTCTCCGACCGGCACGCCGTCGACACGGTGACTGCCGACGGGTCACTGGTCGTCATGCGGGTCACACCCCGGTCGGGCGCGTACGTGCTGTCGGACCTGAGCAGCGGACCGGTGCTGTTCGCGACCTGTTGAGCCTGCGCGGGGGTCGGACGCCGTCAGGCGCTACGGCGCGGGTCGACCCCGAGGATCTCGTCGATCTCCTCGGACGTGAGGTGGTCGTCGGTCTCGCTCGCGGCGATGATGAGGTTGGTGGTCAGCTCGACCTCGCCCAGGAGGTCGCTGTCCTCCAGCGACACATCGAACTGGTCGGGCACCGACAACACCTCTCTGACCACTCCCGGGGGACGGCATGGGTCGAAGGGACAGCCTTCCCGGGCGGATGGTCCCTAAACGTCGAAAATACCGGTCCCGCCTGAGAAAGGTAAGAGGGACCTCGCCCGTTGGCGAGGTCCCTCTCATGTCCTGGGGCCGGGCGGGTGCCCGGTCACGCACTCAGAGCGCGCGGACGTTCTCCGCCTGAGGACCCTTGGGGCCCTGCGTGACGTCGAACTCGACCTTCTGGTTCTCGTCGAGGGACTTGTAGCCCTGCGACTGGATGGCCGAGTAGTGCACGAAAACGTCGTCGCCGCCGTCCTCCTGCGCGATGAAGCCGAAACCCTTCTCGGCGTTGAACCACTTCACGGTGCCTTGAGCCATGTTGCTCGTTACTCCTGTTATCGGAACGAGGGGACGTCACCTCGACGACCCCACAGCAGATGCGGTGACACGTCGCTCCGACTTGCATGGGTGGCACCCACGAAGAGAACGCCGTTGGATCACAAACTCCGCGGGCGTCGAACCTGCTGGAACCTGCACCTGTTGCAGGAACGACCATACCAACGTGGAGGCCCGCGTACACCACCCACGTGGACGCAGTTCTCCGAGCAAGCGGACGTAGGGTTCCCCGGAACTGCCTACGGCCGTTGTGCAACCTCCCGGACTCCTGCCACGTCTGTACCGGTAGACGGGTGGCGCCACGGCGGCGTCCTCTCGGGAAGGGACCCCTCATGGCCACGTTCCTCGGCATCGCCCTCGTCGTCCTCATCGTCGCGGCACTGCTCGCCCTCGACCGGTACGCCGGCGGTCGCCAGGGCCGCGCCCTGGCGCGCGCTCGCGACGGGCGGGTGGGCGATGCCCGCGTCGACGTCACGGTGATGGAGGGGCAGAACCCCTCGACCCAGCAGCAGACCTGGACGCCGTGAACGATCCCCGGCGGACTCGGCCAGGTCTCAGGCCGAGCCCTGCTCGAGCTCGAGCACGACGGGTCCGCCGTGCACGTCGGCCGGAGCCACCAGGTCGGCCGGGACCCTGAAGACCCGGCCCGGGGCGGCGGGCCACAGGATCCGTCGGCGCGCGAGGACGCGTCCGTCCTGGACGGCTCGGACGACCGGGAAACGCTGGTAGCGGTCGCACCACAGGATCAGGTCCCCCCGGGGCGCCGCCACGCCGACAGCGACGCGCTGCGGGGTCACCCAGCGGAACGGTGCGGCGGCCGTGAGCCGGAGCCCGGTCGAGGTCGGTTCCCGGCCGTCCAGGTGAGCTCGTACGCCGGCGGCGACATGGCGTCCGTCGAGCGCCGCACCGTCCGCGGTGTCGACCGGGTGTACGAGGTTGCCGATGGCGAAGACCCCGGAAGCGCTGGTGCGGAGGGAGGTGTCGACCACCGGACCGAGCGTGGCCCGGTCGAGGGCGAGGCCACCCGAGCGGACCAGCTCGTGGTCGGGGATCCAGTCCCCCGTCATCACCACGGTGTCGCAGGGGACGAGGCGTCGTACGCCGGTGTCGACGTACTCGACCAGGACCGACTCGACCCGGTCGCGGCCGTTGACACGCACCACGCGCGTCCTCGGGAGGACGGGGGTCCGCAGCGCGAGCCGGCCGACGAGGCGCAACGCCAGGGAGGCCTCGGTGTGGCCGAAGGGAGTGGTCATGGCAACGGTGCGGCAGCCGGCCTCGCGCAAGGTCAGCACGGCCGACCAGCTGACCAGCTCCGCGCCGACCACGACCGCACGTCGGCCGACCCCGGCGTGCTGGACGTGGACGAGGTTCTGCAGCTCCCCCGTCGTGTACACGCCGTCCGGCCGGTCGCCCGCGATGCGCCGGGCCGCGCGGGGCCGCTCGCGAGCCCCGGTGGCGAGGACGACCGCGTCCGCTGCGACGACGTGCCGGCCCCGGGGGGACGTCACGAGGAGGCGCCGCTCGCTGTCCCAGCCGGTGACCTGGGCGCCGGTCCGGAGCTGCGCGCCGGCGTCCCGCGCCCGCTCGGTGAGCCGGCGTGCGTACGCCGGGCCGGACACGAACCGACGCAGGTCGCGGACGCCGTAGCCGAGGTGGTCGCTGTGGCGAGGAATGCCGCCGGTGGCGTCCTCGCGCTCGATCACCCGCACCTCACCGTCGACGTGCCCGGCAAGCGCCGCCGCCGCGGTCAACCCGGACGGCCCGCCGCCGATGACCGCGACCCGGACCCGCTCCACGGGAAGGTCTGCGGGGAGCCCGCCGGTCATGGCGCGACCTCGGCCGGGGAGGCTTCGACCCCGCCGTGACGCAGGAGCGCACGGACGTGGGCGCCGCAGTAGAAGCCCTGGCAGCGGCCGTTCAGGGCGCGGGTGCGACGCCGGAGCCCGTCGAGATCGACCGGGGGGATGGTCGCGTCGAACGCGTCTCGGATCTCGCCCGCGGTCACCCGTTCGCAGAAGCAGACGATGCGGCCGTACGCCGGGTCCGCGGCGATCCGTGCGGCCTCCTGGTACGGGCGCACCCCGGCCTCGCCGAGGTTCGGCATGCGGGGTGGCTCGGGGAGGTCGTCACGGAGCGAGAGGTCCAGACCACTCACCGCGAGCATCGCCGTCACATGCTCGGCGATGGCCATCCCGGCCGTGAGCCCGGTCGAGCGGATGCCGGCGACGAGGACGTAGCGCTGCCCTGCGTCGAGGTCGATCAGGTAGTCGTCGGCGTCGATGGCGGCGCGCAGGCCCGCGTAGGTGGCCGTGACCTCCTCGTCCATCAGCGACGGCATCAGCCGCAAGCCCTTCTCCAGCAGGAGGTCGAGGCCCTGCTCGGAAGTGCCGGTGGCGGAGCGGTCGGCCAGGTCCTCCGCCGTCGGGCCGAGCATCACGTTGCCGTAGATCGTGGGGCTGACCAGGACGCCCTTGCCGAGCGACGACGGGACGGGGAGCACGATCGTGGGCACCTGCGGGCGGGCGAGCTTGTCGAACACGACGAGCTCACCGCGGCGTGGGGTGACCACGAACCGGTCGTGGCCGAACATCCGGTCCACGTGGTCGGACCCGAGACCGGCAGCGTTGACGACCCACCGGGCCTCGATCTCCCCCGTGCCGGTGACCAGGACCGTGAGGCCCTCGGGACTGTCGGGGAGCCGGACCGCCTCGACCCGGTGGCCCCGCAGCAGGGCCGCCCCGCGTCGTACGGCGTCGGTGGCGAGCGCGAGGTTCGTGGTCCAGGTGCAGATGACGGACTCGTCCGGGACGGTGAGGCCGCCGAGTGCTCCCTCGCCCAGGTGGGGCACGGCGGCGTAGACCGTCCGGGCATCCACCAGTCGGCACGCGTCGTACCCGTTGGCCTCGGCCTTCTCCTTCAGCCCGGGTAGCGCTTCGAGCTCTTCCTCGTTCCACGCGACGAGGAGCGCGCCGGTGCGCTCGACCGGGATCCCGGTCAGGGCTGCGTAGTCGGCCAGCAGGTGGTGGCCGCGGGCGACCAGCCGGGACTCCAGGGTGCCCGGCTTGGCGTCGAACCCGGTGTGCAGGATGGCCGTGTTCGCCTTGCTCGTCCCGTCACCGACGTCGTCGCGGGCCTCGACCAGGACGACCCGTTGGTGGGTCCCGGCTAGCTCGCGGGCGATCGCGGACCCTACGAGCCCGGCCCCGATGACCGCGACGTCCGCGGCGACGCGCTCAGTCGCCATGGGCGTCGCTCGTGCTCGTGGCGAGGGCGGCGGCACGCCAGCGCGCGAGATGGTCCGCCGCGCGGTCGGGCGACCAGGCCGGCTCGAAGACCTCGTCAGGCTCCCAGTAGCCGACGGCATCGCCTACCGAGAGGCTCTCGTCGAGAGCCAGCCTGGCGCACGCAGCCGCACCGAGGGGGGTGGCGTGCGGGGAGGGGTAGACGTCGACCGGCAGCTGCGCCAGGTCCGCCTGCGCCTGCAGAAGGGTGCGGGAGCGGGTCAGGCCCCCGTCGACGCGCAGCCGCGTCAACGGTCGTCCGAGGTCCTCGGCGACCAGGGCGGTCAGGGTCGCCACCTGGGCGGCGATGCCCTCCAGCAGTGCTCGCACCAGCTGTCCGCGGCCGCTGCTCAGCGTCATCCCCGTGAACGAGGCGGTGGCCTGCGCGTCCCACCACGGGGCGGCCAGACCGGCGAGGGCCGGCACGCAGAGCACCCCGTCGCTCGACGCGTGGGCCACGGTGTCGAGCTGGTCGGCCGACGCGACCAGCCCCAGCTCGATGGCCCACCGAACCGCCGAGGCGGCCGTGTACACCTGGCCGTCCACGCAGTACGACGTGTGGTCGCGGAGGCGCCACGCCACCGAGGTGGTCAGCCCGGCCGAGGAGCGGACGGCGTGGTCGCCGAGCTGGGCGAGCACGAAGGCGCCGGTACCGAAGGTGCACTTGGCGGTCCCGGTGTCCAGGCATCGTTCAGCGAGCAACGCCGCCTGCTGGTCGACGATCAGCCCGGTCACAGGCACGTCACCACCGAACGCACCGGTCGTACCGACGATGTCGTCGCAGGCCACGATCTCCGGCAGGGGCTCGGTGTCCAGCCCGAAGATGCCCAGCAGCTCGTCGGACCAGGTCGTGCCGTCGACATCGAGGACCAGCGACCGGCTGGCGGTGGAGACATCGGTGACGAACGCGCCGCACAGCCGGTGCAGCAGCCAGGTGTCGGTCGTCGTCACCACGCCCTCGGTGGTCACGTGGTCGCGGAGCCAGCGCATCTTGGGCGCGGAGAAGTACGGGTCGAGGACCAGGCCGGTCAGGTCTGCCACCCGCGCAGCAGAGTCCCGCCGAGCGTCGCAGACGGCCTCGGCGCGGCGGTCCTGCCACACCACGGCCGGCGAGAGCGGGCGGCCGGTGGCCCGGTCCCAGGCCAGCACCGTCTCGCCCTGGTTGGCCAGCGCCACGGCGGAGATCGGCACCGCGGCGTCGGACACCGCGCGGCGGCCGGCCGCGAGAACGGAGTCGAACAGGGCCTCCGGGTCCTGCTCGACACCGCCACCCTCGAGGTAGCGGGGCGACAACGCGACCTCGGCCAGCGACCGGGCCGCACCGGACTCGTCCGCGACGATCGCCTTGGTGCCGGAGGTGCCCTGGTCGATGGCGAGGACGAACGTCATGTCACGCGAGTCCGCTCTGGTGGTCCTGCACGACGTACAGGATGGTGGGTCGGCGCGGTGCTGCGCCACCGCAGCGGAACCCTTGACGGACGTATCGCTCTGGATTACGTTCGGGCCCAAACGAATTGTCGGACCGACTCTCCCCGAGGAGTGCAGATGACACCGACCTCTGTTCCGCTGGCCCAGGTGGACCTGGCGGATCTCGACGTCTTCGAGCGCGGCGAGGCCTGGGGCATGTTCGACACGTTGCGGCGCGAGGCGCCCGTGCACTGGAACGACGAGCACGACGGCGGTTCGGGCTTCTGGTCGGTCACGCGCTACGAGGACATCGAACGGGTCGACAAGGACCCCGAGACGTTCACCTCGACCCACTTCACCAACCTCGAGGAGCCGCCGGAGGAGTTCCAGGAGCTCCGGCGCTCGATCCTCGAGACCGACGGGCCGCGACACCTCGCTCTCCGCAAGCTGCTGATGCGCGACTTCAGCCCCGCTCAGCTGCGCCGCTACGAGGACTTCCTGCGTGGCCTGGCGACGCTGACGGTCGAGACCGCCCTCCAGCAGGAGGAAATGGACTTCGTCGACGCGATCGCGGCGGACTACCCGATCGCGGTGCTGGCCCGGCTGCTCGACACCCCCGAGGAGATGACCCCGCAGCTGATCGCGTGGGGCAACGAGATCGTCGGCTTCTCCGACCCCGAGTACGCCCGCGTCCTGGTGAACTCCGAGGAGGCGAAGAAGTACCGCCACCTGCCGTTCAGCTCACCGGTGTCGCAGGAGATCTTCGAGTACGGCCGGACGCTGGCGGCCGAGCGACGTGGCGGCGACGGCGACGACCTGGTGAGCAAGCTGGTGAACCGGCTCCCGGAGGACGGCGTACCGCTCACGCCGGAGCACTTCGACAACTACTTCCTGCTGCTGGTCGTCGCCGGCAACGAGACCACCCGCCAGGCGATCAGCCACTCCATGAAGGCGCTGATCGACAACCCCGAGCAGATGCAGTGGCTCGTCGACAACCCGGACAAGACACAGGTGGCGGTGGAGGAGTTCCTCCGCTTCGCCTCCCCCGTCTACCACTTCCGTCGTACGGCGACCCGCGACGTGGAGCTGCAGGGACAGCAGATCAAGAAGGGCGACAAGGTCGTCATGTGGTGGGCCTCGGGCAACCGTGACGAGACCAGGTTCGAGGACCCCTACACCCTGCGCCTGGACCGGATGCCCAACGACCACATGGCTTTCGGCAAGGGCCCCCACACCTGCATGGGCTCGAACCTCGCCCGCCTGGAGATGCGCATCCTGTTCGAGACCCTGCTGCCGCGCATCGCCGAGATCCAGCAGACCGGCGACCTGGTCCGGGTCCGCTCCAACTTCGTCCACGGGATCAAGCGCTTCCCGGTGCGCATCGTCTCGAAGTAGCCCGCCATGACCGAGACCCGCACCACCCTCCGGGAGCACGAGAGCGAGCTCGTGGTGGCCAGCGCCACCGCGGCCGCCGACGGTGTGCGCGAGCTGCGGCTCGTCGACGAGTCCGGCACCGGGCTGCCGCCGTGGACACCCGGCGCCCACGTCGACCTCGTCCTGGGCGACGACCTCGTTCGGCAGTACTCGTTGTGCGGCGACCCGACCGACCCGAGCTCCTTCACGGTGGCGGTGCTGCGCGAGCCGGAGTCGCGGGGCGGCTCGTCGTACGTGCACGAGCAGCTGACCGAGGGCAGCCGGGTCACCGTCCGTGGCCCGCGCAACCACTTCCCCCTGGTCTCCGCGCCCCACTACCGCTTCATCGCCGGCGGCATCGGAATAACACCGCTGCTGCCGATGATCGCCATGGCCGAGGCGTCCGGAGCCGAGTGGAGCCTCAGCTACGGCGGGCGTACCCGCGCCTCGATGGCCTACCTCGACCGGCTGGCGGCGTACGGCGACCGGGTCCACGTCTACCCGACCGACGAGTGCGGACCTCTCGACCTCCCGGCCATCCTCGGCGACCCCGTTCCGGGGACCCTGGTCTACGTCTGCGGTCCAGAAGGGCTGCTCGGCGCGGTCGAGGACTTCTGCTCGGGTCGCTGGCCGGACGGCGCGCTCCACCTCGAACGGTTCGCGGCCAAGCAGACCGAGTCGCCGACGGGCGGCGAGCGCTCCTTCGAGCTCGTCCTCGCCGGCTCCGGCGTGACGCTCGAGGTCCCGCCCGACAGGTCGGTCTTCGACGTCATCCAGGATGCCGGGATCAGCGTCCTCGGCTCCTGCCACGAAGGCATCTGCGGGACCTGTGAGCAGGCCGTCCTCGAGGGCGAGGTCGACCACCGCGACTCGGTGCTCAACGAGAGCGAACAGGCGGCCAACGACGCGATGATGGTGTGCGTCTCGCGCTGCCTCTCCGACCGGCTGGTCCTCGACCTGTGAGGAGATGAGGTCCATGAGCCCCACCGCGAGCCCCGCCCCTGCACCCGCGGACTGCTGGTACGCGCTGGCGTCCTCCTCGGAGGTCGGGCGACACCTGTTCCCCCTGCGCGCCCTCGGCGCCCCGGTCGTGCTCTACCGGACCGAGGACGGCACCGCGGTCGCCCTGGAGGACCGCTGCGCGCACCGCGCCTTCCCCCTCTCGGCCGGCACCCTCGACGGTGACCTCGTCAGCTGCGGGCTGTGCGGGTTCGCCTACGACACCGATGGGCAGTGCGTGTCCGTCCCGACCCAGCCGCGCGTGCCGTTCGGCGCCCACGTCGCGGCCTACCCGGTCCAGGAGCGTGACGGACTGGTCTGGGTCTGGTTGGGCGAGTCAGGTCGCGCTCGCCTGCACCGGGTTCCCGAGCTGCCGTGGCTCACCGACGACGGCTGGGCGGGGGTCGAGGGCACCGCGGAGGTGGCCGCCGGCTACCTGCTCCTGCACGAGAACTTCGCCGACGTCACCCAGGTCCCGTTCGTGGCGCCCGAGATCGCGCCCGCTGCGTTGGCCGGGTCCACCCCGCCGCTGGAGGTCGTGGTCACCGAGACCACCGTGGAGCTTCGCCGGGAGTTCCCGCCCGCTCCCCTGCCCGGCTGGCAGACAGAGCTGCTCGGCGCCGACGTCGGTGATGCGACCACGGTCCAGGGGGGCTTCTTCCTGTCGCCCGCGGTCTGGGCGGACCACTGGGACGCGACGTACGCCGGAGGTGCGGCCCGCCTGCGCTTCACCCAGCTCGTGACGCCCGTCGACGACGCGCTGAGCCGGCTTCACTGGCGGGTCAGCCGCGACTTCGCGCTCGTCGACCCGGACGCCGACGCCCGCATGCACGCCATGTTCCAGGACTACTACGCAAGGGTCCGAGCCGCGATGGAGACCGCCCAGCGCGTGCTCGACGTGGACGGCCCCGGCCCGGAGGTGAACGTCGCGGCCGACGTCGCGGCTCTCCGGGTGCGCGAGATCGTGGTCGGCATGCTGGCCGAGGAGGGCGTCGCCGCCCGACCCGACCATCCCTCCACCTGACCCAGCCCATCGACCGACCCCAGGAGCACCAGTGCCCGAGCTCAAGGGCTTCGCCCCGCCGTACACCTCGACCGGGCGCAGCGCGCTCATCCCCGACCCGCCGTGGTTCTACAGCGGTGACCTGCTGACGGTGGAGTATCGCACCGACGTCGAGAAGGTGCGCGCGCTCCTGCCGGACGACGTGGAGCTCGCCGAGGACGACCCCGGCGCGGTCGCTTTCATCTGGGCGGACTGGCAGTCGTGCTCGTCGGGCGGTGCCGAGCTCCTCGACCCGGCGCGGTCGCAGTACAAGGAGGCCTTCGCCGTCGTGCAATGCCGGTGGCAGGGCACCACGTACTCGCGCTGCGTCCTGATCTGGGTGACGACGGACTTCGCCATCGCCCGCGGGCTCCACCAGGGCTACCCCAAGAAGCTCGGCTCGATCCACCAGACCCGACCGATGCCCTACGGGAAGGGTGCCCCGCGGATCGAGGCGGGCGGCCGCTTCGGCGCGACCCTGGCGGCGTACGACCACCGGCTCGCCCAGGCCGTCGTCACCCTGACCGAGCCGAGCGAGACCAACGGGTTCGTGAACTCGCTGCCGATGCTGCACCACCGTCAGGTGCGCCCCATCGAGCGCGGCGCGGAGGGCTGGGCGCTCGACGAGGTGCTGACGATGAGCGGTGTCGGCTTCGAGGCCGGACCGGCGTGGAAGGCCGAGGCCACCCTCGACCTGTTCGACTCGCCCTGGGACGACGTCGCCACCACCCTGCCGGTGCGCGAGATCCTCAGCGGCTACTACGTCCAGGTCGGTACCAGCTGGGACGGCGGTACGACGCTCGCCCATCGCTAGGGTCTCGTCGCGCTCCGCCGGCTGACCCCGCCCCCCAGGCCCCGCAGGGACGTCCGCGTCGGGATACCCGGCTCACCGGGGATCCCGTCACTTCTCGGCCAATGCAACCCCCGAGAAGTGACAGGAGTGCCTCGCCCATGTGACGGATGTGGCGAATGGGCGGACCAGCAGGGCTCGCCGCATGCAGAGCGTGCGGGGATCGACATGCAGGGCGCGAGGCTCACCCGCCGCGGGGGCCGGGTCAGGAGTCGAGGCGGGAGCCGAGCTCGTCGGCGAGGTCGACGAGGGACAGCACGTCGGCCCGGGTGGTGCGGAAGTTGACGATGCACGGCCGTAGGCAGGCGTGGCCGTCGACCACCGCGCTGGTGACGAACACCCGGCCGTCCTCCTGCATCGCCCGAGCGAGCCGCAGGTTGTGCTCGTCGACGTCGCCGCGGGCGGGGAGCCGCCGGAAGGGCACCGTCGACAGCTCCGGCTCGTCGACGAGCAGCTCGAGCCCCGGACGGTCACGCACGGCCTGCGCCAGCTCGCAGGCCAGCTCGATGGTGACGGTGATCGCGTCGCGGAAGGCCTGCGCACCGTGGGCGCGCAGGGCGGTCCAGAGCTTGAGCGCGCGGAACGGCCGGGAGTACTCCATCGTGCTGTCCACGGGGTAGGCGTAGCCCTCCTCCTCGACCATGTACGACGCGTCGTGGCGGAAGGCGGCGCGCAGCGAGGCAGGGTCGCGCACGAGGAGGATGCCGCAGGCCTTGGGCACGAACAGCCACTTGTGCGCGTCGACGGAGACCGAGTCGGCGCGGTCGAGCCCGGCGAAGAGGTGACCTGCGACCTCCGTGCACGCGGCCGGCACACCGTAGGCACCGTCGACATGCAGCCACGCGCCGCTGCCCTCCACGACCTCGGCGATCGCGCCGACCGGGTCGACGGCACCGGTGAGCGTCGTGCCGGCGGTGGCGACCACGGCCAGTGGTATGACGCCGGCGGCCCGGTCAGCCGAGAGCGCGGCAGCCAGGGCCGCGGGGTCCATCCGGCGCCACGCGTCGATGGGCACGGCCCGCAGCGAGTCCCGCCCCAGCCCCAGCACCTCGACCGCGCGCTCCACGCTCGAGTGCGCCTCGGCACTGGCATAGACGGCCGCACGCACCGCGCCGAGTCCCGTACGACGGCTGTCGGGGAAGGCGCGGGTGCGGGCCGCCATCAGCGCTGTCAGGTTGGAGAGCATGCCGCCGCTGGTGACCATGCCAGACCCGGCGGGGTAGCCGATCAACCGGCCCACCCAGCCGAGGGTCTGCTGCTCGACGAGGAGCGCCGCGGCCGACTCCGCGGCGAGGTTCACGTCGTGCGACATCGCGAGGGCGTCGGCCAGGACCGCGGACTCGAGGCCCGAGGAGCCGATGTACCCGAAGAAACGGGGCCGGGTCTGGGCCAGGCTCTCGTCGAGCACCCGCTCGGCCGCGTCGAGAGCGGCGCGGACCCCGATGCCGGCCTCCGGCAGAGCACTCTCCAGCAGGCCCAGCGTCTCGAGCGAGACAGGCGGCTGGTGCGGACGCGCGTCGTCGAACGACCGCCACGCATCTCGCA
>Ga0302323_100001553_pt1 | contig 18722 bp, 15 predicted proteins | sample Fen_T0_3_FD_201950 | JGI IMG/M metagenome (GOLD analysis project Ga0302323, IMG submission 201950) | Peat permafrost microbial communities from Stordalen Mire near Abisko, Sweden - Fen_T0_3 | ecosystem: Environmental > Terrestrial > Soil > Wetlands > Permafrost | place: Sweden: Abisko... | reverse complement strand
CCTCGACAACCTGCCCGGAAGCATCGAGGTCGAGCTCCAACCCCACGTTGCCTTCACGTCGCTCGGCCAGCGCCTGTGTCGGATAGCTCGCCTCGCGGTGGGACTTGAGAGCCGGCGGCGTGAGCGCGGGCGGGGTATTCCCGTCAGGAATGCCACCATCGGTTTGCGCCCACGCCTGCTGCGCGAGAAGAGGACAGAGCACCGACAGGGATGCCAGAAGAAACCTGGTTGGGCTCGGGGTCGACAATAGAAGTCTCATGGTTCGCCAGCAACACGTATGCACAAAGCCGTGTCCCCATCCATAGCACGGTACAAAACAATCGTGCTACAGTTCCAATACCTTGCCTTCCCCATCTCCGGACTCAACGCTTCCTGCCTGTCCGGGCACGCGCCGCGTCCCCGCGGCAAGCGTTGCGGTGCTGGCCTCCATTGCTGCGCACGCCGTGGCTGCGGTGACCGCCAGCGTGGTTCTGCCTCTCGCGCTGCGAGCTGATGGGCAGGAAATTGAAATTGAAGTTGAGCTGGCTCGTACCGACCTGACCGAGCCCGCCGAGATACCACCTGCCACACAACAAACGCCACCAGACAGCCCGCCGGTACCCGGCCCGACCCGAAGTCCCAATCACAGGCGCGCGGCCGTCGACAACACGCCGAGGCGGAACAATGACCGACCGTTTGCTGCCGCGCCCACGAAGGAAGCCGCTCCGTCTTCGTTCGAGGAACCCACCCCGCCTGTTCGCTTCGCCCTGCCGGCCGGCGCATTGGCCACGCTGGCCCCAGCATCGGGCCCAGCCACGGCGGAGACACACACAGGCTCAGGTTCAGGCACCCTGGGCACTGGGGAAGTGCTATCCGAAAAGGATGTAAGCACCGCGGCCCGGCTAGTTTCAAGCAGCCCAGTGGGCTACCCGCCCGAGGCCAGGCGTGCCGAGGTCGAGTCCGATGTGCCCGTTCAGATCCTGGTCGATACCGCCGGCCGCGTGCTGGAGGCGCGCAGCCTCACCCACCATGGCTATGGCCTCGATGAGGCCGCCGCGCAGGCGATCCGGACTTGGCGCTTTTCGCCCGCCCTGCGCGATGGACGTCCGGTGCGGGTGCGAATGCGCTGGACGGTCCAGTTTCGTCTTCGCTAGGGTGGCTATGCCCCAGGTCGCCAAGGCCAGCGACGATTTCGATTCCCCCCTGTTTCACCCCACGCAAGGCCAGCATGCGATCGGCAATGGCTTTCAGCCGATCGGACCGACCACGAATGACGATCACCTCCAGACACAGGTCGTGGCTGATATGAACATGCAGCGTCGCGCGCACCTGCTCGCCCAGCTCGTGCTGAAGGTCCGTCAACCTCTCGCTGAGGTCGCGCACGTGGTGGTCGTAGACCAGGGTCAGCGTGGCGATGGCATCGACGGCCTTCGGCACCTTGGCGCGCCCTACCTCGGCTCGCGCCAAGTCCCGCAGCAGTTCCGAACGCGTGCCGCCGCGTTCGCGCACCACGGCGTCGAGATCGCGAAGCAACGAACCTTCGAGTGCAACACCGAATCGAACCAAGGGATCCTTCATCGCGGTAAGACTACCGCGCTCCCGTGGATGAGGGAACGAGCATCTTGGAGCCACCGATTTCGCCCGCAAGCACTGGTTCGATAGAGCTGAAGAATTTGCGGCTGCGTTCGCCCAGCCGCTCAGCGAACCTATCGCCACCCGAGCGACGTGCCAGCATCGCCAGGTGGCCCAATCCGTGGGCCAGGTCTGTGCGCCTCCTCGAACGAACAAGCGTTGGACCTCGCGATCCGTTGTTCGAAGCGCTACGGTCAGAGGCATGGCGTTTTCCCCCGAACAAGCAGAGTGCCTACGCCGCGCGCGTGGGCTCGCGCCTGATGCGCTCGGCCTTGGCCTGCGCGTGCCTCACTACGAATACGTGCTTGAGCACGCTCCGCAGGTAGATTACTTCGAGGTCATCAGCGAGAACTTTTTCGGCCCCGCACCCACGCCGCGGGCGCGACTCGAACGCGTGCGGGCACGCTACCCCGTCGTGCTCCACGGCGTAGGGTTGAACCTGCTCGGCCACGCGCCACTCGACAACCGGTACCTCGACGCGCTGGCGCGCTTGGCGGATGCGGTGGACGCGCCGTTCGTCAGCGATCACCTGTGCTGGACCGGCGCCCACGGCGTAAGCCACCACGATCTCCTGCCCACGCCGTACGTCCCGGAATTGGTCGAGCTCGCGGCCGAGCGCGCCCACGAGGTGCAGCGCCGCCTTGGCAGGCCCTTCGCCATCGAGAACCTGTCGAGCTATGTCGAGTTCCGCGCTTCCACCCTTAGCGAGTGGGAGTTCTATGCGGCCGTGGTGCGTGAGTCCGGCTGCTGGTCGCTGTTCGACATCAACAACGTGTATGTTTCCAGTCAAAACCACGGCTTCGATGCAGACGTCTATCTTGCGGCGATCGACTATTCGCGCGTCCTTGAGGTCCATCTGGCGGGCCACACCCGCGAGCAAGATGGGACGCTGGTGGACACGCACGACCATCCCGTCGCCAACTCTGTTTGGGCGCTGTACGCGCGCGCCTGGCGCATGGGCGGCCCCTTTCCCACGATGCTCGAGTGGGATGCGCGCATCCCGCCGTTGCCCGAAGTGCTGGCGGAGCTGGAAAAGGCGCGGGAGGCCCGGCAATGAGCCGATCCGCGCCTGGTTGGCTGGCCGACTTTCAAGCGAGGTTCGGCAACATGCTGCGAACGCCGCTCGATCGCGCGAGCGGCACGCTCACGGCCGCGACGGCCGCGTACGACCCACAGCTATGCGCCGAGGCGCTGGACAGGCCGTTGTCCTGCGCAGCCGAACGGCTCGCGGTCTACAACCGACAGTATTGGTTCCGATTGTTCAGCGTGCTCCATGCTGGATTTCCGCTCACCGCGCGCCTGATGGGCTATTGGGAGCTCAATGCGGTGGCCGCCAATTATCTGCTTGCGCACCCGCCGGGCGGCTGGGACATCGAACAGATCGCCGACGGTTTTCGTCCATTTTTCCAGGGCGCACTGGACGAGAGCGCACCCGATTGGCGGCTCGCCTTGCTCGAAAGCGTGCGTATCGACGCTGCGTATCGGGAGGTGTTTCGCGCGGAGTGCTTGCCGCCCTTTCGCCCCTTGGCAAGCGACGCGGCCGACCTTCTGAGCGGGCAGCTGGTGCCGCTCCCAGCATTGCGCATCGTCGAGGAGCACCGCGCGCTGCTCGCGCTCCGCACCGCGCTGCTCGCAGATCCGAGCATCGCGACTGCCGAGTTACCCCCGCTGCTGGTGCGTCCGCAAGCCTGGGCGATCGTTCGGCGCGAATCAGGCACGGTACGCATCCCGATCGAAGCTCGCGAGGCCGAACTGCTCACGCTGCTGGGACGCCACTCGGTAGGCGACGCGCTCGGGCGCCTTGAAAGCTCTTGCACTGCCGAGGAACGCGCGGACCTGCCGGATCAGGTTCGCGCTTGGCTCGCGCGTAGCATCGAGCTCGGATTCTGGTGCTCGCTTCGCCGCGACGGCTGACTATCGAAGGTGTCAGGGCTCAGCCGCACACGACGCAGCTATAGCCGGCGCAGGTGTTGGTCGCCTGGCACGAGTGCTCGGTCAAGGTCTGCGCGTCCGAGTCGTAGGACATGCCTCGGCACGAATTAGAGCCACCGCACAGGGGCTGAATCTCGAAAGTGCCATTCTGCGCCGCGCACCGCGAAGCAAACTCATCTTGCGTGAGGGCGCCAACCATGGTCGAGGTCACCTTTGGATTGGGCACCCGACCGGACTCGCACTTGGTCGCGGGAATCGGCGTATGAGGGTTCGTCGAGACCACTGTGGAGCTGGTGTTGGGAGTGCCAGAATCGGCAAAGGAGGCAATGACGGTCGCGTCGGGGCCGGCCGCACTATCGTCCTCGGCTGAGTGCGCGTCCGCGGCCTTCGAGTCCACCTGCGAGGCGGGCGCCGTGGGGCTGGGTGCTGCCCCCTTACCTCCGCATGCGGCGGCAACGGACAGAAAGCCGCTGATTGCCGCCACAAGGAGTGTCTGCGTCGCGCTGGTCTTCTGAGTTAGAGATGACACACTCCTTGGTGTAGCACCCCCAAGAGATTCGGCAACCTCGCCCGGCGCCGGCCGAGCCGGCTACTTGCCGTACTCGATCTTGCTGACCTTGATAGTCTTCTTTCCGGGGCAAAAAGATAGACGACATCCTTCCCGTCTTCTTTCACGGAATCGCGTCCGCGCAGCCGTTGGCAACCTGTTCAGATTTCGCCGAAACTCTCGGAAAGATTCCACATCATACAGCCATGCCAAAATGGATTCTCGAGGTAACCAGATTGCGTGGATTGCCATCTGCCCTTCTGATTGCGAGAATGTTCTTCGCTTTCACACCGAAAGCCAACGCCTGTTCCATTTGCGGCTGCGGCGATCCCCTGCTTGCGGCCAGCGATCCGGCGGCCATTACCGGGCTCCTGCGCTTGCAACTCGACACGGAATACCTGCGCGTCGATGCGGGCACTGACGGAATGCCCGGCTACACCGATCAGCTCACGCAATGGTCTTACCGTCTCAACGCCGTGGTCCGGCCTATCAGCCGGCTTTCACTCATCGCAACGGTTCCGCTCTTGGACAAGACCATTCACACCGTCGGTGGCGGCACCGATGAGACGGCATCCCATTTGACCGGGCTCGGAGACGCCGAGCTGGGTGCACGCTATGCGCTCTGGCGCGCTATCAATCTCGGCTGGGGGCGCGTACAGGAAGTGGCGCTGGCCGGTGGTTTGATGCTCCCCACGGGATCTAACGGCGCCAAGACCACCGACACCATCGGCACTTCGATTCCCGTGGATCCCCACGGCCAGCTTGGGACCGGTGGCTGGGGGCCGTTCCTGGGTCTTCACTACCGCTTCGAACAAGGGCCATGGCTGGCATTCGCCGATTTCTCGTACCGTATGCGCACCACGGGATCCTATTTCGACGGCAGCAAGTACAAGTTTGGCGACGCCGCTTTGTGGAGCGTTCACGGACAGTACCGCCCCATCGCCACCCTTGCCGTGGACTTGGGCATCGACGGGCGCTACGCCCGCATTGACGAGGCCACGGCGACCGGGGGCAGCTCGGCCAACGCTGTCGACAACACCGGTGGCCTGGTGCTTTCGGGCGCACCCGGGGTGTACGTCAACGCGCTTGGCGCCTTCTGGGTATTCGCGCGCGGGCAGATCCCCTTCTACAAGAATCTCTTAGGCGAGCAGGACGTTAAACCGTCGCTCGCGCTGGGCGTGCAATACCAGGTTCTCTAGCCCAACCTCACCCCGGCTCGTTGCCGGGTTTCCACTTGATGCTGCAGCCGATGCTGGCCTTTGGGCCTGCTGCTGGCTTTCCGCCAGCAACAAGCGTATCGACGGCGGCGCGAGCATCGCGGCCGGTGACTGGGAGCTGGTTGCCGGGACGAGCATCGTCGAACTGCCCGCGGTAGGCTAGCTTGCCCTCGCCATCGTAGATGAACAGATCGGGCGTGCAGCGGGCGTCGAAGGCTTTGGCCACGGCCTGCGACTCGTCGTAGAGGTATGGGAATATGTAGCCCGCGCTGGCGGACTCGCGCGCCATGGCCGCGGGCGCATCGTCGGGATAGCTGGTGACATCGTTCGAGCTGATGGCGACCATGGGCACGCCCTTGCTGCGGCAATAGCGGGCGAAGTCGGCCAGCCCGGCCCGGATGTGCTTCACGAAGGGGCAGTGATTGCAGATGAAGATGACCACGCTGGGCTTGCCGGCCAGCGCGGACGAATCGAGCGTCCGGCCGCTGACCGCGTCGGGCAAGGAAAAGGCCGGCATCGGTGTACCCAATGGAACCATGCGGGAAGGTGTGTTGGCCATGGTGCCGCTCTCCTCTACAGCAACAGTCGCTTGATATCCGAAAGCAACTGGCGCAGGTACGTGGTGAAGCGAGCCGCCTCCGCGCCGTCATTCACGCGGTGGTCATAGGACAAGGACAGGGGAAGCATGAGACGCGGCACGAAGGCACCGTTCTCGTAGACGGGCTTCATGCTCGCACGCGAGACGCCCAGGATGGCGACCTCGGGGATATTCACGATGGGCGTGAAGGCGGTGCCGCCGATGCCACCGAGACTAGAGATGGTGAAGCTGCCGCCTTGCATGTCGCCGGGCATAAGCTTGTGTGCCCGCGCCTTTTCGCTGACCAGTGCGAGCTCGGCGGCCAGATCGTAGACACCCTTGCGATCCACGTCGCGAATGACCGGCACCACCAGGCCCTCGGGCGTATCGACGGCAACGCCAATGTGAAAGTAACGCTTGAGGATCAAATTCTCACCCGTGGGATCCAGCGAGGCATTGAAGGTCGGGAACGCTCGCAACGTCGCCACCACGGCCTTCATAAGAAAGGGCAGCACGGTCAGGTGGACGTTGCGCTTCTTGGCCTGGTCGGACTCGGACTTGCGGAATCCTTCCAGGTCGGTGATGTCCGCTTCGTCGTGCTGGGTGACGTGCACCACGCGCAGCCAGGCGCTATGCAGATGGGTCGCGGTCACGCGCTTGATGCGTGAAAGCGGCTGCGATTCGATGAGACCAAAGCGGGCGAAATCCACGAAGGGCGCCTCGGGCAGGACAAAGCCGCCCGACGCGGCCACGGACTTGCCGACGTGCTCTTTGACGTAGCTCTTGACGTCTTGTTCGAGGATTCTGCCGTGGCGCCCGGTGCCCTTGACCAAGGCCAGATCCACGCCCAGCTCGCGCCCCAGGCGCCGGATTGTTGGACTGGCGTGCGACTTGACCTTCACGCTGGCAAGAAGCGGCGGCGGCGGCGCGACGGTGGCCAGCTCTTCGGGCGCGGGCGTCTTGTGCGAGGCGGGCTTGCGAACTTCGCTTGCCAGGCCGGGCGCAACCTCGACCTCGGCTGGCGCGACGGAAGCTTCAGCTGGCGCCACCGCTGCGGGCACGCGTGCGGGCGCTGGCGCGGGCTTGGCTGGCACAGGCGCCTGCACAGCGACGGGCGCTGGGGCAGCCGCTCCCCCCTCGGCGACTTCCAGGATCGCGATGCGCGCACCTTTGTTCACCTTGGTTCCGATGACGACGAAAAATTCTTTAAGCACGCCCGCGCTGGGCGACGGCAATTCCATGGTCGCCTTGTCGGTTTCAAGGGTCAGCAGCGGCTGATCCTTGTCCACGGTATCGCCCGGCTTCACCGAAAATTCGATGACAGCCACGTCATGAAAATCGCCCAGGTCGGGTACGGTCACTTCGAGTGTCTTGGCCACGTTCTGCTTTCCTCCGGATCTTGCGCCGCGAAGAATCTACACGGTCACGGGATTCGGCTTCTCGGGATCTATCCCATACTTCTCGATGGCCTCACGAATTTTGCCCGCATCCAGATCCCCGGTGTCGGCCAGTGCCCTGAGCGCCGCGACCACCACGTAGCGGCGATCCACCTCGAAGAAATGGCGCAACTTCTTGCGCGTGTCGCTGCGGCCGAAGCCGTCGGTTCCCAGCACCACATAGTGCTTGCCGGGCAAGTATGGGCGAATCTGGTCGGCGTACAGGCGCATGTAGTCCGTTGCCGCCACGATGGGCCCTGGCTTCCCGGCCAGGCAGGCCTCGACGTAGCTTGGCCGCCGCTTCTCCTGCGGGTGAAGCATGGACCAGCGCTCGGCATCGATGCCGTCGCGGCGCAATTCGTTGAAGCTGGTGGCGCTCCAGATGTCCGAGGCGACACCAAAATCGTCGCGCAGCATGTCCGCCGCCGCCATCACCTCGCGCAAGATGGCGCCCGAACCGAGGAGCTGCACACGCGGCTTCTTCTTTTCCACGACACCGCCGTCGCGGAATAGATACATACCCTTGAGGATCCCTTCGCGTGAGCCTTCTGGCATAGCCGGGTGGCGCCAGTTCTCGTTCATCATCGTGACGTAGTAGAAGACATCTTCCTGATCCTGGTACATGCGGCGGATGCCGTCCTGAATGATAACCGCCATCTCGTAGGCGAAGGTCGGGTCGTAGGAGACGCAGTTGGGAATGGTCGACGCCGTGATCAGGTTGTGACCATCCTGGTGCTGCAGGCCCTCGCCGGACAACGTGGTTCGACCTGCGGTGCCACCCATGAGGAAGCCGCGCGCGCGCATGTCGCCCGCGGCCCAAGCGAAGTCGCCGATGCGCTGGAAGCCGAACATCGAATAGAAGGCATAGAAGGGGATCATATTGACCCCGTGGTTGCTGTGGGCCATGCCCGCGGCGATGAAGGACGACATAGCGCCCGCCTCGTTGATGCCCTCTTCGAGAATCTGGCCGTTCTTCATCTCCTTGTAGGACATGAGCTGCTCGGCATCGACCGGCTCATACAGCTGCCCCACCGACGAGTAGATGCCAATCTGCCGGAACAGGCCTTCCATGCCGAAGGTGCGGGCCTCGTCGGGAACAATCGGAACGATGAACTTGCCGATGTTCCGGTCGCGCACCAGCTGGGTCAGAATGCGCACGAAGGCCATGGTGGTCGACATCTCGTGCTCGCCGCTGCCCTTGAGCTGGGTTTCGAAAGCATCGAGCGTCGGCGCCACCACCGGCGGAGCCGTGCGCCGGCGGGCAGGCAGAAAGCCGCCAAGCTCCTTGCGCCGCGCCCGCATGTACTGGATCTCCTTGCTGGTGTCGGCTGGCCGGTAGAACGGCGCCTCGCCGATCTTGTCGTCGCCGATGGGAATGCTAAAGCGGTCGCGGAAGGTCTTGAGCGCTTCCTCGCCCATCTTCTTTTGCTGGTGGGTCGGATTGAGGCCCTCGCCCGCCTCGCCCATGCCGTAACCCTTGACGGTCTTGGCAAGGATGATGGTGGGCTGGCCCTTGTGTTCCATGGCCGCCTTGTACGCCGCATAGACCTTGTTGGGATCGTGCCCGCCGCGGTTGAGCCACCAGATTTCCTCGTCGCTCATGTTGGCCACCATGGCGGCGGTTTCCGGATACTTGCCGAAGAAGTGCTCGCGGGTGAAGGCGCCGCCTTTGGCTTTGTAGGCCTGGTACTCGCCGTCCACGCATTCCATCATGCGCTTGCGCAAGATCCCTTTGGTGTCGTGCTGGAGCAAGGGATCCCAGTACGATCCCCACAGCACCTTGATGACGTTCCAGCCGGCGCCGCGGAACGACGCCTCCAGCTCTTGCACGATCTTTCCGTCGCCGCGCACCGGACCGTCCAGGCGCTGCAGGTTGCAGTTGACGACGAAAACGAGGTTGTCGAGGTGCTCGCGTGCGGGCAGGGAAATCGCACCCTGAGATTCGGGCTCGTCCATCTCGCCGTCGCCCAGGAAGGCCCACACCTTGCGGCCGCTGGTGTTCTGAATGCCCCGGTGTTCCAGGTAACGCATGAAGCGTGCCTGGTAGATGGCCATCATCGACGTCAGCCCCATGGACACCGTCGAGAACTGCCAGAAATCGGGCATCAGGTAGGGATGCGGATAGGACGACAGGCCCTGACCGTCAACTTCCTGACGGAATGCGCGCAATTGCTCCTCGCTGATTCGGCCTTCGAGAAAAGCGCGGGCGTAGATCCCGGGCGCCGAGTGGCCCTGAAAGTAGACCAGGTCGCCGCCGTTTTCGGCCTCGGGGCCGCGGAAGAAGTGGTTGAAGCCGACGTCGTACAGCGTGGCCGCCGAGGCGAAGCTGGCGATGTGCCCGCCCAGCTCGGACGAGCTGCGGTTGGCGTTCACCACCATGGCCAGCGCGTTCCAACGAATCAGCGAGCGAATGCGCCTTTCGATGCCAGGGTCGCCAGGCACGCGGGTCTGCTGCGTCACCGGGATGGTGTTGACGTAGGCCGTGGTGGCGTCGAAGGGTAGGTGCGCCCCCGAGCGCCGCGCGTGATCGACGAGCTTCTCCAGAAGAAAGTGGGCGCGCTCGACCCCTTCGCGTTCAAGCGTCGAGGCCAGGGACTCAATCCATTCCCGTGTCTCTTCGGGGTCGGTGTCTTGGGCGGTGTCAGGTCGATCGTTGGATGTTGCGCTGGGTGCTGCGATGGGTACGTCGATGGGTGTTGCGATGGGTGTTGCCATGGATGTTCTCTGTGGAGTGCGTTGACGGAGTATCCCAGGAAATCGAACGGTTAGCGCGGGGATCCATGGAGCCCCGTGCCACGGAATTCGTCAAGCGATCCACGCTTCCTAGGATGCACGTCCACGCCGGTCCGTTGCACCGTGGCAGCGAGAATCGAAAAGCGACGAAGTCCGAGTTTCGGAATCAGAATAGCGTCGAATTCCACGGGGTGCGATAGAAACAGGGAAACCGCCGTGGCAAGCCCCCATTCACCCTCTCACCCATACGCTCCCCTCAGGGCTGGCCAAACCGCCATCCTGCTCGTCGCGCTGGGGACGAGCGCGTGTTTCGCCAGAGTTGGTGAGCAGCCCCATTCCGGAAACATGCTGGCAGGCGAAGGCGGCCAGATTTCAAACAAGCAAGGGAAAAACAACGTGTCCGACCTTCAATCCCGCATCTTTTCCGACCCGACGACTGGCTTCACCCTGCCCTACCGACTTTTCGTGCCCGCGGATTGCAACGCGGGGAGTCCCTGTGGACTGCTCCTCTTTCTGCACGGGGCCGGTGAACGAGGGTCCGACAATCAGGCTCAGCTCAAGAACGATGCGTTGGCATGGACCGCGCGCCAGGCGCAGACCGGCAACCCAACCATCGTGGTCTACCCGCAATGTCCGGCTGACGCGCAGTGGGTGGAGGCGCCGTGGAGCGATGGCTCCTATGCGCTGGCAAAGACGGCCATCAGCAAGCCCATGACGGCGGTATTGAATCTCATCGCATCCCTGCGGCAAGAACTGCCCATCGATGCGAAGCGGCTTCTCGTCACGGGACTTTCCATGGGCGGCTACGGCACCTTCGACATCATCGCGCGCAATCCGGATATGTTTGCCGGCGCGCTGTCCCTGTGCGGAGGTGGCGATCCGTCCCAGGGTCCGGCGCTGCGCCACTTGCCCATTTGGATCTTCCACGGCGACAGCGACCCGGCTGTTCCCGTGCGCGGCTCGCGCCAGATGGTCCGGGCCCTGCGCGACGCGGGCGGTACCCCGAACTACACCGAGGTGGCGGGCGGAGGGCATAACATGTGGAACGTCGCCTACCAGGATCTGAAGGTTCTGCGCTGGTTGCTGGCGCAAAAGAAGAGCTAAGATCTTTTTCCATCGTCGAGCGTTCTACCCTCCACAAGGGGGTTCGCCATGATTTCAGGTACGCGTTTGTCACCGATAGTCGGTCTCCTGTTTCTCGCGCCACTGCTGCTGCCAGGGGCCGCCACTGGGCAAACGGGCGCCAAGGTTCTGCTTGCGGTGGCGCCTGCGCCCGAAGCGCCGCTTTCACTCACGGCCTCGGACGGCACGGGATTGGAGCTGGTTTCGCTGTCGGCGCGCGCGGTGATCGAAGACCCGCTGGCGTTCACCGAACTGCACCTGATCTTTCGCAATCCCGAAGCGCGGGTGCGCGAAGGTCGCTTCCGCATCACCCTGCCCGAAGGCGCCACGGTCAGCCGTTTCGCCATGCTGGTGGGCAGCGCCTGGCAGGAAGGAGAGGTCGTGGAGTTGCAGGCGGCCCGGCGTGCGTACGAGGACTTTCTGCACCGACGCCAAGATCCGGCCCTGCTGGAAACCGAGGCGGGCAACGAGTTCTCGGCGCGCGTGTTCCCTATCCCGGCGGGCGCCACCAAAGAGCTGATCATCTCCTATTCGCAGGAATTGGTACAGGCGGGGCAGGCCTACCGGTTGCCGCTGCGTGGGCTGCCCAAGATGAGCGCCCTTAGCATTCGCGCGCTGGTGGGCAAGTCGGAGGTAGCCGCGGCCGCCACCAGCCTGGGCGGGCGCGTGGCCCGCAATGAGGTGATCGAGGTCGACAAGCGCGATTTTGTGCCCGATCGCGATTTCGAGGTCGCCGTCAGTCAGACGCGGCTTGGCCTGCGCAACGACAACCTGGTGGTCGCACGCATCGCACCCCTGGGGGTAGGCGCGCCAACCGAAAAGTTGCAGTCCATCGCGTCGCTGCTCGTGCTCTTCGACAGTAGCGCCTCGCGGGCCCTGGGATTCGCCGACCAGATTGCGAAACTGCAAGCCGTGGCACACGACCTGGCCAAGCGTGGCGATCCCATGTTGTCGGTCGTGGCCTTCGATCAGTTCGTCGAGCCCATTTACGCCGGCAAGGCCAGCGGCCTGGGCGAAACGGCGCTCAAGAAGCTGCGCGAGCGGCGCGCCCTGGGTGCCTCGGATGTGGGCCGGGCTCTCGGCCACGTGGCCGAGCTGGCCAAGCAGGGGCATCACTTCCAGCGCGTGCTGCTGGTCACCGACGGCGTCGCCACCGCGGGCGACCTGGGCGGCGACAAGCTGCGGCCGCTGGCCAAGTCCCTGGCCGCAAGCGGCGTTGCCCGCCTGGACGTGCTGGCGGTTGGCGGCATCCGCGAGCAAGCGATTCTGTCGGGACTGGTGACGGCCGGGCTGGCGGCGGACGGCGTGGTGGTGGACGCGGGCCTGCCGGTGACCGAGCAAATCCGGCGGCTGCTTGCGCCCACGCGCTCTGGCCTCAAAGTCGAAGTGCCGGGCGCCGCCTGGGTCTGGCCGGACGTGCTCAACGGCATTCAGCCTGGCGATCAGGTATTGGTGTACGCCGATCTGCCCGCGGGCAAACCGTTCACGGTGCGCGTGGGCGGCAGCGAGATCCAGACCGGCAAGGCGCCCCTGGTCGAGGCCGAGCGCCCATTGCTTGAACGGGCGTGGGTCAAGGCGCGCATTGGCCGCGTGCTTGCCCAGCGCGATGCCCTGGGCGCCAGCGACGAGGATCTGGGCGAGGCCCTGCGCAAGCAGGCTATCGAGCTGTCCATGCGCTACCGCGTGCTGTGTCCGTACACCGCGCTGCTGGTCCTGGAAACCGAGGCGGACTACGCGCGCTTCGGCATCGAGCGCAAGGCCTTGGCCGACATTCTGACCGTGGGGCCGACTGGCATCACCGTGCTCGCGCGCCGCGACTTCGCCGTGGTGGCAGCACCGCCCGTTGAGGAGACGACACGGATGCGGCGAGAGCGCGATTCCCTGCTCAGCGACAGGAATGATGGAAAGAAGGATGAAGCAGCGCCGAAGCGGATACGCCAGACCGCCGGCCCGGCAGGCAATGCTCGGCCCGCGAAGATGCTCGACGACCTATCGGCGTCTCTCAAACCCGCGCCTGCAGCCGCGCCCGCGCCCGAACCGGCATCGCCGGCCGCCATGGCAGCGCCGGCTCCCTCGCGCATGGCCGAGGAGCCCATGGCGCGCATCGCGAGGCCCATGGTTCAGGCCCAAGCAAGCCCGGCCGAGGTTCGCCTGGACAGTCTGGTCAGCGACGAGGATGAGGCGCCGATGCGCCAGCGAGCCCTGAGCGGCCGTCGCGCTCCGCTCCCGCCACGCTTGGCGCAACGACCGCGCACCATCGTCGCGCCTTCCCAATTCGCCGATGGCGCGTACGAGGGCAACATGCCGGTGGCCCAGGCCGCCCCCTACGAAGGTGAATTCAAGGAGGTGATGGATCTGCTGGCGCGCAAGGCGACCTGGAAGGCCATGGTCAAGGCGCGCGACTGGCGCGAACGCGACCCGGGCGACGTGCTGGCCCTCATCGCGATCGGCGAAGCAGCCGAGGCCGCGGGCGACACGACCTTGGCCAGCCGGGCCTACGGTTCGATCATTGATCTCTTCCCCGGCCGGGCGGATCTGCGCCGCTACGCTGGCCAGCGCCTAGAGCGCATCCACGACGGCCGCGCCCTGGCCCTGGCCGCCGACACCTTCCGCAAAGCCGCCGAACAGCGTCCCGATCACCCGGCCAGCCACCGCCTGCTGGGCATGGCGCTGCTGAAGCTGGGTCGCCCCGAAGAAGCCTTTGCGGCCCTGTGCAAGGGCGTCGAGCAGCGCTATCCGAGTGGCCGCTTCGCCGGCGCGGAACGCATCTTGCGCGAGGATCTGGCCCTGGCCGCGGCGGCGTGGATTCGCGCCCAGCCGGCCAAGCGCGCCGACATCGAAGAACGCCTGCGACGCAAGGCCGGCATTTCACCCGACCACAAGCCGTCTCTGCGCTTCGTCCTGGTCTGGGAGACCGACGCCAACGACGTCGACTTCCACATCATCGACGCCCACGGCAACCACGCCTACTACGGCAGTCCAGCCCTGGCCAGTGGCGGCCAGCTCTACGCCGACGTGACCACTGGCTACGGCCCCGAGTGCTTCACCATTCCCCTGGCTTCCTCCGCGCGCGCCTATCCCTACAAGTTGCAGGCCCACTACTACAGCCGCGGCCCCATGGGCTACGGTATGGGCAAGCTGCAAATCGTCGAGCACGACGGCAAGGGCTGCCTGCACTTCGAAGAACGCCCCTTCATCGTCATGCGCGACGGCGCCTTCGTCGACCTGGGCAAGGTCCCCGCGCCCTTCGGCATGGCGAACTAGGGGTACCTAGGACGACAAGCTCAGATTGTCGTCCTTCAGCTCGATGGATGCGTGGGGAAGAGGGTACCCCTCGTCGAGCATCAGGATGGTTTCCAGTTGAGCCACGTAGGCGCGGGCGGGAATGGCCATCTGGCAGGCCCGCGCCTCGTCGAGAGTCCGGCAAACGGCGACTGCGGCTAGGACAGGTTGCGGTTCGTAGTCGCTGGGGGCCGGTTGGCGGATGAGGTCTGGTGTGGTTTCAACGCCCGCTAGGACCAGCACCATGGACTCGGATTTCCGCAGGCTGAAAGGCGATGGCTTGGCCCAAGGATCGGTCGGACGCAGCGGAGTCAGCGCTGCGGCCAGAGAATGAAGGACCAGAAAGGGGCCCTGGGGCGCGCGGTAGTTGCAGAAGCGATTCACCAGGCTTGCTTGCACGGAATCACCATCGGCTCCTGTCGCCGCCACGTGGAAGAAACCGGGCGTGCCAGCCGATCGCAGGGCGAAGGATGAGCCAGCGAGGTTGTCGAAGGCGATGGCCTCACGATCCACCCGCGCGACAGGCAAGGCGTGCTGGTCCAGGCCCAACCGGGCCCCGCATTGCAGGACGTTGTGGTGGCCATGGGCCGCAGCCCAGTGAAGCGCGCAGCACCCCGCGGGATCTTGCCGCCAGGGATCCGCGCCTTTCTCGACCAGCAAGGCAAAGGCCGGGTCGTGACCGAGGGCGGCCGTGAGCATGAGGGCGGTGCGGCCCTGCGCATCGGTGGCCTCCAGGTCGGCGCCAGCATCGACCAATTTGGCAAAGGCCGGGAAATCCATGTTCGCCTTGCTCACCAGCGTGAGCAAGTGAGACTGTCCCCCGCGGGTTCGATTCGTCTTGGCGCCGTGGCGCAGACAAAAATCAATCACGGCCGTGCCAATCCCTGGCCGCGATGTGGCCTGGGCGAGCAACAGATCGATGAGCGGTGCTGGCTGCTCCACCTCTGTGTAGACCGCGGCCCAGTCAAGACCAGCGGCATCCAATGCCTCGAGCGTGGTGACCGCCTGGCTGGACACCGCGTACATCGCCGCCTCTGGCCCCTGTGTCTTCACATCGGCGCCAGCCGCGGCCAGGATGCGAATGCAAGGCTCGGCGGGTTCATCGCCCGCGACCTCCCCGCCTCCGAGGGCATAGAGCGCGGGAATGTGCATCTTTGCTGCCAAGATGAGCGGAGGCAGATTGCCGGCCACGCGCTGGTTGGGATCAGCACCAGCGGCCAGCAGGACGCGCATCATTTCTGTGTCGCACGCGATCATAGCGGCAATCAGAGGCGTGTTCTGCTTTTCGTTGACCGCGCGAAGCGAGGCCCCCTGGGTCAGGGCGCGCGTGGCGGCCTCGGTGTCACCACTGCCCATCGCGGCGAAGAGGTCGCGTGTGGCGGGGTCGAGCGGGGTCGATTCACTCACCATTGGATCCCCTTGCCATCGGTGGTCTTCCCAGCATCCTCCGGCATGATGCCGAACATGAGGAAGGCGGCGCGCACGCCAACAACCCCGAGCACGAGGTGCCCGGCCAAAAGCAGCGCCCCGAGCAAACCGGCACCGAAGATGAACCAGGAAGGATCCTTCACGGCGACGGGATGCAAAATCCCAGCGCTCCAATCGAAGCCCTGGCGCAGGGTGAGGTAGCCGTAGGGAAGAATGGCGCAGATCGTGGCGAAAAGTGGGGCCTTCAAGAGTCGAAGCGGAGCGCGGCCCCATATCCAGCGGCCGTACACCACGCGATCGGCGCGAAAGACCTCAGGCCGGCGGCGCTTGGTGAGGTAGCCCCACAAGAAGGCGCCAAGGATCCCTGCCAGGGGAAAGCCCTTCTCCTTCAGCGGCAGAAGTGGAATCGCGCAAAGCACCTGCAACACGAACAGGACGAGTCCGTCCCGCAATCGAACCCCGTTGTCTCTGGCGGCAACCGGCATGTGGACTGCAAGCATGGCACCAAAACCGGAGTAGCGTCGAGGTGTGGCCGAGATTGCGCGCAGCGAAGCCCTGGCCTACATTCCGCCCATGAGTAGTCGCAGGCTCGCGTTTTCCGTGGTGTCCCTGGTGCTTCTATCCCTGGGCGAAGCCACGCTCGCGCGGGCCGACGAGTCTGACGTCACAGTTCCAGCTGGTGTCGCAGCGCCAGCGACGGACCGGCCGAGAGACAAGAAGACCGATACAGCGGCACCTACCTCTGGCCCTGCTTCCAGCGGGGCCTGCAATGGCTTGCCCGTCTATGCGCCCGTGTACATCGAGGATTGGGGGCGACTGGCCGCGCTCACCCAATCCGATCCCCTGGTCGCTCCCAAGGCCGAATTTTGGGCCGCCCGACGAGAGCAGGCCAATGGGGTGCTCGGCACCGGGCTGATCCTGGGCGGTGGCGCGGCGGCGCTAGGGACCATGGACTGGCTGACCACTGGCGAGTTGTCGAGAACGGTCAAATGGAGCATGGTCGGCGGGGTGGCCGTTGCGCTGGTCTCGTTCCTCGCCGACTTGGCTTTTGCCCCGGATCGCGACGATCTGCTAACCGTCATCAACCAGTGGAACTTACGCCATCCCGACCGACTGCTGGCACCGTAACGGTGTAACCTCCCTCCGTCGTGCCGTTCACCGTCAACCCATCCGTGCCGCTCGCGCCCCGAACCACTTTTGGGTTGGGCGGAGCCGCGCGCTTCTTCGCGGAAATCACCGATGCCGCCGACGTGGCGCCAGCCCTGCGCTGGGCGAAAGAGCGAGAGCTGCCGGTCTTCATTTTAGGCGGCGGTTCGAATCTGGTGGTCGCCGACGAGGGCTTCCCGGGTCTGGTCTTGCACATGCGCACGCGCGGCTTGCGCTGGACAGAAATGGGCGGCGAAGTGCGCATCGAGGCGCAAGCGGGCGAGGCGTGGGATGACGTGGTGGCGCAGGCGGTTCTTCGCGGGGCCGCTGGCGTCGAGTGCCTGTCCGGTATTCCTGGCACGGCCGGCGCGGCGCCGGTGCAGAACATCGGCGCCTACGGGCAGGAAGCCGCCGAGGCCATGCGAAGCATCCACGTTCTCGAGCGCGCAACCCTGGAAACGAGTGAGCTCGATGCCAGCGAATGTGGTTTTGGCTATCGCACCAGTCGCTTCAAGCGCGAGCCCGACCGCTTCGTGATTCTTTCAATCACCCTTGGCCTGGTACCGAACGGCCGGCCCGCGCTTCGCTACGGTGAATTGATCTCGGCATGTACTGGCAAAGCCGCCCCCAGCTTGGCCGAGGTCCGCCAAACCGTGCTGACCCTGCGGCGAGGGAAATCCATGGTACTCGACGAGGTGGATCCCAACCGGCACAGCGCGGGCTCGTTCTTCACCAATCCCGTTGTTCCGGCCGAGCGTGCGGCCGAGATCGCGCAGCTCGCAGTCGCGGCTGGGTTGGCGAAAGAACCTTCGGACATGCCACGCTTCGCGCTTGCAACCGGCCAGGTGAAATTGGCGGCCGGCTGGCTCATCGAGCGCGCGGGGTTAGCCAAGGGATTCCGCATGGGACCGGTTGGCATATCCTCTCACCACGCGCTCGCGCTCGTGCACCACGGTGGTGGCACCACCGCCGATCTGCTTCACCTTGCCCTGCACGTACGCGCCGTCGTTTTCGAGCGCTTCGGCGTCGTGCTCAGCCCCGAACCCGTGTTCCTAGGCATGGCTTGGCCGGAGACCATGGCCTGACCGAGCTGGCGGCTACACCTCAGAAATCTGAAAAGATCCACGCCAAGGCTGTGGAATCACTGGATCAAGCGCGCTTTCGACAGGCTGGCCCGAAGGTTGCTATTGGAAGAGAACGAATCATTTGCTTCCATGGAGGACCATCATGAATCGCTTGCTCTCCACCACCCTCGCCTCTTTCGCTCTCCTATTCGCTGCCGTGCCGGGTTGCGACTCACAAGGCACCAGCCCGCAACAGATTGAACCCGCGAAGTCGTCGGTCGTTAGGATTGCCGATCCGCAAGTGTCAGCAGCCGACACCGCAACCTTGGCCAGCGACAACGCCGCCTTTGCCCTGGACGCATATCACAAATTGATCGCCAGCAACGGCAACCTGGTCTTCTCGCCGGCTAGCATTTCCATTGCACTGGCCATGACCTATGCCGGCGCGGCTGGAAACACGGCAAGTGAAATGGCGGCGGCGATGCACTATACGCTGCCGCCCGAGCGTCTGCACCCGGCCTTCGACGCCCTGGATCTGGCGCTGGCCTCGCGCGGTGAAGGCAAGCTGGGCGCCGATGGCGGGCCCATGCGGCTGCACGTGGTGAACGCGGCCTGGGGCGAACGCAC
>Ga0302323_100001552_pt1 | contig 18724 bp, 17 predicted proteins | sample Fen_T0_3_FD_201950 | JGI IMG/M metagenome (GOLD analysis project Ga0302323, IMG submission 201950) | Peat permafrost microbial communities from Stordalen Mire near Abisko, Sweden - Fen_T0_3 | ecosystem: Environmental > Terrestrial > Soil > Wetlands > Permafrost | place: Sweden: Abisko... | reverse complement strand
GGCAGCGTTGCGGCTGGCACCGTCGGCAGCATTGCGGCTGGCACCGTCGGCAGCGTTGCGGCTGGCACCGTCGAGCGCATCGCGGCCGGTTGCGCTGCCCACCGCGCCCACCGAACCCGGCTGCCCGGCTTGCGAACTGGAAGCGCCGCCCGTCTTCACGTCAGCAGAAGTCATCTGCGGCGCCTGATACCGCTGCGCCGGGACGATCGTACCCGCCGTGTCTTTCCCGCTGGGCGGGAGAACGCCTGTCGACACCGCAACGATGACGGCCGCTGCGGCTACGCCGGCGCCGATCCAGATCTTGCGATGGCCGACTGAACTGGTGTTTTGTTCGCTCATGTTCTTCTCACCCCTGAAATTTGGTCCGCGGTGCGATATCGGATGGACCGTCGCCGACTTCCCCGGAATAGTGGCCGGGGCTTCCATGGAATGTTCTCCAATTGTGCCAATTACACGTGAACCCGAAAAAGGTTGGTAGACGCCGCCAGATTCCTGCCGCCGAAGGGGACTGCCGGCAGGGAGCGCCGTCATCACCGCATGGACCAGGCCCTCCGGCGGATAAGCCTTGGGGATTGCCTTGAGGCCGTCGAACAGGCGCTGCAATTCGTCGAATTCCGCCTGGGCGGCCGGGTTGGCGGCCAGAAGGCGCGTCAATTCGGTGGCCTCTCCCGGACTGGCCTCGCCATCCAGGACCGCATGCATCAAGGGGGTGTATTCGGAGCGGTTCATGTCAATTCCTGCGGAGATCCTTGAGCAGGACGGCCAACCGGTGCCGCGCCTCGAACAGACGCGATTTCACCGTTTTTTCGTCCAGGTCCAGAATCTGTGCGATCTCCTGATAGCTGCATTCGGAAAAGTGCCTCAACGTAAGCACGGTCCGGTCGTTTGTCGTCATGCCCATCAAAGCGTTCTGAATCCGCCGGGAAACTTGGGCCTCACCGACCTGCCACTCCGGGTTGGCGCTGTCGCCGTCCGGAATGTCGATGTCCTCGTCGAGCGCCTCTTCCCGCCTGTTGCTGCGCAGCAAATTGAGCGACTCGTTGACTGCGATGCGGTAGATCCAGCTGAAAAACTTGTATTTCGGGTCGTATTCGTCCAGCCGTTCCGCCACCCTGAGGAAGACGGTCTGCGTGATATCGCTGGCATCTTCCGCCCGGCGCGTGAGCCAGAACGCTGCGTTGTAGATGGGCCGCTGGTACCGAACGACCAGGTCGCTGAAAGCCTCCCGATCGCCATTCCGGTAGCGTTCCAGCAATGCCTGATCGGTCTCATTGTCCACAATTACACGCGGCGGCCGGAAAAGTTGGCGCGGGCGGCTACCGCGCAGCCTCGATGTCGAAGATCTTGTCGAAACCGGAATACCGGAAGATGTCCTGCAGATGGTGGTTGACGCCGGTAAGTTTGAGCTTGCCGGCGGAGGCCATCAGACGCTTCTGGGTCTTGAGCAGCACGCCGAGACCCGCGCTGGAGATGTACTCGAGTCCGCTGCAGTCGAGCGTGACCGTTCCCTTGGCCGTGTCCAGGAACGCCTGCGCGGCTGGAGCCTCCGCGGCGTCCAGCCTGCCCTTCATCACGACCACGCCTTCCGCACCGAAATCAATCGCGAGCATCCTCTATCCCTCTGTTCCAGGTGTTGCCTGGGACCGCGCCGGTTCCGCCTGCGTCTTGCGAAACGTCGTCCGGCCCTGCCTTCGTTCCGGCGAATACTCGTACTCCATCGAATCCACCATCCGCCGGATCAGGTGCAGCCCCAGGCCGCCGGGCTCGCGCTGCTCGATCGGCTTGGCAGTATCGACGTCCGGCGCCCGGGTCACGTCGAATTGCTCGACATCATAGTCTGTCAGCGCCATTTCCACGCCCCCCGGAATCGCCGTCATGTCGACGCGCACCTCGGGGCTGCCTTTCGGACTGTACTTGACCATGTTCGTGAACAGCTCTTCCGCGACGAAGTCGACCGTCGGAACCAGCGCTGCGCCGACGCCGTGTCGACTACAGAACTCTGCGGTGAACGCGAAGATCGCCTGCAGGGAGTCGAAACTGCGCGCGAACATCCGGTGTGCGGCGACTTGCGCGGCGCGCTTCACCAGCACCACCGTCATGTCGTCTTCCTGGGGCGCGCCTTGCGCAAAGGTGTTGACGGCGTCCAGAAGGGTCGCCGACAGTTCGGCCATCGTCTTCCCGTGGCTTTCCCGGAGGATCGCCTCGACGCGCTGCTCGCCGAACTGTTCACCCCGGGCGTCGTGGTATTCGTAGATGCCGTCGGAAAGCAGCACCAGCAGGTCGCCCGGCAACAGGTCCAGCGTGACCGCCGGCTGGAGCGACGTCAGGGGCATCGCCGCCAGAGGGAAGCTGGTCGGATCGTAGCGCGCGCAGGTTGCCTTGGATGCCTCATAGTGCAGAATCGGCGCCTGGCCGCCGCTGTGGAAGCGCATCCGGTGGGTAGCGGTGTCCAGGAGCCCGATGAACGCCGTGATAAAACGGTCGTCGGCCAGCGTGCTGGCGAGCTGGTTGTTGACCTGCAGGAACGCGGACTCGAGATCGGCGCCCAGCCGGAAGGCCATCCGCAGCATCGCATGCATCTGCGTTACCGACAGCGCAGGGGCGATGCCGTGGCCGGTGGCGTCGCCCAGTACGACGAGCAGCCCCTGGTCAATTTCCGACAAATCGAACGTGTCGCCGCCGGTCTGGCTCGCCGGTCGCGACGTTCCAAACAGGTCATATCCGGGAATCGACGGCATGACGGAGGGCAGCGTGCTCATTTGCACGTCGCGCGCCATCTCCAGTTCCTGGCGCATCTTCTCGCCCTCGATCACCGCGGCCGTCATGCGCACCCGCTGCAACGCAACCGCGCACTGTGCTGCCAGCACCATCGCGAGCGCCTCGTCGCTTTCATCGAAGACGCCGTTCGCCTTGTTCAGCACCTGCATGACGCCGACGAGAACGTCCTTGTGGTCCACCAGCGGGAGCGTCAGCATGCAGCGCGTCCGGTAGTTGGACTGGCGGTCCACGTCCGGATTGAAACGCGGGTCCGCATAGCAGTCGGGAACGTTGATGATACGGCGCGTTCGCGCGCATGCGCCCGCCAGCCCGGCGCTCGCCGGAACCCGCACCGGCGCGATGCCCGTGGCGATCTCCAGTACCAGCTGATCGGCGGCCGCGTCGTACAGCCACACTGAGCCGCGGTCGGCCTGCAGCACCTGCTTGGCCGCATTGACCACCTCGGTCAGCATGGACATGAGGTCGAACGGGGCGGCGAGCTTGGCCGTGACCGCGAGAATCGCCTCCATGTCCTGCACGGAAAGTTGACGCTGGCTTGGCGATACGTTCATGCCGCGAGAATGTAACAGAGCCTCGGCGAAATCGCCCACACCGATCCGGGGACGGCCGCGTCCGGGATGACGACCGCTCGTCGCGGCGTTATGATCGCTGTGATTCGCCAAGGACATAATGACGGCCACCGACCAGAAGCAACTGCTCGAAGCGCTGCACACCTTCGAGCACGGCAAGGTCGTCAGCGCGCGCGAGGCCGTCGCGCTGATCCGAGACGGAGATACGGTCGCCACCGGCGGCTTCGTCGGCATCGGCTTCGCGGAGAACATCGCCGTCGCGCTCGAGGAGCGCTACCTCGAAGCCGCACGCGAGGATCCGCACGACTTAGGCTCCCCGCGCGGACTGACGCTCGTCTATGCCGCCGGACAGGGCGACGGCGGGAATCGCGGCCTCAACCACTTCGGCCACAAAGGGCTCGTCCGGCGCGTGATCGGCGGCCATTGGGGACTGGTGCCCAAGCTGCAGGCGCTCGCCGTCGCCAACCAGATCGAGGCCTACAACCTGCCGCAGGGCATCATCACGCACCTCTTCCGCGACATCGCCGCGGGCAAGCCCGGATTGCTGTCGCGGGTGGGACTGGGCACGTTCGTCGATCCGCGCTTCGGCGGCGGCAAGGTCAACGATTGCACGACCGAGGACCTCGTTTCGCTGATGCAGATCGGCGAAGACGAGTACCTGTTCTACCGCACGTTTCCGATCAACGTAGGCATTTTCCGCGGCACCACGGCCGACCCTGACGGCAACATCACTATGGAGCGCGAGGCGCTGACGCTCGAGGCGCTGGCCATCGCGATGGCGGCCCACAATTCGGGCGGCATCGTCATCGCGCAGGTGGAGCGCATCGCCGAGCGCGGCAGCCTCAATCCGCGGCAGGTGAAAGTGCCGGGCATCCTCGTCGATTGCGTCGTCGTCGCGGAAAAGCCCGAATACCACATGCAGACGTTCGTGGAGCCGTATAGCGCGGCATTTGCCGGCGAGATCCGCGTGCCCGCCTCCGCGGTTTCCGCCATGCCGATGTCGGAGCGCAAGATCATCGCGCGCCGCGCCGCGCTGGAGCTGAAACCCAACAGCGTCGTGAATCTCGGCATCGGCATGCCCGAAGGCATCGCGGCGATCGCCGCCGAAGAGGGCATCATCGACCTGCTGACGCTGACGGCCGAGCCCGGCGTGATCGGCGGCATTCCGGCCGGGGGCATGAACTTCGGCGCGGCGATCAACACGCAGGCGGTGATCGACCAGCCGTACCAGTTCGATTTCTACGATGGCGGCGGGCTCGACGTCGCGTTCCTGGGCCTCGCGCAGGCCGACCGCGAAGGCAACCTCAATGTCTCGAAGTTCGGACCGCGGCTGGCCGGCGCGGGCGGCTTCATCAACATCTCGCAGAACGCCAAGGAAGTGGTCTACGTCGGCACGTTCACCGCCGGCAAGCTGGCGCTCGAAGTGCAGGACGGCAACCTGGTCATCGTCAATGAGGGCCATGTGCGAAAGTTCGTCCGCGACGTCGAACACCGGACGTTTTCCGGCCGCTACGCGTGGAAGCGCGGCCAACCTGTGCTCTACGTCACCGAGCGCGCGGTGTTCCGCCTGTGCGCGGAAGGCATCGAACTGACCGAGATCGCGCCGGGCGTGGATATCGAGCGCGACGTACTGGCGCAGATGGATTTCCAGCCGGTGCAAAACGGCGCGCCGAAACTGATGGAAGCCGCGATCTTCCGCGACGGCAAGATGGGATTGCGCGAGCGGATGCTGGCCATTCCGCTTTCGCGGCGCTTTGCCTTCGCGGCCGAGCAGGACGTCTTCTTCATCAACTTCGAACGCCTCGACATCCGGACTCCGCAGGACATCGCCGACGTTCGCGCGGAAGTCGAGAAGAACCTGGCGCCGATCGGCCGCAAGGTCTACGCGATCGTCAACTACGACGGCTTTTCCATCGTCCCGGAATTGGTCGACGCCTATTCGGCCATGGTGAGGGACCTGGTGGCGCGCTTCTATACGCGTGTCACGCGCTATACGACGTCGAATTTCCTGCGGATGAAGTTAGGCGATGCGCTCGAAGGCCGCGGCGTCGCGCCACATATCTACGAGTCGGCGCAGGAAGCGCTCGACCACCTCGACCGGCCGAAGCCGCAGTGACGCACGCCCAGCGCGGCCTACAGCAGCGTCCGCCGCATCATGATTTCGTTCCGGCCGGCGCCACCTTGCGCAGGAAATCGTAGATGCCGTTCTCGCCCATGTTGCGCGCATCGGCCAGTTCCCCGGCGCGGGTCACATAGAGGACCTTGTTGGCAGGCGAGAGGATGACGACGGCCGGGATGCCGTTCTTCAGCGGCACGCCGTAGGATTCCGCGACGGCGACGTTGCGATCGAACCGGCCGACGTCGACCTTGACGACCTGGAACTCGCGCGCGACGAATGGCGCACTCACTCCCTGCTTCATCGCGAGGTCCAGGACCTTGCAATCGCCGCACCAGTTGGCGCCGAAGACGACGATGACCGACTTTCCGGACTGCGCTGCCTGGGACAGCGCCTGTTTGACGTCCTGCCGCGCATCAGCGGCTTCGTCATACGGCCCGTCGGCAGCCAGGCAGGCCAGCGCAACGACGAGGAAGGGAAGGAAAAGCAGTCGTTTCTTCATCGATTCCTGAAATCGGGGAACGCGCGGGCGGCCTCTACTCCGCCGCAATCGCCCATGTGCGGACGATGAGGCCGTCGCGCACCTCGTAGGCGACGGCGACGTCGAATGGCTGGTTGCGCACGCCCGAGATGCGCTCGTGGTCGATCACCTTGCTGCCGAAGGCCATGCGGCCGCAGAGCTCGGCGTGCAGCCCCGCGTGATTGAAGCGCTGCGTGGCGTAAAAGTCGGCAAAGGCGTTCTTGCCGACGATTGCCGGCGTCGCCGCGGGCAATCTGAAGACCTCGATGTCGTCGGCGTACTCGGCAAGGAAGCGCGGGAGGTCGCGGGCGTTGTAGGCCTCGAGCTGGCGCTGCACGATTTCCTCGGGTCGCTCCATCTACTGGTCCGTCGACTTCTCCCATCCTGCATCGGGATTGTAGACGGTCATCGCCGATGCCGTGGCCACCGTATCCTTGCCGAGGTTCCTTTCGTAGACGACGCCGTCGTGATTGCAGATGAACGTCATCACGCCGGAGCCACCCCAGCGCGCCGGATAGGCGACCAGCGCGAAGCCGCCAATCATCTTGCCGTCGACGATGTAGTCGTAGGCGCCACCGGACGCGTCCTTGCCCTGGCCGGTCAGGATCTTGTAGAAATAGCCGTGGTACGGGGCGCCAGGGCCAGGCCGATCGTTGCCCTGGCTGCGCGCATTGGCCGTCAGCGGTCCCAGCGGGCTCGCCGGCTCGCCCGTCTTGGTCTGCCAATACAGGCCGTCGTGCGCGCCCGGCGCGCTCGTCAGCTTCTGCGCATATTCGAGCAGGCCGTTGCCGTCGCGGTCACGGGTCGCGTATTCGCGCTGCGCATCGACATAGGCCAGGCACACCTTGATCGCCGCAAGCTCATTGCGGCCGATTCGCCGGTCGAGCACCTGCTCGTTGCCCTGCCTGGCGTCGAACTGCCAGCGTCCGTTCTTCGCGACGAGCGGATAGGGAAACGGAAATTCGCCGGGGCCGACGAGCAGTGTGGCCCTCGTGTCACCCGTGCGCTCGAACTTCACCGACTTGTCGTACGCGGCGACGAACGCTTCGCGTGCCTCCTCGTCCTGCACCGGGTCGCCGGAACGGACGAACTTGCTGGCGCCGGGACCTAGCACGCGCCAGATCAGCTTGCGTTCGTCGGTGCGCATCGCGTCGGCGAGCGCCTTCGCCGCTTCCTCCGGGGATGCATACGTGCTTTGGGCAACGGCCGGACGAGTGCTGGCGACAGGTGCCGGAGCGGCCGCCTGCGCCATGGGCACGCCAAACGCGGCCAGCGCCAGCAACGGGATCCACATGCGAGCAAGGACGGTGCAGCAGGTGGGTTTCATCGTGTTGTGTCCGTGTTCCATCAGCGACCTCGCCCCTCTCCACCGCGACCACCCCCACCCCCACCACCCCCCCCTCCGCCTCCGCCACCTTCGCGGATGCCGTTGGGCGACGGGCGATTGGCGCTCGGCGCTGATCTCGGCGGACTTTGCGCGGGACGTTGCGGGGACGCGCGGCTCTGCGCGCCGCGATTGGCGTCGCGTTGCACCTGCGGACGTGATTCCGGTTGAAATCCCGGTTGCGGTCGCGCGCCCGAGTTCCCGGGCCGCGCTTCACGTGTGGGCGGCGTCGTGGGACGTGACAGATTGCCTTCACCGGCGTTGGGCCGATCGACCGTTCCCGGCGACGGCCGCGTCAGGTTGTTGCCTGTACCCGAACCCGGACGGCCAACGGTCGCCGGCGCGGGCCGCGTCGTGTTGTCGCGGCCGCGGTAATTCTCGCGCGACTGGACACCCGAGTTGCTGTTCGGCCGGTAGCGATTGCTGGTGGCGCTGTCGCGGTAGGCCACGCCTCGGCGATTGTCGACGTTGTGAGTCCAGTTGCCGTTGTTCACGCGGTCGCGATACCCGGGTCTGTTGATCCACACGTTGTTGGTGTTGTTGACGTTGATGTTGATGGAATTGCCGCGCCAGTTGGGCTGCGCCCAGCCCCAGTTGTTGCGGCTGATGCCCCATGCCGGTCCCCAGTAGAACCCCGCGTAGAACCCCCAGTTCGGCGGACGCGGCCCGAAACCCCAGATCGGTGGTGGGAACCAGTACCACGGCCGATAGGCGGGCGCCCACCAGGGGCCGAAGATCACCGTCGGGTTGTACACCGGAACGAAGAGGAATTGCGGCTGCGCGGGTTGGATGATGATCGTCCGATCCTGATAGATCACCTGCTGCTGTTCGGTGCTTTGCAGGTTGCCTGCCTGCTGCGCCCGCGCGCGTAGGCCCTGTACCGTCTGCATGACCACGGCCTCGTCGGCCAGGAACGCGTCGCCCAGCCGCTGCGTCCAGTCGAGCTTGTCGTTCATCATGTCTAGGACCTGCGGGAATGAGGCGAGCGAGAGCACGCTCGGGTCCCATGGCATGTCCTTCAGCGCATCGTCCAGTTCGGGGCCGCGCAAGCCGGGATTGGCCTTGACGAAGCGCGCCGCCTGTACGACTTCCAGAGGATAGGTGGAGGCCATCAGCACTTGGGCCAGCAGCTGGTCCGGATAAAGCGCGATGGGGGCCAGCAGTGAATCGAGGAAGTCCTGGGACATCGGCGCCTGGCTCACGCTGACCGGGGGCGGCGTGTTCGGCGGTGGCACGCTCTGCGCGGGCGCCGCCGCTGCAATGGTCAGCATGGCGGCGGCGACAACGACCGCCAGGGATCGGGAAAGATTCATCGATGCTCCAGGGAAAGGCGCGCGGCCGTCTTCTGCGGCACGGGCGAACGCCACTATGTCCATTAACGCTGCGAGAGCGCGGTGGGTTGACCCAGGGTCGACCGGCCAGCGCGCTATCATTCGTTCCCATGCAGGTAACGCTCAATGGTTCTCCGCAACATTTCGACCCGCCGCCCGCGACGGTGGCCGAACTCGTCCGGGCGTTGCATCTCGAAGGCAAGCGCATCGCCGTGGAAATGAATGGGGAAATCGTGCCGAAGAGCCGCTACGCGGAGACGCGCGTCGTGGCCGGCGACGAGTTCGAGGTCGTCGCGGCGGTCGGCGGCGGCTAATCCGGCCCGCTTCCGCATGTGGCAACCTGCCTCAATTCGCCGGGCGTAAAATGGCAGCGATGAATGCTCCCGCGGCCAATGCCATCGCTGCCGATCCGCTCGTCATTGCCGGGCGCGCGTACCGCTCGCGCCTGCTCGTCGGCACCGGCAAGTACCGCGATTTCGCGCAGACGCGGGATGCCGTCGACGCATCGGGCGCGCAGATCGTCACCGTGGCCATTCGCCGGACGAACATCGGCCAGGACGCCGGCGCGCCATCGCTGATCGACGCCCTGCCGCCGTCGGAATTCACCTACCTTCCCAACAGCGCCGGCTGCTATACGGCCGATGACGCGGTGCGCACGCTCAAACTGGCGCGCGAGCTGCTTGACGGCCATGCACTCACCAAGCTCGAGGTTCTGGGCGACAAGGAGACGCTGTATCCCAACGTGCGCGAAACGCTGAAGGCGGCCGAGCGGCTGGTCGCCGACGGGTTCGAGGTGATGGTCTACACGTCCGACGACCCCATCATCGCGCGCGAGCTGGAGCAGTTGGGCTGTGTGGCGATCATGCCGCTCGCGTCGCTGATCGGCTCGGGCATGGGGATCCTCAATCCGTGGAACCTGAAGCTGATCATCGAGCAGGCCAGGGTGCCGGTGTTGGTCGATGCCGGAGTCGGCACCGCCTCCGACGCCGCCATCGCGATGGAGCTCGGGTGCTCCGGCGTGTTGATGAACACGGCGATCGCGCTCGCAACCGACCCGGTGCGCATGGCGGGCGCGATGAAGCTCGCCGTCGAGGCCGGGCGCGAGGCGTATCTTGCGGGTCGCATGCCGCGGAAACTCTACGCGGGCAGCCCCAGCTCCCCGACCTCCGGACTCATCTCCTGACCATGCGCGCGCTGCTCGCCGTCGGGCAGTCCGTAGCGCTTGCCGCCTGTTTTACAGCACACGCGGCGCCGGTCACGCCGGCGCGCATCACGGAGCTGTGCTCGCAGGCGGAAGGTCCGGCGCATTGCGGACGTCTGGTCGAAGCGGATCAGCTGAAAGCGCTTCCCAACCTCGCGGTTCGCGACGGCAGCACGCTGAAGGTGCTGCTGTATCCGACGGGTGCGCGCGAATTCGTCGACGTCGACACGCTGCATGGCTCCACGACCTGGTCGCTGTGGGACTACTGGAGCCCGGTCAACGTCGTGGTACTGTTCACGACGGACCTGGACCGCATCGGCTACGCCACGCTGCAGCGGGCGACGGGCCAGGTGACCGCGATGCCGGCGGAACCCTCGCTGTCGCCCGACCGGCAGCACGTTGCCGTCGCGGACTTCTGCGCCGCAAACTGCGACAACGAAGTATCGGTGTGGCTGGTCGCGCGTGAAGGCATCCGCAAGGAACTGGGCTGGAAGCCGGATGCACAGTGGACCGACGTGTCGGTACAGTGGAAGGGCGACAACACCGTCGTTCTCGAATACACGCCGAAGGGCGAGGACAAGCCGCGCACCGTCGAGCGCCGTCTGGCCGACGCCGAATGGCAGCGCTTCGGTGCACGCGCTGCACGGTGACGTCGACAATCCCCTCCGGCGCCGATGCGGCGCACCGCCCCGTGCGCAGTTTCGTCCTGCGCCAGGGCCGCATGTCCCCGGCACAACAGCGTGCGCTCGACACGCTGCTGCCCCGTCTGGGCATTGCATACGCGCCAGCGCCATTGGATTTCGCAAACACGTTCGGCCGCAACGCGCCCGTCATCCTGGAAATCGGCTTTGGCATGGGTGAGACGACGGCGGCCATCGCCGCAGCCCAGCCTCAGAATGATTTTGTCGGACTCGAAGTTCACGGGCCCGGCGTGGGTGCGCTGCTGAATCGCGTCGACGCCGCGGGCCTCGCCAACGTCCGCGTGATACAGCACGACGCCGTCGACGTGATCGAACACATGATCCCCGCTGCGTCGCTTGAGGGCATCCATGTCTACTTTCCCGACCCTTGGCCCAAGAAGCGCCACCACAAGCGGCGCCTGCTGCAACCGGCATTCGTGCACGCGCTCGCACAGCGCCTCTCGGCCGGCGGGTACCTGCATGCGGCAACCGACTGGGACGACTATGCGCAGGAGATTCTTGCGACGTTCTCGGCCGAACCGCTGCTCGCGAACACCGCCGCCGATTTTTCGGAACGACCTGCCTGGCGCCCGCAGACCAAATTCGAGACGCGCGGCCTGAAGCTCGGTCACGGCGTGCGCGACCTCGTGTTCCGGCGCCGCTAGCGCATAGCTGCGCGGCGCTTCTGTCAGGCCGACTTCGCCATTCCGTTTCCGCGCGCCAGCGCAATGAGCCGCGTGATCGTGCTGCGCGCGACGTCGCGCGAAAAATGCTTGCGGATGTTGTCGCGGCCCCCGACGGCCAGCTTGTTCCACAGCGCCTCGTCGTTGTACACGCGCACGATCTCGGCCGCGAAAGCCGCCGGGTCGTCGGCGACCAGCACGTCGTCGCCCGGGCACAGATGCATGCCCTCGACCGACGGTGTCGTCGCGATCACCGGCAGGCCGTAGCTCATTGCCAGGTTGATCTTGCCTTTCACGCCGGCCCCATAGCGCAGCGGGGCGATCGACGCGCGGCAGCCTGTGAAATAGGACGTGACGTCGGGAACATAGCCCGTGACGACGAAATCCTCGGCCGCGAGCGCACGGATATTGGCCGGCACATTGCTGCCGACGATGTAGGTCTTGACGCCCGGCAGCGCCTCACGGACCCGCGGCAGGATTTCCTTTGCGTACCACAGCACCGCGTCGGTGTTGGGAGGATGCTGGAAGCCGCCGATGAACACCAGGCCCTCGCGCTCGGCAAACGGCTTGCCGCCCGGCTCGAGCTCGTGGATCGTCGACAGCACCATCACCCGCGCATCGGGTACGAGTTCGGCGAGCAGCGCCTGCTCGAACGGCGAGACGACGAGCGTCACGTCCGCCTTGTGGATCAACGCCAGCTCCTCGTCGCGCTTCGCGCGCGCCGCGGCGCGCGCGAACGCGCTGCCCTCGAGTTCGGCCTGGCGCTCGGTGCGCAGGAAGTGCAGGTCGACGGTGTCGAATACGACGAGCGCGCCGGGCGCGAATGTGCGCACGGCCTCGAAATGCTTGACGGCGACATAATGACGCGACATGACCACGAGATCGAATTCCGTCCCGCGACGGCCCAGAATCTCCGCGATCGAATCGACATAGGGGTGGAACAGAACCTCGATTCCGCGTTGCTGCAGCTGCGCCACGTAGGGCTGGCGATACTCGAGGTTGTCGGCGACGAAGGTGACCTTGCAGCGCAATGACGTCAGGATCTCGAGGATCGCCTGCATGCGCAGCGAGCCCGCATCGTGATCCGGCGTGAGCATGCATGCGTCGACGACCAGCACCCGCATCTGCGCGCCGCGATCATGCTCCAGTTCGGGGTGGATGCCGTTTGCGCGATGCAAAGCCAGTGTGTTGCCCCACTTCTTGGCGAACGTAGTCTGGTTCACGACCTGGTGGCGTTTGACGCCCGAGGTCTCGTCCGTGCCGGACGTCTGGCCTTCAAAATGGACGACTGTGGCGAAGGGCTGGTAATACACCTTGCGACCGGCTGCACGCACGGAGAACGCGAGATCCACGTCTTCGTAATACGCCGGCGCGTAACTGGCGTCGAAGCCGCCAACCTCGCGAAACAGTGCACGTGGGATGGCAACGCACGCGCCCGAGCAGTAATCGGCTTCGCGCAAATAGTTGTACTCGGGCTTGTCCGGGTCATCGTTGCGGCCCCAGTTCCACGCCGATCCATCGCGCCAGACAATTCCGCCCGCCTCCTGCAATCTTCCATCCGGGTAGATGAGTTTTGCGCCGACCAACCCTGTATCCGGGTGCTCGCGGAACACCGCCAGGATCGCATCGAGCCAGCCGGGTGTCACGATGGTGTCGTTGTTGAGGAACAGGACAATCTCGCCGCGCGCTAGCGCAGCGCCGTGGTTGCATGCGCCGATGAAGCCCAGATTGATTTCATTGCGCACGAATTGCACGCCGGTCACGGCCTTCAGTTGCTCCGCCACGGGTTCCGGCGACGCGTCGTCGACCACCAGAACCTCGACTTGTCCCGCTGGCGAATGGACCTGAACGCTTTTCAGGCAGGTAAACGTCAGCAGCGGATTGCCGAACACGGGAATCACGATCGACACGTGGGGCGCATCGTTCGCCGCAAATGCGAGCGGTGTGACCTCCTCCTCTTGCTCGAAGATCGTCGCGCGCGGCGCCTTGAACCGACCCTTTCCCCGGACCTTGGCCAGTGCGCGCTTGAACGCCGCCGTGGTTCCCTCATTACGAAGAATCGACCACATCAGTGCCGCGAAATGTGGCGCGCGACGAACGGTGGCCCAGCGTGCACGCGTCCGCGCGAACAGGATCTTCGCTCGATGGCCGGCGTCGCGAACCGGCGCGGTCAGGCGCCAGGTCGTCGATGACTCGAGCTCGTCGATGCGGTGGCGCGCGATGGCGAGCGATGTTTCGTCGTTTCCCGTGTGAATCTGCATCGTGTACAGCGCGCGCTGCGCAGCAAGCAGTTCGGCGGCAAGGTGCTCGCGATCGCCCTGCGCGCGATCGCGAATCGCACGAAATTCCTCGAGTTGCCGATCCACGACCGCCACGCGCCGCTTGAGCTCGTTGCGCGCCTCGGTATGCCCGCATTCCACCCCCGCGGAAAACAACTGGATCAGCGACAGCAGCTCAGGCTCGACGTGGCCTTCAGCGAGGTAATAATGACTATTGTCCAATTCCGGGAGATTGCCGGCCACCCGGGATCCGCGCAAACCCGGGGGCACGCGCGCAAGATAGTTGCTGACGTATTGCTCGGGATCCATCAGGTTGCCGCCTTGATCCGAAGCACCGGCACCGGAGTCTCCGGGCGCTGCGTTACCCCGGCCGCGGCGAGCAGGGCCTCGTTCCATGCCGCCGCCGGCGCGTTCCAGGGGACGGTTGCCGACCGCGGATGGCCGGCCAGGCGCTCCGGAAACGCGCCGAGCGCCGACGCGACGATGGGCAGTCCCGAGGCCAGCGCAACGGACAATGTGTACGCGTAGGTTTCGGGAACCTGTGCCGCGAAAAGGATCACGTCCGGCTTCTCGGCGCCGATCAGTCCGGGCAAATCCGCATCGACATATTGACCGTGAATCGTGAGCGGAATCTCCGGCGACTGGGGGATCGGTTCCGTGGTGGAACCCAGCAGGCGAAATACCAGAGGCAGGCCCAGCGCCTTTGCCTCGCGCGCGCAGGCCGCCACCACGTCCAGTCCCTTTTCCCGCGACAGGTTGCCCAGGACTGCGACGCGAACAATTCGCGGCGGGGGATTGGGCGCAACCTCGGGATGCGGCCAGACATGGATCGACAAATCGGGAAAGTAATGCCTGATCCGCCTTTCCACGTCGTTCGACGGCGCGATGACGCGGTCAGCTCCGCGCAGCAACTGTCCGAATGCTCCCCGCCATGCCGTAATGTCGAGGCCCCACAGGCCAGGGCGGCGCGTCAGACACGCGGCGCATCCCGTCGCATCGGGCTCGCCACAGTATTGGCCATGTTCCGTAACCAGGTGGTATTGCGGGCAAATCGCAAAATAGTCGTGCAACGTACAGTCGTAGGGGACGCCCGCGGCCGATGGAAGTTCAAGAACGGCGCGAGGCAGGAGGTGTACATGATGAAAATGCAACCGCTCGACTCCGATCGACCGCAGCAGTGCGACAAGTTCGGGCAATTCGCGCGGCAGCGCGAAGTAGACAGCAAAGCTCTCTCCAGTGCGCGGCCAATACAGCTTTACCGTGTCGTCGGACGCGGGTTCGAGATAGAGCACCTCGCAGCGAGCGGAGATGAGCGACGCGAGGTCGTTCATGTGGCGACGGATGCCTCCACCCCACGGATGGGATATGAACAGCAGGGGACGCCCGGGGGCTTCAGCCAATCGCAGCAGGTCGACGCGTCGCGCAAACGGCCTGCCGGGGTCGCGGATCAGTGTTTCCGCCTTCTGGTTGGCGTAGGCCGGATACAGTTTGGAGAGTGCTAGCTCGGTGCGGCTCGCCAGTTCATTCGCTTCGCGCTTGCCATAAGTCGCGTGGCCGGAATGACCGACGAAAACATCGCCGGCAAGAATGTTGCGGAACCCCGCACTGCCCGCGCGCAGGCAGAAATCGACTTCGACACCGTAATCGCTGCCCAGCGGCGTGGCGTCGAATGCACCAACCACGTCGAGGCAATCGCGACGAAAGTAAAGACACGGTCCATGTAGCGCAGGCACGATCGCCGAAGCGCCCGGATTGGCGCGCGCAAACAGCCCATCGAGCATGGCGACCGTCATTCCCGCCGGCAGCAGATTGTCACTGCGTGGGAGCGGATACGTCGCCGTGCCGGCGTTCTGGGTGAACGTGCCGATGACGCCGACACCTCGAGCGTCGCCGCGCGGGACGAGACGGTCGAGCCAATCGTTCGCGACTTCGGCGTCGGACTGCAACACGACCACATCACGATCGCGATGCAGCGCAAACGCGTGATTCACGGCCGCGGAATACCCTTGGTGCACCGGTTGCTCGATCAACGTCGCGTGGCCGCGTTCGGCCAGGTCCCGCAAGTACCGCGCGAGCTCAGCTTCCTGCGTCCCGTCGTTGATCACCACCAGTTCAAAGGGGGTGCGACAGGATGACGCGAGGACGCTTTCAATGCAGCGACGCGTCGCCTCCAGATTGCGGTAGGCCGGAACGATGACGTCGACCACAGGCATCAGCGCAATTCCGACAAGCGGCGCTTCAGCACCGAAAGCGGGAAACGCAGCCATCCGCGCGCAGATTCACGGTAGACGAGCTGCTGTCGCGTCGCGGCGTGTGCCGCGGCCTCCCTGGCAAACGCCTCTTGCACATCGACCAGCGCCGCGATACGCCGATCCTTCTCGGCGCCTGCGTCCTTTTCGCTCGCCAGCGCATTGACGGCCGCCACCAGGTCGGCAAGGCGGGCCTCGGCGATGGCGCGCGCATCGAGTTCATCCCAGGCGAGCTGTCGTTCGCGGACCAGCGCGCGGGCGTAGTCGCGCCACAACGCCTGCGCGCCGTCGTCGAACAGTGAGAGCGCCGGGATCACCGGGAGCACTGCGCCGGTCGCCCCGCAGACGACGACGAAGTACATTGGCGGCGCGGGCTCCGGCATGGCACGTGTGGCATCGTTGGCAAGGGCAAGATACTGTGGGGGCTCGCAACCGTCGCCTTCCGCCCACAGCGCCGATTGCGCTACAACGCGTTGTCCATGCCAGGCCTGCTGCGGAAACGCGGGATCGAGCAGCGCTTTCAATTCGGCGCGGTCGAGCTCGCCCACGTGGAAGTGATTCTCGACCAGCCCCGCCTCGTTGTAGACCGGCCGGTTCGGGGAGGAAATCGCCAGCACCCCGGACGGCGTCAGCACCCGGCGGAATTCCGCGAGCATCTCGCGTTGTGGGGCGAGATGCTCGATCGTTTCGAATGAGACGACGACGTCGACGCAGGCATCGGGCAGCGGCAGTCTCGTGACGGAACCCTCGACGAACGAGAGATTGTCCTTTGCGTAGCGTTCGCGCGCGTGCGCCACGGCGTCGGCGGAAATGTCGACGCCAGTCACCTGCGCCGCAGTGTGCGCCAGCATGAAACTGCCGTAGCCTTCGCCGCAGGCGGCATCGAGCACGCGCTGCCCGCGAACGATCGACGCGACGAACGCATAGCGGTGCCAGTGCTCATACCAGATCGGGCCGCGCACCTCGGGCGTGAACCGCTCGCCGGTGAATGTGAGCGCGGTGGAGGCTTTGGAATCGTTGGCCAAGGGGATGCGGATCTTGCGAAAGGGGCGGTGGCGCGAGGCCGCACGCAACCCCCAATTGTAGCCGCCTTGACGTTCCGCGAGCGCGGCGACCGATTGGGGGCTTTCCCAATCGGGGAGCCAGGGTCCCGTCAGTCGAGGGTCAGCAGGACCGGCTGGTGGTCCGAGGCCTGCAGCTGCATGTCCACCGAGATGTCGCGGACCCGCGACTTCAAGTCTTCGCTGACAAAGATGAAGTCGCAGCAGTAGCCGGGCGCCGTCGGATCGATCTTCCGGTAGATGCACATCGTCGGCGCGTGTGGAATGCCCGGATGCGCGTGTTGCCATGCATCGGCCAGCGCCGGCGTGCCGTCGGCGAAGGGCTGCAGCATCTGCGCGTGCCCGGGGTCGGTCGGGTCCATATTGAAGTCGCCGGTGATGATCGTGGCCGCGGGCCGCGGATAGGTCTGGAACGGACCGCCGTCGGTCCCCGAGACGCGCAGCCCGCCGGAATATCCATGGCCCTGCGCGTAGATTCCGCGCAATGCATCGAGCTGCGCGGTGCGCTTCATGACCGAGTAGTACTCGATGTGCGTGGTGATCACGCGCACGTCGCCGAAGGGCGCCGTAACCACCGCCTCAAGCGCCATCCGCGGCATGCCGAGGAAGTCCTGGTCGGCCGGATAAGGCAGCATGTACCGGAATACCTGCTGCACCGGCAGCCGAGAAAAAATCATGTTACCGAAGCGGCGGCGGCGCCCGTTTTCGCCCGGGTGGTCGACCGCGACACCGGGAATGCCGACATAGCCCGGGAGAAGCGTGGACAGCAGCGAGAACTGGTCCTCGCCCGCGCTTCCGGCCAGCCGCGGGTCCGGATAGTTGTCCGCGATCTCCTGCAGGCAGAGCACGTCGAAATCCGCCTGTCGCTTGGCCTCGGTGACGATCCGGGCCGGATCGACCTTGCCGTCCACACCGCAGCACCACTGCACGTTCCACGTAATAAGCTTCATCTGATTCCGGCCCGCATGAAGGATTGGACGAACTGGCGTTGAAAGAGCAGGAATGCTACCAACAACGGCGCGGTGGTCAATAGCGTCGCCGCCGTGATGATCGACCAGTCGATGCCCTGGTCGGTCGACGAGAACACCTGCAGCCCGACGGTCACGGGCCGCGCCTCCACCGAATTGGTGATGATGAGCGGCCACAAGAAGTTGTTCCAGTGGTAGCTGACGCTCACCAGCGCGTAGGCGAGATACGTCGGCCGTGCGAGCGGTACGTAGACTTTCCACAAGACCTGCAACGGCGTGCAGCCCTCGACGCGCGCGGCCTCGTCCAGCTCCCGCGGCACGCCCTTGAACGTCTGGCGCAGCAAAAAGATCCCGAAGGCGCTCGCCATGTACGGCAGCCCGATGCCGGCGATGGTGTCCTTCAATCCGAGCACGGACATCGTGCGGTAGTTCTCGACGATCAACACGTCGGGCATCACCATCAGCTGCACGAGGACCAGCGCGAACAGCATGTTGCGGCCGGGAAATTCGAAGCGCGCCAACGCATACGCCGCAAGCGTGGTCAGCACGAGCTGCGCGGCCAGCACCATCGACACCAGCAGCACGGTATTCAGAAAATAGCGCGCGAACGGCGCCGCTTGCCAGGCGGTGACGAAGTTGGCCAGCGTCAGCGGCGCCGTCAGCGACAGGCGCGTCGAGAATTCCGGCGCATGGAAGGCCGTCCAGAATGCGTACAGAAGCGGCAGCACCCACAGCGCGCCCAGCAACCAGGCGCTAGCCGTTTCCAGCGCACGACCGATGCCGCGCGGCTCGTACACGTTGAGCGCTGCGCTCATTGGTAATGCACCTTGCGCTCGAGAAAGAAGAACTGCGCCAGCGCGACGATGCCGAGGATGCCGAGCAGCACCATCGTCAGCGCCGCCGCG
>Ga0302323_100001551_pt1 | contig 18724 bp, 18 predicted proteins | sample Fen_T0_3_FD_201950 | JGI IMG/M metagenome (GOLD analysis project Ga0302323, IMG submission 201950) | Peat permafrost microbial communities from Stordalen Mire near Abisko, Sweden - Fen_T0_3 | ecosystem: Environmental > Terrestrial > Soil > Wetlands > Permafrost | place: Sweden: Abisko... | reverse complement strand
CGACGTAGGCGCTCGTGAGTAGCTCGAAGGACGACGACATTCCGCCTGCCCTGGGTCGCGCCGTCCGCGCCATGAGCGGCACCATGATGGCCAAGGTCGCCAGCCGTGGGTTCGACGGTATGACGCCCGCCTTCGCGAGCCTCATGCCGCTGCTGGATGCGACCGGCGTCCGTCCCACCACCCTGGCGCAGCGAGCCGGGATCAGCAAACAGGCGATAAGTCAGCTGGTTCGGGAACTGGAAGCACGCGGCTATGTCGAGCAGATACCCGACCCGACCGACACACGCGCCAAGATCGTGTGCCTGACGAAGCGCGGGGTCGCCTTACACGCCGCGTGTGCGGAGGTGCGACTGGAGCTGCACTCCGTCGCGATCGCGAAGCTTGGCAAATCGAGAGCATCGCGGTTACGGCGGGATCTCCTCGAGCTTGCCGCCGCGCTCGAGGAGCTGCGCTCGCGCTGAACACGCGAGGTAGGTTCCCGACGAGGAGCCCGAGCGGCTGGATCCCGGCGCGAGGCCATCGTCGAGCTCGTGCTGGCGGACGGCACCAGGCGGAGCGAGCGCGTGGCGGCGGTCCGCGGCACCTCGGAAAGATATCCGTAACCTACGCCCGCTGCTGCAACGGGCATAGGATCGCCCCATGCCGATCAGCGCGATGAACCACTTCACGGTCCTCACGGCGGACCTCGCGGCCACCACGTCGTTCTACGTGGAGATCCTGGGCCTCGCCGAAGGGTTTCGGCCCGACTTCAACTTCCCGGGCGCGTGGCTCTACGCCGGCGGCCAGCCGATCCTGCACGTCATCGCCGGGCGCGCGCTGCCCGACGATCCCCGCGGCGCGATCGACCACATGGCGTTCAGCGCCCGCGACCTGCGGGCCATGGCGGCCAGGCTGGCCGAGCGTGAGATCGCGTACGACCTCCGCAGGTTGCCGACGACCGGCGCCTGGCAGCTGTTCTGTACCGACCCGAGCGGCGCGCGCGTCGAGCTCGACTTCGAGGCAGGGGAAGCCGCGCCATAGCGAGGCGATCCGCCGCGCCGGCCCCGTCGAACGCGCTTCGTGTGACGCCTGCGTCTCAGCCGGCTTCCGAGGGCGCGTGCGCCAGATCGCACGTCCGCCGCGCCGCGGTGTACAATCCGAGTCCTTGTCCCGCCGTTCACCTCGTTACCGGATCGATACCGCGGCTACCGCGATCTCCTTGCTCGGTGGCGAGATGGCCGTGTGCCGCACGCTCGACGTCTCCGACGACGGCGTCAGCCTCGACACCGCGGCATGGTTCCCGATCGGCACCCGGCTGGCCGTCGCGCTGGTCGACCCCGTGACCGGCTCGGCGATCGAGCTCACGGGCGACGTCGTGCGCGAGGCCATCGCGCCGAGCTGGACGCTCGGAGTTCTGCTGATCGATCCGCCGGTCGAGTGGCGCGCGTTCGTCGCCAGCGCAGCGCGCAAGGCGCCGACCAGCGCGCTCAAGCCGACCAAGCGGCTGCGCGTCCTGGTGTTCGGCGACGAGCAGCGGCGGCGCGGCGCGATGGCGCTCTACGTCACGAGCGGCTGGGACGTGCTGTTCGCCACCGACGCCGAGTCGATCGCCGAGCCGCTGGCGCACATCGAGCTCGACGCCGTGGTCGCCGAGCTCGACGCCGCCGACCCGCGCGTCGCGGTCGTGATGGCCGACGTCCGCCGCTGGCAGCCGATGGCGCGACGCATCGTGCGCGGCGCGAGCGGCCCGCACACCGAGCTCGTGCACCGCTTCATCGACCGCGATGCAGGCCTCGACGTCCTGCTCGACGCCGTGACCGCGCACCTCGCCGCGAGGTAGGGCGCCGCTCGAGGGTGCGTGCGCGGGCCGCAGATCGGATCACGGATCGCGCGACGGCGGCGAGATCTGCGCGATGCCCGGCGCGTGAATGAATCCGGCGCCGCCGCCGCCACCGCCACCGCCACCGCCGGTCTCGCTGATCGGGTCCACGGCGTCACGCCCGGCGAGCTCGGTGCCCAGCGAGCCATCGCCACCGTCGCCGCTCTGGTTGTTGGCCCCGTTGATCCCGCCCCGCGCGCGCTCGGTGGGCGCGGTCGAGACGCCACCGTCGAGGCCGACCGTGACTCCCGCGCTGCCGCCGCTCGCGGTCCCACCGCCCTCGCCGCCGCCACCGCCGTTGGCGAACACCGCGCCCTGCGAATCGGGCGCGAGCGAGCTCGTGTCGAGGACGATCATGCCGCCGGAGCCACCGCCACCGCCGCCGCTGGGGCCTCGCGGTCCGCCGCGGCCCCCGCCGCCCGAGGCATTGATCCGGCCCTCGAGCACGATCGTCTGGGCGACCAGCGCCACCGCGCCGCCGCCGGGTCCACCGGTGCCGCCGCCGATCGGATCGTCGGGCGCGCTCCCGGCCTGGCCCGGGCAGCCGCCGCGCAGGCCGGGCATCGCCATGAGCTCCGGCGCGGGGGTCGCGTTCGCGCCGGCGATCGCCTGGCCGTTGCCGCCGCGCCCGCCGAAGCTGCCACCGGCACCACCACCGGCATCCACGGGCAAAGAGCCGCGCACGCAGGTCGCCGGATCCGCGCCGGCGCCGGGGAGGGTCCGCACCACGTCGCTGCTCACGTCGATCGAACCCTGCACGTCGATCGTGCCGGCGGCCACCAGCACGAGCGCCCGCAGGCCACGCGCGCTGACCACCACCTGCGGCGCGATCGAGATCGCGGTCGCCGCGACCACGCAGTACTGATCGATGTTCGGCTCGCAGTAGCTCGAGTTGCTGGTGTTGATGTCGATCGACGCGGTGAACGCGAGCGGTTCGCGCGGCGGCGCCGGCAGACACGTGCGCACGAGCGCGCCGAAGCACAGCGCCGCGTCGGTCAGCGGATCGCCGCCGCCATCGAGCCCGACCACGACGGTGTCTTGCGGCCCCATCGCGACGCGTCCGCAACCAGCTGCCCCGAGCGCCCCGACTGCCACATAGCTCAAGGCACGCATCATTCGATCTCGCGGGCGCACCAGCTGTGTCGAGTGTAGCCAACCGCGACGAGGCAACAAGCCAGACCCGGGCGATCTCCAGCGCCGCCGTGTTTCGATATCACCCACACGGTTTCAGTGACTCGCATTACGATCCGCGATGACGTGACGCGTGCGCTCGATTCAAAAATCCTGCTTCAGCTCGCGTTCGAGGCGCTGGATCGAAGCCTTTTGCTTCTCGAGCACTTCCTTCAGCTGGCGCTGCGTCATCTCCTCGCGGGACCGCGCCGCGCGATCGCGCACCGCGCGCGCAACCGCCGCCCCTGCGACCACGCGCGACACGGTCACCGCGACCTGAGTCATCGCTTCGATGACAGTGATCTGACTTTCGGGATCGCCCAGCGCGCGGTCCGCGGCGGCCAGCAGGCGATCGAACACCTGCTCGGCGTCGGCGAGCACCGCCTCCTCGCTCTCGCCCCACGCCAGCCGGCGCGCGACCGCATCCTGGAGCGATGGATCGAGCGGCGATGCTCGCGGCGCTGACGCCTCCGCCGCCCGGCGAGCCCCGCCACCGACCGCGAGCGCGCGCAGCACCGCCTCGAACACCTCGGTGCCGGGCGGTTCACGGTCGCCGTGCTGCGCGGTCTCGAGCAGCTCATCGCGCAGCCCGCGCACCGCCTCGAGCAGATCGTGGGGCGTCACGGTCACCAATCGCTCGTGCCGCGAGCGCCCCACGGCAGCCTGGTATCGACCACGGTCGCGAACTGGCGTTCGAGCTCGGCGCGCGTGCGCTCGGCCGTGGCCACGGCAGAGCGCAGCTCGGCGGTCGTCGCCTGCGCCTCGCGCAACCGATCGTGGTACGGGCCGACCGCTTCGAGCACGAGGCCGGTGACGGCGCTGGCCAGCCGCTGGTGCGCCGTGCTGAGCGCCCGCAGCGCGCGCACGCGGACCGCGATCGGCGCGCGCTGCTGCTGGGCGCACGCGGCGACCACCACGCGGGCCTGGTCGAACGCATCGAACAGCGGCGCGACCCCAGCGGGATCGACCGAACGCACGCCGTACAGCCCGCGCGCCGACAGCACCGCCATCGTGAAGTTGCCGTCGCTGTCGGAGACCACGGCCTGGAGCGCGGCGAGGATCTGTCCGGTCAGCGCGTCGCGCGGCGCCACCCGGCCGCGCGCCAGCGTGAGGATCTTGGCGATCGCGCCGACGACCTCGGGCGGCGCCTCGTCGCCGGGCGCCGGGCCCTCGGAGCGCTCGAACGGCGCTGTGGGGTTGTCGAGCAGCTCGCCGGGCGGCGCCAGCGCCGGCGCGGTCGCCTCCGGCACCTCCTCCGACTCGAGGGTGTCCTCGAGAGTATCCATCGTCGCGCTATGCAGCTCGACCAGATCGTCATCGATCTGGCGCAGTCGCTCGGCGAGCAGGCCACCGAGCGCGAGCTCGACGACGATCAGCGCGCGCGACACGGCGACCTCGAGCAGGAATCCGAGCTGGGAGTCGGCGGCGCGGACCTCGTCCAGCACCGCGCGCGCGCAGTCACCGAGGATGTCGACGATCGCGCGCACCGGCTTCCAGTCCCCGCCGCGCTCGAACCAGCCGGCCGCCAGGTTCTGCGCGAACGTCCAGACGTTGACGCCGGTCGACTTCTCGAGGTCGTGGTAGATCGCCTGGCACAGCGACAGCGCGACCAGATCGACCGCGTCCTTGGCCGACAGCCCGCGTACGATCGGGTTGCGCGCCAGGGCGCTCTCGGCCGCGACCTCCAGGAACCGCTGGCGGTGCTGCCACCAGGCCACCGCCCCGGCCGTGCGGACCGCCGCGGTCGACGACGCCGGCGCCGCCGGCACCTCGATCACGATCGTCGAGACGTTGTCGCCGCCGCCGCCGCGCAGCGCGAGCTCGATCAGATCGCGCGCGACCTCCTCGGGCGCGTCGCCCGAGCCGAGCACGTACTGGATCGCGTCGGCCGACGCGTAGCCGTACAGCCCGTCCGAGCACAGCAGCAGGCGATCGCCGGGCCTCACCTCGACCTCGATGACGTCGACGCGCGCATCGGGCCTGGAGCCGAGGTTGCGCGACAGCACGTTCTTGTAAGGATGGCGCTCGACCTCGTCGGGCGTGAGCAGGCCGCGGCCGGCCAGCTCCTCGACGATCGTGTGGTCGCGGGTCAGCGGCTGGAGCCGCCCGCCGCGCAGCAGGTAGGCGCGGCTATCGCCGACGTGCGCGACCACGATGTAGCTCGGATCGACGACCAGGCACGCGACCACCGTGGTGCCCATGCCGTGGCGATCGGCCTCGATCTGGGCCGCGCTGTACACCGCGGCCGAGCCGGCGATGATCGCCTGCTCGAGCAAGTCGCACGGCGTCAGCGCGAGCGCGCGGTGCTGCACGTACTCGCGGATCGTATCGCTCGCCAGCTGCGAGGCGACGTCGCCCGCGTTGGCCCCGCCCATGCCGTCGAGCACGGCGTACAACCCGAGCCCCGGATCGAGGATCAGCGTATCTTCGTTCGCCGCCCGGACCTTGCCGATGTTGGTGTCGCCGGCGATCCGCAGGGGGTGCGCGATCATCGCTGGGCCTCGCGGACGTGCCTGGCCAGCTCGGCGCGCCGCGCGCTGCGCTCGCGCAGCTCCTCGGCGATCAGGTCGTTGACGCCGCGCGCCGTGGTCGCCGTCACGCGCGTGAGCAGCAGCGTCAGCTCATCGGCCTCGCCGCTGCCGGAGGCCGCTTCCTGCGCGACCTGCGCCGCGGTATCGCCGATCGCCACCAGCATCGCCAGCACCGCGCCCGGGCTCTGCGCCTCGGCGGCGCGCATGGCGAGGAAGGTGTGCAGAAACCCACGATGCAGGCCGAGGTCGCCGGTCGCGATGAAGTTGCCCAGGTGATCGAGCACGGCGGTGATCTGAGCGTGCGCCGTCGCCTCGTCGAGCCGACCCAGCGACGGGTCGAGCTCGGTGCGCAATTCGAGCAGGCGCTGCAAGATCCTTGGACGCAAGACCTCGTAGGCCCGGGCCATCGTCGGCGCCGTCGACATCCAGCGCAATCGTACACCGGCGCGCGCGGCGGGTGATACCCTCGGTCCACCTGAATGAAAGAAGGGCGCGTCCTCGTCGTCGACGATGAGCCAATGGTGCGTGAGACGCTCGGGCAGTTCCTCAGCGATGAAGGCTACGTGGTCGATCTCGCGGTCGATGGCGAGACCGCGCTGGAACGCGTTCACGCCGCGCGTCCCGACGCGATCCTGCTCGATCTCATGATGCCGGGGATGAACGGCCGCCAGTTCCTCCAGGCGCTGCGCGAGGAGCCGGCGTACGCCCACGTCCCGGTGCTGATCATGACCGCGGTCCACGGCCTCGAGGTCAACTTCGCGACGCTCGGCGCCAGCGACGTGGTCGAGAAGCCGTTCCACGTCGAGGAGCTGCTCAACAAGGTCGCGCTCGCGGTCTACCGGTCGCGCGAATCGATCACGACGACCGGGCCGCTCCCGGCGGTCCCCGCGGCGGCCGAGCCGGTCGCCGAGAAGGAGCGCGGCGTGGTGCTGCTCGTCGAGCACGACCGCAGCCGGCTGCAGCAGCTCGACATGATGCTGTCGGCCCGCGGCTACACCGTGGTGTCGATGACCCGCGCGCTGGTCCAGCTGTCGCGGCTCGCGCGCGCGCTGCGGCCGCGCGCGATCCTGCTCGACTGGGTCAGCGAAGGCGTCGGCGACGTCGTGCGCGAGCTCGCCGATACCAGCGGCCTCGAGCAGATCCCGATCCTCGTGTTCTCGCGCAACGCCGACACCAATATCCCGGGCACGCTCGAGCAGGCCGCCGACGTCGACCTGGTCGGCTTCGTCGAGCGCCAGCGCGACCGCCAGGTTCGCTGAGCGGTCGATCACACCGCGCGGCGCCGCCATCGCGACACGAATGTCCGGATCCGCGCCGCAGCCGCGGATCGCGCGGCCTGCCGCGGTGCGCGGCGATGCTCCGACAACTCCGCGCGGCGTCACGGGTTCCACCGCCGGCATCGCCTGGCACCGGCGTTGCTCGATGACCTCGTCATGCGAACTCCGTTGGCGATCGGTCTGCTGCTCACCACGGCCTGCGGTACCACCAGCGGTGCGGATGGGCCTGGCGCGCCCGCCGGAGCGTCGGGTGGCGCGTCGGATCCCCAGAGCCCCGGCCCGGGCGGCGGCGGGGTCAGCTTCGGCGGCGCGCAGGATATCGGCGAGCTGCGCAACATCCTCGATAACGGCGGGATCCCCGGCCCCGACACGTTCGACGCCAACGGCTTCTTCAACGAGCACTACAACGCACCACCCCCGGTGGCGTGCGGCCAGGTGCTCTGCCTGGTCTCCGGCATGTCGGTCGGCCGCGACTGGGTGACCGGTGCCCACCAGGCCACGCTGCAGCTCTCGATCAACACGGCGTCCGCCCCCGCGCCGCAGCGCCTGCCGATGAACCTGGTCGTCGTGGTCGATCACTCGGGGTCGATGGCGAGCGACGGCCGGCTCGACAAGGTCAAGATCGGCCTGCACACGATGATCGACCAGCTGCACGACGACGATCGGCTCGCGGTCGTCGAGTTCGACGACCAGGTCAAGGTCGACGCCGCGCTCGGTGCCACGCTCGATCGCCCGGCGCTCCACGCGATCATCGACGGCCTGGTGCCGGGCGGCAGCACCGATATCTTCGACGGCCTCGATCAGGGCTTCCGGCTGCTCGGCGACGCGCCGCCCAGCGAGCGCCAGAACCGCGTCATCTTGCTGTCCGATGGCAACGCCACCGCCGGGGACGTCTCGCAGGCCGACATCCTGGGCATGGCGCAGCGCCGCGCCGTGCTCGGGATCGGCCTGACGACGATCGGCGTCGGCGACGACTTCGACGTCGCGCTGATGCGCGGTCTCGCCGAGCAGGGCGCCGGCAACTTCTACTTCCTCGAAGATCCCGCGGCGGCCACCGAGGTGTTCACCGAGGAGCTCGACTTCTTCATGCAGCCGATCGCGCTCGACATCCAGATCGGCGCCACGGCGGGGCCGGGATACCAGTTCGTCGAGGCCGTCGGCAGCAACCTGTGGGCCGGCGAGCCGCGCCGCGGCGCGATGCAGATCCCCGCGGTGTTCGCGTCGAGCCGCACCACGCAGAGCGGCGAGCAGGGCCGGCGCGGCGGCGGCAGCATGATCTTCATCCAGATAAACCCGGTGGCCGGCACCACCGGCCGCGTGGCCGACCTCACGCTGTCGTTCCGCGCGCCGGACTCCACCGAGCGGATCTCGCAGGCCGTCTCGCTCGACTACGCGCGCGACCCCGCCGAGACGCCGGCCGTGCCGTACCTGTCGGCGCCGGAGATGTCCGAGCGGTTCGGCATGTACAACATGTTCCTCGGGATCCGCGCCGCCACCGTCGCCCCGACGCCGGCGTGCGCCGCGGCCGCGCTGCGGGCGACCCGCGCCGCGGGGACCGCGTGGAACCAGGACCACCAGGATCCGGATCTCGCGGCCGACCTCGTGCTCGTCGATCAGTACCTCGCCAACCTGCGCGCGTTCGGCGCCGTGGACGACGCGGCCACGGTCGCGACCTGCCGGACCCAGACCACGCCGCCGGTGCTGCCGCCGGTGGGGAGCCCCCCGACCGATCCCCCGACCGATCCCCCGATCGATCCCCCGGCGCGCTCCGACCGGCGTGCGAGCCTCCTGTCGTGCTCGACCGGCGGCGCGGCCGGCGGCCTGCCGATCGCGCTCGCCGCGCTCGCCGCGCTCGGATCGCGACGACGCCGGCGGTAGCGCTGCTATCATCGGGCATGTTCGATCCAGCCGTGTTCGCCGCGCGGCGCGACGCCTACATGCAAGCGCTGGGCAGCTCCGCGGTGGCGGTGATCCGCTCGCTGCCCGAGCGGCTGCGCAACGGCGACGCCCACCACCGGTTCCGCCAGCACTCCGACCTCGTCTACCTGACCGGCTTCCTCGAGCCCGACACCACGCTGGTGCTGCGGCCCGGCGCCGACCAGGACCGCGTCGTGATGTTCGTGCGGCCGCGCGACCCGGCGCAGGAGATGTGGGATGGCCGGCGCGCCGGCGTCGAGGGTGCCAGGCAGCGCTACGGCGCCGAGACCGCCTATCCCTGCGCCGAGCTGGCGACGCGCCTCGGCGGCCTGATCGCCAACTTCGATCAGCTGCACTACAGCCTCGGCCTCGACGACGAGATGGATCGGCTGATCGGCCAGGCCCTGGTCCGGCTGCGCCGGCTCGAGAAGCGCGGCCAGCGGCCCCCCGACTGCGTGGTCGATCCGCGGGTCTCGCTCCACGAGCTGCGGCTCCACAAGCGCCCCGAGGAGCTGGCGGCGCTGCGCGAGGCCTGCGCGATCTCGAGCGAGGCCCACGTGCTGGCGATGCAGCGCGGCCGCCCCGGCGTCGCCGAGCACGAGCTCGAGGCGCTGATCGACCACGCGTTTCGCCGGCGCGGCGGCACCGGCCCCGGCTACAACACGATCGTCGGCGCGGGCGCCAACGCGACGGTCCTGCACTACACCGACAACACCGGCGCGATCGGCCCCGACGACCTCGTGCTGATCGACGCGGGCTGCGAGTACGAGCACTACACCGCCGACATCACGCGCACGTGGCCCGCCAGCGGCCGGTTCACCGCGGCGCAGCGCCGGATCTACGAGGCCGTCCTGGCGGTCCAGAAGTCGGCGATCGCGATGGCGGTCCCCGGCGCCACGATCGACGACATCCACCACCACTGCGCGCGCGGCTTGACCGAGCTGATGCTGGAGCTCGGGCTCTTGACCGGAGCCGTCGACGAGCGGATCGCCGACCTCGGCTATCGCGCGTACTTCCCCCACGGCACCTCGCACTGGCTCGGCCTCGACGTCCACGACGCCGGCGCCTACACCCGCGGCGGCAAGCCCCGCCCGCTCGCCGCCGGCATGGTCATCACGATCGAGCCCGGGTTCTACATCGCCGCCGCGCAGACCGACGCGCCGGCCGAGCTGCGCGGCATCGGCATCCGGATCGAGGACGACGTGGCGATCACGCAGACCGGCAACGAGGTGCTCACCGCGGCGTGCCCCAAGGAGATCGAGGAGCTCGAGCACGCCTGTCGCGCAGGCTAGCTCGGCGGCCAGCTCGCGCCGCCATCGTCGGGGCTGCCCGCCCGGCCGACGTCACCGAAGTCGAGCTCGAGCCGCACCAGCTCCGGCAGCTCGCCCGCGCGATTGACCACGATGCGCGGCGGCCGGGCTGGCTGGCTGCCATGCGCCGCCTGCCAGCGTAGCCAGAACAAGATGTCTGCGCCGCACGCCAGTACGTCGTCGCCCTCGTAGGCCAGTGACAGCATCACTCCCGTGGGGTGATCGCCGCCGACGATGTGGCCGCTCAGCACGATCGCGGGCGAGGCCGCCAGCGCCGCGGCGATCTCGCGCAGCGCGGCGTCGTTCAGGATCCGCGCCCCCCACCCCGGCGGCCTGGGATCGGGGCTCCAACTCGCACGCTTGTTATCCATTGAAATATCCGTCCCCGCGCTGAGACACGTGGCGATCTGCGCCGTCTACGCCTCACCGCGCCGCCTAGATCTACGCCGCAGCGCGAATTTCTTTCCCTCCGCAGGGGCCGCGGTCGTTGTTTCCAGGATTCCCGAGAAGAAACCGCGCGACCTTCGTCCTCTAGATCGGATAGCTCATGGCCCGCGCGTCGTTTGGAGTCTTGACCGGTATGACCCCCCATGCCAACGTTCCGGAGCACCACGCGTCACATGGTGGGCCGTGGGCCAGGAAGTGGACGTCGTGCGGTCGAGGGATGGACGGCACCGAGCACGAGTTTCCCGAGCAGCTCGCCAGACACCGACCCTCGCTGGAGCGGTCGGCGCGACGGTTATGCCGCAACCGGCAAGACGCCGAGGACCTGGTCCAGACCACCCTCGAGCGCGCGTGGAAAGCCCGCGAGCAATTTCTGCCGGGCGGCAATATCGGCGGCTGGCTGTTTCGCATCTTGTGCAATCGCCATCGCGATGACCTGCGACGCCGCACTGGTGTTCAGGTGCCATTGCCCGATGAGCTGCCCGATCCCGCCCCGGCCACCGAGGAGCTGTCGTCGCTGCTCGCCACGCCACCGGAGACGGTGCTCGCCGCGATGAGCCAGCTCCCTCCCGACCTGCGCGCGCCGCTCGAGCTGCTCGCCATGGGTGGCAAGCGCTACCGCGAGATCGCGGAGGAGCTCGAGATCCCGATCAACACCGTGGGCACGCGGATCCGCCGCGCGCGCCAGAAGCTGCAGGAGATCTTCGGCGCGGCCCGAGCGCGGCCTCGCGGAGCCAACCGGTGACCGATCCCTGCGTCCACCTCGACGACTACGTCGACGGCGAGCTCGCCCCCAGCGACCGCGCCGCCTTCGAGCGCCACCTGGCCACCTGCCCTGCCTGCGCCGCGGATCTCCCCCGGCTGCTCGCCCTGATGTCGGCGCTCGACGCCGCAGCGCAGCCCACGACCGACGCCAGACCCGGCCCACGCCTCACCGTGGTGCGCGGTGCCACCGCGGCCACGGCGACGCGCCCCGCCGGCGGCGCGTGCCCCCCCGAGGCGCCCCGCCCCGGGGCCGCGGCAGTCCCCGCGCGCCCGCAGCGCCGCGCCCGCTGGATCGCCGCCAGCGCGCTGGCCGCCGCGGCTGCTGCCGCGATCGCGGTCCTGGTCGTCCGCCCGCCGGCACCCTCCGCCCCACCGGTCGTCGCGTCGCTCGACGACCAGCTGGGCCCGACCCGCCATCTCGAGGCGCGGCTCAGCTATGCCGGCACCGAGCGCTACCGGCCGCTCGACGCCGCGCGCGGCGCCGCCTCGAGCGAGCCGATCTCGATCGACCGCATGGGCCAGTTCGAGCGCGCCAGGGACTGGCACGGCGTGGCCGTCGCGGCGTTGCTCGCCGGCGAGCGCGAGCGCGCCCAGCGGTTCTTCGCCCAGGCGCCCACCACGCCCGCGGTCGACAGCGACCGCGCCGCGCTCGAGCTCGCCGACGGCAGCCGCGACGCGCTCGAGCGCGCGCTCGACGACGTCGACCGCGCGCTCCAGGCCGCGCCCCACAGCCCCGCCGCGCGGTGGAACCGGGCACTCGTGCTCGCCGGCCTCGACCTGCCGCTCGCCGCGGCCCGCGAGCTCGACGACGTGATCGCCACCGGCGAGGCCGGCTGGGCCGATGAAGCCCGCCGCCGCGCCGCCGCCCTCCGCGCCGGGGTCGAGCAACGCCGCACCCGGTTCCACAAGGCGCTCGTCGCCGGCAAGCAGCTGATCGAGGACGGCGCGCCGATCCCGGCGGAGCTCATCGGCGTCACCGGCTTCATGACGATCACGCTCTACGATGCCGTGCGCGCCGCCCGGTCGCGCGAGGCCGTCGAGGCGCTCGTGCCGCTGGCGCAGTCCCTCGATCGGCTGTACCGCAGCGATCGACTCACGGCCCATGTACGGCGCATCGCCGCGAGCGACTTCCGCGTGCGCAAGCCGCTCGCCGAGATCTACCGCGCGTGGGTCCTGACGGGCACGCTGCCGGGGCCTGCGATCGCCAGCTTTCTCGCGCGCGTCGCCCCGCCCGCGACCGACGATCTCTGGATGGGCGCCGCCGTCCGGGCCGGCGACACGGCGAGCCGCCTCGATGATTACCGCCGGCGCGCCGCCAGGTCCGGCGATCCTTGGTTCCTGGCGATCGCCGAGCACGAAGCCGCGAAGGCCGAGATCGCCCGCGGCGAGCTCACGGCGGCGGAGCGCCGGCTGCGCGAGGCGATCGCGGCGGCGCGGCGCGATCACCTCGATTATCGCGCGATCGCGCTCGAAGATGAGCTCGTCGAGCTCCTCATCTCGACGCGGCGACCCTCCCCGGCAGCCGCCGCGGCAGAGATCGCGTATCGCGAGACCATCGCGAGCGGCGACTACATTCGCGAGCTCAACGCGATCTCGGAGCTCGCCGCGATCAATGTCCAGCGCTACTCGAGCGGCCTCGCTCGCGCCTATCTGACGGAGCAGATCGAGCGGTCCAACAGCCGCCCGGCCTCGCCATCGAACCCGAACGACGAGCCGTATGATTGCACGAGAAGGCAATACGCGTATCAAGAGCTCGCGAGCCTCGCGCTCGGCCGGTTCGATCCCGAGGGTGCACGCGCCGAGCTCGCCCGTGCGCCGCGATGCGACGACCCGCATGTCGAGCTCGCCATGCAGCGAACGTTCATCCTGCGAGATACGCTCATCCGAGCGCTGCTGTACTATCATGACCATTCAGAACAAGATGCCAGCCTCGCGCGTGACGGTCTGGCCCGCCTGCGCCAGGCTCCGCAGGCCTCGATCGGTGAGCTCGCGTTTCGCTCGTACGTCGAGGGCCTTCTGACCCTCGAGACCTCACGCGCGGCGGGCCGGCGCGCGCTGCGCGATGCCGTCGCGCAGGCGGGCCATCACACCGACGACGTCAGCATCAAGGCACGCGCCTACAGCCTCGCCCTGCTCGCCATGGATGCCGCGCGTGCATCCGAGTTCGGCGACGTCATCGCGATCGTGGCCGAGACCCTCGAGGTCGCCCGACCCGAACGCTGCGCGGTCGCCATCGCCATGCACGAGGACCGCTCGGTCGTCGCGGTGCTCGATTCCCGCGGTCAGCCAGGCGGGCAGTATGTCACCGGGAGATCGACCGCCGACGTCGACGCCCAGACGCTCATCCCCGCTTCGATCATCGATCGACTCCGGCCCTGCGAGCGCGTGAAGGTGCTCGCGCGGCCCCCCACGCTCGGCATGAGTCGCCTGCTGCCACCCTATATCGCCTGGAGCTACGTGCTCAAGGACTCCGCGGTGACCGCTGCGCCTCGCATCGGGCCCGGCAGCGCACGCCTGGTCGTTGCCAATCCACTGCCACCGCCGGATCTGAACGTGCCTGCGCTGGGGCCGTATCCCGATGCACCCGATGAACCGGCCACGGTGATCCTCCGCGGCGGGGACGCGACGCCCACCAAGGTGCTGGCCGCGATGCTGCACGCCTCGATCATCGAGTTCCATACCCACGGCTTCATCGCCAACGACGTCTCCGAGTCCTCGTACCTGGCGCTGTCTCCCGAGCTGAACCGGCAATACGCGATGACCGCGAGTGACGTCGCGCAGGTGACGCTCGATGCGACCCCCCTGGTGATTCTCGGCGCCTGTCATGCCGCCACCAGCAGCCGCTCGCTGGAAGGCGGCATGGGCCTGGCGGAGGCGTTTCTTCGCGCGGGTGCGCGCGCCGCGATCGCGAGCCCCGGCATCGTACAGGACCTGAGCGCCCCCGCCGTCTTTGCCGCGATCCGGGACCGCGTCATCCACGGCAGCGATCCGGCCACCGCCGTTCGCGACGAGCGAGTTCGCCGCCTCGCCGAGCACCCCGACGCCACCTGGATCTTGGGCATCGTTGTCTTCGAGTAGCGCTTTGGATTCATCATTACCAATGACAAAGAGGGGAACGCCAATGTCGAGGGAGAACGTGACACTATCAAAAGAGATCCATGATGTACTCGCGGCACGCTGGGAGGGCTTCGGCACGCTGGCGAAGAAGCTGCCGCACCGCCACATCCTGGCGGTGGAGCTCGTCCGCACGCTCCGTGACGAGACCATCGCCGTGTTCACGGTGGCGCGGAACGGCGAACCCGTCAAATACCTGGTCGTCGGCGATGCCCATGGCAACGTGAAGTCGATCGAGTGCCACGACCGTGTGACCGAGGACCACAAGGCCATGATGGCAGCGCTGGCGGTCAGCGACACAGGCGTGGATCCGGCGTCCGTCGTGCTCGGCCTTCCGCCGGTCAAGCAGCCCAGCCCTCCAGGCATCGTCGCCGTCGGGGGCAGCTTGCTGGGCGAGGCATTCGACGTCGGTGAGTTCGTCGACTCGCCGCCGAAGTAGGCTCGCGGAGCTGCTCGGCTCAAGAGGCGTCGAACAAAGGGTTCGGGGCCTTGCCTCAGGCGGACCGCCCGGTTGACGTCGACCTGGGCCTTGACCTTGACGGCAGCCGTTGAGGTTGACGTGGCCGTGGTGAGCGTCCGCCAGCAAGGTCTCTGGTAGCTGTCCCGTGCGCCGGTGGATCTCGTCGAGCATCGGCGTGATCGACCCCATGTCGCCACCCAAGTTCGTGACCTGAACGCCGACGATCGTGCGCGGTCCGCCCAGCGGCGACCCCGCGGTGGCCATCCGGATCACGCCTTGTCGGCGCTGTGGCTCTGCGACGCGAGGCCTCGACTTCTGGGATTCGTCGGCCATCGCGAGCGCCAACCACCTACTCAACCGGAAAATTTCCGGAATCAGCCTCAATCCCCATGAATCGACACCTCTTCAGCCGCGATCACACGGTCGCAGATCGCTACGGCTCCTTCTTGAACAGATCCTGGAAGATGAGCGGGCCCCAGGTGCGGCCGCGTGCCTGCACCAGCGCGCCCCCCTCGTCGAGCTTTCCGAGCTTGACAGGTGCGAACCCGAGTTGTCTGGCCAAGGCCGCCACGGGAGCGGTCGCGTCGTCGTCGTCGCTCGCCAGAAACACCGCCCGGTGGCCGCCCTCGACGATCGGATCGGCAGCCAGGGTGGCCGCGATCAGGTGATTGAAGCCTTTCACGAGCCTGGCGCCGGCGAACGCCTTCGCGACGAACGCGGAGGACGGGAGACCGTCGAGCTCCTCGACGGGTACCAACGCGTTCATCGCGTCGATGACCGTCTTGCCTTTCCAGCTCGGCAGGGCCTTCGCAACCTCGCGGTGCTCCCCGAACGGGACCGCCAAGATGATCGTCTCGGCCTTGAGCGCGTCCTGCAGCGACCTGGCGACGACCGTCGATCCAATCGCTCGAGCCTGCGGCGCCAGCGCCTCGGGCGGGCGACGGCTCGCGACGGTCACGTCGATGGCTTTCCTTGCGAAGGCGTGGGCGAGGGCCTGGCCTATCTTACCGAATCCTACAATCGCATAGCTCATCATGCTTCTCCGATCCGTGTTGATATCGATCGTGCCAATCCAGCCGCGTCCCTCGCGAGCTCGCGGCCCACGTTTCAGCGCGCCGACATTCCTCCGTCGACGAGGATGTTCGCGCCCGTCACCCAGCTCCCGCGATCCGACGCGAGCAGCGCGACGACCTCCGCCACGTCGTCCGGGGATCCGAGGCGACCGAGCGGCACGGACTGGGCGAACACGTCGGCCGGAGCGCCCGTCGCGTCGCTGAACGCCTTCCGCGCCTCGTCGCCGCCCGGCGTGATCACCGGTCCCGGTGACACCACGTTCACGCGGATGCCCTTCGGCCCGAGATCGAGCGCGAGCGCGCGTGAATACATGTCGAGCGCCGCCTTCGCGGCGCAGTAGTGGGCGAACGGACCGAACGGCATCCGCGCCGCGTTCGACGAGATGTTCACGATCGCGCCGACCTTCGACTCGCGGAGCACCGGCAACACCGCGTTCGTCAGGCGGACCGCGGCGAACAGGTTGAGCCCGAAGGATGCCTGCCATTCCTCTTCGGGGATCGACGCGGTGCCTTCCGCGATGGGGCGCGCACCCCCCGCGTTGTTGACGAGGATGTCGAGGCCGCCGAGGGCACCGACCGTGGCCGCGGCGATCGCCTTGACGCCTTCCACGGAGCTGACGTCGCCGGCGATGAAGGTCGCTCCCGCGGGAGTGGCCTCGCCACGCGAGCGCCCCGTCACCACGACCTTCGCGCCGGCGTCGAGGAGACGCTGCGCGATCGCCGCCCCCATGCCGCGCGTGCCTCCGGTGACGAGCGCACGGCGACCGATGAGCTCCTTGGAAAAGTCGAGCTTGCTGGACATGAAGTGTTCCTTTCGTCGATGACGACGCGTCCAACCTAGGGCTCGCGGCACGCACGAGCCCTGCGAAGTCGTCCGGGAAACCGGCGAGATCGTCCGGGCTTCCTGGAGCCTGGGGCTGCGGCTGGGGGCACGCTACGCTTCGCCTGGATGGACGCTCTCAGCGCGGTGCTCGCCCCGGTTCGTCTGAAGCAGACCCGCTGGGCTTTGACGGTCGGGCGTACGCCGTGGGGCGTGGCGTTGTCGGGAGTGAAGAGCTGCGTCCGCTTCCACTACATGGTGCGCGGCAGCGCGTGGCTCAGCGTCGCCAATACCGACGAGCCCGACATCGCGCTCTCCGGCGGCGATCTCGCGGTCCTGCCGCTCGGCCACGCGCACGCGCTGCGCGGCCATCCACGCAGCAGCGCCTCCGTGCGATTCGATGACGTCGCGCGCTGCGGCTCACGCAGCGCCGTCATGCAGCTCGAAGTCGGCGCGAGGGGCCCGGAGACGAGCTTCGTCACCGCCTGCTTCGTGCTCGACGATCCGCTCGCGCGGCAGATCCTCGCGGTCCTGCCGCCCGTGATCCGAATGACGCCCGAAGCGGAGCAGGGGGGGCCGTCGTTCCTCGAGAACATCCAGTTCATCACCCGCGAGGTCGAGACCGACCGGCCCGGCTCCGAGATCGTCCTGCTCCGGATGGCGGACGTCATCTTCATCCAGATCCTCCGCGCGTATCTTGCGCGCGTCCCCGACGACGGCGGCGGCTTTCTCGGCGCCCTGCGCGATCCGAGCACCGCGGCAGCGCTCGGCGCGATGCACCATCGCGCCGAGGCGCCGTGGACCGTGGCCTCGCTCGCCAAGGAGGTCGGCCTCTCGCGCTCGGTGTTCGCGGCGCGCTTCACACAGCTCGTCGGCGAGCCACCGCTCGGCTACTTGACGCGTCTCCGCATGCAGAAGGCGGCGATCCTGCTGCGCGACGGCGCGACGATCGCGAAGGCCTCGCACCTGACGGGCTACGCGTCGGAGGGCTCGTTCAGCCACGCGTTCCGCCAGTGGGCCGGCGTCGCGCCGGGTGCCTACCGTAAACAGCTCCACGAATCGTCTCCGGGCGCCGACTGACAGCTTCGCCGGTCAAGCGACCGAGCCCGCCTGCATTGTGTCGGTGGCTGGTGAAGCGCTTCACTGGATCGTCGCTTGGGAGGCGGCGAAGCGATGGGCGGTGGATCGGTGCCTTTTGCCGGGTGAGCGGGCGCTGCTCCCGCCGCGCCCGCCCGGCACCGGGCTTGAGAGTTTTTCTGTGTCGCCGATTGCCGCACGGTTTGGGGAAAGAACGACGAATCGCGTCGTTGTAGGGAGACAGGAGGCAGCGTGGCCAAGTATCGATCGAATCAGGATGTGAAGGTTGGGGCACAGGTCCCGTCCCACCAGGGCGAGGTGGAAGCCGCGAAGGCGGACGAGCGCGCGGCGTGGCCGCAACACGGACTTATCGCCGCACAGTGGCGCGGCTTCCAGCGGCTTGCCAACGCGCTGCCGAAACGCCGCGTGCTGTCGGTCGAACTGACCCGTACGCCCGACGACGAGGCCGCCGCCATCTTCACGCTGGCCAGCGAGGGCGAGCCGGTGCGTCACGTGGTGACTCGCGACGCGCAGGGTACGCTGACGATCCGCGTGGAGGCCTCGAGCGCGGCGCCGGGAGCGTCCCACGCGGGGGCCGTCGAAGCGCCGGTCGCCCCGGAGGGCGTGGCCGGCATCATCGCCTTGGCGGCCGAGATGCTAGCCGCGGCGTTCGACCAGACCACCGCGGACGAGAGGGCCGCGTAGCGCTCAGATCGACCTCCAGTTTTTTGTACCAAGGGTGCCCCGGAGACGATTTGCAAGGGCGAACGGTTCGGGAGTCGACCACGGGGCCGAATGGACGGGCTTGGGTGATCGGCGGGCGGGCGGGCGGACGGACTTGGGAGCGTAGGCCGGCAGCGGGCGGCGGGCGGCGGCTGCGGGGCGGCGGGCGGCAGCGGCGGGCGGCG
>Ga0302323_100001549_pt1 | contig 18746 bp, 13 predicted proteins | sample Fen_T0_3_FD_201950 | JGI IMG/M metagenome (GOLD analysis project Ga0302323, IMG submission 201950) | Peat permafrost microbial communities from Stordalen Mire near Abisko, Sweden - Fen_T0_3 | ecosystem: Environmental > Terrestrial > Soil > Wetlands > Permafrost | place: Sweden: Abisko... | reverse complement strand
AGACGTGGGAAGGATGTCGGCGCACGCCTGGTCGAGCGGTGGAATCCATCCGACCGCTGCCGGAGCAGCCGCCGGGACGAGCTCATGGGTGGACGGACTCAGGTCGTCGTCGACGAGCGTCTCCGGCACTGCACTCTCCGCCAGGTCCTGCCGCAGGTCCTCCTGCTGCACGTCCTCGTGCTGTTCGTCCTCCTGGGGCCGGGGCGTAGGAACGGCCTCAGCCTCGTCCTCGACCGCACGGCGGTGAATCGCGCGTTGGCGCTTGCGCGTGCCCCACGACCCGTCGCGCAACCGGACGATGCTGTACAGGCGCAGGGGCACGAGCAGCAGCAGGTTCAGGAATCCGTAGAGCGGAGCCAGGAGGAACGCAGCCGGGAACAGCCGGCCACCGTCGCCGATCATGCGAATGCTGCGCGCGTAGGCCATGACGGCCACGAAGGCCAGGTAGTGCCACGACGGCGGTTGCCCGTGAATCAGCGGGCGGACGACCACCGAGTACAGGAGCAACGTGGTCAGCACCATCCAGTAGCCGAGCTCGAACAGCCCCAGCCACCAGGCCACTCGGGTCGGTCGCATCTCACGGATCAGCAGGAACGACTCGCGGAAGAACGACTTGTTCCAGCGGACCTGTTGCCGCAAGAAGTGGCGCATCGTGTGAGGCACGGCGGTCAGCGCAACCGCGGTCTCCTGAAGCACCACCTTGCCGGTACGCAGCGCGTATGCGGTCATCCGACGGTCGTCGCCGTAGTGGACCTCGGTGCCGAGGAACCTCTGGTTCAGGTAGTCGTCCAGATGCGTGCGCACCAGTTCGCGGCGCCACACACTGAGCACGCCCGTGGAGCACAGCACGGACCCGAGCACGGAGTAGGCCGCGCGCTCGTAAAGGAACGAGTTCGTGTACCGCAGGTCGATCAGCCGGGTCAGCAGGTTCTGCTTCTTGTTCGTGCCCCGCGCGTACCCGCAGACGCCGCTGACGTCGGGGTCGGTGAACGGCTTGAGTGCCTCGGCCAAGGCATCGGGGTGCAGGATCGTGTCGCTGTCGACTGTTGCGATCACCGGCGTCGTCGCCTGCTCGAACGCCCAGGCTTGAGCCGCTCGCTTCCCGCGGTTCTCCTCGAAGCGGTGGACCGAGATGTTGGGGTGCGACGCCGCGCAACCGCGCGCGATCTCGTAGCACGACCGGCTCTGCGAGCCGTCGTCCACGATGTAGATGTGCTCCGCAGGATGTGACTGGCCGACCAGAGCCGCCAGGCACTTCTCGAACGTCGCCGGGTCCTCGTTGACGAACGGCACGATCACGCTGACCGTGAGATCAGAGGGCGCGTCGTTGCGGACCGGACGGTACTTCAGGGAGAGCACCAGCTTGATCAGGAGATAAGGCATGACGAACATGCCGTACAACGTGACGCCGACAGTCGGGCCGCCGCTGGCGGTCGCGACCAGAGCCATGGCGACCCCGATCGTGGCCAGGAGGACGACGGCCTGGAAGCCACGCAGGCGTCGGGACTGTGGGGTCGGGAACGGCAAATCGGCCAGCGCGTCGGCAGGCAGGTGGTGTGGCTCGGGAGCCTGGTCGGCGGGCTGAACCGGTACGTCCTCGACCGAGCTGTCGGGACTGTCCTCGGCCGGCCGACCGACGACGTCCTGCTCCATCAGGGCCAGGTCGAGGTCCTCGGGACTGACCAGACCGCGCTCGACCAGGATCTGACCCAACCGACGCCGGTCACCGAGGTCCTGCTCGTAGGCGGCCAGCAGCACGTCGATCACGTCGACGGCGCCGAGCCGGATCAGGATCTGACCCAGAGCCGACGGATGCGACCCCCCGGGCTGGGCCGGGCGTCCGGCCGAACTGCTCCCCGTCTCCGACGACGTTTCCACTGACTCCCCCTGGATGGCGGTTGACCCTGACTGCCGGTGTCGGTGGGGAAGGGCAGGGGCTTGAGCCGCTCGGTCGCGATGTCACCCGTTCAGGGCTACAGCAGGCCGAACCGGCCGGCGCCCAGGGCCGCGCCGCGGGGGAGCTGGGTCAGATGCCGAGCAGCTTCTGCTTCGCCGCCGCGAACTCCTCGTCGCTCAACAGACCCTGTGTGTGCAGGTCGCCGAGCTCCTTGATCTTGGCGATCGTGGGGTCCTCGGCCGACGCGGCCGCAGGCGCAGCGGCCGGCGCGGGGGCGGCCGGCGGGGGGGCGGCCGCTTGCTGCTGGGCCATCTGCTGGTCGTAGGCCGCCTGGTCCTTGGCGGCGTACTTCTGCTGCTGATGGTGCGACACGGCACCAGCCGTGCCCGCCACCACTGCCGTTCGCGCGGCCATCCCGACCAGGCCGGGGCGTCCCATTCGTCGCATCGTGTTCTCCTCGCGTTGGTGGGGGCGTCAGCCCGCCGTGAGTGCCTCGATCGCCGCGACGACGTTCTCCCGCGGCACCCGCTCCTGGGCGATCAAGAATCCACCGGAGTTGCGGACTGCGGTGGACAACCGGGCCGCCCAGGAGTTCTCCCAGACGATCACGAGTGCGGCCGTCGCCGGCTCCAGTCCGTCGGCCATCGACTCCAGGTCGACGTCGTTGAGCAGGTCGAACTGGTCGTCCGTCAGGCTCGCGTAGGCGTCGGAGACGTCGGAGTCGACCATCTCCACGAACGACGCCTCGCCGTCAGCAGACTTGCGGATGAACGCCAGGTCGATGATCCGCACCGTCCCGGCCTCGACCAGGTCCATCAACGCCGGAGCAATCTCCCCGGTGAAGGCGTCACCTTCGAAGCCGACGACGGCGACGTCGACCGGTCCGATCGATGTCGCATCAAGAATGCCCGCCATCGTTCACTCTCCGCCCTGATCGGTGGTCTGTTGGGGTGTGGTCTAGCACATCGTGGCGACGTCGGCTCACCCGGCCAGGGCAGCGACCACCGCGGGCAGTCGCGGATTGGCCGGGGAAAGCTGCCCCGCTCGCGTGACGGCGGCCTCGGCCCCGGCCTCGTCGCCGCGCGCGTGCAGAACGTGGGCCAGGGTCAGCTGACCGTCCGACTGCTCGGCGTCGGGCCGGTGCCAGGCCACGGTGTCGCGGGCCTCGCGTTCGGCCAGCTCGGCGTCGCCGTTGAGCCAGTGGTACAGCGAGGCCTTGCTCGCGATGACCACGTTGCCCGACATGGCGGTGGCCTCCCGCATCGCGGGGTCGAGCCGCGCGCGGGTCTCGGTGTCGTCGTCGATCTGCCCGGCCTCGACGGCGCACATCAGCGACCACGCCACGGCCGTCACGGCGTCACGCTTGGTCCTTCCCCGTCCGCGCACGAGCGGGACGCGCCGCTCCGCGATCTGCGCCGCCTCGGCGAAGCGTCCCTGGGCGACCAGCGCTGCCGACAGGGCACCGAGCGCCGCCTGGTCGCCGGTTCGATCCTCGACACGGCGGCGCGCCTCGGCCTCGGCCGCTGCCGGGTTCCCGTGGCGCAACTCGTCCTCGGCAGCGCGAGACTGACGGCTCGGGATGCGGTCGCCGAGGATGAACAGCGGGTCGTACTTAACGTCGACGACCCGTTCCTTCATCGGGATGATCGCGTTGTCCGTGATGTGGATGCCTTCGGGACAGACCTCGGTGCAGCACTTGGTGATGTTGCAGTAGCCGAGGCCGAACTGCTCCTGCGCCTGACGCTTGCGGTCCACCGTGTCGAGCGGGTGCATGTCCAGCTCGGCGACCCGGATGAACATGCGCGGCCCGGAGAACTTCGGCTTGTTCTCCTCGTGGTCGCGGATCACGTGGCAGGTGTTCTGGCACAGGAAGCACTCGATGCACTTGCGGAACTCCTGGCTGCGCTCGACGTCGATCTGCGACATCCGGAAGTCTCCAGGGGCCAGGTCGACCGGCGGGGTGAACGCCGGGATCTCACGGGCCTTCTCGTAGTTGAAGGAGACGTCAGTGACGAGGTCGCGGATGATGGGGAAGGTGCGCATCGGTGTCACGGTGATGGTCTCTTCGGGCTTGAAGGTGCTCATCCGGGTCATGCACATCAGCCGTGGACGCCCGTTGATCTCTGCACTGCACGAACCGCACTTGCCGGCCTTGCAGTTCCACCGGACCGCGAGGTCCGGGGTCTGCGTCGCCTGCAGCCGGTGGATGACGTCGAGCACGACCTCGCCTTCGTTCACCTCGACGGTGAAGTCGTCCAGCTCGCCACCGTCGGCGTCGCCGCGCCAGACTCGGAAGTTCGCGTCGTAGCCCATCAGGGCGCCTCCTGGTCGAACGGCGTCAACTCGTCGTCGAGCATGTACTTGGCCAGCTCATCGCGGTCGAACAGGGTCAGCAACTCCGCGGGCATGGTCGGAAGCGGCTGCTGGGTGACGACGACGGCGTCGCCATCGACCCGGCAGATCAGGTTGCATCGGCGCCAGTCCGGGCTCATCTGCGGGAAGTCGTCGCGCGTGTGCCCGCCCCGCGACTCCTCCCGCGTCAAGGCCGCGCGCGCGACGCACTCCGAGACCAGGAGCATGCGACGCAGGTCGATCGCCAGGTGCCACCCGGGGTTGAACTGTCGGTGCCCCTCGACGGTCACCCGCCGGGCACGCTCCTTCAGCGACTCGAGCCGCGCGAGGGCCTGCTCGACCTCGTCAGCCCGGCGGATGATTCCGACGAGGTCGTTCATCGTCTGCTGCAGCTCCTGGTGCACCGAGTACGGGTTCTCGCCGCCCTCGTCGGCAAACGGTGCCAGGGCCACCTCGGCCGCCTGGTCGATGTCGTCGTCGCTGATCGCGGGACGGGACTCCAACGACCCGAGGTAGCCGGCCGCACCGAGCCCCGCCCGACGACCGAACACGAGCAGGTCCGACAGCGAGTTGCCGCCCAGACGGTTGGAGCCGTGCATGCCGCCGGCCACCTCGCCGGCCGCGAAGAGCCCCGGGACGCCGACGGCCGCGGCCGTGTCGGGTTCCACCTCGACCCCGCCCATGACGTAGTGGCACGTCGGTCCGACCTCCATGGGCTCGGCCGTGATGTCGACGTCGGCGAGCTCCTTGAACTGGTGGTACATCGACGGCAGCTTGCGCTTGATGGTCTCGGCCGGCAGCCGCGAGCTGACATCGAGGAAGACACCGCCGTGGGGCGAGCCACGGCCGGCCTTCACCTCGGAGTTGATCGCCCGGGCCACCTCGTCGCGCGGGAGCAGCTCGGGGGGGCGGCGGTTGTTGTCGGCGTCGGTGTACCAACGGTCGCCCTCGGCCTCGTCCTTGGCGTACTTGTCGCGGAACACCTCAGGCACGTAGTCGAACATGAACCGACGGCCCTCTGAGTTGGTCAGCACACCACCGTCGCCCCGGACCGACTCGGTGACGAGGATGCCCTTGACACTTGGCGGCCAGACCATGCCCGTGGGATGGAACTGGATGAACTCCATGTTCACCAGTGAGCCGCCGGCCTCGAGGGCGAGGGCGTGGCCGTCGCCGGTGTACTCCCACGAGTTGCTCGTGACCTTGAAGCTCTTGCCGATGCCGCCGGTGGCCAAGACGATCGCCGGTGCCTCGAACGCCACGAAACGACCCGACTCCCGCCAGTAGCCGAAGGCTCCGGCGATCCGGTCGCCGTCCTTGAGCAGCTTGGTGATGGTGCACTCCGCGAACACCTTGATCCGTGCCTCGGCATCGCCGTACTCGCGGGCGTCCTCCTGCTGCAGGGACACCACCTTCTGCTGCAGCGTCCGGATCAGTTCCAGCCCGGTGCGGTCGCCGACGTGGGCGAGCCTGGGGTACTCGTGGCCGCCGAAGTTGCGCTGGCTGATCTTGCCCTCGGGGGTGCGGTCGAACAGGGCACCCCACGCCTCGAGCTCCCACACCCGGTCCGGCGCCTCCTGCGCGTGCAGCTCGGCCATGCGCCAGAGATTGAGGAACTTGCCGCCGCGCATCGTGTCGCGGAAGTGCACCTGCCACCCGTCGTTGCTGTTGACGTTGCCCATGCTTGCGGCGATGCCGCCCTCTGCCATCACGGTGTGCGCCTTGCCGAACAACGACTTGCAGACGATGGCCGTGCGAAGACCTTGCATCCGTGCCTCGATCGCCGCACGCAGGCCGGCGCCGCCCGCGCCGATGATGACGACGTCGTAGGAGTGTCGCTCGAGGTCGGTCATGCAACGCCTTCCGGAAGTGCGGTGCGGCTCAGAAGAACCGGATGTCGGTGATCGCGCCGGTGGCGACGCAACGGATGTAGAAGTCGGTCAGCGCCACGCAGATCAGGGAGAACCAGGCGAACATCGGGTGACGCGTGTTCAGACGGGAGACGAACGTCCACGCGCGGTACCGCACCGGGTGCCGGGAGAAGTGCTTCAGCCGGCCGCCGATCGAGTTGCGACAGGAGTGGCACGACAGGGAGTAGAGCCACAGCAACGTCGCGTTGACCAGCAAGATGACGGTGCCCAGGCCCATGTGGCCCCACTCGCCGTCGGAGTTCCGGAACGAGATGAACGCGTCGTACGTGAGGATCACGTTGAACACGAGGCCGAAGTAGAAGAAGTAGCGGTGGCTGTTCTGCAAGATGAGCGGCGCCCGGGTCTCTCCGGTGTACCGCTTGTGCGGCTCGCCAACAGCGCAGGCGGGCGGAGACAGCCAGAACGACCGGTAGTAGGCCTTGCGGTAGTAGTAGCAGGTCATCCGGAAGCCGAGCGGGAACACCAGGATCAACAGCGCCGGGGAGAGGAAGAACCAGCTGCCGATCGGCGTCCCGAAGTCCGATGCTCCGGGCACGCAGCTCGTCGCCAGGCATGGCGAGTAGAACGGGGACAGGTACGGCTCGGCGAAGTAGTGGGCGTTCTCGAACGCACGCCAGGTGGAGTACGCGATGAACGTCAGCAGGACCGCGACGGTGATCGCGGGCTGGACCCACCATCGGTCGGTGCGCAGCGTCCGGAACGTGATCTTCGCCCGGGCTCGGGTCGACGCCTCGGTCGGCGCTTCGGTCGACACCGTCAGATCTCCTTCACACCGGTCCGCGCGGTCATCGCGCTCGCCTACGTTGCCACATCGGGTCGGTGCGGCCACGACCGGCCCGGTCACTCGTCGACGCAGACGCACACCTCATTGCCCTCGGGGTCGGCAAGCACCCAGAACGTCTCGGTCTCGTCGAGCAGGCGTCCGCCCAGGGCCACCAGGAGGTCGCGCTTGGCGGCCGCTTCGTGCCGCGGCAGCAGCAGGTCCAGGTGGACCCGGTTCTTCACCGTCTTGGCCTCGGGCACCTGCTGGAACCAGATCAAGGGGCCACGGCCGTCGGGGTCGTAGAGGTTGCCGTCGCGCTCGACGTAGCGAAGCGCCGTGGCCCACCACCGGACCAGCCGGTCGGGGTCACGACAGTCGATGCAGATCCCGATCTGCGGCTTGTGGTCCAACGCGTCGTCGGTGTGGACACCGTGGTCGGCGGCGATCGACGACAGCCGGTGCGCCAGCTCCACGTCGAGCTGCGTCACCCCGCCGGCGGAGTGCGTCGAAAGGGCCACGTGCAGCGTCCGCCACCGGAGGTCGACGTCGGGGTGGTGGTCCATCTCCTCGGCCACCAAGGCCGTCTCGTCGAGGATCTTGACGGCGGTCGGGAAGTCCGGAGCCGTGACCGACCGGCGCAGGGCGCCCTCGGCGTATCGCCAGCCCGGCAGGTCGGCGAGCTGGCGGGTGATCTCCTCGTCGGCGAGCAAGCGAGCCATGACGGCGAGCCTCCCACGGTGGTGGCACAGTGGCGAGCGTGTCCGTGCCCACGCACCCGACCGCGGGGCGGGTGGTCGTGGGTGTGGCCCTGATCCGTGACGGCCGACTCCTCGCCGCCCGACGCGTTGGCGCCGGGCCCAGCGGCGGGGGCTGGGAGCTGCCGGGCGGGAAGGTCGAGGACGGGGAGTCGGATCTGGCGGCCCTGGTGCGTGAGGTGCGCGAGGAGCTGGGGGTCACGGTGGTGCCGGGTCGGCCGGTCATGAGCGCCCCCGGATCGCCGGACTGGCCCTTGCCGGGGGTGGGGGTCCTTCGGATCTGGACCGCACACCTGCCGGGACCCGACCAGCCGCAGCCGCTCGAGGACCACGACCAGCTGCGGTGGCTCACCCGCAGCCAGGCGTTCGAGGTGGCCTGGCTCCCGGCTGATCGACCGATCGTGCAGCGCCTGTCCGCCGACGCCGACCTGTGGCCGCCGCCGTAGGATGGTGGCGTCGCCCGTCAGCGGCCTTCCCACCTGAATCGAGCGTCCCGTCATGCCCGCGAGCACCCGCGACGACCTGCGCAACGTCGCCATCGTCGCCCACGTCGACCACGGCAAGACCACCCTGGTCGACGCCATGCTCTGGCAGTCCGGGGCGTTCCGGGCCAACGAGGACGTGGCCGACCGCGTCATGGACTCCATGGACCTCGAGCGGGAGCGAGGCATCACCATCCTCGCCAAGAACACCGCCGTGCGGCACCGCGGACCTGACGGCAGTCCGGTCACGATCAACATCGTCGACACCCCGGGGCACGCCGACTTCGGGGGTGAGGTCGAGCGGGCCCTGGAGATGGTCGACGGAGTCCTGCTCCTCGTCGACGCCTCCGAGGGTCCGCTGCCGCAGACCCGGTTCGTCCTGCGCAAGGCCCTGCAGAAGCGGTTGCCCGTCGTGCTGGTGATCAACAAGGTCGACCGCCCTGACGCGCGGATCAAGGAAGTCGTCGACGAGACCTACGAGCTGTTCCTGGACCTCGACGCCGACGAGGGGCAGATCGACTTCCCGATCATCTACGCCAGTGCGCGGGCCGGCCGCGCCACCCTGCAGCAGCCGCTCGACGGCACCGTTCCGGAGCAGCCGGACCTCGAGCCCCTGTTCAAGACGTTGATCGAGACCATCCCGGCGCCGTCCTACGACCCTCAGATGCCGCTGCAGGCGCACGTCACCAACCTGGATGCCTCTCCCTACCTGGGTCGCCTCGCGCTGTGCCGGGTGCACAACGGGCGGATCACCAAGGGCGAGACCCTCGCGTGGTGCCGCGCCGACGGCAGCGTCGAGCGGGTCAAGATCGCCGAGCTGCTCATCACCGAGGCGCTCGACCGGGTTCCAGTCGACTCGGCGGGCCCGGGCGACCTGATCGCCGTGGCCGGGATCCCCGACATCACGATCGGGGAGACGCTCACCGACGTCGACGACCCTCGCCCGCTGCCCGTCATCACGGTCGACGAGCCGAGCATCTCGGTGACGATCGGGATCAACACCTCACCGTTGGCCGGCCAGATCGGCAGCAAGCTGACGGCGCGGCTGGTCAAGAACCGCCTGGACGCCGAGATGATCGGCAACGTCTCGATCCGGATGGTGCCCACGGAGCGTCCCGACACGTGGGAGATCCAGGGGCGCGGTGAGCTCCAGCTGGCCATCCTCGTCGAGCTGATGCGCCGCGAGGGCTTCGAGCTGACCGTCGGCAAGCCGCAGGTGGTCGTCCGTGAGGTCGACGGCCACGTGCACGAACCGGTCGAGCGGCTCACGGTCGACGTGCCCGAGGACTATCTCGGCGTGGTGACGCAGCTGATGGGGCTGCGCAAGGGGCGTCTGGAGCAGATGGTCAACCACGGCACCGGGTGGGTGCGCATGGAGTACCTCGTGCCGGCCCGGGCGTTGATCGGCTTTCGCACCGAGTTCCTCACCGAGACCCGGGGCACGGGCCTGCTGCACCACGTGTTCGAGAAGTACGAGCGCTGGGCCGGCGAGCTGCGGACCCGACCGACCGGGTCGCTGGTCGCCGACCGGCGGGGGCCGGTCACGTCGTACGCCCTGTTCAACCTCCAGGAGCGAGGAACCCTGTTCGTCGAGCCGGGGTTCGAGGTCTACGAGGGCATGATCGTGGGAGAGAACGCCAGGCCCGACGACATGGACGTGAACCCGACCAAGGAGAAGAAGCTCAGCAACGTGCGCTCCTCCACGGGCGACGAGCTCGAGCGGCTGATCCCCCCCAAGGTCCTCAACCTGGAACAGGCGTTGGAGTTCTGCCGCGAGGACGAGTGCGTGGAGGTCACCCCCCGCTCGGTCCGGCTGCGCAAGACCGTCCTCGACGCCGCCGTCCGGAATCGGACGCGGGCTCGGACGAAGCGGGGCTGACCGGCGCGACCGGGCCTCCGGAAGCGGCGAGTTCGGTCTCAGGACCGTCACGGCGGTCGCGGCGCGGCCCCTGGCTTGTCACGATTCGGCATACCCAGGCCCGCACGTTCCGTCGAGGGGAAATCTGGGCTTAGGGTTCCAGCGTCCCGCAGCCGCGGGCCTAGCCCTGCACACGGGAGGACGATCGCGCGGTGTCGAGCCCGATCATCCCGAGCACCGTCGAGAACCAGATCCTCGACGAGCAGCCGGGCGTCGAGGTCACCGAGCAACCCGAAGGCTCCGCGATCGCGGGTCGCTCGCTGCGGCAGATCGTCTGGGCGCGGCTGAGGCGGGACCGTCTGGCCATGGCCTCCCTGACCTTCCTGGTCGTCTTGTCCACGATGGCCATTTTCGCGCCGTTGATCACCCACCTGCTGGGCGTCGGACCCAACGACTACGACCAGTCGTCGATCTCCGACGCCACGGCCGGCCTGCCCACCACGTGGACGCAGGCGTGCACCAAGGGGCTCGGCGGATTCCACCCGTCGTGCGCCGGGATCAGCCTCCACCACCTGCTCGGCGTCGAGCCGCAGACCGGCCGTGACATCCTGGCGATGCTGCTCTACGGCTCGCGGATCTCGTTGCTGATCGCCTCGATGTCGACCTTGCTGGTCGTCGTGCTCGGACTCGTGCTCGGAACCGTCGCCGGCTACCTGGGTGGCGGCATCGACTGGGCAGTGGGCCGGATCATGGACCTTCTGCTCGCGTTCCCGCTCCTGTTGATGCTGATCGTTCTGACCCCGGTGCTCACCGACCGGATCGCGAAACTTCCCATGGTCCACAGCGACAACAGCGCCCGCATCGTCTACATGATCTTGGTGTTCGCGGTCTTCGGCTGGCCCTACCTGGCCCGAATCCTGCGCGGCCAGGTGATCAGCCTGCGGGAGCGCGAGTTCGTCGAGTCGGCCGTGGCGATGGGTGCCGGCAGTCGCCGCATCGTGTTCAAGGAGCTCATCCCGAACCTGTGGGCACCGATCCTCGTCTACACCACGATCACGCTGCCCTCTTTCATCGCCGCCGAGGCCGCGCTGAGCTACCTCGGCGTCGGAGTCCTGCCGCCAACCGTGACGTGGGGCAAGATGCTGTCCGACTCGGTGAGCTTCTACCCGGTCATGCCGACCTATCTGTTCATTCCCGGAACACTGCTGTTCCTCGTCGTGCTCACCTTCAACGTCTTCGGTGACTCGGTGCGCGACGCCCTCGACCCGCGGGCTGGTCGCGTATGACCCCCCGCGCACACGCGTCCACGTCGCAACATGTCGCTGGGCACCCCGTCGGTGTGGACGGACCAACTGACTCAGGGCACCCGCCCCGCGTCAACAACAGGAGGAGATCCATGGGCATGGCCAAAACCGGCCTGCGTAGCGCCGTCCTCGTCGGACTGGGCGCAATCGTGCTGGCCGCGTGCGGTGGCGGAGGGAGCACGGGCACGTCGAGCTCCAGCTCTGCCGGTGCCGGGGTGAAGGGCGGGACGCTCTACATCCTCACGCACGCCTCGCAGTTGCTGCACCTCGACCCGCAGCGGAACTACACAGGTGAGGACCTCGCCTTCACCGGCGGGTACATCACCCGGTCGTTGACGCAGTACACCTACACCACGGGCAACGACGGCTGGACCTTGCAGCCTGACCTGGCCACCGACACGGGCACCGGGAGCGCCGACGCCAAGACCTGGTCGTTCACGATCCGCGACGGTGCCACGTTCCAGGACGGTTCGCCCGTCACCTGCGAAGACGTCAAGTACGGCGTCTCCCGCACCTTCGCCACGTCTGTCATCACCGACGGCCCCACGTACGCGATCAAGTACCTGGACATCCCGACGAACGGTGACGGCTCCTCGAAGTACAAGGGTCCGTACGACAAGACGAAGGCCAACGACACCGCGGCCTACGACAAGGCGGTCGAGTGCTCGTCGGACAACAAGACGATCACCTTCCACCTGAAGGTTCCGGTCGCGGACTTCAACGCAACGGTGACGCTGCAGGAGTTCAGCCCGGTCCAGAAGAAGTACGACACCGGTGAGAAGTACGACGACAACGTCCAGTCGAGCGGTCCGTACATGGTCCAGACGTACAAGAAGGGCCAGAAGCTCGTTCTCGTCCGCAACCCCAAGTGGGTGGCATCGTCGGACCCGGCACGCCCGGCCTACCCGGACACGATCGAGATGGACTTCAACCTCGACTCGAACGTCATCGACCAGCGGATGATCAAGGACTCTGGCAACGACCAGATGACCATCAGCCGGGACAACATCGAGCCGAACAACCTCGCGGCCATCTTCAACAACCCGCAGTACGCGAACCGCGCGTTCAACGACTACGACCCGTACCAGCTGTACATCGCGATCAACACCGCGACGATCACGAACGAGAAGCTCAGGCAGGCGATCATGGTCGCCTTCCCGCGGGCCCAGTGGCGCAGCATCTACGGCGGCGACTTCGCCGGCGACCTGGCCGACGGCTACATCAAGCCGAACGTCAAGGGCTACGAACCCACGGGGATCTGGACCGACGGTCTTGGCCAGACGATCCCGGACAACGGCGATCCGACCTACGCCAAGCAGCTGATCCAGGAGGCCGGCGAGCCGATGCCGACGCTGCGTTACCAGTACCCGCAGGGGACCACCGGTGACAAGGCCGCTGGCGCTCTCGTGACCGCGATGGCCAAGGCCGGCATCACGGTCAAGCCCGTGCCGCTGGACTCCGGCGTGTACTACGGAATCGTCCTCGACCCGGCCAAGGCCGGCGAGCTCATGAGCTCCGGATGGGGCCCCGACTGGCCGAACGCATCGACGATCATCCCGTCGCTGCTGACGATGGACGGTGGCTTCGACCTGGCTCAGTGGAACGACGACTCCTTCAACAAGGGCGTGAAGGACGCGCTCAACATGACCGACCTGACCCAGCAGGTTGCCGCCTGGAACGATCTCAACACCCAGGCGACGGTTGCTGGCACCTCGGTTCCGACGCTGGCTGAGAAGCAGCAGCGGATCGCCGGGTCCAAGGTCGGCGGCGCCTACATCTGGGCTCCGTACGGCTCGTGGCCGTATGGCGCGATGTGGGTCACGCAGTAAGGTCGCTCCTGACCTGGTAGTCGCCGTCGGGGGAGGCGGGCAACCGCCCTCCTCCCCCGACGCACCACCACCCGTCGCCGCGCCGGTCGGTCATCCCGGTCGACGCGGCCCGGATGGGCTGGTGAGTCCCCACTTCGGCGGGTCGACCGAGTTGGAGAAACCCATTGTTCGGCTACATCGTCCGGCGAGTGCTCGCGATGTTCGCGATGCTTTTGGTGCTCTCGTTCGTCGTCTTCTCGATGTTCGCGGTCCTCCCGGCCGACCCGGCCCGCCTCACCTGCGGCAAGGGCTGCACCCCGGCGATCATCGAGGCGAACCGTCATCGTCTGGGTCTCGACCAGCCGTTCATGACCCAGTACGCCCGGTTCCTCATCGGGATCCCCTGTGGGCGCATCTACCCCACCCAGGGTCCCGTCTGGCAGTGCCCACGCACGAACTCCAGCCTGCAGCCCAAGCAGGGGGAGTTCCTGTGCCCGGCGAACCCGGTGTGTCTGGGCTACTCGTTCCGTAAGGGCGAGAACGTCACGACGTTGCTCAAGGAGGCCATGCCGGTCACCTTCGCCCTGGCCGTCGGGGGGGTGATCCTGTGGTTGATCGTCGGACTGTCGATCGGAATCCTGGCGGCCCTCAGACGCGGCCGATGGCAAGACCGGACAGCCATGTCCATTGCCTTGTTCGGCTACTCGTTCCCGTCGTTCTTCATCGCGTTGATCCTGTTGTACATCTTCGTCCTGAAACTCGGCTGGCTGCCGTACCCCTCGTACGTGCCGTTCAGCCAGAACCCCAAGCAATGGACCGAGACCTTCATCCTGCCGTGGGTGTCTTTGGCGATCCTCTATGCAGCGTTCTACGCCCGGCTCACGCGTAACCAGATGCTGGAGACGCTCGGCGAGGACTTCATCCGGACAGCCCGGGCCAAGGGTCTGCCGGAACGAACCGTCATCTACCGACACGCCCTGCGGGCCGGGATCAGCCCCGTGGTGACCTCGGTGGGTCTCGACTTCGCCGCCCTGCTCGGTGGCGCGATCATCGTGGAGCAGGTGTTCACCTTGCCCGGGATCGGCAAGCTGGCTCTGGACTCCACGCTCGAGGCCGACCTGAGCATCATCACGGCCACCGTCTTGCTGGCCGCCTTCTTCGTCATCATCGCCAACCTGATCGTCGACCTCTTGTACGCGTACCTCGACCCGCGTGTGGTGCTCGTATGACGACGATGACCGACCCGGCGGCAACACCACGCACGGGGCACGCCTATCTCGACGTCATCGACCTGAGCGTGGCGTTTCCCACCGAGGACGGCACCGTCCAAGCGGTCAACAAGGTCTCGTTCTCACTCGAGCGCGACAAGACCTTGGCGATCGTGGGCGAGTCGGGGTCGGGAAAGAGCGTGACCAGCCAGGCGATCATGGGCCTGATCAACCGCAAGGCGGCCTCGATCAGCGGTCAGGTGTGGCTGGACGACGTCGACCTCATCACCGCCTCGGACGACGAGATCCGGCGCCGTCGCGGGGACCAGATGGCGATGATCTTCCAGGACCCGCTGTCGTCGCTGCACCCCTACTACTCGGTCAGCAAGCAGCTGGTCGAGGCGATCCGGGTGCACCAGGACGTCAGCAAGTCCGACGCCCGTCGCCAGGCGATCGAGATGCTCGACCGGGTCGGCATCCCCGCCCCCGACAAGCGGGTCGACGACTTCCCGCACCAGCTGTCCGGTGGTATGCGCCAGCGGGTGATGATCGCCATGGCGCTGGTCAACTCTCCGGACCTCCTGATCGCGGACGAGCCCACCACGGCGCTCGACGTGACGGTGCAGGCCCAGATCCTAGAGCTGATCAAGGACCTGCAGCGCGAGTTCCACACTGCCGTCGTGATCATCACCCACGACCTCGGCGTGGTCGCCGAGGTGGCGGACGAGGTCGTGGTGATGTACGGCGGCCAGGTGGTTGAGCGGGCCGGCATCGACGAGCTGTATGCCGCGCCGCAGATGCCCTACACCCTGGGACTGCTGGCCTCGGTGCCCCGCATGGACCGCACCGGCAATGAGCGGCTCGAGCCGATCCCGGGTGCGCCGCCGTCGCTGATCAACCTTCCCGCCGGCTGCGTGTTCCGGCCGCGGTGCACCTTCCACGACCAGGTGCCTGACGACCGGTGTCACCGTGAGCGGCCAGACCTGCTGGCGGCGCCGACCCCGGAGCACATGGTTCGCTGCTTCTTGTCGGCGGAGCAGCGGATCGAGGCCGCGGCGGTCCGGCTCGGTCGTCGTCCGACGGGGGAGGCCCAACCGTGACCGAGACCCTCGAGCCCGGTGGGATCACGCGGCGGGCGGCCGGTGCCACCTCAGGTGGCACCCACGGCGAGGCGCTGCTGAGCGTCAGCGGGCTCCAGAAGTACTTCCCGGTGACGCGCGGCGGGCTCTTTCGACGCAAGGTCGGCGACGTCAAGGCTGTGGACGGGATCGACCTCGACGTGGCGCCGGGCGAGACCGTCGGACTGGTCGGCGAGAGCGGCTCGGGCAAGTCCACCGCCGGTCGGGCGATCCTGAAGCTGCTCCAACCGACCGGCGGGACGATCGAGTTCAACGGTCAGGACATCACCAAGCTCAGCCGCCGCGAGATGGTGCCGCTGCGGCGCGAGATGCAGATGATCTTCCAGGACCCGTACTCGTCGTTGAACCCCCGGCACACGGTGGGCTCGATCATCTCCCAGCCGTTCCAGATCCAGAACCTCAAGCCACCGGGTGGGCTGAGGTCCACCGTGCAGAACCTCATGGCCCGGGTCGGACTGAATCCCGAGCACTACAACCGGTACCCCAACGAGTTCTCCGGTGGCCAGCGGCAACGCATCGGTGTGGCGCGGGCCCTGGCGCTGAACCCGAAGCTGATCGTGGCCGACGAGCCGGTGTCGGCGCTCGACGTGTCCATCCAGGCGCAGGTCGTCAACCTGCTGGAGGACCTCCAGAACGAGTTCGGGATCGCCTACATCTTCATCGCCCACGACCTGTCGGTCGTTCGCCACATCTCCGACCGGGTGGCGGTCATGTACCTGGGCCACATCGTGGAGTTCACCCCGGCCTCGGTGCTCTACGCGCGCCCGCGGCATCCGTACACCGTGGCCCTGTTGTCGGCCGTCCCCCTGCCCGACCCGCAGCTGGAGCGCAACCGCAAGCGGATCCTGCTGCAAGGTGACCTGCCCAGCCCGATCAACCCACCCTCCGGGTGCGTCTTCCGCACCCGGTGCTGGAAGGTGCAGGAGATCTGCGAGGTCGAGAAGCCTCCCCTGGTGCAGGAGTCAGCCGGCCACCTGGTGGCCTGCCACTTCCCGATGAGCGACTCCGAGGTGGCGGCGATCAATCCGAAGGCGGAGGCGAACGCCGGAGCCCGGGTGCCTCCGTCGAACGGCTCGACGGATCAGCCGCCGAGCGCCTGACGCAGGAACTGCACCTGCAGCAGCAGGAGATTCTCGGCGACCTCCATCTGCGGTGTCATGTGCGTGACACCGGACAGCGGCAGCATCGTGTGCGGACGTCCCGCGGCCATCAGCCGCCCGGACAGCTGCAACGTGTGGGCCGCGAAGACGTTGTCGTCGGCCAGTCCGTGGATCAGCATCAGCGGGCGGCGTAGCCCCGCGGCCAGCGGGAGCAACGACAGCCGCTCGTACACCTCGGCGCGTTCCTGGGGCAGCCCGAGGTACCGCTCGGTGTAGGCGGTGTCGTACAACGACCAGTCCGTCACCGGTGCCCCGGCCACGGCGGCATGGAAGACGTCGGGCCGACGCAGGACCGCGAGGGCGGCCAGGTACCCACCGAACGACCAGCCCCGGATCGCGACGCGGTCGAGGTCGAGGTCGGTGAACGTGGCGGCGGCGGTCTGCAGCGCCTCGACCTGGTCCGAGAGCACCACCTCGGCCAGATCGAAGCGCACCGCGCGCTCCCACGCGGGATCGCGGGGCGTCCCCCGACCGTCGGCGACCACCACCGCGAAGCCCTGGTCGGCGAACCACTGGGCGGAACGGTAGGCACCCTGTGCCCTGAGCACTCGCTGCAGGTGCGGGCCGCCGTACGGATCCATCAGGACCGGGAGTCGGCCGGAACCGGGCTCCCACCCGGTCGGGAACAAGACCGCCATCCGCACGTCGTGCTGCGGGCTGGTTCCCAGGGTGGGTCGCGGCGTGATCCCCGGCTGGTCGGCACAGGACCGGATCTCGTGCTGCTCCCCGTCGTACCACACCCGGGCCACGGGGAGAGGATCGTCCAGGGTGGTCGAGACCACGACCAGGGTCTGCCCACCCACGGTGCCGCCGTGGACCCCCGTCTCGGCCGTGACGGCCGACACCGTGGGTGAGGTTCCCGGGGTCCACCACCACAGGTGTTCCTCGGTCGGCTCGGTGGTGGCCCGCAGGAGCACGCGACCGTCCTCGACGTCGACGACACCGCGGACCTGCAGCCCTTCGGGGGTCATCGCGACGCCGTCCGCGCACAGGGCGTAACGGTCGCCCACCGGTTCGACCGTCAGCAGTCGCCCGTCGGGCAGCCAGGCCGGAACGCCGGCGACGACGTCGACCCAGCAGGGGTCGGTCTGCTCGCGCACCACCCGGGTCCCGCCAGTGGTCGGCTCGACGGCAAGGACCCGGGCGCGCGACTGGCGCCGGTCCATGACCTGGACCAGCGGTGGTTGGGACAGGGGTGGGCCGGTCCAGCGCACCGCCACGACGTACTCGAACGCCTCGTGGTCCCAGGTGACCGGTACGCGGTGGCCGGTGAGGTCGACGAGCCACAGCGAGACGTCGGCGTTCGGCGTGCCGGCCGCGGGGTAGCGCTGCGTCGTGGGCGGGCTTGCCGGGTGGGCCGGGTCGGCCACATGCCACCGGTTGACGTCGGCCTCGTCGAACCGCTCGACGATGAGGTGCTGTCCGTCGGGCGCCCACCAGTACCCGTGGAACCGTTCGAGCTCCTCACCCGCGACGAACTCCGCCGTGCCCCAGGTCACCGTCTGTTCGTCGGCCTCGGGACCGGCCAACCACCGGTCGTTCGCGCCGTCGACGTCGATGACTCGCAGGGTCCGACCGCTGGCGTAGGCAATGCGCGAGCCTTGCGGGTCAGGACCTGGATCGATCACCGGACCGTGAGCCGGGAGCTCTCGCGTCCCGATCACTCCCGACGACCCGTCGCCGGTCAGGTCGGTCACGAACAGTCGTCCGGACAGGGTGAACACGGCCAGGCGGCCGGCGTGGTCGGTGGCATAGGCGACGACCCCGGAGGCGACCTCGCGGGTCCGTTCCCGGCGGGACCGCTCGTCGGACGAGAGCTCCTCGGCCGTATCGCCGAGCAGGACCGTCGGATCCGCCGCCAGTCGTTCCTGGCGCGACACCGGGTCGTAGACCCACAGGCGCCCCACCGGGTCGTCGCCGGACTCCGAGCGCACGAAGACCACCCGCTGGCCGTCGGGACTGACCGTGAAGGATCGCGGCCGACCCAGCGTGAAGCCGCGGGTGCGGGCGTTGCGGCGGGGGAACGACTCGGTGGCGACGGAACCGACGGCAGGCATGCTCGAGATCCAATCACTGACCGGCCCGGCCT
>Ga0302323_100001548_pt1 | contig 18754 bp, 22 predicted proteins | sample Fen_T0_3_FD_201950 | JGI IMG/M metagenome (GOLD analysis project Ga0302323, IMG submission 201950) | Peat permafrost microbial communities from Stordalen Mire near Abisko, Sweden - Fen_T0_3 | ecosystem: Environmental > Terrestrial > Soil > Wetlands > Permafrost | place: Sweden: Abisko... | reverse complement strand
CAGGTGGTTTCTTGACAACATGTCATGTGGGAAATTATGCAATAAAGCATTCAATTGTCCCACTATTCTTAGGTTAAATCACAGATTTAACCCACTACCAAACTTCCCTGTGCTTCAGGTGCAACATGTTTAGCAGGGTAGGTCAGGGAGTGAAATATTACGGGCTTAAGCGGGAATTCTCTGTATTAGGGTATATGGCGTATTAGCTAATGCGAAAAGGCCGTAGGGGAATTAGCGTCGTAGATTGGATTACGACTGCATGGATGCAGGGGGTAGGGCAACGCATGGACGACAAACTGCTCCTGCGTTTGCTGAATTCAGTACGTCCTGTACTTCAGCGGTTGCCGAGACGCGCAAACCAGTGGACAATGAAGCCGTGGAGGACGCTTGGGTGCGTCGTACCCAACAAACGGCGTTTTAGTCGGCGGTTTATGTTGGGCTTCGTTCCTCAGCCCAGCTTATGGCACTAAATTCTGTTTCGTAAAAAAGCAACCTACATCAACACCATATTATCCCTGTGGATCATTTCTGAATCATCCGCATAGCCGAGAATCTTCTCAAATTCGGAACTGTTTTTACTTGCGATCAGTTCAGCATCCGTCTTGCCATAATTGATGAGTCCTCTGGCTATCTCCAGGCCGCTTTCATCGACACAGGACACCAATTCACCTCGTTCAAACCGTCCCGATACGGATTTAACACCCACAGCTAACAAGCTTTTGCCGTTACTTTTTAGTACCTTTACCGCACCAGCGTCAAGCACTAACTTTCCTTTGACCTGCAACTGTCCTGCCAACCAGCGTTTTCTGGCGACCAAAGGCTCTACATCGGGCAGGAAGTGCGTGCCGATTTCTTCCCCAGATATAACCTTTGTTATCACATTATCAACCACACCAGCGGCAACGACGGTTGCGGCACCCGACCTGGAAGCCAGCCGCGCTGCCCGTACCTTGGTGTACATGCCGCCACGCCCTAGCCCACTTCGGCTCTCGCCTGCCATTTTTTCAAGACGGCTATCATTGACACTGATTTGGGAAATCAATTCGGCATCGGGGTATACGCCAGGATCGCCGGTGTATAAACCTTTTTGATCGGTCAAGATAATGAGCAGTTCAGCCTCAATCAGATTTGCCACCAAAGCCGCCAAGGTGTCATTATCGCCGAATCGAATTTCTTCCGTGGCAACTGTATCGTTTTCGTTAATCACAGGCACTACGCCAAATTTGAGCAAGGTCAGCAAGGTGCTACGGGCATTTAGGTAACGCTGCCTGTCTGTCAGGTCGTCATGGGTAAGCAATACTTGGGCGGCATGGAGTCCGTGCTGCTGAAAATTATCATCAAACACTCGCACCAGCCCCATTTGACCCACGGCGGCGGCGGCCTGTAATTCATGCAAGGTTTTTGGCCGTATTTTCAAACCTAAGCGGCTCATGCCCTCGGCAACTGAACCGGATGATACCAACACCACATCAACTGACCGTTGTTTTAAGCCGACCATCTGGCTAACCCAGGCGGCAATCGCGGATTTATCAAGCCCTTGCCCGCCCTTAGTAAGCAAGGAACTGCCTATTTTGATGACGACCCGCTTGACGTTTTTAAAATCAGCCCGGCTCACTGTCTTTCCGTCGCTGTTCTTCCAAAAAATTCATAATGGCAAACATCAATTCTTTCGTGCCATTGCCATTAATTGCCGATATTTTAAACACTGGACCTGCCCATCCTGATTCTTTGATAATCGCCTGACAGTGCGTGTCTTTTTCCTCGTCCTGCAATACGTCTATCTTATTGAGGATTAACCAGCGTGGTTTGCTGACTAACTCATTACCCCATTTTTCCAGCTCACGTATGATTTTTTTCGCTGACTGCACAGGTGTATCCATACTTTCGTAAGGTTTCACGTCAATCAAGTGCAACAATAATCCTGTCCGCGATAAATGCTTTAGAAATTGCAGCCCTAATCCCGCACCTTCCGCCGCACCTTCAATAACTCCCGGAATATCGGCAATCACGAAACTGCGTTGATCGTCGATCCTGACTACGCCTAAATTGGGATGCAAGGTGGTGAAAGGATAATCGGCAACCTTGGGTGTCGCTGAAGAAACCGCCCGTATCAAACTTGACTTACCAGCGTTGGGCATACCCAACAAGCCAACATCGGCAATTAAGGTCAGCTCCAGGTTGAGCATCCGATGCTCGCCTTCTGATCCTTTGCTGGCTTTTTGCGGCGCTCTGTTAATGCTGCTTTTAAATCGCGTGTTACCCAGGCCATGAAATCCGCCTTTGGCAACCAGTAGGGTTTCGCCAACTTTGGTCAAATCACCGATCAATTCACCAGTGTCGGCATCGGATACCAGTGTACCTAAGGGTACGGGCACATAACAGTCCTCGCCTTTTCTGCCAGTACAGTTACGACCCATGCCGTTTTGTCCGCGTTCTGCCCTATGTACGGTATGAAAACGAAAATCCGCCAGGGTATTCACGTTCTCAACAGAGATCAGATAGACACAACCGCCATCACCACCATCGCCGCCATCGGGTCCACCCATGGGGATATATTTTTCGCGGCGAAACCCTATGGCACCATTGCCGCCATCTCCGGCTTCTACACGAACGACTACTTCATCAACAAACTTCATAATTCACAGTGTGGTATCTCAACCCGCTAAAACAAAAAAAGCCCCGTCACTTGATGAGCGGAGCTTTTTGCAAACTGAATCTGTTGCCAACAACGCAACAGAGGATGTCCTATGCAGCTACAATACTGACAAATTTGCGGCTTTTTGGGCCTTTCACTTCAAAAACGACTTTACCGTCAGAGGTTGCAAATAAGGTATGGTCTTTGCCACAACCCACATTGACACCAGGATGAAAATGAGTGCCACGCTGACGAACAATAATATTGCCAGCAATGACACTTTCGCCGCCAAAACGCTTAACGCCTAATCTTTTTGCATTGGAATCGCGACCATTACGGGTACTACCTCCAGCTTTCTTATGAGCCATCTTTAACTCCTGCTTTTAAGCGGAAATGCCAGTAATCTGGATTTCCGTATAGAACTGACGATGCCCCATCTGTTTCATATGGTGCTTCCGTCTTCTGAATTTAATGATCTTGATTTTTTTATGCCGTCCTTGAGACAATACCGTCGCCGTAACCTTAGCCCCTTCGATATAAGGCACACCGACTTTGACAGTGTCATCTGACTGGAACATTAGAACCTTATCGAACTCAATACTGTCACCGGTGCCAAGCTCAAGCTTTTCTACCTTTAAGTACGTACCTTCCTCAACGCGGTACTGTTTACCACCTGTTTGAATTACCGCATACATCGGCCACAACTCCATAAAGCATTAACTTACTATGATTAACCTGTAATTGTATTTTTAAAACCGCCCCACGTCAAATCAATATTCTATTAATAGGATAAGTAACACAAAGACTTTGAACCAAATGTCCTTTAAGATCGCCAATAGCTCGTCTCAATTAGACTGGGCTATTCAACTTGTATTCAGCTATAATGCGCTGTTAAATTTTTGTAGTCTTCGTCATGATATGCACTTCGACTTGCTTACTTCGTACTAAATAATGGCATCAATTTTACTTACAGCCGCGTCAGCTCCCATTGACTTTGAGTCTATAAAGCGTTTAACCAGTGACGAAGCCAAAGCCGTTGATGCACTGATTATCAAGCAACTTAGCTCGGATGTGCTGCTCATCAATCAGATGGGACATTATATAGTAAGCAATGGCGGTAAGCGATTACGCCCCATGCTCTTACTGCTCGCTGCCAAAGCAATAGGCCAGATTGAGCACAATCATCTGGTACTCGCCGCAGTGGTTGAGTTTATCCACACGGCTACGCTATTGCACGACGATGTAGTCGATGAATCAGACCTGCGACGCGGCCAACAATCAGCCAATGCCGTCTGGGGCAATGCCGCTAGCGTCCTGGTGGGTGACTACCTTTATTCAAGCGCTTTTGAGATGATGGTACGCACCAACATTATGCGAGTTATGGAAATCCTTTCCAAGACGACCACAGCTATTGCCGAAGGTGAAGTTCTTCAGCTACTTAACTGCAACAATCCCGAGACTACAGAAGAAAAATACCTGGAAGTCATCTCCAGAAAAACAGCTATTTTATTCAGCGCCGCTACACGACTGGCGGCGGTTGTATCCAATGCTAATGCTGAAATTGAAGAAAAACTTTCTCGATATGGTCAACATCTAGGCATTGCCTTTCAATTAATAGACGACGCTTTGGACTACAAAGCCACGAAAGAAGAGCTAGGTAAAAACCTTGGCGACGACCTCGCCGAAGGCAAACCTACTTTACCCTTGATTTATGCCATCAGAAACAGCAGCCCATCAGAAGCCAACGTTATTATTGATGCCATAAAAAATGGTAACCGTGACGCGTTCAATGAAGTCTACGGCATCGTAAAAAGCAGCAAAGCGATAGAATACACCGAGCAACGTGCTAACGAGGAAGCCCAAAAAGCAATGGCAGCGTTAGATGTTTTACCGGACAGTGAGTACAAACAAGCCTTATTAGCCTTGGCGAGTTTTTCTGTGCAACGTAGTTATTGATAGCCGCTTTTTAAGCCATCTTCGCAGAATAGAACGTATCAAACCTGTCAATAAACACACTTAGTTGGTCTTTCGGCAAATGGTTAATCCCCGCTGCTGATTTTCGACCGCCACCCGTAGCAAACCCTGAACAAAAATCATCCGCTCCTACCATATTGCTTAAAGGTGCCCTCACGCTAACAAGAAAACCACCATCCTTGTTATAAGAAAGCACTGCATGGGCTTTCCCAGGATTTAGATTAGCCAAATGGTTGCCAAAAACTCCACTTACCCGCCGCGCCCAAGCTAAATCGGACAATATAAACACAGCAACTGCATTGCTTTCATACTCTGGTTTGATATTGCCTGCATTAGTCATGTCTTCCTTATAGCCATTCTCCAATTTCTCAAAAACGGCATAGTTCCCCGAAATGAAATCGAAAGGCGACGCATAGCGAACCATTTCCTGATATAAGACATCCGGCGCAAAATGCAGGTCACTCACACTGCTACCATAGCCGTTATAGTTGATATAGATCCCCAGGTTTTTCAAGGTTTCCAGTTTAGGACTATCAATAGACAGGGCTGACGCTAAGTTCTCAGCGCTTTGATTTAGGTTATCACCATAAGCCGCTGTCACTGCCCAAAGAGGAAATTTTCCATTCAGATGATTATTGATAAGAAGACTGGTACATATCGCATTATCTGTATCAATCAGCGTTTTTAAATTAGGGTGGGTTGGAATATCGCCGGACTGATGGTGATCCGCATAAAAAATGGAAGCGCCTGAACTTAAAAGCTCAGTGACACGGTGGCTGTTTTTTTCAAAGGAAATATCCAATACCGTCAGACTGTCACCTGGATTAACGGAGACCTTATCCAGCAATTGTATATCGCGTTTAATACCTGTTATCAGAGTTGATTCAATCGGTTGATCGAGACGAAGCTGGATAAGGGCACAAATACCATCCGCATCACCATTAAATACGTCATAGTGCATCGGTAATTTCCGGTGTAGGAAGTATATTTCGTAAACGTAGCAGTGCCATGACTTGCTGCACACTTTCCTCTAGTGTAAGGGCGCTGGTGTCGATACGCAGTTCCGGCTTTTCAGGTTCTTCATAGGGCGAAGATATACCGGTAAAATCTTTAATTTCACCGTTGCGTGCCTTTTTATAAAGCCCTTTAACATCACGCTGTTCGCAAACAGATAAAGGGCAGTAACAATGTATTTCTATAAAATCCCCATGCGGCATAAGGCTTCTAGCCATAGCCCGTTCAACACGAAAAGGCGAGATAAAAGCAGTAAGTGTGATTACACCAGCTTCCAGCATAAGTTTTGCGGTTTCGCTGATACGGCGGATATTTTCCTTGCGACCTTCATCGCTAAAACCTAAATCGCCACACAGCCCATGACGGATATTATCACCATCCAACACAAACGTGTTAAAGCCGTTTTGAAATAATTGTTCTTCAACGGCATGTGCCAAGGTTGATTTACCCGCCCCAGATAAACCGGTAAACCAAAGCACAACCGATTTGTGTTTGTTTTTTTCTTCTCTACGCTTCCGAGTGACTGTCGCGTGATGCCAAACGGTATTTGTGCTTTTATCTAGTTGTGTTGTCATAGCACGTAATGTTATTCATTTGCAAGGAACCCACGAAGTTCCGTTCCGTTGGATGAGCTGCACACTATTTAGCCCACCCTTGGACTATTTGTGGTCGCTCAATAATAGCAGAGGTTAAGAGCAACTTTAACTTATGTCGGACAATTGTATATATTGGGGATGTTTTGTCGATATATTCGGACAAAAAACACAATATCCTGCGCCAATCGCAGCCTCTTCCAATGCTAATTGAGCTTGAATCTTAAAGAAAAAGGCCCTGACAACTGCTTTAATCCCGCTTTGCTACCAACCACTTTCTTTAACCACTGCCACAACGGTTAGGCGCATCAGCCTATCTGCGATACTTTCTGCCACCGTTGATATGGATAATCTGCCGCGAACCGTACTGCTTTGGGTTAATTCTGTTGCTTCTGTTTGCATTACGACCCGGTAAATCCCTTGCTCGGGTATCAGGTGGTGTTCTTTCTCTTTATCTGGCCTTACGGCAATGCCGCCGCCATAATTGGATGCCAGTTCCTCTACTTTCAATTCGCGGGTACCTGTGCTGTCTATGCCTGTGATTTTTACCGGGAATGGCGATAGATCACCGCCTTCTGGATAAAATCGGCCTACGCCGCCTGTTTTTAGCTTCGCCAGATCGGCTTCTTCGACGTAAGCTATAACCGAAGCTGTCGGACTTTCGACGATGCCCAAAGGTTCATCTTTGGCTAACCATTCGCCTGGACGAAGCACATCGGACAAATCCCTTACACGTCCTGGAAAAGTCGCCCGAACGGTGAGCTTTTTCTTCACTTCCTGATATCCTGTCAGTTCTGCCCGTGTTGATTGGAGTTCTTCATAATCCTTGGGGTTATTGCGTGCCAGCTTCACTTCCAGGCTTTGGGATGCCAGCCTTTGTGTCAATTCATCTAATTTAAGCTGCGAAGCTGTTATTTTGTAATCTAAATCCGGGGATGCCAATTTAACGAGAATTTGATTGGCTTTTACGAGGTCGCCTTCTTTTACCAAAACTTCCTGCACCTGGGCGGGTTCAATACAGTAGAAAGTGTATTCAGATTCTGCCTTAAACAGCCCTGGAACAAAGAGATGTGACTGCCAGGGTATAAACAAAAGGGCTAACATCACCAGCGGCACTAGCCATGCCGGACGTGGATGTAGGGGCGCACCCCGTGCAACAATCAATTTCCGCCACACCGCAACTTCTTTGATAATAGGCAGGATGACAAACCAGCCGATTTCTACGGCAAACAAGGCCAATCCCAAGGCTTTAAAGAAGAAATAATAGACGACCCAGGCGATACCGGTAAACAGGATGAGGCGGTAAAACCAAACACTGTAAGCGTAGATGTTAAGAAGCTGTTGGCGTTTCTTTGGAAAATTTTCTGGTGGCGCTATTCCAAATCCGAACAGGCTTTCCCTAAGCCACCAACGCGCCAACGCAAAGGAACGGTCTTGCATGTTGGGAATATCAAAAGCATCGGAAAGTAGATAATAGCCGTCAAAACGCATGAACGGATTAAGGTTGATGCCTAGCGTGATTAACCATGCGCTACTTGCCAATAAGTAGCTGCCGCTACGTAATGGGCCATCGGGGAGCATCGTCCATAATATTGTCGCCAGCACGGCAAGGGTCAATTCGGCGATCATGCCAGCGGCATCAATGATGAGTCGATCTCTACGACGGGGCAAACGCCAAGCATCGGTGACATCAGTCCATAGCACTGGCATTCCCAGTAACAAAGCCATTCCCATAGCAGGAACCCGGCAACCAAAATGACTGGCGGCAGATGCGTGGCCTATTTCATGCCCCACTTTGGACAGGGACATCATGCCAACGGTAGCCAGTATGCCTTCCGGGGTGAATGAATATAAAAAACTATGGCTAAACTCGCTCCACCGCTGGGCAACCAGGGCAAGCGCAAGGCAAATGCCTAAAAAAAGCATGGTCATAAATCTGCGATGAAAAAATAAATCTATCAGCGGCAGGGCTTTTTGCAAATACCTGTCTGGCTTTATCAAAGGGATACGCATGAACAGGTAGTTATGCAGCAGCCAAGTCCAGAATCCCAATTTTGCCGAATGGCGCATATACGCAAAACGTCCGCTGGATTCTTTGCCTAGAGGCTTGGCTAATTGGTGTTTGGCAAGGAAATCTGAAAATTGCTCTATATCCGTCACATCGACATCTATCGGTGTTTCTTTTTGGATACTGCTTGCGATTTGCTCCGCATTGCCCATGTTCCAACGGTGCAAGCATTCGAATTCCAGCCAGCCGATTCGATAATATCGGTGTACGGCTGGATCATACAATGTCCAGGTGGGGGAGCCGTCGTAAGCGCGGGGGCCTTGAAGTAGCGCTATATCTTCACGCAGCGTTAGCCACTCCTTAGTTTTTTCTTGTATGTCTTTTATTACCAGGTCAGCCATAAGCGCACCGTCTGGATGGGTTTACGCAGTAACCACAAGATGAAAGGCCTGCGCGTACCGTACAATTTGGCTGTGCCGTGATAACCCAAGCGTGGCAGTTCTTCTGTTGCTGCAAATGTTGCTTTAAGCCGGTAAGCCATGACTTCGGCGGGTGTGGGTGAAGCGCGGTAGCTGAAATAATTGAGACGGGCATCCAGCGGCTTATGAGGGGTGATATTTGAGAAAAATAAGACTTCAGAACCCGCTTCCAGCACAATCAAGTCTTCCATGGGCAGACGAATTTCGAGTTCTACCGACTTGGGATCTGCAACAGCAAGAATTTTTTCACCCTGAGTGACAGGACGGCCCAGCCAGTCATTGGGGTCATCAAATACGGTCACACCTGCTATGGTGGCAGTTACATCGCAGCGTTGCAGCAGGCTATGCACATAATCGACTTCCTCTGATTCCTGTTCCCATTTGCTCTTCAAGCCTGCCAGTTCATGCTTTACGGTGGGATCTAACATGGCTTGTTGGGTAGTCTGTAGGTATTCGGTCTGGGCAATATCACGTTTCTCCTTGGCAACTTCAAGACGGCTACGCAATTCTGTCCTGTCCAGCGAAAACAGCTTTTGACCGACTTTGACGGACTCATTGGGCAGTACGTAAAAAGTTTCGACGACACCTTCAAGCGGCGCGCGAACCAGATTGGGCTGCCGGGCAACAACTTCGGCTTCAGCCAACACAGACTGTCGGATGGGGAAAAACAAGGCAAGCAATAACAGGCTACCAATGATTAATTGCGTTTTACGAGCCTTAAGACGGTCTTGCCAGAGTATTGCGGGGCTTGCGGCTTCCACCAGCGAAAAAGCATGGCCATAAGCTTCTGCAAGATAGGAAAGGAGGTGGATTTCCGCCTCATTCCAAGTTCCTTCCCGAAACAGGGTTAACACATATTTTTCACCGGAAGGGGCGGGTAATGGTGTCCAAAGCCCATGTTCCGGCAACCACTCAGCCCAGTCTTTGGCAAGCTCAAGCGGTAGGTCGTTTTTGGTTAATGGTATGATTTGGCGTGCATTTTCAGTGTGGTCGATATGCTTGAATACCGACGTTAACCACAGTGAGTATGGGCTGTTCTGTTCCGGTTTGGCAACGCCGGAAACCGCTTCTATCCGGGCATAATCTTTTCGCCAAAGCACCGCTTGCCGATAAGGTATCAGTTCTGCAGTTTCATTTACCAGTACATAAGGCAGTTCTTTGGCAGGCGCTTGTCTTGCCCTCCGCTCCAGTTGCAGCAGGAGCGTTAACCTTATTAGTTGATGGTTTAAACGCTCACTCACTCGAATGGGGTAAGTTGTATAGCACCGCTCATACCGGGTAACAATTCAGCCGGATTGTCGGTAATGCGCCCATACACTTTGATGGTTTGGCTGACCGGATCGACCCGCCCGCCCAGCCTGATTATCTCGGCCTTATAGGTTTTGGCGGTTTCATCGAGGGTTACCTTAAAGGTATTCCCTGACTTAAGCTGGGGCAATGCCCTTGATGGCGCAATAAATTCGACTTCCAGATTTTTTTCGTTGATGATTTCCAACAGCGGATCGCCTTCACGTACCGATTGGTAAGCCCTTGCTGTCACTTCTACCACTTTACCTGAAAATGGCGCTTTAATTGTGCAACGCTCAAGCATTGCTTCTGATACCCGAACATCGGCCTTGGCCTCTTCTTCTTCGGCCTTGGAAACGGCAATCTGTAAAGTGCTTATTGAATCCAGCTTTTCTAATTTCAGGTTGACTTCGTGGGTCTTTCTCTTTTTTTCCAGTGTCGCTTTGGCCTTGCTGAGTTGCGCTTCTTCCAAGGAACAGTGAAAACCAACCAAAACCTGCCCAGTAGTGAAGCGCTCGCCATCCCGTATTTTGAGCTGGCTGATACGCCCTGACATTTCACTGGAAATTTGGGTGCTCTCCCGTGCTTTTATTTGCGCCCGTAAATTTTGCTCGGTGTTTGTACTCTTTTGCGTACCATTTTGATCAACGGCTTGATCTTCAACCTGGGAGATTTCACTTTGCTTGTCACTGCTCTTTGGTATCAATTCCGTAGGTTCGGCAAATACAGGGGGCTGCTGCAATAATGCTACAAGCAGAACCGCAAAAATTGGGCTTTTGTTCATTGTCCACTTTGCGTAACGGCAACAGCGGCAACCTTAGGCGGACTAGGCAACTTAGGCAGATAGCCCTTGTACCAACTGTCCAGGGTTTTCTCTAATTGCACCGCTAGTGTACGGACAGTGACATGCTCTATGTCGCCGGTCACGGGATCGAGCCCGACGGAGGCGTAGATGCTGCCCAATGCCCCGTAAACGTCGGCGAGGTTTTGTTCTTTTTCGAGCTGCGAGGCCAGGGCCGAGGTGGCGGCGTGGATGCGCTCGAGTTCTGAGCCGGCATCGCTGGCGGCGTTGTTGGCGGTCGCAGTGTAGATGCCTTCGTCCACTTTGTTGAGTTCTTTGGCATTTTTGTAGCTGTCCAGCGCCTTGATGTATTGTTGGTAGCCGACGTTGATCTGCACGACTGCGGCCACGCTGAGGGCCTTGCGGCGGGTCCTGGCGACTTCGACTTGGGTTTGCGCGGATTTCCATATTTTGGGCGCGGCGATGAGGTTGACGAGGTTGATGCTGGTCCGGGCGCCGGCTTCAAACCAGAAGTTTTCGACCAGGAAGGAGTTGGAGTCGAAGTTTAGGCCGATGGGGATGGTGAGCCCCGGCAACACTTTGAGCATTTCTTTCCAGACGTCGGCGCGGCTGATGCGTTCTTGGTAGATTTCTTCGCGTAGGTCGCCCCGGTAGAACAGGCCGAGGTTTTCAAGGTCGGCAACGCTGGTCTTGAGTTCGGGCGGCTCAGGGGTGGTCGCCGGTTGCGCCAGGTGGAAGTCGGTGTGCAGGGGGGCGTTGATGAGCCCGGCGAGCTTGGGCTTGGCGACGAGGAGGTCGCCCCTGAGCCTTTTGAGCTGGTCGATGATGCGCAGGAGGCTGCGTTGGTATTCGAGCACGCCGAGGACGGGCTGCAGGCGGTCGCCTTCGATGGCCCGGCTGATGTCGAGGGCGTGTTCGGCTTCGGCCAGGACGGGCTCAAGGCCGGGCAACAAGCGCTCTGCGATGCTGGCGCTCCAGTAGGCCTGGAGGACTTCTTTGATGAGGTTGTTGACGACTTTGCGGCGGCGTTCCTGGGCGATGAGGATGCGGTCGGCTTGTTGTTTGGCCTGGAAGTAGCTGACGCCGAAATCGAGTACGTTCCAGGCAAAGGTGAGGTCGGCGATGCCGCGGCTGGCGTCTTGGGAGGTGGCGAACCGGGAGTTGTTCAGGGGGTTAATGTTGGGGTTGTAGTAATCTTCGCTGGCGGAGCCGAGTTTGCGGTCCCTAAACTGGTAACCGGCGTTAGCGGTGAGTTTGGGCAGCATGTTGAGGGTGGCGACTTCGAGTTGGGTGTCCTGGAGCACGGCTTCCATCAGGGTGAGACGGTGGTCGTAGTTGTATTTTAGCGCCCGGGCCAGGGCGTCATAAAAAGTCAGCGGCCTGGTGATGGGCTCTTGTTTGGCATACATCTCGGCCTGGTCTTGCATCATGCCCGCCAGCCGCTCGTCAGGGCTGATCGGGATGGGGTTGAGGTTGCAGCCGCCCAGAAGTACAACCGTCAACAAAGCAGCGGCAAAAATTTTTGAATAATGCACGACGTAGTCCTCGTCATTGTTAATAGGTAAGGGATAAAACTGTAACACTCGGTTTTTTCTCAGCACAAATACACCGTTTCTATCCAATGATGTGCTTATAGCGCCACCAAACCCAATAATATGCTCACCCCAGTTTATAACCCTGGCACAAATCGATAGCTACTACTGAAAAATCCAAACTCGCGTAAATTAACCTAATGTTAATTAAATAACAATAAAATCATGTAGGTATTACATAAAAAGCAACTGTTACTTTAACCTGATAGTCAACCCTGCACAACAAAAAAACACTTGGTCACAATACTCACCCAGCAATTGCCCGGCTTTCCCTGATATATCCACATATTTTCTTGCCAAAGGATTATCAGCGATAACGCCCAGCCCGACTTCATTTTGCACCAACACCATATCAATGCTTAACTGCATCACAGTGGTCAGCTCTTGCAAAACCGTCTCCTCAGAAAACTGGTGATAGAGCATATTGTTTAGCCACATGGAAACACATTCGATTAACACAGGCCCAGGGCAATCCTTCAAGGTATTCAGCAACTGGACAGGTTCTTCAATTGTAATAAAGCGATCTCGCCGCCGTTGTTGGTGAACCGCTATGCGCTGACGCATTTCATCGTCAATAAACTCTGTGGTTGCCAGATAATAAGGTTTTTGCTTTGCCTGCTCCAGAATATAGGTTTCCGCAAGACGCGATTTGCCGCTTTTGATACCGCCGATAAACAATGTTTTCATAATTCTGCCTGTAATATCTGTAACAGATTGTCTATGCCGATGTTTTCCCCAACCATATCGGCAAATTGTTGGATTTCAGTTTCTCGATATTCCCGATAGGCATAACCTTGATAGGCTGGGTTTATCGCCTTGAAATAGCTGCTACGAAAATCGTCAGCATCAAAAGTTCCATACACATGCGTACCACAGGCTTGCTGTCCCTGGTAATGCAGGGGATAGCGGTTCAACCGTCCATAATGAATTTCATAGCCTTTGATTGCATGAGAAAACAGCAAGTAGCCGCCACTGGCCAATACTTTGGGATTTTGATAGATCACGTCATCGTCGATAAAACCGAAACCAGTGCGGCTTCTGCCTGTAGGCATTGCGCCCTGGAAATTTCCCGACCCTCTGGTGTAACCGCAGAATTATTGGAGACATTCTGTGCTTTAAACGGTGCGACACGAAAACCACGATCCGCAAATTGGCGGCATAATGCCATGGTGACGGTGGTTTTTCCGGCATCGGAACTGGTGCCAAAAATGGCTAACGGGTGCATTTGGATTTATTGGTTGACGTAATGTATGTACGTGTAATCGTTGATGTGTTGCAGTTTATGTACTGAACCCACGTCAACGCGGAATTTAAAGGCATTGGCTGGAGGCAGTTGCAATACATGGGCGAAAAGGGCACGGATAACCCCTGCGTGGGTGATGAGCAAAACCTGTTGTGCTGGTTTTTTTACTAGCAATTCATCCCAAAAACTGCCCGCACGCCGGCAAAGATCGTTAAAACTTTCTCCATTGGGCGGCGATATTGTCACAAAATTTTCTGTCCAGTTTTTCAGCATATTAGCGTCTATGCCAGCAAAGCGTTGGTTTTCCCAGTCGCCAAAATTAACTTCCTGTAAGCGCTCATCCGTCTCAATTGGCCTAAGAAAAGTCTGCGCTAGTTGTATACAACGGTTTAACGGACTGCTGATTATCAAGCAATCCGCCGATAAATCGGGTAATTTTTCGCGTATGAGCCGTGCCTCAGCTACGAAACTATCGGCTAATGCGACATCGCTTTGACCATAACACAAGCCGTTAACGGTCTCTGTCTTGGTGTGGCGGATCAGGTAAATGTCCACAGTGCGCTGACGGTGAGATAAAAAATAACTTCCGCTACTTGCTGGCTAGTGCCTAGGCAATCGCCAGTGTAGCCGCCGATGTGACTGTAGAAATAACAACCTAAACGCCAGTTGACCAATTGGATCAAGGGAATGGCTAGGCTGCACAGCAACGGTAGCAATAACAAAGGCAATAAAGCCAGAGTTCCCGCAAACAGCAAATCTTGTGTATTGGGCTTATAAACTGCTGCATTGCTTTTGTTATTGTCAGTTCGTGCGTAGTCATACTCCCGCATCAATAGCAATGGTTGAAAACGGCTGATGCTATGCCCTGCGAGCAGTAACAAAGGCACAGAAGCTGCTGGCATCGTACTTAGCAGGCTGATTTTTAAGAACATCAACAATACCAGCCCAAGTGCACCATACGCGCCAATCTGAGAATCCTTCATGATCTCCAGGATACGCCGTTTGTCGTAACCGCCACCAAAACCGTCGCAGACATCAGCGAAACCGTCTTCATGGAATGCGCCAGTGAGCAAAATGCCGCAGATCAGCGCCACTATGACGGCGGTTGATTGCATCCATAACATATTCACCAGATAAAAACACAAGCCTGATAATCCACCCACTACCCAGCCAACCAGAGGCAAATAAATACTGGCTTGTGGCAACTTTTTATAGTCCTGGTCTTTAGGTACGGGTAGCCGCGTATAAAAACTAAGGGCTAAGAGGAATAATTTTAGGTGGGGCATAACTACGTATTAGTTTGTCGATCAACCCCAGCATCCGCAAACGTCGCCATCTCGTTTAAGAACAACACCGCTGACTGTATTAACGGATAAGCGACTGCAATACCGGAACCTTCACCTAAGCGTAATTCCAGGTTCAACAGCGGCTGGGCATTCAAGTACGCCAATAATGCCTGGTGGCCTTGTTCGGAAGATACATGACTGAACACGCAATAATCCAGCACATACGGGTTCATTTTGTACGCAACTAACAGAGCGGCACTGGCAATAAAACCATCGACCATAATCAGCATTCCTAATTCGGCGGCTTTAAGATAAGCGCCCACCATCATGGCGATTTCAAAACCACCGAAGGTAGTCAGCACATCCAGCGGTTCGTTTGTGCCATGATACCTTTCTAACGATTGCTGTAAAATGGCATATTTGTGTTGCAATTGACTATCATCCAATCCCGCCCCACGGCCAACACATTGAGCTAAAGGGAGATCGGATAGGCAATGTACCAGTAAGGCCGCAGAAGATGTATTTCCTATGCCCATTTCACCAAAACCGATGCAGTTGCAGCCAGTTTTATGTTGTTGCAAAACCAGTTCTGCGCCAGTTTGTATAGCCTTGTGACACTGATGTGCGGACATAGCGGAATCATGGAGAAAGTTTTTTGTCCCTTTGGCTATTTTTGCATCAATCAATTTTGGATGACTGCTAAAAGCCCTCTCTCTCTCTGGGAGAGGGTTGGGGTGAGGGATAGAAGCATTGACTCCAGCATCAACCACAAACAACTCCAACTGATGCTGCCTAGCAAAAGCGTTAATCGCAGCACCCCCCGCCAAAAAATTAGCCACCATCTGCGCAGTAACGGTTTGCGGATAGGCGCTGACACCCGATTTCACTATGCCGTGATCGCCTGCAAAAATGACAATTGTTGGCTTGTTTAGCTTAGGTGCCAGGCTGTTTTGGATCAAGCCGATTTTCAGCGCGAGGCTTTCCAATTGCCCCAACGCGCCAAGCGGCTTGGTTTTTTGGTCAATTTTGGCTTGTAAATCGGGCTTTAGCCGTGACGAGACCGGATTAATCGTAAAATCTAGCGGCACAGCGGCATATTCCAGGTATTTTCAAACAGTAGTTCATTGATGTCCCTACGCGCCGCCCACTGTTCCTGCTCCAGCATGGGTTTATCGTAAAATTTTTCCACATGCCCAAGACATAAGATAGCCACGGGTTGGCTGCCTTCGGGCATATTCAACAGCGCTTTCAATGCTTGCGGTTCAAACATTGAAACCCAACCCATGCCCAATCCTTCCGCTCTGGCCGCGAGCCACATATTTTGGATGGCGCACGATAAAGAAGCCAGATCCATCTCCGGTAAAGTACGACGACCAAACACGAAATCCTCGCGCCGTTCGCACAAAGCAGCAACGAGAACTTCCGCACATTCCAGCAAACCTTCGACTTTCAGCTTCATAAATTCATCTTCACGTTCGTTTAAAGCCTTGGCAGTGAGGATTCTTTCTTGTTCGACCAGATCGTGGATGTCCTTACGTAAGCTGGAATCGCTGATACGGACAAACCGCCACGGCTGCATAAAACCAACGCTGGGCGCATGATGTGCGGCATCCAGCAAGCGGCTGAAAATTTCAGGCTCAATGAGGCCAGGCAAAAAATGGCGCACATCGCGGCGCTCGTAAATAGCACGGTAAACGGCGGCGATGTCGGAATCAGGATAACGATTTTTGGGCATTTACATTTAATCGGGGGACGAGAAATACCCGCCCAAAATTTCAGTTTATGGGAATTCCTAAAAATCCTCTCTGGCGATTCTGTTAAGTTCAGCGATTTAGCCCCTTCTCCCTTGAGGGACGACGCCAGGGATGGTGGAAGTGCGGCAGCAGGTATGGAACCTGCGCCGCTAAGTCTAGGATGAAGGGGGATCTAAACGCTTTATTTTAATCTCCACCCCAACTCTCTCACCGCTACACTGCTCTTACATTGCCACGTCACATGGATATAATCCAGCAGGAGAGGGAGTTTTCTGCTTAACTTAAGGAATCTCTGAACATGTTGATTCCGGTCATGGTTCGACAAGCTCACCACGAACGGAATCAACGAGTTACCGTTCGTCCTGAGCCAGTCGAAGGACTTATTCAAAGATTCCTTAACGACATTGTCCCTTTGGATATGAACGGAGAAGGTGATTGTTGATTCTTTAGCGCTTCCCTTATGTTTTAACGCATCACAGATTATAAGGATGCGCCGCCTCAAACCCATGTACCTTCGCCTTGGTCGTAAACGGCGCTGGCGACCAGGCCGCTTGGTCTTGTCCCGCCAAATAATTCGCTAACCACAGGGCTTGGCTACGTATGGGAAGAATATAAGCATAGAGCTTGCCATCCGGCAGTTCTGCTGCATCACCCACAGCAAAGATAACCTCATCGTTAGTTTGTAAATAGCCGTTCACTTTTATGCCTCTGCCAACTACCAATCCGGCAGCTTGAGCCAACTCGGTACGCGGCTTAAAGCCGCAAGCGACGATCACGGCATCAAACTCGGCATTCACATCCGTTTTCACGCACACTTTTCCGCCTTCCTGGACGAAACTCTGTACAGACTGGTTCAGCAACACGCGTACACCCGATTTTTGCAACACATTGAGCAAGGTGGTTGAATCTTCGACATCCAATTGCCGTTCCATTAACCGATCCATCACGTGATAAACAGTCACTAAATCGCCAGCCACAGCCAAATCCGAAGCGACTTCGCAACCGATCAAACCGCCACCGACAATCGCCCAATGAGGCCTTATATTTTGATTTAAAAATGGCTGGCGGAATTTCCGCATGACTTTAAGGTCGGCAAGGCTATTCAAACTAAAAAACAGTTTTTCATACACCTGTAAGGGCGGCGGCACGAACGCTGCCGATCCCTGGGCCAATATCAACGTGTCGTAAGTTAAGGATTTTTCCTGCCCTGGGCCTTCAATTGCAACCGTCTTGGCGGTGCGGTCAATCACCGTAACTTCCGATCCGGCGATCACATCTATATTATTCTCACGAAGCTTTTCGAAGCTTTTCAGGATGATGGACTGCTCAATATCGGTTTTGGTAAAGCCACGGGAAAGCAATGGCCTGGAATAGTAACCGTCATGTTCGCCAGTCACCAAAACGATTTCGGCATCAGGGGACAACGCCCGGTACTTTTCGGCGAACGTCACACCAGCAATACCTGAGCCAACGATGACAATATTCATGCTGCCCTCCTGATTTTATTATTAAGCCTAATTATTATTTTTAGATCAAGCTTATCAATCCATTAACTCATATTCACTTTTTTCTACGCCGCATTCCGGGCAACGCCAATCGTCTGGAATATCTTCCCATAAAGTGCCTGGAGCAATGCCAGAATCAGGATCGCCCACCGCTTCATCATAAATATGTCCACAAACCGTGCATTCGTATTTTCTGTAATTAGCCATTTTCCTCTCCTTCGATTAAAAAAGTTAACACGAACATTATAAACCAAGCCCAAGACCGGACGGACATTTTACTTTTCAAGCCAGTAAAACCGGTTATTTTTTGAATGGCAAGTAGTTGGCGGCATCCTCTTTATAAAATGTCACCGCGCTTTTTTCCCTGACCAAAAACTGCGCTATGGCTTTGACAAAGCGTTCATCTTGAAACCAGTGTGCAGAAAAAGTCGTTACAGGTTCAAAACCTCGGGCAATTTTATGTTCGCCCTGTGCACCCGAATCAAAACGCTTCAATCCATGTTCGATGCAATAATCCAGCCCCTGGTAATAACACGCTTCAAAGTGCAAGACATTGTATTCCTCAAGACAACCCCAATAGCG
>Ga0302323_100001547_pt1 | contig 18763 bp, 11 predicted proteins | sample Fen_T0_3_FD_201950 | JGI IMG/M metagenome (GOLD analysis project Ga0302323, IMG submission 201950) | Peat permafrost microbial communities from Stordalen Mire near Abisko, Sweden - Fen_T0_3 | ecosystem: Environmental > Terrestrial > Soil > Wetlands > Permafrost | place: Sweden: Abisko... | reverse complement strand
AAAAAAACTCGATGAATCAGTCTCTTTCTCGATCTGCTGTGCGGTTCTTGCATTCATGATCATGCGAATGAACGTCGCCGTGCACAGCCATTTTCGTACGCGCGGCGCAGCGTGTGCGCGGCGCCGCGTAGGTCGGCTCGACGAGACGACCGCCAGGCCCGTCCGCGAGGGTCTCCTGAACTGGACAATCAACCATCTGCGCGTGAAACGGCGATTGATTGTCATATTCAACGAACCAACGTAGCGCGGGGCGCTCGCGCCCCAGGCGATCACCGATCGCGCACCCGCGCTCACAACCGGTAGGCCACCGTCACCGTCGCGCTCGGCGCGATGCCCGGCGTGAAGTGGATTTGCTCGACGCGCGGCGTGCGCGGCGTCACCGCCGATCCTGCGCACCTGGGATTCGCGACGTTGCCCCTTGACGTCGACGTCGCGCGATCCGGCACGACGTATTTTCTACACCGCTCGTGTCACGGCGAGACGTCGATCACCTGATCGTGATCAGGAATGATCTGCCGGACGTTCCGCGCGGTGGTGATCACCAGCGGCTGCGTGCCGCGCGGGCGCTGCAGGGTCACCGGCGTCTTGCCGGCCACGTGGCCATCGATCGCCACCTCGGTCGGGTCGCGCGCGATGATCCGGATCGACACGCCGTGATCGGCGCGCGGCGGCGCGGCGTGCGGAGCAAGCCGGACGATCGCGACCACGCCGATCGCGACGGCGGCGATCAGCAGCACCGCCGCGAGGATCCCGCCGATCGGCGGGCGCGGTGGCGGCGGTGGCAGCGCCGCCGCGGCGTGCCTGGCGGACCGCTCGCGCTGCCACTGATCCTCGATCCGGATGGCGCGGGTGCTGCGCTCGACGCCGATCGGCGCGTCGTGGAGTTCGGGCGGCGGACCGAACGCCGCGGGCGGCGGCGCGAGCGGCGGCGCCGGGAGCTCGGATCGTGCGCGCGATCCCGCGGGCGGCGTGCCGAGCTCGTCGAGCAACGCCAGCTGCGTGATGTCGATCGCCGGCAGCTCGAGCGCTGCGCCACACCCCGGACACGCACCGATCGACGCCGAAGACGTACCGCAGCGCGCGCACAGGACGGCCACCGTGAACACGATACACAAAGTCGTGGGCCGGACCAGCGCTGGCCGCGCACCTCACGCCATGCTCTCGGATCGCAGCCCGGACAAGCCGCGGGTCGCTGCGCTATGTTCGGCGCCATGTCAGCCACCCTGCGCCCACATCCGATCCGTCGCGTCGCCGTGCTCGGGGCCGGCGTCATGGGCAGCGGCATCGCCGCTCACTGTGCCAACGCCGGGATCCCGGTGGTCCTGCTCGACATCGTCCCGCCCAAGCTCAGCGAGGCCGAGCAAAAGTCCAAGGCCAAGCGCGACGGCTTCGCCGCGGGCGCGCTCGAAAAGCTGAAGAAGGCCCGGCCCGCCGCGTTCATGCACCCGCGCAACCAGACCCTGGTCTCGATCGGCAACTTCGACGACGATCTCGGCAAGGTCGCCGACGCCGACCTGATCATCGAGGCGATCGTCGAGCGCCTCGACATCAAGCAAGCGCTGTTCGAGAAGCTCGAGAAGCTCGCCGCGCCCACCGCGGTGATCGCCTCGAACACCTCCGGCCTGCGGATCGCCGAGATGGTCGCCGGCCGCAGCGAGACGTTCCGCAAGAACTTCATGATCGCGCACTTCTTCAACCCGCCGCGCTACATGAAGCTGCTCGAGCTGGTCGCCGGCGTCGATACCAGCCCCGAGGCCAAGGCGCGCGTCGAGCGGTTCGGCCGCGAGCTGCTCGGCAAGGGCATCGTGTGGGCCAAGGACACGCCGAACTTCATCGGCAACCGGATCGGCCTGCACAGCATGATGACGACGATCCACCTGATGATCGAGCGCGGGCTCGCGCCGGAGGACGTCGACGCGATCACCGGCGTCGCGATGGCGCACCCCAAGTCGGCGACGTTCCGCACCGCCGACGTCGTCGGGCTCGACACCGTCGGCCACGTCGCAGAGAACTGTTACAAGTCGCTGTTGACCGACGAGGATCGCGCCACGTTCGCGACCCCGCCGTACATCAAGAACATGATCGAGCGCGGCCAGCTCGGCGACAAGACCAAGGGCGGGTTCTACAAGAAGCAGGGCGAGGCGCTGTCGACGCTCGATCCCAGGACCGGCGAGTACCGCGCCAAGGCAGGCGACGCCGAGATCGCCAAGGCGACCAAGGCGCTGTCGCGGATCGAAGACCCGCGCGAGCGCGTCAAGCAGCTGGTCGCCGCCGCGGGCGCGACCGGCGAGTTCGCGTGGACCGTGCTGTCGAAGAGCCTGGCGTACGCCGCGCGCCGGATCCCCGAGATCACCGACTCGATCGAGGCGATCGACAACGGCATGAAGTGGGGCTACGCGTGGGAGCTCGGGCCGTTCGAGACCTGGGACGCGCTCGGCTTCGCGGCCACGGCCGCGCGGATGAAGCAGGACGGCGTCGCGCTGCCGGCGTGGATCGACAAGATGACCGCGGCCGGCGCGACCGGGTTCTACGCGGCCGACGGCGCGCGCGTGTGGGATCCGGGGCGCGGCGACTACGTCCGCCGCGAGCTCGACCCGCGCGAGGTCAAGCTCGCCGCGCTGCGCACGGGCGGCGCGGCCGTGCTGAAGAACCCGGGCGCCGAGGCCTGGGACCTCGGCGATGGCGTGCTCGGCCTGACCTTCAAGTCCAAGTCGAACTCGATCGACGCCGACGTCACCAAGATGATCTACGAGGCGGTCGAGCGCGCCGAGCGCGACTTCCAGGCGCTGATCCTCTGGAACGAGGGCGAGCACTTCTGCGTCGGCGCCAACCTGTTCGCCGTCGTGATGGCCGCCGGCCAGAAGCAATGGGACGGGCTGCGCGACAGCATCAAGGGCTACCAGTACGCGACCCAGCGCATGAAGTACGCGCAGATCCCGGTGGTCGCGGCGCCGTTCGGCATGGCGCTCGGCGGCGGCCTCGAGCTGTGCCTGGGCGCCGACGCGGTGCAGGCCGCGGCCGAGACCTACGCCGGCCTCGTCGAGCCGGGCGTGGGCCTGATCCCCGGCGGCGCCGGCACGATGAACCTCCTGTGGCGCGCGCTCGAGAGCGTTCCGGAGGGCGTCGAGTTCGACGCGTTCGCCGCGGTGACCCAGGTGTTCAAGAATATCGCCCTGGTCAAGGTCGCGACCAGCGCCGAGGAGACCAAGGCGCTCGGCTACTTCCGGCAGAGCGACGGCGTGTCGTTCGACCGCGCCCGCCAGCTGTGGGAGACCAAGCAGCGCGCGCTCGGGCTCGCCACCAGCGGCTACCACCCGCCGGCGCCGCGCGCGTACAAGCTGCCGGGCGAGAGCGGCATTGCTACGCTGCAGATGATGATCAACACGCTCGTCCACGGCAAGTACGCCAGCCCCCACGACGCGGTGGTCGCGATGAAGCTCGCCACCGTGCTGTGCGGCGGCAGCTCGGGCAATAGCCACGCGGTGACCGAGGACGAGATCCTCGAGCTCGAGCGCGAGGCGTTCCTCAGCCTGTGCGGCGAGCCGCTGTCGCAGGCCCGCATGCAGTACATGCTCCAGCACAACAAGCCGCTCCGCAACTGACGGCAGGCCCGGCGAAAGGACATCCTCATGGAAATCGTAATTGCTGAAGCAGTGCGCTCCGCGGTCGGCCGCGGGTTCAAGGGCAGCCTCGCGACCAAGCGCCCCGACGAGCTCGCCGCCGACGTGATCCGCGGCCTCCTGGCGCGCGTGCCGCAGGTCGCCGGCAAGATCGGCGATGTCATCCTCGGCTGCGCGATGCCCGAGGGCGAGCAGGGCCTCAACGTCGCGCGGCTGATCGGCCTGCTCGCCGATCTGGGCCCCGAGGTGCCCGGCCAGACGATCAACCGGTTCTGCGCCAGCGGCCTGCAGGCGATCGCGACCGCGGCCGGCTCGGTCGCCGTCGGAACCAACGACGTGGTGATCGCCGGCGGCGTCGAGTCGATGACCGCGGTGCCGATGACCGGCTTCCACCTGTCAGCGTCGCCCGAGCTCATGCAGAAGCTGCCCGGCGCCAACACGCCCATGGGCATCACCGCCGAGAACGTGGCGAACCGGTTCAAGATCTCGCGCCAGATGCAGGACGAGTTCGCCTACCGCTCGCAGATGAAGGCCAAGCAGGCGCTCGCGTCGGGCGTGTTCAAGGACGAGATCGTCCCCGTCCGCGCGATCGCGTTCAAGGACGGCCAGCGCGTCTATCACGACTTCCTGGTCGACGAGATGCCGCGCGCCGACACCACGCTCGAGGGGCTCGCCAAGCTGCCGCCGGCGTTCGCCGCGGGCGGCAGCGTCACCGCCGGCAACTCGTCGCCGATCTCCGACGGCGCGGCGGCGGCGCTCGTGATGAAGCGCGAGACCGCCGACCAGCTCGGCATCAAGCCGCTCGGCGTGTTCCGGGCGTTCGCCACGGTCGGCGTCGACCCCGAGATCATGGGGATCGGACCGTTGCCTGCCGTGCAGAAGCTGCTCGGCAAGGCCGGCCTCCAGGTCAGCGACATCGACGTGTTCGAGATGAACGAGGCGTTCGCCAGCCAGGCGCTGTACTGCCAGCGCGAGCTCGGGATCCCCGACGATCGGCTCAACGTCAACGGCGGCGCGATCGCGCTCGGCCATCCGCTCGGCTGCACCGGAGCCAAGCTGACCGCGAGCGCGCTGTACGAGCTTCGCCGACGCGGCGGGCGCTACGCGGTCGTCACGATGTGCATCGGTGGCGGCCAGGGTGCCGCATGTCTGTACGAACGCGCGTAATATCGTCGTAGATGTGGTCTGCAATCGCGCTGGCGTTTGGCCTCGCCATGGACGCGACCGCCGTCTCGGCGGCGCGTGGCCTCGGTGCGGGACGGTCTCGCGAGGCCGTGGTGCTGCCGCTCCTGTTCGGCGGCTTCCAGGCCGGCATGGCCGCGGTCGGCTGGCTCGCCGGCCGCTGGGCCGGGGCCTACCTCGCCGCGTGGGAGAACTGGGTCGCGTGCGGCCTGCTCGTGGCGATCGGCGGCAAGATGCTGCTCGAGGCGTGGCGCGGCGTGGACGACGACGCGCCGCGCGGGCCCGCCACGTTGCTACTGGCGCTCGGCCTGGCGCTGGCGACCAGCATCGACGCCGCGGCCGCCGGCCTGACGCTGCCGCTGGTGCCGGTCGCGCCGTGGATCTCGCTGACCCTGATCGGCGTGGTCACCGCCGCGTGCTCGGCCGCCGGCTATCTCGTCGGCGGGGTCGCCGGCAAGCACCTCGGATCGAAGCTCGAGGTGCTCGGCGGGCTCGTGCTGATCGGCATCGGCGTCCAGTTCCTGGTCCGCGCGCTGTAGCCGCGCCCGCGCGGTTGCGCCACGGCCGCGGCGCATGCTTGGATGGTGGCATGCATGCGTTGCGACGCGCGCGACCGGCGGCGGCGCTCGCGGTGGCCGCGCTGCTCGCCGGCAGCTGCAAGGCGGATCCCACGGACGCACCGCTCGTCGCACCGGCCGCGGCGCAGCCGGGCCAGCCGGCCGGGAGCGCCGCCGGCTCGCCGGTCGCGGCCCACGTCAAGCTGCCGCGGAGCCCCGCCACGCCGCCACGCGCGACGACGCGGCCGCTCGACCGCGCGGAGCTCGATCGCCTGGCGGCCTTCGCGTTCGCCGACTTCGAGCACGAGGTGCTCGCCACCGACGCGCAGCGGCTGCGCGTCCGCCACCTCACGGTGTCGCGGCCCAAGCTGGCGGTCACCGTGGCGATCGAGCGCTGCGACCTCGGGCCGCAGGCGAACCCGCCGTGCCTGGCCATGGCGCTGCCGGCCTGGCAGCCCCGGATCCGCGAGCTCCGCGCGCAGTCGGTGCCCCCGGCGCTGCGCGAACGGCCCGACACCCGGTTCGAGCTCGGCGCGCGCCGCGTGGCCGGCAGCCCGGCGATCTACACCTATCAGGTGGGCTGGTCGTTCGGCCCCGATGACCACGGCCAGCCGGGCGGCACCTACAGCGACTCCTATACCCTCTACTACAACGACGGCATCAACCAGATCCGCGTCCGCGCGGACTACGCCGACGACGCCATGGCCAGCGCCCGCGCCATGCTCGCGCTCGCGCCCGAGCAAGACCTCGCGCAGCTCGCCGTCGCGTTCCTGGACTTCTACGTCCACGAGTGGAAGTGACCCGCGGTTACCCGGGCGACGCCGCGGGTGCGCGCCGCGGCCAGCCCCGCGGCACCCGATCGAGCCACGCGATGACCGCGAGGAACAGGCCGAGCACGACCTGCTGGCCGGCGCCATAGCAGTGGCGCGACACCTCGGCGGCATCGCCGTAGTACGACGCCACCACGCCCGCGCCGCCGCTGGCGAGGATGCACAGCACGAGCCCCGCGAGCGGGTCGGCGCGCGGCCGCCACAGGACCAGCGGCGCCGCGACGATCAGCGCCACCAGCAGCGCGTGGTTCATGGTGAGCCGGCGCAAGACGCCGGCGCGCGACGCCCAGCCGTCCGGCATGTAGTGCTGGTTGCGGGTCCCGACCAGCATCTCCCAGCGCGCGGCGAAAAGCTCGCCCACCCGCGCGAGCGGGTGGCGGACCAGCCAGCGCGCGTAGCTCGAGGCGCCGTGATCGACCAGCCAGTCCTGCAACGGCCGGAGCGCGGGCGTGGCCTGGACGAGCCGCCAGACCTGCTCGTGGGGCGCGGCGAACTCCCGCAGCCCCGCCGGCAGCTCGTCGCCCTCGCCGGGGGCGTCGGGGAGCACGCGCATCACCACGTTGTCGATCATCGGATACGCCGTCCGCGGCGTGAACCGAAGGTCCCAGGCATCCTGGTAGGGCAGCCGGGGGTGCGGCTGGCCGACGGACCAGACCACGCCGGCGGCCACCAGCACCACCAGCCCCGAGATCCCCCACGCCCAGCGGTGGCGAAAGCCCCGCCAGACGATCATCGCCGCGACGGTCGCCGCGACGGCGACCACGACGTTGGTATCCCGGGTCACGAGCCACGCGAGGCCGAGCACGCCGGTCGCCGCCGCCGCCACGAGCCGGGCGCCGCCGCCCAGCCGGAGCACCGCGATCGCCCCGGCGCCGACCAGCGCCATGAGTGAATCGCCGATCGACTCCGGAAGCAGCGCCGCCGTGAACCCGACGCGCAACGGCGCGAGCACGAACACGATGCCGAGGCCGATCGCGAGCACGCGCGCCCAGCGCCGGCGCAGCGCCATCACGAGGCTCGCGGTGAACAGCGTCCAGGCCACGAACGCGAGCCCGGTCTGGAAGCCGACCACGGCCGCCACGTCGTTGTGCGCCGCGCGGTAGACCAGCGGCACGAACAGCGCCTTGGGATAGACGACCAGGTCGAGGCCGAGCGGGTGATCGGCGATCTGCCGATAGATCTGCGTATCCCATTCCGCGTGTGGAACCTGCACACCGGTGAGCTGGTCCCACCGCCAGCGCGTCGCCACGACGATCGCGGCGACGGCGACCCCGATCGCGATCCTTCGAACACCCGGGTGGCGCGCCAGCGCCCGAAGGCCCATGGCCTCAAGTGCCATAGCGCGTCGCGCAGGGCAAGCCCGTCCAGATGCTGTAGGGTGGGAGCGAGCCCATGACGTCCGTCCGTGACACAGCCCGGTGGCCTGGTGGAATGCGCGGCGGGCTCGCGATCCTGCTCGTGCTCGCGGCCGCCGGGTCGGCCGGGTGCCGGCGCAAGACCAAGCCCAAGCTCGCGTGGGGCATGGGCGTGCGCACGTTCGACGCCACCGCGCTCGGCCTCGCCTCGTCGCGCAGTCCGGACCCGTTCATCGATGGCATCCGCCCCGGGCGGATCGCGATCCCGACCTACGACGGCTCCAACCAGGCGACCCACCCCGACGTCGTGCTCGAGCGCACCGGCGGCGCGGCGCGCCTCGTCATGGCGATGACGCCCTATCCGTTCTCGAACGATCGGTTCGAGAACCCCAGCCTGGTGGTCAGCAGCGACGGGATGGCGTTCGCGCCGCCGCCCGGCGTGCACAATCCGATCGTGCCAGCGCCGCCGTTCGATCACAACGATGATCCGGACCTGCGCAGGGATCCGCGGACCGGCGAGTACGAGCTCTTGTATCTGGAGACGCTGCGGCCCGCCAAGCAGACGCTGGTCGCGCTGCGCAGCACCGATCTGATCGCCTGGCAGCGACGCGACGCCGTGGTCTTCGACCTGGCGCACGGTGCGCCGTTCGTCGTATCGCCGACGGCGATCGAGCACGACGGCAAGACCTACCTGTTCGCCGTCGAGTCCGAGACCAAGCTCGTGAAGACGATGGTGTCCGGCGACGGCAAGACCTGGGATCTGGCCACCGCCCAGACGCTGCCGCTCGAGCTCGGCGCGGTCAAGCCGTGGCACATCGACGTGGTGCGCGGCGAGCGCGGGTTCGCGATGCTGATCAGCGGCTTTGACGCCGCGTTCAAGCATCAGAACCTCTACCTCGCGACCAGCCCCGATCTCGTGACCTGGACGCTGCGGCCCGAGCCGCTGCTCGCGTTCGGCGACCCGGCGCTCGGCGTCGAGTCGCTGTACCGCAGCACCGGCGTCGTCGAGCACGGCACGCTCGTCGTGTGGTACTCGATGCAGTACCGCAGCGACTGATGTGCCACGTCGGGCTACGTCGGGCTACTTCTGGACGAGGATCTTGCGGGGCTTGGCCTCCGCCTTCTTCCAGATCGTCAGGCCGAGCACGCCGCTGTCGAGCTTGGCTTCGACCCGATCGCCGTCCGCCGTATCGGGCAGCGAGAAGCTCCGCGAGAACGAGCCGTACTGCCGCTCGTAGAGCGCGAAGTTGTCGCCTTCCTTGCGGTCCTCGGCGCGGCGCGTCCCCGAGATCGTGAGCACGTTGTTGTGCACCGCGATATCGAGATCCGCCTCGGCCACGCCCGGGACGTCGGCCTTGACGAGGAACGCGTCGTTGGTCTCCTTGACCTCGAACGCAGGGACAAACGCGCTCACCTGGCGAGCGTTGAAGAACGGGTCCCACGAGAGCAGCTCGCGCGCCATCGAGAACGGGTCGCGGCCATAGCGGACAACTTCATTGGAAGCGTTCGAGTTACGAGTCACGAGCGACATGAGATTTCCTCCTGTGTAGGGAAGAGATGGTTGAATCGAACTACGTCCTTGATAACCACGCCATGGCGCCTCGCAACGGCTTGACGTCCAGCGCCTCGATGGTTATGCGCCGCCGCCAGCTCCCGCGCCGCGGGTGACCCGGCGGCGCGGGGGCTACGAGATCGGCCGGGGCCGCGGTACGGTGCGGGGTGCCCGCCGTCCTGCCGATCGATGCCGTCTTGCCCGAGATCGTCGCCGCCGTGCGAGATCGCGGCGCGGTGGTGCTGGTCGCCCCCCCGGGCGCGGGCAAGACCACGCGGGTGCCCGGCGCGCTGCTCGACGCCGGCGTGGTCGACGGCGAGATCATCGTGCTGCAGCCGCGGCGGCTGGCCGCGCGGCTGGCGGCCGCCCGGGTCGCGGCCGAGCGCGGCGGCGAGCTCGGCGGCGAGGTCGGCTACGAGGTGCGGTTCGATCGGCGGGTCGGCCCGGCGACCCGGCTGCGGTTCGTCACCGAGGGCGTCTTGACCCGCCGGCTGCTCGCCGATCCGGAGCTCCGCGGCGTCGGCTGCGTGGTGATCGACGAGTTCCACGAGCGCCACCTCGATGGCGACCTCGCGCTCGCGCTGGTCAACCGGCTGCGCGAGCGGCGGCCCGAGCTCCGGCTCGTCGTGATGTCGGCGACGCTCGACGCCGAGCCGGTGGCGGCGTTCCTCGCCGGCGCGCCCATCGTGCGCTCGGAAGGCCGGATGTTCCCGCTGGCGATCGAGCACGCCGAGCAGCCCGACGATCGCCCGCTCGGCCGCCAGGTCGCCGCGGCGGTCCGCCGGGTCGTGCAGGACCGCGCCGCAGGGGCGCCAGGCGCGCCCAGGCCGAGCGGCGATATCCTGGTGTTCCTGCCAGGCGCGGCCGAGATCCGGCGCTGCCAGGACGATCTCGCCGAGGTCGCGGCGATCTTCGATCTCGCGGTGCTGCCGCTGTACGGCGACCTGCCGGTCGAGGATCAGGATCGCGCGGTGCGGCCCTCGGCGCAGCGCAAGGTGATCCTCGCGACCAACGTCGCCGAGACCTCGGTCACGATCGACGGCGTGGTCTGCGTGATCGACAGCGGGCTCGCGCGGATCGCGCGCCACTCGCCGTGGACCGGCCTGCCGTCGCTGTCGCTCGAGCAGGTGAGCCGCGCCAGCTGTGCGCAGCGCGCCGGCCGCGCCGGCCGCACCCGCCCGGGCCGCGTCGTGCGGCTCTACACCAAGCACGATCACGATACCCGCCGCGCGTTCGAGGTGCCGGAGGTCGCGCGCGCCGATCTCGCCGAGGTGGCGCTCGAGCTCCACGGCGCCGGGCTCGCCGGGCTCGGCGCGCTGCGCTGGTTCGAGCCCCCGCCCGCCGCCGCGCAGGCCGCCGCCGAGGCCCTGATCGCGCGGCTCGGCGCCGTGGCGCCCGCCCCGGCCGCGGCGATCACCGCGATGGGCCGCCGCATGCTGCGGTTTGCGCTCCACCCGCGGCTCGCGCGCATCGTGTGCGAGGCCGAAACCCGCGGCGTCGCCGAACCGGCGTGCGTGATCGCCGCGTTGCTCGGCGCCCGCGAGCTCCGGATCGAGCGCCGCGGCCCGCGCGGCGAGGCCCAGCTCACGTCGCCCTCGGATCTGATCGACGACATGGACGCGCTCTACGACGCGCGCCGCCACGGCATGCGCGCCGACCGGCTGCGCGCCAGCGGCCTCGACGCCAGCGCCGCGAGCAACGCCGATCGGGTCGCCCGCCAGCTGGCGCGCACGGCCCGCGATGCCCGCCCGGCCCCCGCCGACCATGACGACGTCGACCGCGAGCTCCGGATCGCGATCCTGACCGGGTTCCCCGATCGGGTCGGCAAGCGGCGGGCGCCGCGCAGCGCCGAGATCGTGTTCGCCGGCGGCGGCAGCGGCCAGCTCGCGCCGAGCTCCGCGGTGATCGACGCGGAGCTGATGGTCGCGGTCGACGTCGCGTCGATCGGCGGGCTCGGCGGCGCGTTCGGCGGCGCGCGCGGCCCGGCCAGCAAGGTGCAGATCCGGCGCGCCAGCGCGATCGACCCGAGCTGGCTGCTCGATCTCTACCTCGACCAGATCGAGGAGCGCGACGAGCTGGTGTGGAACGCCGCGCGGCAGCGGGTCGAGCGGATCGCGCAGATGACCTACGACGGCCTGGCGATCGACGAGCAACGCGACGTCGAGGGCGCGCGGCGCGCCGGGCCGGCCGCCGCCGCGGTGCTGGCCCGCGAGGCGCTCGCCGCCGGGATCGAGCAGTTCGTCGATGCCGAGGCGTTCGCCCAGTGGCGGGCCCGCGTGGCGCTCGCCGCCACGCTCGCGCCGACGACCGGGCTGACCGCGCCGACCGACGACGCGCTCGCCCAGGTGATCGCCCGGGCCTGCGATGGCGCGATCTCGTTCGACGAGCTGCGCAAGCTCGGCCTGCTCGCGCTGCTCGACGCCCAGCTCGGCCCGCACCGCGCCCTGGTCGATCGGCTCGCGCCGACCCACCTCCAGCTCCCGCGCCGCCGGACGCCGATCCACTACGCGCTCGACCAGCCGCCGTGGATCGCGTCGCGCATGCAGGACTTCTTCGGCCTGGCCCGCGCGCCGAGCATCGGCGACGGCCGGGTGCCGCTGGTGCTCCACCTGCTGGCCCCGAACCAGCGGCCGGTCCAGGTCACGACCGACCTGCCCGGCTTCTGGGTCAAGCACTACCCCGCGCTGCGCAAGCAGCTGATGCGGCGGTATCCCAAGCACGCGTGGCCCGAGGATCCATCGCTGCTGATCGCCGGCGACCACTGACGCCGGCGTCCACGCGACGCTCCGGGGCGAGACCCGCGCGACGACGCTTGCCCGCTCAGCCGCCGGGGGCGCCGCCGGCCAAGCTCGCCGGATAGGCCTGCACGGTCGCCCACACCTGCGAGCCCTCGGTGTAGATCACCACCACGCCCAGGCCGCCCGGCAGCGGCCCCGCGTTCGGCGAGGTCGCCGTGTTGCTCAACGTACGCGACACCTCCAGCGAGGTCGATCCGAAGGGCAGCCGGTCGAGCTGCACGCCGCCGCCATCGCGCTGCGAGCTGACGTAGGCGTTGCCGTTCGCGTCCGCCATCACCGACCGGCTCTGCGCCGTGTGGACGAGGGTGAGCCCGGAGATCGCCGTCGAGGTCGTCGGCGCGCTCGTCGGGATCACGTACAGCCGCGTCGAGTTGCCGAGCCCCCCGATGTTGATCCCCGAGACGAAGATCTCGCCATTGCCCATCGACCAGTCCGAGTAGAACTCCTGGCCGGGCGCAACGACCTCGGTGGCGAACGTCGCGCCGCGATCGGTGCTGATGCGGAGGTGAAGGCTCGGCGTATCCGCGCTGACCACCACCGTGCGCTGCCGGACATCGTACGAGAGGTCGAAGAACGCGATCGTCATCGCGACCGGCACCGTGGTGAACGTGCGCGCCTGGTCGAGGCTGTGCGCCAGGGACACGCCGCCGCTGGTCGAGAACCCGACGTACACGTCGTCGTTGAACGACTGCAGGCCCAGGCCGCTCGACGTGCTCGACGCCGTGCCGATCGACACCGTCGCGCCCCACGTCGCGCCGAAGTCCGTGGTCGTCCGCAGCACCACCTCGCCCGTGGTCAGCTGCAGCGCGGCGTACGCCGTGCCGACCTCGCCCGTGCCGATCGCGATCTGCGAGATCTGGAGCTCCGTGGCCCCCGTCGCCGTCAGGTCGAACGGCGCGGAGAACGTCAGGCCACGGTCGGTGCTGATCGAGACGAAGCCGCTCGTGCCGCACTGGTAGACCGCGTAGATCCGGCCGTCGCTATCGACCGCGACCCGGTGGCTGGCGTTGGCCACCGCGGTCGTGCAGCTCAGCGTATCGCTGATCAGCACCGGCGTCGTGTTCGTGTACGGCTCGGCCAGGCAGCTCGCGTCGCAGCCATCGCCGCCTACCGTGTTGCCGTCGTCGCACTGCTCGCCGCGGCTGAACTGGACCAGCCCGTCACCGCACCGCTCGATCTTGCAGCTGTGGCCGCAGCCATCGTCGTCGGCGGTGTTGCCGTCGTCGCACTCCTCGCCGGGTTCGAGCACGCCGTTGCCGCACGCCGGGAGCGTGCAGTCGTTGTGACAGCCGTCGTTGTCGACCTGGTTGCCGTCGTCGCATTGCTCGACCCCCGCCTCGACGAAGCCGTCGCCGCACGTCGCCGCCACGCAGGTCGCGAGGCACGCGTCGGCGTTGCTCACGTTGCCGTCGTCGCATTGCTCGACCCCCGCCTCGACGAAGCCATCCCCGCAGCTCGCCGCCACGCACGTGTCGAGGCACGCGTCGTTGTTGTTGGCGTTGGCGTCATCGCACTGCTCGACCCCCGCCTCGACGAAGCCATCCCCGCAGCTCGCCGCCACGCACGTATTGAGGCACGCGTCGTTGTTGTTGGCGTTGGCGTCATCGCACTGCTCGACCCCCACGCGGACGAAGCCATCCCCGCAGCTCGCCGCGACGCACGTATTGAGGCACGCGTCGGCGTTGCTGGCGTTGGCGTCATCGCACTGCTCGACCCCCGCCTCGACGAAGCCATCGCCGCAGAACGCGTTGACGCAGGTATTGAGGCACGCGTCGTTGTTGCTGTTGTTACCGTCATCGCACTGCTCGAACCCGGCGAACACGAAGCCATCGCCGCAGCTCGCCGCCACGCACGTGTTCAGGCACGCGTCGTTGTTGCTGGCGTTGGCGTCATCGCACTGTTCGACCCCGAGCTCGACGAAGCCATCGCCGCAGAACGCGTTCACGCAGGTATTGAGGCACGCGTCGTTGTTGCTGTTGTTACCGTCATCGCACTGCTCGAACCCGGCGAACACGAAGCCATCGCCGCAGCTCGCCGCCACGCACGTATTGAGGCACGCGTCGTTGTTGCTGGCGTTGGCGTCATCGCACTGCTCGACCCCGACCTCGACGAAGCCATCGCCGCAGAACGCGTTCACGCAGGTATTGAGGCACGCGTCGTTGTTGCTGCTGTTACCGTCATCACACTGCTCGAACCCGGTGAACACGAAGCCATCGCCGCAGCTCGCCGTCACGCACGTGTTGAGGCACGCGTCGTTGTTGCTATTGTTCCCGTCGTCGCACTGCTCGACCCCGAGCTCGACGAAGCCATCGCCGCAGGTCGCGATCACACAGCTGTTGAGGCAGCCGTCGGCGTTATCGGCGTTGCCATCGTCGCATTGCTCGACCTCGGCCTGCACGAAGCCATCGCCGCAGCTCGCCGTCACGCACGTGTTGAGGCAGCCGTCGGTGTTGCTGAGGTTGCCGTCGTCGCACTGCTCGTCGCCCTCGATGATGCCGTCGCCGCACACCGCCACCTGACACGCGTTGGTGCACCCGTCGGTGTTGATGGTGTTGCCATCGTCGCACTGCTCGACCCCGGCGTGGAGGAAGCCATCGCCGCAGCGCGCCGCCGCGCACGTGTCGAGACACGCGTCGGTGTTGTCGGCGTTGCCGTCGTCGCATTGCTCGACCTCGGCCTGCGCCACGCCATCGCCACAGCGCGCGGTCATGCAGTTATTGAGACAGCCATCGGTATCGACGTTGTTGCCGTCATCGCACTGCTCGCTGCCTTCGACGACGCCATCGCCGCAGGTGATCACGTTGGCGATCGCGATCGTCACCACGGCCACCGCGGACGCCAGCACGCCGTCCGACGCCTGATAGCTGAACGAGTCGCTGCCGAAGTAATGGCTGGTGGGGGTATAGGACAGGTTCGGGGGCACGCCGGCCACCGTGCCGTGCGCCGGCTGGGTCACGATCGAGTAGGTCAGCTCCGCGCTGTCGATATCGCTCGCCACGAGCTTCACCGCCACGCCCTGGTTCTCGTTGGTCGACGCCTGGACGTCGGAGGCCACCGGCGCGTCGTCGACCGGCAACACCGTGATGTCGACCGGCACCATGAGGGCGTTCCTGCCGTCGGAGATCGTCAGCGTGAGGGTGTCCGGACCGTTGTAATTCTTGGCCGGTACATAGGTGAACGTCGGCCCGGTGCCGGTCAGATCGCCGTGCGCCGGCGTGGTCGCCGTGTACGTCAGCGTCGTGGTCTGGGCATCGACCGCGGTGGCGTCGACCGTCGCGGACCCGTCCTCGGGGAGGGTGACGACGATCCGCTGGGCCACCAGCTCCGGTGGTGTGTCCTTGACGACGCTGTCGCCGCACGCAACGAGTCCTAGACACACCGCGAACAACGCGCCTGTTCTCATCATGATGGCGCTCGGGTAGCTCGACCGGTTACCCAAGAACGTCGGGTAGCGCTGGGGTATCTGGCCGTCTCCGCTACGCGAGCTTCACGCCCGCGTTCTCAGGTGAGCCCTCAGCCGCCGGGGATGCCACCCGATGCAGGCGACCGCACCGTCACCCACACCGTATTGCCGCCCTGGGTGTAGATCACGACCACGCCGTTACTCCCCGGCAGCGCCGCCCCGACCGGCTCGGTGCCGTTGCCGGGGAGCGCATCCGCCGTATCGAACGACACCGCTCCGAACTGCAGCCGATCGATCTCGATCGTGCCCGCGTCGCGCTGCGAGAGCACGTACACGTTGCCCGCCGCGTCCGCCGTCAGCGACCGGCTCTGCGGCGTGGTCACCTGGGGCAGGCCCGAGATCGCCGTCGACGTCGACGGGGAGCTCGTCGGGATCACGTAGATCTGCGTCGAGTTGCCGACGATCCCGTTGTGGGTGCCCGACACGTAGAGCTGGCCATTGGACATCGCCCAGTCCGAGAAGAACTGCTGGCCCGGCGGATTGACCTCGCTCGACCAGGTTTGCCCCTGATCGCCGCTGATCAGCACCCGGAAGCTCGGCGGCGAGGACGCGGCCACCACCACCGTGCGCGTCCGGACGTCGTAGGTCAGGTCGAAGTCCGTGGTGGTCAACGGCGCCAGCGACGACGTGAACGAGACCGCCTGATCGCGGCTGTGGAACACGCTCACGCCGCTGGACGTCTCGAACCCGAGGTACACGTCGTCATTGAAGCTGTCGAGCGACAGGCCGCTCGACGTGTTCGACGCCGCCCCGATCGACACCGGCGGCCCCCACGTCGTGCCGAAGTCGCTCGTCTTGCGCAGCACCACCTCGCCCGAGGTCAGCTCCAGCGCCGCGTACGCCGTGCCGACCTCGCCCGTCCCGACCGCGATCTGCGAGATCTCGAGCGCCGGGCCGCCCGCCTGCGCGGTCAGATCGAACGGCGTCGAGAACGTCAGGCCGCGATCGGTGCTGATCGAGAACAACCCGCTCGAGCCACACGGGAACACCGCGTAGATCCGGCCATCGCTATCGACCGCAACCTTGTGCGTCGCGCTGGCGACGCCCGTCGTGCAGTTGCTCAGCCCGCCGCTGATCAGCACCGCCGGCGTCGTCGCGTACACCTCCGCCAGGCAGCTCGCGTCGCAGCCATCGCCGCTCACCGTGTTGCCGTCGTCGCACTCCTCACCCCGGCTGAACTGGACCAGCCCGTCGCCGCAGCGCTCGATCTTGCAGCTGTGACCGCAGCCGTCGTCGTCGGCGGTGTTGCCGTCGTCGCACTCCTCACCGGCGTCGAGGATGCCGTCGCCGCACGCCGGGGTCGTGCAGTCGTTGCGGCAGCCGTCGTTGTTGTTCGTGTTGCCGTCATCGCACTGCTCGACGCCCGCGTCGACGAAGCCATCGCCGCACAGCGCGACCACGCACGTGTTGAGGCAGCCGTCGGTGTTGCTCGAGTTGGCGTCATCGCACTGCTCGACCCCGAGCTCGACGAAGCCATCGCCGCAGCTCGCCGCCGCGCACGTGTTCAGGCACGCGTCGTTGTTGCTGTTGTTACCGTCGTCGCACTGCTCGACCCCGAGCTCGACGAAGCCATCGCCGCACAGCGCCACCACGCACGTGTTGAGGCAGCCGTCGGTGTTGCTGGTGTTACCGTCGTCGCACTGCTCGACCCCGAGCTCGACGAAGCCATCGCCGCAGTTCGCCGCTGCGCACGTGCTCAGGCACGCGTCGTTGTTGCTGTTGTTACCGTCGTCGCACTGCTCGACCCCGAACTCGACGAAGCCATCGCCGCAGCGCGCCGCCGCGCACGTGTTCAGGCACGCGTCGGTGTTGCTGTTGTTACCGTCGTCGCACTGCTCGACCCCGAGCTCGACGAAGCCATCGCCGCAGCGCGCCGCCACGCAGGTGTCGAGGCACGCGTCGGAGTTATCGGCGTTGCCATCGTCGCATTGCTCGACCTCGGACTGCACCACGCCATCGCCACAGCGCGCGGTCATGCAGTTATTGAGACAGCCGTCGGTATTGACGTTGTTGCCGTCATCGCACTGCTCGCTGCCTTCGACGATGCCATCGCCGCAGGTGGTCACGCCGGCGATCGTGATCGTCACCACGGCCACCGCGGACGCCAGCATGCCGTCCGACGCCTGATAGCTGAACGAGTCGCTGCCGACGTAGTGGCTGGTGGGGGTGTAGGACAGGTCCGGGGGCACGCCGGCCACCGTGCCGTGCGCCGGCTGGGTCACGATCGCGTACGTCAGCTCCGCGCTGTCGACATCGCTCGCCACGAGCTTCACCGCCACGCCCTGGTCCGCGTTGGTCGACACCTGGACGTCGGAGGCCACCGGCGCGTCGTCGACCGGCAACACCGTGATGTCGACCGGCACCATCAGGGCGTTCTTGCCGTCGGAGATCGTCACCGTGAGGGTGTCCGGACCGTTGTAATTCTTGGCCGGTACATAGGTGAACGTCGGCCCGGTGCCGGTCAGATCGCCGTGCGCCGGCGCCGTCGCCGTGTACGTCAGCGTCGTGGTCTGGGCATCGACCGCGGTGGCGTCGACCGTCGCGGACCCGTCCTCGGGGAGGGTGACGACGATCCGCGGGGTCACCAGCTTCGGCGGTGTGTCCTTGATGCCGTTGTCGCCGCACGCAACGAGTCCTAGACACACCGCGAACCACGCGCCTGTTCTCATCATGATGGCGCTCGGGTAGCTCGACCGGTTACCCAGGAAGCGTCGGGTAGCGCTGGGGTAGTTTTCGGTGAGGACCACGACGACGAGCGCGGCGGGCTGCCGACGCCGCAGGTCACCGCCCGGCGACGGTGATCGCCACGGTCGCCACGTTGGACGCGAGCACGCCATCGGAGGCCTGGTAGGTGAACGCATCGGCGCCGGCGTAGCTTGGGTCCGGCGTGTACACGAGGTCCGGCGGTGCGCCGGCGAGCGTGCCGTGGGTCGGCTGGGTCACCACGGCGTACGAGAACGCCGCGCTGTCGACATCGCCGGCCACGAGCACGATCGCCACGCCCTGGTCCGCCGGGGTCGAGATCGCGACGTCCGCGACGACCGGCGCGTCGTCGACCGGCGTCACCGTGATGTCGACCGGCACGGTCAGCACGTTGCTGCCGTCGGAGATCTCCATGTCGAGCGTGTCGGGACCGTGGTAGTTCTTGACCGGCCGGTACGCGAACATTGGCCCGGTGCCGGTCAGCACGCCGTGCGCCGGCGCGCTCGGCTCGTACGTCAGCTTCGTGGTCTGGGCGTCGGTCGCCGTCGCGTCGATCGTCGCGGTCCCGTCCTCGGGGACCGTGATCACGATCCGCTGCACCACCAGCACGGGTGCCGTGTCCTGGAGGACGTTGCCGCCGCACGCGACAGCGCCGACCCACACCGCGAGCAAGCCGCGCTTTCTGATCATGATGGTGATACGC
>Ga0302323_100001546_pt1 | contig 18765 bp, 18 predicted proteins | sample Fen_T0_3_FD_201950 | JGI IMG/M metagenome (GOLD analysis project Ga0302323, IMG submission 201950) | Peat permafrost microbial communities from Stordalen Mire near Abisko, Sweden - Fen_T0_3 | ecosystem: Environmental > Terrestrial > Soil > Wetlands > Permafrost | place: Sweden: Abisko... | reverse complement strand
TATTGGGTACCAGGGCACCATCAACATGCTGACCGAGATCTGCAACAAGTTCATCGATATCGTGGACGAGACTTGCGACAACCGTCACTTCGAAATCATGCGCTGACGGAGAGTGGAACGATGAAGGTTGCATTCACCAGCAGCGACGGGGAACGAATCAACGAGCACTTCGGAAGCTCGAGTGTGTTCTACCTGTGGGACATCGAACCGGAGCGAGCGGCGTGCGTGGGAAAATTGGAGTGGCCGGATGAGGTCGATGACGGAGCCGTGGGTGAGGACCGAATCACCGCCCGAGCCACAGCGCTGGCTGGCTGCTCCATCGTGTGTACCCAGCAGATTGGTGGACCCGCGGCAGCCAAGTTGGTCGCTCGTCGCATTCATCCCATGAAGACCCAGGTCGAGATACCGATTGCCGAAATGGTCGAGAAACTTCAACACGTGTTGCGCGGGGACCTTCCCCCTTGGCTGGCCAAGACTTTGGGCACGGCGCCCCGCCGCAGACACATCGAGCTGACCGACGAGGAATAGAAAGGAAGCGAGCATGTCGTACGTAACAGGAATGACCCGTGGACGCCAGGAGTGGACCCCAAAATTCGTCAAGGCGGTAGACGACAACAAATGCATCGGGTGTGGCCGCTGTATGAAGATCTGCGCCCACGATGTGCTGGCCCCGAAAGAGGTCGACGAGGAGGAATCGGCCAAGATGTTCGCCTCGGTAAAGAATCCCGACAACTGCATCGGCTGCGAAGCCTGCGGGCGCACCTGCAACAAGAAGGCGTTCAGTTTCGAGCCGCTGCACGCGTGAGTCGAAATGGATCTTGCGCAAGCCATCGCAAACATCGAGTGCGCGGAGGACCTCTTCGCGCTGCTGGAGGTGCCTTTCGATGCAGCGGTGCTGGGCGTTCATCGGGTGCAGATCCTGAAGCGCTTTGGACAAGAGCTGGACGTGCTGGAACGACGCCGTCCACCCTTGACCGAAGTGGAACGCCTGCCCCTGTACGTGACGGCCTTGCAGAGAACCCACGCGCTCTACGCAAGCGGTGGCAGTGAGATCGACCCTATTGTTCGACTTCGCCCGCGTGACCTGGTTCCTGTGGACCGCCTGCGGCGCTCGGTCGCTCGAGAGAGTGAGCTGAAAGGAAGCCCATGACGTTCAAGGTGCTGGAAGACCGGGAAGGACAGGTCATCCGCACGGGCAAACAGGGGGCAGTGCCGGTGACTTGCAACAAAGCAAGTGCTGCCGGTTCGGTCAGCCAGCGAGCTTGCACGTTCTGCGGCTCGCGCGTGGTCCTCTATCCCATCGCCGACGCACTTCACCTGGTCCACGGGCCGGTGGGGTGCGCGGCCTATACCTGGGACATCCGTGGGGCACTCTCGTCGGGGCCCGAGCTTCACCGTATCAGTTGCTCGACGGATCTGCGTGAGCGTGACATCGTGCTTGGAGGCGAAGGCCAGCTGGAATCGTCTCTGCGCGACCTTGTCGGTCGCTATGCGCCCAAGGCCGCGTTCGTGTATGCGACCTGCGTGGTCGGCGTGATCGGCGATGACGTCGCGGCGGTGTGCAAGCGGGTGGCCGCGGACGTTGGTATTCCGGTGATTCCCGTGATGGCGGAGGGCTTTCGCGGTACCAAGCGCGATGGATACAATGCCGCCACGGGTGCCTTGCTCGAGCTCATCGGCACCGGAGACGTGAGCGGCGTGGGGCCGCTGTCCATCAACCTGCTCGGGGACTTCAACGTCGCCGGTGAAAGTTGGATCATCAAAGAGTACTTCGCTCGCATGGGCGTCGAGGTGGTCTCCGTGCTAACCGGCGATGGTCGCGTGGACGAGATCCGGCGGGCACACGGTGCCAAGTTGAACGTGGTTCAATGTGCCGGATCGATGACCCCGCTGGCGAAGGCCATGCAGGAGAAATACGGCATTCCCTTTGTTCGTGTCTCGTTCTTCGGCATCGAGGACACGGCCCACGCGCTTTACGAGGTGGCGGAGAAACTTGGCAACGCTGAGGTGAAGGAACGGACGCAGGCTCTGGTGCGGGAAGAGATCGCCAAAGTCTTGCCGCAGCTCAAGGCCTTCAAGCGCGACCTGCAAGGCAAGCGCGCAGGGCTTTACGTCGGCGGTGCCTTCAAGGCGTTCTCGTTGGTTCGGGCGCTGCGACAGTTGGGCGTGACCGTTGCCCTGGCCGGGACGCAGACGGGAAACCAGGAGGAATACGACGAGCTGCAGAAGGTCTGCGACGAGAACACGGTCGTCGTCGATGACACCAATGCGCTCGAGCTGGCCAACTACGTGGTCGAGCAGGACATCGACGTGTTCATCGGCGGCGTCAAGGAGCGCCCGATCGCGTACAAGCTGGGCATCGGTTTTTGCGACCACAATCACGAGCGCAAGATTCCGCTGGCCGGATTCCAGGGTGCGGTGGCGTTTGCGCGTGAGATCCACGCCACGGCGACCTCGCCCATCTGGTCGCTGATGCCTAGGCGGAATCGTCGAGCCAGCAAGGCCCCTCGTCTCGCCACTGGAACGGAGAAGCCATGACTTGCACGGCCCGGGTCTCGCCGCCATCCCAAACGACCGTCAACCCCTGCACGCTGTGTGCACCGCTTGGTGCCGCTTTGGCGAGTGCGGGGGTTCGCGGCACCGTTCCACTCTTGCACGGCGGCCAGGGCTGCGCGACCTATATCCGGCGCTACCTCATCAGCCACTTTCGTGAACCGATGGACATAGCGTCGTCGAGTTTCGGTGAATCCCAGACCGTGTTCGGCGGGGAAGCCAATCTGCATCGGGCGCTTACCAACATCGACAGGCAGTACAAGCCGAACCTCATTACCGTGGCCACTACCTGCGTGGCCGAAACCATCGGCGAGGATGTGGAGCGTCTGCTCGCAAATTTCTTGGAGAAGAATCCCGACCACAAGCCGATCGTCTGGGCCTCGACCCCCAGCTTCAAGGATGGGCATGCGGAGGGTTTTCATGCCATGGTGGCGGCGCTGGTTGCGAAGCTGGCCACGGTGGCGGGACCCAAGAAGAAGACGGTGAACCTTCTGCCGCCGATTGTGTCGCCGGCCGACCTTCGACACCTGCGCGAGATCGTCGCCGGCTTCGGTCTCGAAGCGACCCTTCTGCCAGATTATTCCGATACCCTCGACGGGGTGATCCTGGACCACTACCGCCCGCTCCCCGACGGTGGCACGCCGCTGGAAGACGTGGCCGAGATGCCGCGGTCGCTGGCGACGCTGGATTTCTCGCTGACCGGCAAGGCAGAGCGGTCAAGCCAGACCCTGGCCGAACGCGGATGTCCGAGCAAGCTCCTCGGTCTGCCGATCGGCGTGCGTGCAACCGATGCCATGTGCGATCTTCTGGGCGAGCTGTCGACCAACGCAGCGCCTTCTTGGCTGTCTCAGGAACGCGGCAGATTGCTCGATGCGTATGCCGATGGACACAAGTACGTCTTTGGGCAGCGGGTGGCCGTCTTCGGTGATCCCGAGCTGGTCGCAGGCATCGCGGGATTTCTGGCCGAGATCGGCGCCCGCCCCATTCTCTGCGCGACCGGCGCCCGCAATCGTACCCTGCGGTCCGCCTTGCAGGCACTGCCCGCCGACGAGGAACGGGTGATTCTCGAAGACACGCACTACGGCGCCATCGAGGACGCCTGTCGCACCTTGAAGCCCGATTTGCTCATCGGCAGCAGCAAGGGCTACCGCATGGCTCGTGAGCTGGGCGTTCCGCTTCTGCGGGTTGGGTTCCCGATTCACGACCGCATCGGTGCAGGTCGACTGCTGCAGGTCGGGTATCGCGGGACGATGCAACTCTTCGACGGAATCGTGAATACGTTGCTCGAGGCAAAGCAGGCCGCTTCGCCGGTGGGATTCTCATACCTGTAGACCAACACGACATGGGAACCGTGTCAGGCTATCTGGCGCACTTGCCGGACGTGCGTATGCGCGCGCGAGCGAGCCTATTGGGCCTTGCGGTGGGCGATGCGCTGGGGGCAACCGTGGAATTCATGACCGCGGGGGAGATCCATGCCAAGTACGGCGTTCATCGCAAGATGATTGGCGGTGGCTGGTTGCGGCTGCGACCTGGACAAGTCACCGACGACACGCAGATGTCCTTGTGTATTGCGCGCTCGCTGGTTGCCGTCGGCTATTCGCCCGAGGACATCGCGCGCCGCTTCGTAACGTGGTACCAATCGAAGCCGCCCGACGTGGGCAACACCTGCCGCCGAGGGATCGCCCGCTTCATCAATCAAGGCACGGTTCATGGCCTGCCAAACGACGGCGACGCGGGCAATGGTGCGGTGATGCGCATGGCTCCCGTGGCGGTGGCGGCGCTGGCCGACGAACGCTTGCTCGAGGACATGACGATCGGGCAGGCGCACATCACCCATCACCATCCGCTGTCGGACGCGGCCTCATTGCTGGTGGGACGGTTGATTCAGTTGGCGCTGATCGGCCATGCCATGGATCGGCTGCAACGACAGGCCAACGACACGGTGACCAAATTTCGCAGTTTTCGCTTCGCGCCCTACCACGGGCTGGCGACCGCCTACGTGGCCGACACCATGCAGACGGTGCTCCACTTTCTGTTCTCTACCTCGTCCTTCGAGGAATGTGTCGTCGCCACGGTGAACCAGGGCGGCGACGCAGATACGACCGGGGCCATCGTGGGAGCGATCGCCGGGGCATATTACGGGCTCGATAGCATTCCGCGTGATTGGTTGCGCAAGCTCGACCCCGACGTGCGCGACGAGTTGACCTCCTTGGCCGACCAACTTGTCGACCGCTCGCCGCTGGCGAACGGGCAGCCTGTGACAGTGTTTCCGCCCGCAAAGCATCCGGGGGGCGCTCTTGGATAAAAGCTGGACCCTGAGCTGGAATCTGTGTGACCTGCCTGCTTGGTACATCGGCAGCCTGGCCTTCAACGAGCAGCCGCAGCGCTTCGAGCTGCAGACGGTGGCCCACAGCGCGAGCGACTTGTTCCGCTACCTCGACGTCTTCTCCGAGGCGAGCAAGCGGACGGAAGCCTTCAATACGTACGTTTCGGCGAAATTTCACCTGGACGAATCGACTGGCGAGCACACCAAGAACGCCAAGCGCAGCCTCCGCAACACCTATGTTCGCTACCTGCGCGGTTGGGGGGTGGACTCGAATTCCATCGAAGGCGCGGTCCTGAAGGCCTGGGTCGAAAGCCGGATTGGTCTCCGCCCGACGTTTCACAAGGGCAAGGTCCCCTCCGAAAGCGACGATGGACAGCTTGCCTTCGCCATCGACCGGATGAAGGGCATGGCGGGCAGCAACGCCATCAATTCTCAACTGGATCTCGTCTACGCCTATTGCCAGTACGAGTTAGAAAGGGCCTACACCGGCGAGAAATGGATCCAGCTCTATCGCGGGACCCACGACCCCAACGACTATCAGACCCTGGAAGTGCTCTCGCCCCACGAACGCATCGTGCGTCTCAACAACTTGAGCTCTTTCACGCCGGACTCGGAACGTGCCTTTGAATTCGGGTCGACGGTCTGGGGCACCCGGGTGCCGCTGGTCAAGGTGTTCTTCCACAGTCAGCTGTTTCCCCAAAGCATTCTCAAGGGCGAAGACGAATTTCTGGTAATCGGGGGCATCTATCGGGTGAAGACGGTGCTTTGAACCGGTCCATCTCTTGCAGTAGCCCGAGTGCAAGGAGACCGAGATGTTCGAAACAGCCAAACGAGCCCCAGGACTGAACGTCTTTACCCCGAAGCTGGATGTCGCCAACCATCCCTGTTTCAATCCGGATGTGTACAAGCAGGCAGCCCGCGTGCACCTGCCGGTCGCTCCACGCTGCAATTTGCAGTGCAATTACTGCGACCGTTCCTTCGATTGTGCCAACGAGACTCGCCCTGGGGTTTCCAGCACGTTGCTGTCGCCTTTCCAGGCGCTTTCGTACCTCAAGGCGGTCTACCAGAAGCTGCCCCACCTGTCGGTAGTCGGAATCGCCGGCCCGGGCGATCCATTCGCCAATCCTGTCGAAACCATGGAAACGCTTCGACTGGTTCGGGCCGAGTTTCCCAACATCCTTCTGTGCGTGGCGAGCAACGGGCTCGGCATTGTCGAACACATCGACGAATTGGTCGAACTCAAGGTCAGCCACGTCACCTTGACCATCAACACGATGAATCCGGTGGTCGGCGCGCAGATCTACCGCTGGGTTCGAATGGGCAACACGGTGTACCGTGGGCTTCAGGGCTCTGAGCTCTTGCTCGCCCGCCAGATGCAGGCCCTCGAGGAACTGCGTAGGAGTCCCGTGGCTGTGAAGGTGAATTCGATCGTGCTGCCCGGCGTGAACGACGGCGAGATCGGCGCCATCGCCAAGCAAGTTCACGCGCTGGGGGCGGACATCATGAACACCATGGCGATGGTCCCCGTCAAAGGCACGCCGTTCGAATCGCTGGGCGAGCCGAGTGCAGAGTTGATGGCCAAGCTGCGCAATGTCGCCTCGGACTCACTGCCGCAGATGGAGCACTGTGCACGCTGCCGGGCTGACGCGTGTGGCCTTGTCGGCGAGGCCGCCCAGGATGTTCCGGATCCGAAGGAATTCTCGTACGTGGCCAGCAAGCCCGGAAAGGACCGTCCCTACGTGGCGGTGGCCTCGCGCGAAGGCATGCTGGTCAATCAACACGTGGGTGAGGCCGAGAGCTTCCACATCTTCGCGGAAGATGGGGGAGCCTTCGTTCCGCTGGCGGTTCGTCCTGCGCCAGATTCCGGCAGCGGGATCAAGCGCTGGCTCGACATGGCCGAGCTACTCTCTGACTGTCGAGCCCTCCTAACCACTGGGGTGGGCTCCGCCCCGCGGCGGGTCCTGACCGGCAAGGGCCTCGAGATCGTCGAGATGGAGGGCATGATCGAGGAGGGCCTGGCGTCGGTCTACGGGGGAACCATCATTCCGCCTTCGCTGCGACGAACCTTCCGTGGTTGCGGCACGGGATGCGGTGGCGGGGGAGGAGGATGCGGATGAACGCTGACACTGGCAGTGCAGTCTGGCTGGTCGATACGACCCTTCGCGATGGCGAGCAGGCCGCCGGGGTTTCGTTCACCCGCAGCGAGAAGCACGCCATCGCCCGCGCGCTGGTCGATGCGGGCATACCCGAAATCGAGGTGGGGACGCCGGCCATGGGCGCGGAGGAGAGGGAGGACATACGCTCGCTTCTCGACTTCGATGACCGCGCGCGGCTGACGGCGTGGTGTCGTGCTCGCCGCTCGGACATCGACGCAGCCGCAGAATGCGAGGTGTCTGCGGTACATCTGTCATTCCCGGGCTCGGCGATTCTCATGCGGTGCTTCGGTTGGAACGAGGAGCGCGTGCTTGGCGAGCTGGCCGAACTGGTCGATTACGCCCGTGGGGGCTTTTCGTTCGTGTCGGTCGGAGTTCAGGATGCCAGCCGGGCATCGCTCGACTTTCTGGAGCACCTGATCAAGGCCGCGCGCTTGGCCGGTGCAGACCGTGTACGTCTTGCCGATACCGTGGGCATTCTGACCCCGACGGCCACCATGCGCCTGGTCGAACGCGCCGCAGTCTGGGCGCAAGGCATGGAAATCGGCTTTCACGCGCACGACGATCTGGGCATGGCCACCGCCAATGCGGTGGTTGCTCTGGAAGCTGGCGCAAGTTCCATCGACGTGACGGTAGCCGGTATTGGCGAACGTGCCGGCAACGCCGCACTCGAAGAAGTGGTGATGGCGCTCGAGACCAGCTCGCCGCGGTCGACGAGCGTGGCGACGGCGCACCTGGCATCGCTGGGCGAATTGGTGACCCGCGCCGCCGGTTGGTCGCTTGCAGCCAACAAGGCTGTCATTGGCGAGAACGTCTTCCGACGCGAATCGGGCATTCATTGCGCCGGCATGGAAAAGGATCGACGTGCCTACCAACCCTTCGAGGCGTCTGCCGTCGGCCGCTCCGACGAGGAGATCGTGGTCGGAAAACACGCAGGTCGGGCCACCCTTCGGGCCGCCTACCGCGAGCTTGGCATCGACCCTTCCGTATTGAACCTGGAAGCCGTGCTCAATCGCGTTCACTTGCATTGCCACGCCAACAAGGACCCAATCACGCCAAAACAGTTGTTGGCGTTCACACATTGACGGGAGCCTCACGGCACGACGACCGCTGCTTCCGAAAAGTCGACGCCGCCGCGACTGTCATGCAGCACGGTCCATAGATAGTAGGTCCCGCTCTGGTCCGGCAGTCGCCATTCGTTCGTGGTCGAGGTCTCGCCAACTTCTGCGACCGCGAAGTCGTGCGCCAGCGTGCCGCCGGTCACGAACCATGCAAGCCAGAGCTTCTCCGTGTTCGTCATGAGGACACCCTGTTGGACGTCGACGGTGAGGTAGCTGTCCCTCGACTCGGGCGTCCACGCTGCCGAGACTGAAACCGCCGACCCGGCAGTAGCGACGCCCAGGTCCGACGCAGGCAGAAGCTGCGGATTTAGATTGGGCGCCCGAGCATTGCGGTAGGCCTGCGCCAGGTCCAGCGAAATGCCCACAGGTGCGCAGGTGAGCCGCTCGAAGGCAAAGGTCAAAGTGGCGTTCCAGACAAGACGGACTGGTTGGCTGTAGCCACCGCTTGCATCGGGTGCGGGCGGTTGGGTGGGAGCCTTTCCGGATTTCGTGGGCATGCCGAGCGGTCCAAATCGGCGGCACGCATCCGCCGGGGTGCCGAGGGCGACGTCATTGCCTATCGCAACGGAGGCTGCGGCAGCGACCACGCATTCGCTGCTGACCGAGCCGTCCTCGCCGGGAAGGGCCGGCGATGTGCAGAAGGACCAGTCGATTGGTGCGTCGATTTTTGGGCCGGTCGATGTGACCGCCAGCGCCGAATAGATCACCGTGCCGTCCGGCAGGCTTTCAGCCGGCTCTGCGCGCACGGCGAGAATGCGTGGGCCATCGACGAATGAGATCGAACGATCGATCTCGGTGCTACAGCCCGCCAGAGCCAGCAGCGTGCACAACGTGATAGCGAGACGACGCATCTTCAAATTTCCAGGCGAAAGCCAACCACTGCCAGAAGTGGCAATCCGACTATGTACGCGTGGCGAGAGTAGTTGCCTGAATAGACGATCTCTTCCGTATTCGCGTGGTTGCTGGCGTTTGTGATTTCGAGGCTCACGGTGAATTGCAGCGAGTCGCCTTCCCATGTCCGTTCGGCCCGCAGGTCGAGCTCGACGAAGGCGGGCAGTCGAACCGAATTCTCAAGGCCGAGAATCGGACGATACGCGCCTGCGCTGCTGTCGTAGTAGGCACCCACCACGGGTGTTCGAGGCATCCCGGTGGTGTAGCGCAGGCGCGCCCCTGCGAACCAGCGTCGCCAGCGGTGGGCCAGCATCGCGGTGAGGACGTGCGTCTGGTCGTAGTCCAGCAAGCGCCACTCCGCCTCAGCGGGCGCCCGTCGCAGCGAGCGCGACAGAGTGTAGGAAAGGAGTCCGCACGGACCTTTGCGGCCGCAGTCGCGGCGAACAATAACTTGTGCCCCGTAACTCCGCCCCTCGCCACCTTGCACGAGCGATTGTGCGAGCGGCGGCTGCGGGTCAGGATTGCGCACGGCGAGGTCGTCGAGCTTGCGCCCGAAGACTGCACTCTCGACTTGCAACTGATAGGCGTGCAGCGTCGCGGACAGGACGGCGTCCGCTCCGCGGCTCGGCCCGAGGCGTGGCGATCCAAAGACCGGGCTCAGGTCTGCCGCCTCCGGCAATTGGTGATGGATGCCACCCGCCAGCGCCAAATCGAGCCAATCTGTCGCTGCGGCCGCAACCGCCAACCGCGGTTCCACCGACCACGTAGTCCGCGAGAATCCCACGCGCGGTGTGAGCCCCGTCGGGGGCAAGGTTCGATCGCTGCTCACCAGGGCCTCTGCGAAACGGACGCCGGGGCGCAGTTGCCACCGTCCGAGGTGAAACTCGGCCAGGGCGTAGGGCGCGATGTCACCCAAGACCGGGTGCCAAACATCGCTTCCGGTGGCGCCGCCCGGCGACGCGCCGAAGATGTTCGCGTCACCCTCGCGGGGAGGCTCGGTGAGCGAGCCGTGGCGTTCGAGGGTGGAGACGCCAACCAACCCATCGAGACCGGTTTCGAGCCAGTGGTCGCCAAACAGCAAGCCGTGCGAAAGCCGGGTGCCTACGTCGACGGTCGAAGCATGCAACCAGACCGGGACCAACCCCAGTTGCTGGTCGAGATTCGAAGTGTCAGTCCCTGCAAACGCCGTGATCGCCGTGACGCCATGGTCGCTGGCTTGCTCGAAGCGAACGATGACACGACTGAAATTCCGCGTGCGGGCTTCGGTAAGTCGCCCGTTAGGACTTTCTGTATTGAGGGCAACCTGTCGCCGATCGCTGGCTGCGAGTCCCTCCACCGTCAGCCGTCGTCCATCGCCTAGATCGAGGGTCGCCTTGGCCATTCCGTCGCGGTAAGCAGGCACGGGAAAGAGTGCTTGGCTTGGCGAAGATGCCATGGCGCCGTACAACCGGTCGAGATAGCCCAAACGGCCGGTCACCAGGAAGCCACCACGTGACCCGATCGGCACGCGTACACCTACGCTCGTATCCAGCAGATCGGCCGCCAGCCATGCTCGACGGTCTCCGGCGCTGACGTCCGCACTCTGGATTTCGACGATCCCTCCGACGGCGCGACCGAGATTCGCAGCAAAGGCGCCGGGCAAGACCGTTGCCTTGCGCAGGGCCTCGGTCGGAACCACCGAACGCCAGCCACCGAAGTGAAATAGGGCGGGGATCTCGACGCCATCGAAGAGAACGCGACTTTCTTGTGGGGTGGAGCCCCAAAGCACCAAGCCGTCGCGCGCTGGCGACATGCGGGCTACGCCTGGGGCATTCTCGAGTGCGCGGCCCAGATCGCCGGCAGCGCCCGGCAGCGCCATCGCGCCCGCCGCTCCCACCGAGAAGCCGCCGTCACGCACGGGCAAGGGGGGCGCGGTGACCACAGTCTCATAGGTTGGGATGGGGCTTTCTTGAGATAGCCAGAGGGCAGAGAGCAAGGTGGTGAGCGGGAGGGTGATGCCCATGTCATTGCCAATCGAAGGAGAGCACCTCGACACCACCCCGCCGGCCCTTGGCGAAGCGAGCATCTGCTGGGGTGGCGACCCCTTGGGCTTGCATCCGGATGGCCCCTTCGCGCAGAACGAATACCTTCCAGTGTGCCGCTTGCGCTTGGCACAGCGAGTATGCATCGACCTGCACGGTGAACGCCCCGGTCGGCGGCATGCTCCACGCGACGGTCTCTGCGCGTTTTCCATCGATCAGGCAATTCGCATTGGAATCGAACCCGAACACGCCCTGGGTCGTTCCAGTCGCAGGATCGGGTTGGGGCGAAACGATGTCGCCGGCCCACAGCTCGTTGTCCAGAGGATCGATGACATGCAAATCGAGATCTGCCTCGGTGTCCCAGGCAAGCTCGACGACCAACCCGCCCGACGGAGGCACGGCTGGCAATACACCGAAGCTCACGGTCGATGCTGGGCCTCGCAAACCGGCCGCGTCCACTGCGACGAGGTGTAGCTGGAGCTCCGTCGCAGCGATGGCAGTGGAGAATCCAAGCGACGCGAAGAACCTGGGCTGGTCAGGCGTCTGCGTGTCGGGCGCCGCGGCCGGCAAGATCCAGTACCCTTCGTCTGAGGTCAGACCAAGCAGCACGGCCGTGGCGCCGGGGCCAAGGGTTCCATTGAGCAACGTGCCGTCTTGTCCGGGCGCAATCCATGAGGTTCGTGCGTAGGTTCCCAGCACGGGCGGACCGACCTGACCATCGACCAGTGCCCCCTTCGCGTAGGTCGCGTCGTCCACCTGCAGCCACGCGCTTGCACCGCCGCCGGCCGCACTGGAACAGGCGGCCGTGTGGAAACAGCCGAGCAGCACCAGTGCACTAGTACGCAAGCTGGGCCCTCACCGTCAGGGTGTCGGATGGGAGGTTGGCGGGCAGGCCGGCGCTGCCTCGTCCGAGAGGATTGCGGTTGAGGTCGAACTCGACCGCGATACGATCGAGGCTTGAGAAGCGCCACGCGACCACGAACGCGGTGGTCGAGAAGACCGCTGAGGAGGGCACAATGCGAACGGGCAAGGCCTTGGCAGCGTCGAGATCGGCGTTGTACCAGTCGTAGCGAGCGCCGAGCACGAGGTGGCCGCCGAGCTCCTGCGTAATGCCGGCCACGATGCCCAGCTCACGCAGATCCCGGCCACTGCCGACGGGATCTGCGGGGAGCAAGGCACGGTCCAAGTTGCTTGCCCATACGACTTCACCAAAGGCAGTGACCTGCCCGAGGCGGGGAAGGTCCCCGACCAGGCGCAGATCGCAGCCAACGGCGAAGCGCTGGAAGTTTCTCGACGGCGTGGCTGGCGTGCCCGGAATGATTTGGATCTCGCTCGTCTGGACGATTCCGTCCTCGTTCTGGTCACGCCAGACCAGAACCTCCTTGGTGGCTGGAGTTCCTGGATGGAAGCCCTTGCCTTGTAGGAATGAAACGCCGCCCTCGACGCGCAGGCGCCCTGATCCGACGATGTTGGCGGCCAGTCGGCCGGCCAGATCCTTGGCGGCATTCGTGTTCTGCAAGGCGTACTTGCCCGAGCCCGCAGGATCGCCGTTGGTCGCAGCGAGCTGAAGAACGAGCGACCGCCAGCGTGCCTGTAGACGGGCCGCGAGGTCGAATGCGCCTGGGAAGAGAGCCCGTCCTACGTTGCTACGCTCAAGGAACAGACGGTCGCGATCACGTTCCTGGACCTCGGCTCCGAAGGGGATGCGCAAGAGCCCGAGCGAGGCCATGAACAGGTCTGGCAGCTCGGGTTGCGATCGAATTGCCAGGTATGAGAATTCGGCGGAAGCCAATCCCGTGGTTGGGCCTCGCACGGTATTGGCGTCAATTTCGACCATTCCCAGCAGACGGCCGCGTCGCACGTCCGCCTCCAGCCGAGCCCGGCGAATGAGCAGGCGCTCTTGATTGAGTGGCTCGGATGTCGATGGCGTGAGCTGGTCCTCTGAGTTTTGCGCCCAGGCTATGCCATCGGTCTGGAGGTAGCCGTGTACCTGCACCTCGGGCTGCCCGGTAGCCGGCGCCGGCCCCTCGGGCAGAAGCGGAATCGGCGGATTGGCCCGCGCTGTTCCCGCCGCGAACAGCGAAAGCATCGCGACCGATCGGGCTGCCGGCCTAGGGCAACGCCGGTAGCGTTCCACCGTTGGCCTGCTGCACTTGTGGGATCGGCTCTCTCGGGTTCACGAGTCGGCCCGTGCATGTGCTGTTGATGATGCTGGCGTAGTCGGCACCGGGAGCGGCGCAATCGCCGAGCGAGGTGCGGCCATCGGCACTCTCGCAGAAGCCACGCAAGCATCGGGCGTTCGTACATTGTGCGTCGGTGGTGCAGGTCACGCACGCGGCCGGCGCCTTGCCCACGGTGGCCTCGTAGGCGCACCCGCACGGTTCGGGCGGAACGATGGGCGACAGGTTTCCGCCCTCGGTGTAGCGGGTCACTGTCATGGCGCAGCTGGGAACCAAGCCCTTGCCGGCAAGCAACGCGATGGAGTCGATCCCAGCGCCAGCGGCGCCAGGCCCACCATTGAAGATGTCGACCAAGGCCTTCACCTTTGCATTGGTCGGTGCTCCCTGTGCATCCACCGTGGTCATGTAGAAGACGTGCGACCATCCGACGTAATGGCCGTCGCGCACACTGCGCTTGTCGAAGCTGGTAGCGTTCGAGTCGGGCAGGTAGCCGAGACTTTGTCCATAGGTCTGGAAGGTCAGGGCGCGCAGCGCTGCGCGGTTGGCTGCGCTATCGTAGATCTCCGTTCCGAGGATGCCGATGGACTGGTCAGGCGCAGAGGCGGTCGCCACGCCCGACGCCACGGCTGTCGATTGGTCGAGACGCTGGCCTTTCCACTTCGCAGCTGGGACGTTGATCACTGCACCTAGACTCACCTGCGTTCCCTTGCTGGCGGGGCGAACGAAGTAGAACGACTCGTTCGTCCACGGTGACACCTGGCCTGCCTGGCCGAATCCGAAAACCAGGTACGCCTCCTCGGCACTGATGGCGGTGGCAACGCTGGCGGTGGGAACCACGAAGACGAAACTCTGAATCGGACCCTTGATGGCGCCCAGGCCCGCGGGTGGCGTCGCCGTGCTGCATGCCTGGGGAAACACGATCGGGATGCCGAGGTCGGGCGGAACCCCGCCAGCGGGCATAGCACAGGTCGGAGCAGTGCCGCCCTTGGCATCCCAGGCGGGATCGGCAGGGATGTAAGAACCGTTCGGGGTAATGTTCGCCCCCGAATAGAGTGTATCGATGATTGAGCAAGAGCCGGTGGCGACCCAGACTAAGGTGGTGGAATTCGCCTGAGCGCGCAGCACCTTGCCTACCTCTCGGACGATGGGCACCTGTGTGTCGCCGGTCAGCACGAACACGGGGCTCGGCAGTGATGTGCAGGATGGCAGGGCGCCTCCGTCGATGCCGGCGCTGCCCCCGTCCATGCTGGACTTCGGGCCGTCGATCGGCGCACCGGAGGCCGCATCCATTCCCGGAATGCCACCGTCGAAAGCGGTAGCAGCGGTATCGACGGCGAGGATGCTCGATTCGTCGATGGCCTGGTCCGTGCCCCAATCCGTGCCACCGTCAAGGCTTGGTGGGATTGGCGAGTCCGAGGCGCGCTCTGCAGACCGGCCATCGATTGCTGCAATGACTGTCGCATCGTTTGTCGATGCGCTGTCGCTGCCACAACTGGCAGTAACGCCGACAAGCAACAGCGAACCCACGATGGTGACCGCTGTTCTGCCTGTGCGTGGAAAGGGGGACGTGCGCATGGTGACTCCTGTGTGTGGGGCCGCAAACGGGTAGCGGCTCGAGCTTCCTCGCTGCCGGACCTTTAGGTCAAGTATTCTTGTCTAACGGATGGTTTAATTTACATCCGTGTAACCCTTGATTTACCGTGCGGGCAATGCGGTGCCCGCCTCCAGCTTTGGTTGGCTTGTTGCGAGAAAGCCAAATCTCACGGATACCGCCGACCTCGAATTGACAGAAGGTCGATCTGGAACGACCATGAGGAACTAATTTCCCAAAGAACGGAGATGCTATGGAAATCAGCGCACGAAATCAGCTCAAAGGCACAGTGAAGAAAGTGGTCCGCGGCGCGGTCCTGGGCGAGGTCGTGGTCGACATCGGCGGACAGGAGGTGGTCTCGTCCATCACGCTGTCGTCCATCGACCGCTTGGCGCTGAAGGTAGGCGATCCTGTCTACGTCATCGTGAAGGCCACTGATGCGATGATCGGGAAGTAGGGCTGCCGGCTTCAGCCGGCCGGGGAGATTGCCGCCGCCTGCGTGGCGCCTGCGTTCACCAGGCGCGCGACGAACGGGGTAGGCGGCATTCTTTGTGCCTCTGCCACGTCCACGCAAGCTGCCAGTTGCCCCGCTTCGATGACCGCCAGCTTGGACGCCATGCTGGTCACGTCAGCGAAGTCATGGGTAACGATGATGGCCGGGATTCCCAGCTCGCGTAAGCTGTCGCGGATGAGCGCCCGCACCTCGTCGCGCGCCCCCACGTCGAGCGCCGCGGTGGGCTCGTCGAGCAACATCGCTCGCGGCTGAGAAGCCATGGCGCGCGCCAGGGCGACCCTCTGCCGTTCGCCACCCGACAATTGGCTGGGCAACCGTGCAGCCAGGTGGGCGATTCCAAAGCGGTCAAGGTACTGGGTCGCCAAGCGCTTGCGGTCGGGCCGTCCCAGATGCCCCTGTCGGCAATCGATCGTGAAGGCCACGTTCTTCTCGGCGGACAGAAAGGGAAACAGTCCGTAGTTCTGCGGCAAGTACGCCAAGTGGCGCTCCTCCGTGGGGCATAAGATGCCTTTCTGGGCATCGAAGAGGACCCTGTCGCCCAGGGTGATCCTTCCCTGCCTGGGCACGCGAATGCCCAGGATGGCGAGCAGCAGGGTGCTCTTGCCCGAGCCGTTGGGCCCGACCAGCGCGACGGTTTCGGCGCCGACCTCGATCGAGGCACGCAGCGAGAAGTCGTCGACGGCATAGTCGAAGGAAGCAACCAAGCGGCTCAGGGAAGCGCTCATCGGCTAGAGGAGCTCCCTTTGCCGAGGGCTGCCGGCGCCTGGTTGATCCTTCGCAGCGCCAGCAGCAGCCCAAACGCGAAGACAACGAGTAAGAGCGAGAGCGCCTGCGCTGTTCGCAGGTCGATCTCTAGCGCCGTGTAGATGGCGAGCGGCAGGGTTTGTGTCTTGCCGGTCATGTTGCCGGCGAACATCAGGGTGGCTCCGAACTCGCCCAGTGCCCGAGCCCAACTCATGGCAGCGCCGCCGATCAGCGCGGGCTTTGCGAGGGGCAGGGCCACCCGAAAAAACAGCCGGGGCGGCGATGCGCCGAGGCTGCGTCCAACTGCGAGCAGATCGTGATCGAGACGCGCAAACGCCAGCGTGGCTGCGTGCAGATAGAAGGGAGCGGACACGAAGATCTGGGCCATCACCACCGCGATGGCGTTGAAGGTCGGAGCGAAGCCGAGCCGCTCCAGCCAGCCTCCGAAGAGCCCCCGCCGACCAAACGCTAGCAGAAGGGCAATACCGCCCACCGCCGGAGGAATCACCACTGGCAATTGCAACAAAGTCTCCAGCCACTTCGCCGATCGCCACTTCGACCGAGCCAGCCACCAAGCAAGCGGGGTTCCGCCCAGCACGACGAACGTGATGGAGACCGCGGTGGTCTCGAGGCTGAGGCGCAAGGCCGGCAGGGTAAGCGAACACTCGAAGCCCCGCAGGATGGCCAGCGGACCGCCATCGACGAGGAGTGCGATGAACGGCACGACCAAGAGCGTGCCAAGCCCGACGGCCAGCACGGTCATTCCCAGCTGGTATCCGATGTGTCGCCGGGAAGACACGCGGCGTGGTTTCATCGTTTGGTGGAATCCGTTGCTGCGTCGGGCGCCTGACGAAATCCGGCGGCGCGCAGCACCCGCTGACCTTCCTCGCCCAGAACGGCAGCGATCCAATCTCTTGCCAATCCTGGTTGGGGCGCCGCCGAAAGCACGGCGATGGGGTACTCGGCAATGACATTGATGCCGTCTGGAATTTCGATCACGGTGACCTTGTCCTTGGCGGACAGTGCATCGGTCTTGTACACGATGCCGGCGTCGGCCTCGCCAAGGGCGACCTTGGTAAGCACCTGGCGCACGTTCAGCTCGCGCGAGCGAATGTGTGCCACGACGCCCTCGCGGAATTTCTTGCCGTAGGGCTTCTCCGAATTCGCCAACAGGGTCTCGGTGTAAGCACCGATGGGAACCTCTGGGACGCCCACCACGATTCGCTCTGCCTTGGGCAGGTCAGCAAATCGTGCGAGTCTTCCCGGATAGTTGACCGGAACGATGACCACCGGCTCGTTGCGTGCGAAGATCTTCGAGCCGGCGACCAGGTTCTGCTTCTGCAGGGCCTGTAGGTGCTTGGTATCGGCCGAAGCGAACACGTCTGCGCGAGCGCCATGCTCAATCTGCACGCGTAGCTCTTGGCTGCCGGCAAAATTGAGCCGCACCTTCACGTTGGCGTGCTTCTTCTCGAAGTCGTCCGCCACCTTCTGGAAAACCTCTCGCAGCGAGGCGGCCGCGAATACGGCCAGCTCTTTCGGTTCGGCGGCTCGGGCACGTGGGAGAAGGCCGAGACACAGCGTCGCCGCTAGGCCAGTGGCAAGCGCTACCACGAAGAACAGTCTTCTCATCACGCTTGAGCTCCTTCTACGGTATCTCCAGTCTTGTTCGCGTGGTACCCGACCATCGCCCCCAAATCCTTACGGAAGCGGCTACTCGACAGACACTCGAGCATGGCTTGAACGCGCTCGTCCGCCGCCAATTCGGCCGTCAGCGCCAAGTCGAAGCGTGACTCGGCGAGCGGCGCGAAGGCCAATCCGAACGGGGTCGCAGCGGCTCGGGTCGCAACGCCGGCGTCGCCAACCCCGCTCGCGACCAATTGGGCGACGGCTCTGTGCCCACGGGCGGTCGCTGCTACGGCCAGGGCTGTCATGGAAAGACCCGCACAATCGAGCGCGCTTTCGAGCAGTTGTTGCGCCCCCGAGCCGGTTTCGCGCGCAATGACCCGCAGTCCCTTGCGTGCCAGATCGGCTGCGCCTTTCAGCGCACGACCCGACTGGGGGCGGTAGACGATGCCAAGCTCCCAGGTGGCCAGCGTGACCATCAGCATGGGCGTGCTGCCAAAGCGGCTGCGTACCGTGGCTGCGTTCAGATTCCCCGCGCTGAGGTCGTCGAGGTGTAGCCCCGCCACGTGAACCCGGCTGGCGGCGAGCTCGTCGAGGGCCGGACGGCTGGCGAGGTCGATCCAGTGCAGACGAGGGCCGCGCAGGCGCTCTTCTAGATGTCTGCCCAAAAGGCCAAGTGCCGGATCACAGCCAGCCACGAACAGGTTGCGCAGGAGAGCGTCGAGGTCGCGCAGCGGGCGGACGCGCGTATCGGTTACGCGAGTCTTTCCCACCGGCGCCGTCGCAATGCCATCCGCGGGAGTCCCCGGCGCGAAGGTCTGTTCGCCATCGAGAGAGCGCGCAATCCATTGCTTGCCCACCTGTCCGATGGCAACCCGGATGCGCGAAGCTGGCGAGCTTGGGTTCGACAGCGCCCCCTGCACACCGACGTCCCGCACGAACTGAGCTTCGATGACTTTGGCATCGTCTTCGAGGGCGAAGATGTCCTCCACGCGGCATTGAAGCGCGCGGGCCAATGCCAGGGCAATCTGCGTGGATGGGATGGTCG